>Ga0075418_10005434_pt1 | contig 14437 bp, 11 predicted proteins | sample SoiMetdeltSBSDD2_FD_81776 | JGI IMG/M metagenome (GOLD analysis project Ga0075418, IMG submission 81776) | Bulk soil microbial communities from a Populus tree surrounding site in Tennessee, USA - Soil MetaG P. deltoides SBSDD2 | ecosystem: Environmental > Terrestrial > Soil > Tree plantation...
ACGCGTGCCGGCGACAGGCGGGTGTTCTTCTGCAGTAGTGATTCGAGGTTGACGCCTTTGATGTACTCCATGACGATGCACGGGCCGTCGGTCAAGGAGGCGTCGTAGAGGGTCACCGCGTACGGATGCGCGAACCGTGCCATGAGCAGGGTTTCGCGCTGGAAGCGGTCGCGGAATTTCGGCTCGGCGGCCACGTGGTCGTGCATGACCTTGATGACCACTTGCCGGCCCAGGTCGAGCTGCCGGGCGAGGTACACTTTGCCCATGCCCCCCTCACCGAGGAGACGCAGGGCTTCGTACCGGCCCAAGAAGATGCGGCCAATCATGCCAGAGTCCGACGGACCGGTTTGGGGGCGAGTCCGGGCGTTCTGCCCGAAGCGTAGTTTAATTTCGGCGAGAATGCCATTTTCGCGGCGCGATGAGTCCAAAACCCCGGCCAAACCTCCCGGTTGCCGCGAGCCTGTAGCGGCGGCGCTGACTCTATCGGCACAACCAATGGACTCAGGATCGATCCGACCTGAAGTTCCTCTCGGACCTCAGGTGACGATCCGCTCGAGCGAGTCGCAGCCGCCCTAAATGACGACGGGCGAACCATTTGAGGCGGGTTTATTGTCTGACACTCAGCCGGTGCGAGGCCAGCTCATGTCCAATCGATGGGTCACCTTCGACTGCTTCGGAACTCTGGTGGACTGGCACACGGGCTTTTCGGCCGTCCTCTGCGAGGTCTCGGGAGATCGGGTGGCAGATGTTCTGGCCGCCTACCATCGGCATGAACGGATTGTGGAATCGGAACGCCCGCACCGGCTGTACACGGACGTGCTGGCCACGGCAGTTCGTCGCGCGGCCGAGGATATCGGGATGCTGCCCGTCACCGAGGAACAGGCAATGGCCCTACCTCGGCGTTGGGGTTCGCTGCCTGTTTTTCCCGATGTGGAGCCGGCCCTCGCGGGCTTGCGAGCCGCGGGCTACCGGCTGGCGGTTCTGACCAACTGCGACGACGACCTGTTCGCCGAAACACAAAAGTCCTTCCACCAACCGTTTGACCTGGTGATCACCGCCGAACAGGTCAAGGACTACAAGCCGTCGCGGAGTCACTTCCGGCGGTTCTATCGGGTTTCGGGCGTCGAAATGACGGACTGGGTGCACGTCGCGTGCAGCTGGTTCCACGACATCGAGCCGGCGCGCGAACTCGGAGTGAAGCGGATCTGGGTCGATCGCGATCGAACGGGAGAGGATCGCTCCGCGGCAACGGTGTGCTTGCCGGACGGGACGGGATTGGTGGAAGCAGTACGGGGAATGATCCCGTAGGACAGGTTTCCCAACCTGTCCTACGGGACCAGTAGGCGACCGGATCAGTTCTAGTCGTCCCGTAGGACAGGTTGGGAAACCTGTCCTACGGGACGCTCATCAGTCCGCGTACAGCCGGGTCGATTCCTGCTTGATCACCGGCTCGCTGAGGCCGCCGGCCGTCAGCGTTGCCTTGAACCGGGCATCGCCCTTAACCCCGGCCGTCACCGTCACCTTGTAGATCACGTCCGCCTTAGCTTCCAGCTTGGGCAAGGCGTGGAAGACCACTTCGCCGGAGACGAGGTCATACTTCACCGGTCCAGTGGCGCTCTTGAACTTCATCTGCGGCGGGATCACGCATACGAGTTTCACGTCGGTCTCGTCCTTCGAGCCCGTGTTCGTCACGCGGATTTCGTAAGTGGTGTCGCTTCCGACCTCCACCGGGTCGTCCGTGTCGGTCACCTCCATGGCCAGGGCCGAAAGGCCGTCGACCCTGGTGGCGATCGTCTTTTCGGACTTCAAGCCCGCGGCGCCGCCCGCGATCACCTTGTGGGTATATTCGCCGGTGGCGGAGGCCATTACCTCCCACTTCAACTCGCAGGATTTGCCGGGCGCGAGTTCGCCGACCGCCCAGTTGACCGTGCGCGTCGAGGGATCGTACTTGCCGCCACAGTCGGCGGACACGAACTTGAATCCCGCGGGCACGTGCTCGGTGACCGCCACCTCGTTGGCGGAGGCATCGCCCGGGTTCGTGATCTTCACCGTGTACGCCGCCTTGCGATCGAGGTAGCGCATCTTCGGTCCGGCGACGTCCATGTCGAGCTGCGCCTGGAGCACGCGGACCGAGGCCGAGCCGACGGCTTTCAGACCGTCGCCCTCGGCGGTCACGTCACACTTCTGTTTGCCTGCTGCGCGGGCCACACAGGCCAGGGTCACCTGGCGGGTCTGGCCAGCGGGCACACTGCCGACTTCCACGGTTGGCTTGGGACCACCGGTGCACTCCAGTCCGTCACCGAGTCGGATCGCCAGCTTGACCCCGTCCACCGCGTGATCGCCGGGGTTACCGACCGTGAGCACGATCGGGGCGGCCTCGCCGACGGCGATTTTCTCGGGCGCCGAGACGCTGACCTCCAGCTTCGGCTCGCGGACCGTGACTTTCACGGCCGACGAGCCGGTAAACGTTACCCACGCCTGGCAAAGCAGTTCCCCCTTGCCCGGCGGGATGAATTTCATTTTGACCGACTTATCCTGCTTGGAGGCGAGAGTGCCAAGGTCCCACAGGAGGACGTCATCGGTCCCTTCGGCCTGCGGCTCGGTGCCGGAGACCTTTGCTCCGCTGGGAACCTTGACCTGTAGGATCACCTTGTGCAGGGGGATTGGGCAGGTGTTTGTGGCGCAAAGGGTGTATTCCGCCGGTGCGCCCACCTTGAGCGTGGTCGGGCCGAACCATTCGAGGCAGATCCCGGGTTCCTGACGGGCGACAGCGCTCGCGGGCGGCTTGGGCTCGTCGGTCGCCTCCGCGTTTGGGATGAACACCGTAGGCTTGACCTCGCCGGGCGAGGTGGTCTTCACGTCCGCGCGCTTGACCCCGTCGGCGTCCGGCTTACCGGCCGGCTTGCGGATCGCGGGGACTGGGGGCACGAACGGTTCGTCGGCCGGCTTCGTTCGCGGCGTGCCCTTGCTCGGCCGCGGTTCCGGCACGTCACTCTTTGCCGCCCGGTCGGGAATGGGCGGATCGGGCAGCACGATCGGTCGCGGTCCCGGTCGCGTTTGCGCCTGGCCCAGCGTGGCCCAGCTCACCAGCCCCAGACCCACTACCACCACTCCAGCGATTGCATGGAACGGACGCATGTCCCCCTCCCCCGGTACGCCGGCGATGTCCGGACAAATCGGCGACGCGTTTACCCGGACTCACGCACGAGCGTCAAGGGCAGTCGGAAGGTGAGTGGCGAGGAGTGAGTGGTGAGTGGTCGTTGCGGACCTCGCAGCAAGTCGGTGGTACAGCGAACTTGAGATGGTCGCGGCGAAACGGGTAAGATGCGGGCTCTGCCGGAGGCGCGAAATGAGTACGCCGGGTTGCGACCGGATTGCCTTCCGTGGCCGCACTCGAATGGTGCTGAACCACGCTCTGGAGCCTTATCTTCGTAGACTGCCGCGTCAGCCCGATTTCCGGCTCACAGGCCCCGATTACAAACGCGGATACATGGCCCACTGGGAAGTCCGGGCCGATGACACTCTGTGGCTGACCGGCTTGAGGACTCGACCGGAAGAGGATGGTCCAGACCCGGCGTTGCGGTTGGTCTTCCCGACGGCGATTGGGCCTGTCGCGGCCGAATGGGTGTCGCAGTCGCTGGTCACCGTGGAGGGTCAACCGCGCTATAGTCCGTTCGGGTCCGAAGCGATCTACCCGCGCGAGACCAATCTCGCGGTGTGGGATGGCCGCGTCGTGATGGTCGAAGAGCGCGAGGTGCGATTGAATCAGATCGTTGCGACCGAGTTCACCTCACATCTCGAAGGGCTGTTCGGGCCGGAGGAGGCGGCCTTTCTCCGGACAATTCGAAGTACACCAGAGGACGCGGCGCCGCGACTGGTCTATGCCGATTGGTTGGATGAACGGCACGACCCGCGCGGTCCAGTAATCCGCCTGGCCGATCGTCTGCGCGGCTTGACTCCCGACGCAATGGCGAGTGAGCGCGCCCGCCATCGCGACCTGATTGTCCGAGGACTGAGCCACTGGCTTTGGACCGACATCATGGGCTATCGCCCTCTCGTCAATTCGGAAATATCCCGCGTCTTGTGACGGTTTGGTTGTGGGCGCTTGCGTACACGCGGGCGCGCCGCTAAAGTGTATTTATGTCCACTTCCTTGCCGATTCATGGTCGCGGAGCGTCTTCGAACCCGCCGAACCGGTTCATCCCGCTGTATCGCGAGTCGATCGCGGGCTGGACGGAGGAAGAGGACCCCGCCCCGAAGACGCGATTCTTCAAAGACACATCCCGAACTGTCATCGCGACGAACGATAGCCCGGACGTCGGGTTCACACATTCGCTCAATCCGTACAGGGGATGCGAGCATGGATGCTCTTACTGCCTATCTGGGGACACCCCAATCCTAATGGGCGACGGGTCCAGCCGCCCCCTCCGTCGGGTGCGCGTCGGAGACGTGATTTACGGCACGGTCCGTCGCGGTTGGTATCGGCGGTATGTGCACACGTGGGTCCTTGCCCACTGGGAAGTCGTCAAGCCGGCGTATCGCGTTTGCTTGTGCGACGGGAGGAGTCTGATCACCGGTCCCGACCATCGATTCCTGACCGAACGCGGTTGGAAGTTCGTTACGGGACGCATGGGCGGAATCGGACAGCGCCCGTATCTGACAACGAACAACAAGCTGATGGGGATGAGCGCCTTCACCTCGCCGCCGGTCGTCGACGACGACTACAGGAGGGGGTACCTTTGCGGCATGATCCGCGGGGATGGTTTGCTGGCTTCGTATTCCTACTCCGGGCGCCGGCACGGGACGGACGACGTGCACCAGTTCCGGCTTGCTCTCGCGGACGCTGAAGGACTCGCGCGGACCGCGGAGTACCTCCGCTACTTCCAGATCACCACGCGAGAGTTCTTGTTCCAAAAACCGATCGCGAACCGCCGACAAATGGACGGAATCCGGACCTACTCCCGCGAGGCTGTCGCCGAAGTTCGAAACTTGATTGCGTGGCCGAGCACTCCGTCCGACTCGTGGCGGAAGGGTCTGTTGGCCGGCATCTTTGATGCGGAGGGCAGTTTCTGCGACGGTATTCTGCGGATCAGCAATACGTGTCCGGAGATCATTCGGCGCATCCAGGAGGCTTGTTGCTGTTTCGGTTTTGACATTGCGGTGGCAACATCTGCTGAACGTCGCGCCAAACCGATCCAGATTCTGCACGTACGCGGCGGGTTGGGTGAGAGCCTGCGGTTTCTGCATAGCACAAGCCCGGCGATCATTCGCAAGCAGTCCATATTGGGTCAGGCAGTAAAGAGTTCAGCGGACCTTCGTATCGCTTCCGTGGAACCATTGGGAGTGGAATTACCACTCTTCGACATCACCACAGGCACCGGCGACTTTATCGCTGACGGCGTTGTTAGCCACAATTGCTTTGCTCGTCCCTTCCACGAACACCTCGGTCTGTCCGCCGGGCTCGACTTCGAATCGCAGATCTTCGTCAAGGAGGACGCCCCGGAGTTGCTTCGCAAGGAGCTGATGTCGCCGAAGTGGGTGCCGCAGATGGTCGCCATCGGCGGGGTCACGGATCCGTATCAACCGAATGAGCGGCGGCTGGAGCTGACTCGCCGGTGTCTGCACGTCTTTCACGAGTTTCGCAATCCCGTCGGGATCGTGACCAAGAGCGCCCTGGTCGCCCGCGACCGGGATTTGCTGGGTGAACTCGCGCGCTTTCATGCCGCCGCAGTCTATGTGTCGGTCACGACCCTGGACGCGGAGCTGGCGCGCAAGATGGAGCCGCGAGCCGCGACGCCCGCCGCCCGCTTGCGCGCGGTCCGCGAGCTGACCGACGCGGGCGTTCCGGTCGGGGTGCTAGTCGCACCGGTCATTCCCGGCCTTACGGACCATGAAGCCCCTGCCATCCTGGAAGCCTCAGCAGCCGCTGGGGCGCTTTCCGCGGGCTATGTGCTATTGCGGCTGCCGTTCGCGGTGAAGGACCTTTTTGTCAGTTGGCTGGAGCAACATTACCCGCGCAAGAAGGAGCGAGTCCTTAGCCGGCTGCGCGACCTACGGGGAGGCAAACTCTACGACTCCCAATGGGGCGTGCGGATGCGCGGGGAAGGCGAATGGGCGGAGGTCTTCGGGGCGATGTTTGAGTTACATCGCCGGCGGGTCGGGTTAGCCGACGAGGGGCCGGAATTGTCCGCAGCCCACTTCGCAAACGGGCGGCCGCGGCAAGGGGAGCTGTTCGAATGACCTCGATCATGAAGCTCAGGGACGGCCGTCCCTGGGCTTAATTCACTTGCTCCTTAAAAGTCCGGCACCACTTCGCCGCCGTTGGCTGTGATCAATCGGGCATATGTGCGGATGGGAATGGACTCGCGGATGAAGCGGACCGAACCGTCGCACATGCCGTGGTTGCAGCCACCGGTGTGGAATGAGTACGGTTCGCCATTGTTGGTGCAGTTCATCGGCTTGAGCCCCGGGCGGATATCGGCGGTCGCGCTCGGAGTGCATCCGTGCAAGCCAAATTCGCTCGCTTCGTCCGCCCAGGCGGAGCCGCCCCAGGTACCGCTGATCTGAACACGGCCCGTGAGATAGCGATTCGGCCGGCCCGCGTCCTCGACGTAGAAAATCGTGTTCGATAGTCCGTCCGTGACCGCGGCCCAGCTCATGACGCGGATGGTCGAGCCGGAGTTGTACGAATACGGTCCGACGTTGTTCGCCCCGTCCTGGTACTGGTCCACGTCGTTCGGGAAGCTCGTCCACAGGCTCGGTTCGACATGGCGGACAACCGCATAATCCGTGCAGGCGGCATCGGAAATTGTGAACCCGCCGTGGGTAAAGGTCGGCGCGATCCGGTTCCGTTGCGGGGTGGACGGGCAGTAGAAGATTTTGATCTGCGTTTTGATCGCATCGCGATTGCTGGCGTGTCCGAAGTGCAACTGGTGGTTGTAGATCCTTGCCACGTTGTCCTGCTCGATGTAGGCCAGAAGCCAACTGGCCCAACCGTTGTAGGCGTTCGGCGGGATGTTCAGGGCCGGGAATCCTCCGGACGCGGTCCGCGACGGCGGGACGACGCCGGTGACGTCGTGGAAGTTGTGACACGCCAGGCCGAGCTGTTTCATATTGTTCGTGCAGCTCATTCGATTGGCCGCCTCGCGGATCTTCTGCACGGCCGGCAGCAGAAGACCGATCAGGATCGCGATGATGGCGATTACCACTAATAGTTCAATCAGCGTGAACCCCGGCTGTCTGGCACGCGCGCGATTCATGGGATGCTCCAAGAAATGACCCAATGAGATAAGGACCGAGCGGCGGCAACGGCCGCCGATTGGTACACGCGTCTATTTCAACTGAAACGTCGGCAGGTCGTTCGGCCCGGCCTGCACCTTGGCTTTGAGGAGCGGCCGGCTCGCGTCGTAATACCGTCCGTACAACTTGTCCTCCGGTTCTTCCCGGCCATCGGGCAGAACCTTGCCGGGCCAGCGCACGAGCACCACATACTCGCCGGCCGGTGCACCGTCCTTGTCGCCGTAGGTACTCAGCGCAAATGTGCCGTCCTCCTCCACCGTCGCGCGCGGCCGCGGATCCGTGCTGCCGGCCGGTTCGTTCGCTGGGACGAAGACCAGTTCCGCCCCAGCCGCCGGCCGATCCCCAACCATGACCTTTCCCTTAACCGCGTAGAGGGACTTGCCCGAGGTATTGGCGGAGGTGGTGCACCCCAGAGTCGCCGCCAGTGCAAGCGCCGCGAAGAGCGCCGCGAACGCGCGCCAAAGGGTGCGGTTGGCGAGTCGAGTCATGGCACCTCTCATCTCGACCAGTCGATGGCACCGGTGAGGGGAAGAGTGAAAGGGCCGCACTCATTGAATGAAGGAATGGTGAAGATCATAGCCGGGTGACTTTCGCATTCGCAAGAGAATTAAAGCCAGTTTTCCGTTGCGTCCGACCGCGCAGGGGAGATGAGCGCCTCGGTTCTGACTTGGCCGCGCCCTCCCGTTAGTCTCTGCCCAATCGTCCGGGTCAGGCCCGCGCCTGAACATTCGTCCGGTGAAAGGGAGGTGCCGGCCTTCACCCACGGAAAAAACGTGAACTACACTGTAATGATTCTTCCCAAGATTCCGGAAACCAGCTAAGGTAACGCCACCCATAAGCTCCGGATCTTTGGCGTGATCGGTCGATTCGACATCTCTGGATTCCGCGGACGCCATGAACTCACCCGCCTCATTGCTTTCTCACCTGGTCGCCGACTACGGGACCGCTCCCAGCTTTGTGGACCGGACCTACGGAGAGCCGCTCTTCCATACCGAGAGCGAGGTTCTGGCCCTGCGGTATGCCCCCGACGACACCCTGTGGACCGTCGAGGAAGCCGGGGTGCTGCGACACTGGGCGTCGGACGGTCGGCTCCTCGAACGCGCGTTCCTTTCTGACGTTGAAGATATCTGGGCGTTCAATCGCGACGCGTCCTTGTTGGTCTCCGGCACCAACGAGATCGCCCTCTGGAAGCCCGCTAAGGCGGCTGAATTGGCGCGGGCCACGGCCGATTCGTGGGTGACGGCGTTCGCCTTCGCGCCTGACGGTCAGACCCTTGCGAGCGGGCACGACGACGGCAGCATCTCTCTCTGGAGGTTGCCGTCCTTGGAACTGGTCGGTGAACTGCCCGGGCACGATGAGGCCGTGTCCGCCCTGACCTTCAGCGCTGACGGGACCCAGCTGACAACCGCGGGCGACGACCACCGGATCCGCGTATGGGATGTGCGTTCGCGGCGGCAGGTGCGCGAGTGGCGCGGCCACACGGACCGCGTACCGGCTCTGGCTTGGCATCCGGCGGGGCAATTCTTGATCAGCGTCGGCTGGGACACGACGGCCCGCGTCTGGGAACCCGGTAAGGACGACCCGAGCATGCTCCTGAACGCGCACGCCGATCAAGTCAGTGCCGTCGCGTTCAGCCCCGACGGCGGATTGCTCGCGTGTGCGGACTCGGATTTCACCATCCATGTTTGGGAAGATCCGCGGCACGCCAAACAGAAGTTCGTCCTGAATGGGCATACGGACGAGATCCGGGCCCTGGCCTTCAACCCCAGCGGGACGCGGCTGGCGAGCGCTGGAGCGGATCGCGTGGTTCACATCTGGGACATGTCGGCCGGCCGGCTCGTTGCCGGGCCGAACCCGAGTGCACGTCATTCAATCGCCGTGGCCGGCAAGACGCTCTTCAGCACGGCCGGAAACCTGCTGCAATCTTGGGACCTGGAGGCGGGCCAACGAGTCTGGCCCGCAACTGAGAGTGAACCGGTCCATTACGTCGCGACGACACGCGACGGCAAGCGGATCGCGACTTCGGGTCCGACCCTCGACGTCAAGTTGTGGGATGTGACTTCCCGGACGGTCGAACAGGTGCTGTCCCACACGCGTGGTCCAATTGGGTCGCCGACCTTCTCCAATGACGGCACGACTCTCGCCACCGCGAGCGTGTCGGATGGGTTGATCTGGGTCTGGAAGGTCGGCACGCCGGAGGCGATCCTGGTCATCCCCGAGGCGGCTGACAACTGCACGCTGGAAGCCGTTGCCTTCCACCCGAACGGGAAGTACCTGGCGGTTGGCGGGCTCGACTGGCTCGCGACGTCGGGCGCTGACGGCGCGCTCTGCGTGTGGGACCTGGAATCCCGAGAGAAGCTGCTCACGCTGGAAGCCGGTGTGACGGCTCTGGCATTCGATCCGACCGGCCGCTACCTGGCCGCGGGAACCTTCAGCCAGACGGGCCAGTCGGTGGTGGTGTGGGATTTCGATAAGCAGGAGAAGGTGTTCGACCTGCCGGGTCACCACGACCGGATCAACGCCGTGGCGTTTTCTCCCGACGGGAGTTGGCTGGTGTCGGGCGGGGACGACTCGACCGTTCGCGTGTGGAACGTGCTCACCGGCCGCCTGGCAGTGGCCCGCCAGTTCGACGCCGCGGTGCAATCACTGGCGTTCTCCGCGGACGGGCAGTACCTGATCACCGGCAATGGCAACACGACGGCGTATCGGCTGGAGATGAAAAAGATGCTGGAGGATTAGGGGCAGAGGTGAGTCACATCCCTTGGCGGGCGAGCCGATGGCTCGCCCGTTTGCATTTAGATTGTCGCGCTTACCACTCGATAACGTGCTGCTTTACCCAATTCGAAAACTCGTCTCGGCCAATCGTCCCACCAGCCACCCCGAGAATCACCGCTTCCTGGTCGCCCGTGCTTGCGACAAGTTCGTGTCCGTTGAGGACAAGGAACACTTCCAAAGCTGCATGCCCGACGCGCTTGTTCCCGTCCACGAATGCGTGATTCATGATGAGTGAGAAGCCCAGCGCGACCGCCTTGTCTGCAACCGTCGGGTAAAGGTCGTGCCCCCGAAGGTCGCAGATGGCTGCGCGACCGCCGACTCCAAAAGGCCAAGGTCACGTACGCCTTCAGATCCGCCCGATTGCTCCAGACACAGTCGATGCAACTCCAGCACCTCGTCCCGAGTGAGATAGCGCATCAGGCTAACCGACGGTAGAGCTCTGCGTTCTTCCGCAGCACGTAATCAGCGGCCTTTCGAAAGTCCTCGCGCGGCTGTGCCAGCCAGTCTTCCAGACCGGCCCGGGCGAGTTCTTCTGGCGTAACACCAAGCTGTTTGGCCAACTCATGAAGGCGAGCTAGGCGGTCTTCCGAAAGCGGGATCGTGATTGCCGTCATGGGGCACCAACTAGGGAGGGCATGCGCGTCATTGTACCGGATACACAGTGACACTAACCGCGTCTCCTCGCAGTAACATTTCCTTTACCCCCTTCACTCGGCGGACTAGGCTAATCCAAACCCCATCCATCCGTTCCCGGCCCCGCTCTCCCCGAGGCCTGATTTCCATGGCTTCTTCCATCCGCATCGCCACGCTTGCCTCCTTGTTCGCAGCCATCGCCGTAGCGTCGGGCCAGGTCCAGACGACACCGCCCGCCGGTGCGCCGCCGGTCGCGACCCCGCTCGCTGAAGGTAAGCTGCCCGCGGGGGTCCGACTGCGCCTGGGGTCGGACAAGTTCCGCGAGCCCAACTACATCCAGGCCGCGAGCCTCTCCCCGGACGGTAAGCTCATCGCCGTCGGCAACGGTTCCCAACAGGTTCGCTTGCTCGAGGTGGCCACCGGCAAGGAAGTTCGGCGCATCGGCATCCGCGAATACCTCCGCACCCAGCAGATTCTCTGGACCCCGGACGGGAACCAGCTCATCACCACCGGTTACACCGGGATTAACGTCTGGGATGCCAAGGACGGCAAACTCATTCGCCAGGCCACGAGCCCGACCAAGGATGGCCGCGACGGGATGATCCACGTCTCGACGGACGGCAAGTTCGCGGCGGTCGGAACGCAATATGAGGCCGGCCAGGTGAAAGTCGTGGACCTGACGACGGGCAACCAGGTCACGTCGGTCAAACCGGCGCAGAACGCAGCGGTGCACGGGGCCATGTCCCCGAAGGGTGAGTACGTCGCCACGTGGGGCCAACACTACAATCGCGGCGGGCCGGGGGGCGATGACCAGACCATTGCTCGAACGGTTCAGGTCTGGGACGCCAAGACCGGCAAGGAGAGGTCCAGCCTCGTCTCGGACATCTACCAGATCATGTGCGTGCGGTTCTCCCCGGACGGGTCAAAGATCGCCGCCTCGGGGAACGGCGTGATCCAACTTTGGGATGCCGAGAGCGGGAAGCTCGAGCGCCGGTTCGCGGGGCGCACGGGCCAAGGCGTACAACTCGTATTCTCCTCAGATGGTCGGGTTCTCTCGGCCGCGGGGCAGGACGGCTGCGTCCAGTCGTGGGAGGTGGCCACGGGCAAGCGGGCGGGGATCTGCGAGGGCCCGATCGCCAACGTGGCCGGTCTTCAGTACCGGTCCGACGGCCAGCTCCTGGCCTGGGCGGCAAATGTTAACGCGATCGATATTTGGGAGGTGCCGTCCGGTAAACGGCTCACGCCCACGGGCGGGCACACGGCCCCGGTGACGTCGTTGCAGTTCAGCCCGGACAACAAGACGCTGATCTCGTCGGGCAATGACGGCAAGATCCTGCGGTGGAACACGACAACCGGCACGGAACTTGGGCAATTCGAATTAAAGGAGACCGCGAGCAAGCGGCGGATTATCTCCAGCTACCCGCGCGGCTACAACATGGGCCCCAGTCACTTCTCACCGAACGGGAAATACCTGGTCGCGGCGGGATCGCAAGGTGGCGGGTCCGCGGTTTGGGACGTCGAGTCCGGCCTGGAGCTGTTCGCTCTGTCCGGCGCCGGCGGGTATGTCGATCGCAGCGGGATCATCGCCTTCTCCGGCGACTCGAGCAAGCTGATGGCCATGAACCGGTACTCCGGCCGGCAAAACGCCATCCCGATTCCCGTTTGGGACATGGAGACCGGATTGCCGCTGCCGTCGCTCAAGGGGCAAAAAGGGGACTTCACCAGCGCCGGGTTCTCCACGGACGGCAATATCCTGGTCACGTGCGCCTACTTCTATCCGCCCAACGGCGGGCAGGTATCCGAAGCGTGGGCGTGGGCCCTGTCCACGGGAAAGAACCTGTCGCGCGTAACGATCCCGAACACACAATTAAGTGCCATCCAGTTCCTGGACCACCGGCTATACGTCGCGTTCAATCAGCAGTTCAACAATCAGCCGCAAAAGGTGTACGACGCGGTCACCGGGCAAGAAACGCGCACCCTCGAGGGCTCGACGAACCTCGGAATGGGGACGGCTGTGGCATTGTCCCCCGACCGGCGGTTGCTGGCGTGTGGGACAAATAACACGATGACGCGCATGACCGCGGACGGTCGGATGATCACGAGTCCACGGAAGATCGTCGTGTGGGAAGTTGCGTCTGGGTCAATCCGGCACGAACTGGACGGTATCGACGGGACGGTGACGGCCCTCGCCTTTTCCCGCGACGGCAAGACTCTCGCGAGCGGCTGCAGCGACACCACCATCTTCCTCTGGGACCTGGGCGGCAAGGCGGAAAAGGCGGAAGCGCTCAAGCCGGCCGAACTCGACGAGTTGTGGAAATCGCTCGAAGGGACCAACGCCAAGAAGGCCGACGAGGCGATCCGAGTGCTGAGTGCCCGCCCCGCGGAGGCGGTGCCGTTTCTCAAGGAACAATTGAAAGCAGTGCCGGGGGTGAAGCCGGACGCGGCCAAGATTGCCAAGTTGATCGCCGACCTGGACTCGCCGCGCTACGCGGTTCGCGAAGCCGCGATGCGCGACCTGGAGCGTCTGGGCGCGCTGGCCCGCGACGCGGTGCAGGAAGCGCTGAAGAAGTCGAGCCTCACTCCGGAGTTGCGCGAGCGACTGGAGAAGCTGACCGACCGGGTCAACAAGCCCGACAGCGGATCCGAGTGGATTCGACCCCTGCGCGGCGTCGAAGTGTTGGAACGAATCGGGACGGACGAAGCCGCGGCCCACTTGCGAGAACTCGCCGCCGGCGGAGACGCTCCGCCGACTCGCGTGGCGAAAGAGGCGCTCGGTCGCCTCAAGAAAGGGGTCAGTGATCAGTGATCAGTGATCAGTCATAGTGGTCAGTGGTCAGAAAAGCAAAGACCGCAAAGCTCACATGCTCGCGGTCTTTGCTTTTCTGACCACTAGTCACCGGCCACTGACCACCCTAGTCCTCTTCTTCTTCCGCGTCCCAACAGGCGTCCTCATCCACATTCCGGATGACCCACCGGTTGATGTCGCGGAACATGTTCGGGTGCACCGTGTGCGTGCACGGATAGGTGCTCAAGAGGACGTCGGCCCCGGCGCCGTACAGCGCCAGGAAGTCGCGGCGCGCGAGCTCCAGCGGGACGACCTCGTTCGCGGCGCCGTGGGCAATGAGCACGCGGAGGTCTTTCACTTCATCGTCGTGAAAAAGCGGGCCTTCCGCCGGTCGCGGCAGCGTGCCGTTGATCGAGATCACCCCAGCGAATCTCTTCGGCATCCGCAGGGCCATGCGGTACGCGACCGCGGCGCCTTCGGCCACGCCGGCCAGATACACGCGCTCGGAGTGGACGTGGAACTCGCGTCGCGTCTTCTCGACGGACTTGACCAGGTAGTCCGCCACGAGTTCATCATGCTCGCCCGACTCGCCCCACGAGAAGGCCGGCAGGCCATCGTCGTCGCGCGAGTTGAGCGCCACCGGGCCGCGGAGACTGATGTAGAGGCAGTTCCGCCGGCTGATTCGCGGGGCGAAGCGCAGTACCTGCTCGTCGCTGCCGCCGTGCGAGTGGAACAGCACGATCAGCGGGTAGGGGTAATTGGGCTCGTATCCGGTCGGCAGGAAGGTTTGCACCGGCAGCGATTGCAGGTGCGGCAGTTGCGACGCGTAGACCCCTTCGGAGGGGACCATCAAGGCGGAAAACAAGGTGCGGGGCATTTGGGACCGCCTCATCAGAGGACCGGCCAGCTGAGTCTCAGAGGCAGCAACTCGAGACCGGGCAGTAG
>Ga0075418_10005435_pt1 | contig 14436 bp, 9 predicted proteins | sample SoiMetdeltSBSDD2_FD_81776 | JGI IMG/M metagenome (GOLD analysis project Ga0075418, IMG submission 81776) | Bulk soil microbial communities from a Populus tree surrounding site in Tennessee, USA - Soil MetaG P. deltoides SBSDD2 | ecosystem: Environmental > Terrestrial > Soil > Tree plantation...
ATCCCGAGAGCGAGGTAATTGCACGCCCGCCAGAAGGCGTCGATCTTCCGGACCTCGTCCGGGCTCAATGGTGAGCCGGACACGGTGGCGCGGGCCTTCCCGAACGCGCTGATGGATCCGTCCTTCGACGGCCCCGCGGACGCGCCCGCCACGGGCCCTTTCTTCGGTTCGGTCATGAGCTGTGACATTTCGCGTTTCCTCTCGGGGATTGGTGCGTCGTTGGGAAAAGGATCTGTTAGCGAACCTTGTTCCGGGCGAATTCTTCCAGCTTGCGGGCATCGGCGCAGAGTTGGTGGAGGTCAGTTCGCGTGGCAGTAGTCATCGCCCGCCTCCTTTCGTGACCCGACTGAATGCCCCGGAGACCGGGTCCGCGAGCTGAGCCCGGCCGTTAGCTGTCAGGTGCTCGAGGAGCAGGTGGACCGACTCGGCATCGTCCGGGGACCCGATGTCGGCCGCGATCTGGTCAGCCGTGCGAGGATTGTCGGACAGGGCCGCGATCACCTTCCCCTGGAGCGCCAGCACGGACGCGGCCGCCTTCTTTCCGGCCTCGACTCCCGGCTGGTGGTAGGCGTTGATCCCAATCAGGTTCGCGTACAGCCCGACCGCCCGCTCGAAGAGGGCGATCAGCCCGCCGACCGTCCGGGCGTCCACCCGCGGAACGGTGATGGTCATCGACTCTCGGCCGTTCTCGTAAAGAGCCGCGCGCGTCCCGAGCAAGAAGCCATGGAGAAAATCCCCCGCCATCGCTCCCGGCTCGACTTCGCGCGAGGAGCCGCCGTCCTCCAGCACTCGGATGAATACCGCGAAGAAGTTCGGCACTCCTTCGCGGAGCTGCTGGACGTAGGCGTGTTGATCGGTCGAGCCCTTGTTCCCGTAGACCGTTAATCCCTGTTCGACGCGATTGCCCTTCAGGTCGAGCTGTTTGCCGATCGACTCCATGACGAGTTGCTGCAAGTAGCGGCTGAAAAGGAGCAGCCGGTCCTTGTACGGCAGGACAACCATGTCTTTCCGGCCCTTGCCGCCCGTGGCGTGGAACCACATCAGTGCCATGACCGCGGCCGGATTGTTCTTCAGATTCCGGTCGCGAGTAGCCTCGTCGCACGCGGCCGCCCCGGCGAGCAAGCCGTCGATGTCCAACCCCTGCAATGCCGCGGGCAGGAGTCCGACCGCGGACAACTCGCTCGTCCGCCCGCCGACCCAATCGTACATCGGGAACCGGGCGAGCCAGCCCTCGCTGTCCGCGGTCTTGTCCATCCGCGAGCCGGGCATGGTGATCGCGACCGCCTGCTTGGGAAAGTCGAGCCCGGCCGCCTTGTACGCGTCGGCCACCAGGAGCATGCCATTGCGCGTTTCCGGCGTCCCGCCGCTCTTCGAGGCAACGACACACAGAGTTTCAGGGAGCTTACCCTTCAGCCGCCGCAGCGTGCGGTCGATCCCCTCCGGATCCGTGTTGTCGATGAAGTCGATCCGCAACTTGTCAGTCGCCGGGTCGCCCAGCGCGTCGGCCACGAACATCGGCCCGAGGGCAGAACCGCCGATGCCGATGCACAGCACGCCGGTGTACCGCTCCGCCCTGGGCGGCCGGGGCTTTCCGGAATGCACCGCAGCCGCGAACGACTTGACGTCGGCAATCGTCTTGCGAATCTCGGCCGCGATCGCCGGGGTCGGGGCCAGGTCCGGCGCTCGGAGCCAGTAGTGCCCGACCATCCGGTTTTCGTCCGGGTTGGCGATCGCCCCCTTCTCCAGTGCGTCCATTTCGCGGAACGCGGCGACCATGTTCAGGTCCAAATGGTCGAGCGCCCCGTCCGCGAACCCCGTCCGACTGACATCGAGCGTCAGCCCAAGAGCCGGGATGCGGGAGAGGTACCGCTTATACCGATTCCAAAGTTGTGCCGCGTTCATGGCTTGTTCCTTCCGTACCCACACCCTGCTCGACCGATCCTCCAACCTCAGCTCACCCGACGAACCAGGACGGCTCGACCGGGGCTTTCGCCCGGCACCTGGCCGCGGACGAGAGCGACATAGTCACCTGATCGCACGACCCCGCGGCCCTGCGCCCACTGGATCGCAAAAGTCAGGTCCGCTTCCGCCGTGGCCGGTTCGGGCTGGACCACCGCGGTGACGCCCCAGCACACGGCCAGCGTGCGGGCGAGATGCTCGGTCCGGGTCAGCGCCAGGATCGTCGCCGGGGGCCGGCGGTTGCTTAGCGCCAGGGCCGTCCGCCCCGACTCGGTGGCCACGACGATGAGCGGCGTGTCGAGTCGATGTGCGGCCAGGCACGCGGCGTCCACCGCGGCCTCGGTGATCCGCTCGATGAAGCCGGCCAGCGGCGGCAGTTTGCGCTGGCATTCGGCATCCACCGCTTTCCGATGCGCTTCGGCTTCCGCGCAGATCTGGTGCATCGTCGCGACCGACTCGACGGGGTACTCGCCCACCGCGGTCTCGCCGGACAGCATGACCGCGTCCGTCCCGTCGAGGACGGCATTGAACACGTCGCTCGCCTCAGCCCGCGTCGGCCGGCTGGAGTGCTCCATGCTGTTGAGCATTTGCGTCGCGGTAATGACCGGGCGGTGGGCCTGATTACACAGGGCAATCACTTGCTTCTGGATGGCCGGCACGCGGTACACGTCCATCTCGACACCCAGGTCGCCACGGGCCACCATGACCGCGTCGGTCGCGGCCACGATTGCCTCGAGGTGCCGCACCGCCTGAGGCTTTTCAATCTTGACCACCACCCGCGCCGGGCACTTCCGTGCCTGCAGCTCGCGCCGGAGCCAGGCGACGTCCTCCGGGCTGCGCACGAACGATAACCCGACGAACTGCACGTCGGCCGCGTGGCGCGCCGTCCAGTCCAGATCTTGCAGGTCCTTATCCGTCAGCGACTTGACCGCGAGCTCTGTTCCGGGCAAATTGATGCCCTGTTTCGATCGCAGCCGGCCGGGGAGGGTGACCTTCAAACGCGTCCGGCCGCGCGACGCGTCGGTCACGGTCATTGCTACGGTCCCGTCGGCGAAGAGGACGGTCTCCCCAGGCTTCAGATCGTTCGGCAGCTCGCGGTACGTGCAAGTCAGCTCGCGGGGGTTGTCCGACGACCGCTCGGTGACCAGGGTGAATTCCTCGCCGAGCGGGCACTCGACCAGGTCGCCGGGAATGGGCCCGAGCCGCATCTTCGGCCCGCACAGGTCCTGAAGCACGGCGACGTGTCGTCCCGCATCGCGGCTTGCTGCCCGAATGTTGACTAGAACTTCCGCGTGCTCCTCATGCGTCCCGTGCGAAAAGTTCAGCCGGAAGACGCTGACCCCAGCCTCAATCAACCGCCGCAGGACGTTCGGCGCGCGCGAGGCCGGCCCGATCGTGGCCACGATCTTGGTGCGGACCGGTGCCAGGGCTTCGTAGTTTTCGCGAGTCACGACGTTCCACCTCGATCGGTCAAGAGCTGGCTTCGAGTTCGTCCAGGGCCTTGCGAATGATCTGCGCGCTGTCCCGGAGCTGGGCTTGCTCTGTCTCGCTCAACGGCAGTGGGAAAGTCTCAATCACACCCGCCCCGCCCACGAGGCGCGGCAACGCGACCGTGACGTTCTTCACGCCGAGGACGTCGGGGGTCGGGGCGCAGACGGTCAGGATCGAGCGCTGGTCATGGAGCACCGAGTCCACAATCCGGGCGAGGGCGCTGCCGATCCCGTAGTACGTGGCCCCCTTGCCGCCGATGATGGTGTACGCGGCCCGCCGTACCTGCAGGTCAATGTCGCGGCGGACGCGGTCCGACAGATCGAGCTTCCGCATCCGGACAAACGCCTCGAGCGGCATGCCCCCGACGGACACGAGCGACCACGTAAGGACCTCGGAGTCCCCGTGTTCGCCAACGACGTGGGCGTGGACGTGGTGCGGGTCCACGCCGCAATGCGTGCCAAGCAGGGTGCGGAACCGGGCGGTATCGAGCGTGGTGCCCGACCCAAACACGCGACCCGCGCCGACCCCGGCCTCGGCCGCGAACCGCGCGGCCAGGTGGGTCATCACGTCCACCGGGTTCGTGGCCACGATGACGACGGCGTCCGGGGCGTGCTTCAACACGGTCGGCACAATTTCGCGGAAGACGGCCGCGTTCCGTTGCAGGAGCTGGAGCCGGGTCTCGCCGGGCTTCTGTCCAACCCCGGCGCACAGCACGACTGCCTGGCAGCCCGTCAAGTCGGCGTAGCTGCCGGCCCGCACTTCGAGCGCGTGGGCGAACGGGACCGCGTGCCGGATGTCATCCGCCTCGGCCACCGCCCGCGCCTCGTTCTTGTCTACCAGCACAATCTCGCGGCCCACGCCCCGCATGACCAGGGCATACGCCGCCGTCGCTCCGACCAATCCGCTCCCGACGACTCCGACTTTCATGGCTTCCCTCCCCGGCTGACGACCGACAATGGCCGTCAGCCCCACAAGCGCGGAACCCCGGCCGGACGACGGGCAACCCGTCCGCCTGTTCGGCCGTGAGCGAGCATTCGGGCGAGTCTACGGTCGTTGGCCCGCGGCGTCGTTATGCCTTCGCGGTGCCTTTTTGCTTGGCGAACTCGGCTTTGCTGTTTTCGTCGATGAAGTAGTGCGTTTTGCCGCCTTGCTCCAGCGTCGCGCCCGCGGCGAACTTGGGGAACGAGATCTTTGCCACCGGGTCCTCGACCATTTCGGCCTTGTCCACAATCTCACTCTCGTGGATCTGGATGTACAGGTTGATGAACGAGAGGATTCGGTCGTCCAGCCATTTGGTCAAGCCGTCGGCGTCCACCTTGGCGATCGAGGTGGTGAACTCGGAGTGGGAGTCGAACTTCCACAGGACCGGCACCACCTTCAGGTCGGACTCGACGACCGCGTTCTTGACCTCGCGGTCCGGAGAGACCGAAAAGGTGAGAACCATCAGGGCCTTGGAGGACTTGAACTCAAACGTCGCCGCCCGTCGCGTCTGAGCCACGCTCGGCGTGACCTTCGCGCGGTCGCCGGCGCGCTTCGCCAGCACTTCCAGCCGCGGCTTGGCGATCTCGACGATGTTGGCCTGCGCCTTTTCGTACTCCTTCAACAGACCCTGGCGCTGTTGGAATTCTCCCAGGCGCTCTTGCATCTGCTGTTGCGCCTTGTCCTTCACCGCCGAGAATGCCCCTTCGATTCGCTTCGCGAGTTCATTGACGTCGCTCATAAGGTTGGTCCTTTGCGCTTGAGTTTGGAACCAGTCCCCTTCAGTGGAGCCCGCGGTCACTGCACCTGACGTGCCTCGCCGAGGTCTCTCATCGGGATTTCACTTTTCTCCCTTGTCGTTGGCCAACCGCGCGCCCGGTCCGATCGCCGCTGCACCACAGGTTAGACCGCCCTCCCGTGTACTGAATTCGCGCACTCCCTCCGCTCACTCGTCAGTCGTTTCCGGTCAACGTTTGCGCCACAATCCGCCGCGCCTCTTCCACAATCGCTTGCAAGTGAGACTGTCCCTTGAAGCTCTCCGCGTAGAGCTTGTAGACGTCCTCCGTCCCGGACGGCCTCGCCGCGAACCAGCCGGACGCCGTGGTTACCTTCAGCCCGCCAATCGGCGCGTCGTTGCCCGGCGCTCGCGTGAGCTTGGCCGTGATCGGGTCGCCCGCGAGAGTCGAATCCCGCACGTCCTCGGGCGCGAGCTTCCGGAGCCGTGCCTTTTGAGCCGGCGTCGCCGCGGCATCGATTCGTGTGTAGTACGGGGTGCCGAGTTCGGCTGTCAGCACCTGGTAATGTTCGCCGGGGTCCTTGCCCGTCCGGGCCGTGATCTCGGCCGCCAGGAGGGCGAGCAGGATTCCATCCTTGTCGGTGGTCCAGACGGACCCGTCTCGGCGCAGGAAGCTGGCCCCGGCACTCTCCTCGCCGCCGAAGCAGCATGACCCGTCGAACAACCCGGGCGTGAACCACTTGAACCCGACCGGGACTTCCCACAGCCTCCGGCCGGCCTTGGCGACCACCCGGTCGATCAGCCCGCTCGAGACCAGGGTCTTTCCGACCACCGCGGAGCCCGGCCAGTCGGGCCGGTGGGCCAACAGGTAGTAGATCGCGACGGCCAGGTAGTGGTTGGGGTTCATCAGCCCGACGGACGGGGTGACGATCCCGTGCCGGTCGGCGTCCGGGTCGTTGGCGAAGGCGACGCGGAACCGGTCCTTGAGCCCGATCAGCCCGGCCATGGCATACGGGCTGGAGCAGTCCATGCGGATCTGCCCGTCGTGATCGACGGTCATGAAAGAGAACGTCGGGTCCACCCTCGGGTTGACCACTTCAATGTTGAGTCCGTAGGTCTCATTGATTGGCTGCCAGTAGTGCACACCGGCGCCGCCGAGTGGGTCCACACCCAGCTTGAGCTTCGCCCCACGGATCGCCTCCATGTCAATCGCATTTCGCAGGTCATCGACATAGGGCTGGACGAAGTCCTCCTGCCTCGTCGTCGCCGCGCGGATGGCGGACTGGAACGGAACGCGTTTCAGGCCGGCGTTATCGCGGAGCAACAGCTCGTTGGCCCGATCCTCGATCCACTTGGTCACATCCGTGTCCGCCGGGCCGCCGTTCGGCGGGTTGTACTTGAACCCGCCGTCGGTCGGCGGGTTGTGCGACGGAGTTATGACAATACCGTCCGCAAGGTGGTCGGTGCGGTTCCGATTCGCAACCAGGATGGCCCGCGAGATGACCGGGGTGGGGGTGACGCCGTTGTCGCGCTGGATGACAGTCTGTACGCCGTTCGCCGCGAGGATCTCCAGAGCCGTCCGCTGCGCCGCGTCCGACAGGCAGTGCGTGTCCTTGCCCATGAAGAGCGGACCGTCGATCCCCTTGCTCCGGCGGTAGTCACAGATGGCTTGCGTGATCGCCAGGATGTGAGATTCGGTGAACGTGCCTTTGCTCGTGGTCCCACGATGCCCGCTGGTCCCGAAGCTCACTCGCTGGTTTGCGTCGGCCACGTCCGGCCGGCGCTCGAAATACTCGCGCTCGAGCCGGGCGGGGTCGATGAGAAGTTCGCGGGGGGCGGGCTTGCCCGCGAGGGGTGAGAGGGCCACGGTGCACGTCCGGTTGGGTAATCCGTCTGGCGATCGTCGGAATCTTGGACCTGCCGCGATGCATCGGTCTGCGGCATGAGCCTGCCAATGTAGAAACAACCGAAAGGCGACTTCGGTGACGCGAGGCTATTGTGTTGAAACTGGGTTTTCGCCTTTCCGAATCTGAGAGGCGCCTATCAGGATTACCCAGAACACGCGTTATTGCAAGTAGGCAATTGAAACAAATCGCGGCGTCGCGAGAGTTGACAATGAGTGGTCGATGAGATTGCGAGAATTCTTTGAATAGCTCCAAGAGCAGCGGTCCATTGCCTGGGAGGAGAGTCCATGCGAATTGCGCGGCGATTGTTCGGAGTTCTGGGCTGCGCGGCCGGCACAATTGGACTGGCGCTCTGCATTGCCGGCATCATCGGCTGCTGGTGGTTGCATGGCGAGGCGACACATCGAGCCGACCGCACCCTCGGCCGCGTCGAGAACTTGCTGGCAGATGTTCGCGACAACCTCGGCCAGGCTCGCGACCGGCTGGGGCAGACCCAGAGCGAGCTCGAGTCGGTCCGCGAACGCGAAGCGGACCTGGCGGCCCGCCCGCCCGCGGAACGCAACGCCCGGCGGGCGCTGTCGCGAAAGGCGATGGAGACTCTGAACCCGCAACTCGGCGATGCGCGAGGGAAGCTCACGCAGGCGACCGAGGTTGGTTTAGTTCTCCGAGGCGTGCTGGATGCGCTCGCGGAAATGCCACTCGTCGAGCGAGCGGGCATTGACTCGGACCGGCTCCGCGAGACTTCGACACAATTGTCGGAGCTGATTCAAAAGGCGGACAAGCTCGCGGGTTCGCTCGCCGGTTCACCGGCCGAACCGCCGGACGCGGCCACGGCCGACGAGTCGTCGCGCCTGGCGGACGGGGTCGGCCGGCTCGTCGCGGTGCTCGGTGACGAGTCAAATCGCGCCGAGCGAGCCCGCGAAGCGACGGCGGAGCGGCGCACGCAAGTTGGTCGATGGATCATGGTGACCGCGGTTGCCCTGACGGTGGTCCTGGTATGGATTGGGCTGGGGCAGTTCAGCATGCTTGCGCACGGGTGGAAGTGGGTTCGTCGAAAAAGATGACAGGTCAGTGACTGCCGCTGGCTCCCGGCTGCCCAGCACTGATCGATCTGAGGTGGGAGCACAATTCTTCCAGAATTGTTGTGCTTTTCCAGAATTGTTGTGCTTTTCCAGAATCGTTGAATTCCTCCAGGACAGGGGTGGCGCGCGCGCACCTGGAGGAGTTTTGCCGCCCGCAGTGCGAGAAATGTAGGCCTTCGCCGGCGCGAACGTCGTCGTCCCGCGCCACGTGACGCGCGCGTCACATGGCGCGGGACGGTGTCGCTTGTTAGAACCGGTACTGCACGCCGGTCTGGATGCGGCACGCCTTGCCCTTGTTGCCGTCCTTGTTCTCGCGGCTGCCGTACAGGAATTCGATGCCGAGGCCGAGTCGTTCCACCGGCAACCAGATCAGGTTGGCGCTGAAGTACGCGGCGTTCTTGTACGTGTCATCCGGCAGCGTGTCGGTCAAATCGACCCAGGTCTGGCTGTAGCTGAAGACCGACGCCAGCTTGTCCGTCCACCACTGTTCGTACGCGACGAACCACCCGTAGGTCTGCATGGCATGGAAGCCGTTGAGCGGGTCCCAACTCGCGTCGAGGCCGAAGCCGTTGATGTCCTGGATGTATCGTTCGATCCCGCGACCGCACGCGAACTGGCCGAGGAACCGCGACTTCTCCATCGGCGTCGGTCCGCAGTCACCGCCCGGCGCCACCTGGTGTTGGTACGCCCACGGGCGGAAGCTGCCCGTCACGTTGATGCCATAGCCCCATTCAATGTGAGTTTCCTCATTCGCTTCCTGGAACTCCAGCTTGCGCAGGATGCCCGCGACCTGCAGGTGACCGTACTCGCCCGTGTACTTCAAATTCGCGGTGAAGTCGGGCAGGCCCTGGATGTTCTTCGGCACGCCGGCCGTGGTAATGATCCCGTTGTTCGGGTTGACGACGAACCCGCCGCCCTCAAACCACTGGATATCCGAGTACGGGTGTTCGACGCCAACGCTGAACCGCAGGTTGTCCGCGATGTCATATCGGTAGGCGATGAGCCCGTGCCGCATCAGCACCATGCCGGGAGGGCCCTGATAATCCAGGACGTTCGGGAAGACGTCGTAGTCCATGAACAGCGACGCGGCCTGACCGACGAGGAACGGGCCGACGTCGATCCACGCGAACCGCAGCCGGATCGGGTACGATCCGAATACTCCCGACGTGTTGCCGTTGAAGAAGTCCATCTCGATCCGGGTCTTGATCGTCCAGTCGTGTTCCTCGAGCGGAGTCAACGTGTCAAACCCGAGCCGGGTGTATCGCGGGGTCAGCACCAGGTTCCGGCCCTGGCCCTGCGGGATCGGGATGCTCGACGTGACAAAGGAGTCCGTGCTTGCAATCGGGTTGAAATCATAGATGCCGTCGAGGCGAACGAACCCGTACCATTTGTACCGCGTGTTCTTGAAGTTCCCAGGCAGGAGCGAACCCAGGTCCTGAACCGACGGGAAGCCGGCGAATGGTTGGGCGTCGTTGGTTATCGCGGGCGCGTTCGGGTCCTTCGGAGTCGGGGCGGCCTCGCCCGCCGGGACGGTAAATGGCGGCGGCTTGGACGACATGCCGGGTTCAACCGTGCTTTTTTTGGACGGCGCTTGGACCGTCTCGCTCGTGGACGGTGTTGGCGTCTTTCCCGTCTCGCTCGTGGAGGGTGTTGGCGTCTTGCCGGCCTCGCTCGCGGACGGTGTTGGCGTCTTGCCCGTCTCGCCCGGAGCCGGTAGTTGCCCAACCGCGGGCGAACTGGCGCCCACGCCGAGGCCGACCGTCAATGCAAATTTCCACGCCTGTTTTCTGAATTGGACCATGGCCGCTTCCCCCTTTGCGACAGCGTGCCAATTGCTGAAATCGCAGGGGGCGTCAAGTGCATTTCTGCGGCAGCGAACCTCCAGCGTGGTGCGGGGTGAGTCCGCGAATTTGCGTAAGCCCGGCGACTTGAGAGATCTTTCGCCAGGACGGGGTTCCTTCAAGGCCGCAACCGGGATGATCCGAACAACTGGTACAGCCGGACCGTTCGCGCGTCGCTGACCGGCGGCGAGGGAGTGAATTGTGCGCCGATTCCCGTGGGCTCTCCTTGCTTTCGCCGGCGCTGCCGCCGTCGGAAACGGGCAAGCGCCGGACGATCGCCCCCCGGGTGCTCCCGGTAACGACCCTCACGCCGACTGACATCGCCTCCGCGAAGCCGATCCGCCAGGCCGCCGCCCGCGATGTTCCAGCCGCGACCGATCCGTTGCCGCCGCCGGCCGTAGCCCCGCTCCCGTGCCCTGCGGAGCCGCCCGCCTTGATTGAGCGCCTCGGCACCTTTTACAACAATGGCTTCGTGCTCATGGAGTCCTCCGACCCCGAGCGCATCCCATTCAAGCTCGTCGTCGCGAACTTCGCCCAGATGCGCTACACCAATACGCAGCTCGAAAGTCTCACCTACGAGGACCACCTGGGTGTCGTGCGGCGGGTCGATCCCCGCAACGACATCAGCTTCAATCGCGACCTGCTCACTTTCTTCGGCTACGCGTTTGACCCCAAGTTGAAGTACAACGTCATCGTCTGGTCCTCGGGGTCGCTCGCTTCCGTCGTGGTGGCCGGTGGGATCACATACGAGTTCAACAAGGCGTTCGCTCTGAACACCGGCTACAACGCATTGCCGGGATCGCGTTCGCTTCTCGGTGGATTCAGGGACCTGGCCGGGGTCGACCGCAGCATGGCGGACACTTTTTTCCGGCCCGGCTTTACCCAGGGGGTCTGGGCGACAGGGGAGCCGCTGGAAGACCTGTACTACAACGTGATGGTCGGGAACTCGCTAAATACCCTGCAAATCGGCGCGGGCAAGATCGACGTCAACATGGCCTACTCGGGAAGTGTCTGGTGGGAGCCGCTCGGGAGTTACGGGCCGGTCCAGGCGTACAACGATCTGGAGAAGCACTCAACTCCCGTCATCCGCCTGGGGAGCTGTTTTACCCGTTCGCGGGAGGACCGATTCTCCGACGCTAGCTCGACGTCCCCGGACAACATTCAGATCTACAACTCCGACGGCGTCCTCTTCTTCTCGACCGGCGCACTGGCCCCCGGTGTGACTGTCCTGCTGACCGACTATACGATGTGGGCCATCGACGCCGGCTTCAAGTACGACGGCCTGGCGATCAACGGCCAGTATTTCTTCCGCTGGCTCAACAACTTCCGGGCCGACAGTCCGTTACCGATCAGCTCGACCTTTGACCACGGCTTCGAGGCGTCGGTCGGGAACTTCTTCCATCCAAAGTGCGAACTGTACGCTCGGACGTCGTTCGTGTTCGGCGAGTTCCGGGACTCGCACGAATACTGCGCAGGGTTCAACTGGTACCCGCTGGCGAACCGGGGACTTCGGGTCTGTGGCGAAGTCGGACGGGTCGAGAACAGCCCGGTCGGGAACATCATCACGCCGTACCAGGCTGGACAGTCCGGGTGGATGTTCATTCTGCAAGCGCAGCTCAATTTCTAGACCGGGCTGTAAAACACACAACGGGCGAGCCGCGGTTCGCCCGTCGCTCATTTTCGGTCGCAGTTGTCGCCTAGCACAGCGTAAGGTTCGCTGCCAGACCGGCCTCGCTCGTCTCCTTGTACTTGTTACTCATGTCGCGGCCGGTGTCGGCCAGCGTCTTGATCGTCGTGTCGAGATCGACGCGGTGCCGGGATGCGATCTCGTTGGTCGCGATCATGAAGGCGATCCAGGCCTTCACCGCCCCGAAGGCACAGCGCTCGATGCACGGCACCTGCACATAGCCGGCGACCGGGTCACACGTCATCCCGAGGTGGTGCTCCAGCGCCGACTCGGCGGCGTTCTCAATGACGATGGGTGTACTATCCATCACCTGCGCTATGAACGCCGCGGACATCGCGGACGCGACGCCGATCTCCGACTGACAGCCGCCCTCCGCCCCGGAGAGCGTGGCGTTGTGCTTGCACAGGTAACCGATTGCCGCGCCCGCGAGCAGGCCCTCGCGGACCTTCTCCGTCGACAGCTTCCGCGGGCCCTGGGTCAGGGCGTAGACGATCGCGGGCATTACGCCGGCGGAGCCGCCGGTCGGCGCCGTGATGACCAGGTGGCCGCGGGCGTTCTCCTCCGACGCGGCCAGCGCGAAGGCCGACACCTGGGCAATCACCCGGTCGGTCTCGTATTTGTCGTCCTGGGATCGTGCGTAGACCGTCGCGGCTTTCGAGTGCAGCTTGATCGGCCCGGGCAGAACACCCTCCTTGACCGCGAGGCCCGCCTTCACAGTCGCGATCATGGCGTTGGCGATCTTGTCCAGGAATGCGTTGAGCTGTTCCTCGGATTTGCCAGACACGGCTAATTCGTTTGCCCGGATCGCCTGTGCGATCGACAGCTTGTTGTCCTCCGCGTGCTTGCGCAGCTCCTTCATCGTCGCATAGGGGTACTTCGGCTGCCCCTTCTTCGGCGGGGTGTAACCCTTCCACTCGTAGAATCCGCCGCCGGGCGAGTAATACTCCAGCTCGTAGATGGCCTTGTCCCCGGCCATGAGCTTGCACGTCATCGTGTTCGGGTGGGGGAACTCACCCTTGGGGGAGTCGTAAATGATGTCCGCGAGCGTGAGCTTGAACTCCTTGTCGCCGAGCTTCACCGGGTAGGCCTGGTCGGGCTTGGCGATCATCTCGTCGAGGAACAGCGGGTCAACCGTGGCCGGTTCTTTGCCGATCAGGCCCGCGAGCGACGCGCGCTCGGTGCCGTGGCCCTTGCCCGTGGCGCTCAGGCTGCCGAAGAGATGCACCTTGAGCCCTGTCGCCTGTCCCAGTTGATCGGCCGGCAGCTTGGTGCAGCGCTGGTAGAAATCGTAAGTGATGCGCATCGGCCCGATCGTGTGCGAACTCGAGGGGCCGGGGCCGACTTTGTAGAACTCGTCTACCACGGTCATCACCGGGCCCTTGGACTTCTTCACGACCTCCAGGTCCGGCGACATGGTAGCGCCCAGCTTCGGGGCTCCCGCTTCCTTAGTAGCCTGCTGGGCGCGCGCCTCGGGCGTCCAGGTGCGGCCGGTCATCACGGCCGCCGCGCCGATGACGGCATTGCGCATGAAAAATGAACGGCGATCGATTCCGGGCGGGACGTCCGACTCCTTGGGCAACTCCTGGAAAGGTCCATCGTCTTTCGGGGATGCGGGTGCGCTCATGTCGTGCTCCGGGATGGCATTTCGGGACAATGGGCTGTGGGCTCATGCGGGTTGCATGGTCGCCCAGTCCAAACTGACCGTCTTCATCTTGCTGAACAAGCTGAGGCGAACGCGTCAATCAAGTTCCCCAGTCTCTCCCGAACAGGTTGCGGCGCTATGGCGCTGGGAGTCGGGCCGCAATTGGAAAAGGGAGCGGTTGGGAAGTGAGCAGCTTGACTATAAGCGCCGCGAACTGTGTGTCAACGATAAACCGAATCGCGGCGCAGCAGGATGAGTGAATTCTGAGAGCGAAATGGGTCTCGGCTCAGAAACAATTTGACCGGTTCAGCGCGGCCGTCGATAATTCGGTCTCGACCCGCTCTTTCATTTACCCGACGTTGAGTTCGTCAACGAGGGATCGCCTGCACGTTTCGCGGGAGAGCTGCCGTCGCTGGGACCAGGTCGCCCTTACGCCTTGCGCCGGTCGGCGCTCCGCGTCGTGCTCGGCCGGCCGTCGCCGGGGTTAGCACGTCTGATCGCGTCCTTCGCTTTACCGGGGGTTGCGCGCCGGGCGGATTCCGGCGACGACCGCCACGCTCACCGACCCTATGCGGGGCTGACCTATGAAACAAGCAACCACGACCGGAACCGGCAAGTACGAGGCGCTCCTGGAGCGGTGCCGGAATCTGGAGCCGGTGCCCACCGCCGTGGCCTACCCGTGCGAGGCATCCGCGCTCATCGGCGCTGTGGAGGCCGCGGAGAAGAAGCTGACCAAACCCATCCTCGTCGGGCCGGCCGCCAAGATCGCGGAGATCGCCAAGACCGCGGGCGTCTCGCTCACCGGCCTGGAAATCGTTGACGTGCCCGAGGCACCCGCGGCCGCGGAGAAGGCGGTCGCGCTCGTTCGCGAAGGCCGTGCTGAAGTGCTGATGAAAGGCAGCCTGCACACCGACGAGCTGTTGTCCGCGGTCGTCTCGCGCGAGAAGGGACTGCGGACCGGCCGACGCATCAGTCACGCGTTCCTCATGGACGTGCCCACCTATCACAAGGTGCTCATCGTCACGGACGCCGCGATCAACATCGCCCCGGTCCTCGAAGACAAAGTGGATATCTGCCAGAACGCCATTGACCTGGCAATCTCGCTCGGGCGGGATA
>Ga0075418_10005436_pt1 | contig 14435 bp, 11 predicted proteins | sample SoiMetdeltSBSDD2_FD_81776 | JGI IMG/M metagenome (GOLD analysis project Ga0075418, IMG submission 81776) | Bulk soil microbial communities from a Populus tree surrounding site in Tennessee, USA - Soil MetaG P. deltoides SBSDD2 | ecosystem: Environmental > Terrestrial > Soil > Tree plantation...
CGACGTCACCGTCGTCGACGATCCCGCGGCGCGCTGGGCGCGGTCGCAGGGCGTCCGGCATCACGGGACCGACGCGGGACCGATCTGCGTCTTTGCGCGGGAGCTGACGCACGAATACCCGCAGGCCACCTCCCCGGCAGACGCGACCGACGCCCTCGCCACTTTCCTGGCGCGTTTGAGCGACTGGTTTCCCGACCGCGCGCTCCGGCTGCACGCGATGCATCACTTTCCCGTCGGGGGCGACGATCGCGTCTACGCGCGGAGGCTCACCCGGCTGATTGGCAATGAACGTTGCAGCGTCGATGACACGCCGCGTACACCCGCGGAAACGCTGGCGTTCATGGCTCGAGCCTCGCTCGTGATCGCCATGAGGTTTCACGCCGTGGTCTTCGCCCACACGATCGGCGCACCGATGGTGGCCATCGACTACACCAACGGCGGCAAGGTCGCTGGCTATCTCTCGGAGCACGATCTCGCCGAGCGCAAACTCACGTTCGACGAACTGGCCAGGCTCGAGCGCCAGGATCTCGTCGAGCGAAGTCTCGGCGTGGAGACGGCCAGGCCATGAAGATCGTGCACGTGAGCACGTTCGAGCGCGACGGCGGTGCAGCCATCGCCGCCAGCCGGCTGCACGCTGCCTTGCGCGCGCTCGGTCACCAATCGGTGCTCCTCGTTCGCGACCGTACTCCAGGCGATTCCGTGGACCACGTGGAGGTGCTCGACGGGCACGACTGTCCGTCGCTCAGCGACCCGGCACTTGCACACGTCATGTACGCTGCGTACGAGCGATACCGGGCGCCAGGCGTCGATCGCCCGTTCTCGACCGACCTGCCGACCCGCAGCTTCTCGGGGCCGGGGCTCGTGCGCGACGCGGACATCGTCAACGTGCATTGGGCGTCCGGAATGATGTCGGTGCCCGCGATCCGTGCCGTGCAGGACCTCGGCACGCCGGTCGTGTGGACGCTCCACGACCAGCACGCATTCACCGGCGGATGCCACTACTCGGGCTCGTGCCGGCAGTTCGAGCATGACTGCAGCAGCTGCCCCTGCCTCGCGTCCGAGGCGCAGCATCTGCCGCCGCTCGTGCTCCGGCACAAGCAGCAATGGCTCGACACCGGCCGCCTGACGGTCGTGTGCCCGTCCGCGTGGCTCGCGGACCGCGCGCGCAGCAGCGCGCTTCTGCGCGGCGCAACCGTCCAGACGATCCCGAACGGCGTTCCGGTGTCGTCCTATCAGGCGCCCTCGCGGCTCGATGCGCGACAGCAGCTTGGGCTGCCGGATGATGCGACGGTCCTGCTCGCCGGTGCCTATCGGCTGGACGAAGCCCGCAAGGGTCATGACCATCTTCGTGAGGCGCTGGCACGTCTCGCCCAAGACCCGCGACTGCAGGAGCAGTTGTCGGCCGGTCGGCTCGTCTGTGCTGCGTTCGGGGACGGCGAGCTCACCGGGGAGATTCCGATCCGATCCCTCGGACGTCTCACCGGCGATGCGCAGATGGCGCTCGCCTATCGCTCGGCGGACCTCTTCCTGCTGCCAACGCTCGAAGACAATCTGCCGAACACGCTGCTCGAGTCGATCGCCGCAGGCACACCGGTGGTGGCATACGCGACCGGTGGCGTGCCGGACGTCCTCCAGCACGGCAGCTGCGGAATCCTCGTGCCCCGCGGAGACGTCGGCGCGTTCGCGACGGCAATACGCTCACTCATCGATACCCCAGCGGAGCGCCACCGTCTCAGCGAACACTGCGAGCCTCGCGCCCGTGATGCATTCGACTCCTCCATTCAGGGCCAGGCTTACCTGCGGCTGTATCAACAGATTCTCCGGCCTGAGGGGGCGAGCCGAGAGCGCGCTGCGGTGCTTGGCAGCGCCACTCGACTCGACGAAAGCCTTGGCACCACCGAGTCGAGGCTCCTGCAGAACGTTCTGGCGTCCTCCCAGCTGACCGAGCGGATGATCCGCGACTGGACGTCTGAGATGAACACCATCCGCGACGGCTGGCGTCTCACACGCGAGACGCTCCACCAGGCCGAACAGCACCTCGGCGTGCTCCACGAAGACAAGGAACGAGCCGCTCGCGAGCATGCGGAAGCCATTACCGCTCGCGAGCGTGAGATAGAAAAACTGCGGACCACGATCGCGACGTTGACAGCCGACAATGCCAGGCTCGCCGCCGAGCGCGCGGCGTTGAAGAAACGAGTGACACGATCCATGACCAGGGTGGTGATCTTTGGGTCCGGCGACCGGGCGAGGCTGTTCTGGGAGGCTCTCACGCTCGCCGGTTCGGCGGATGTCGTCGCCTTTGTCGACACCGATCCACGCCGTCACGGCCGGCCGCTTCTAGGCAGCACCGTTCAGCCGCTGTCGTGGCTTGCGACCAACCGCTGGGACTTCCTCGCCGTATCGACTGGAGACCTCTCGAGTGTCGCCGCGCAGTCGGCTCTGGCCGGCATCGATCGAGCTCGAATTTTGCCGCTGTCCGATGACGACACTGCCCGAGGGCTCGCCCGCGACGTCGCCTCACGCCTGCCCGACCCGCTGCTCGCCGCGCTGAGCGCCTTGCCGGCCCGCAGCGCGCTCCGGATCGGCATCTTCGGCACCGGGTCTGCGGCGATGAAGGTGTGGGAAGCGCTGGCCGAGATCGACGAGGCCGATGCCGTGTGGTTCGCGGATAACAACCCGCAGCAGTGCGGGCGCGCGCTGCTCTGGCTCGAGGTCATTGCGCCGGATCGGATTCATGCGTATCCCTTCGATGCCATCGTCATCGGGAGCATGAGCCGCGATGCGATTCATCAGCAGCTTCGCCAGCTCGGAGTCCCGGCCGAACGAATCCTGACGCCGGACGTGGCTCCTCCCGTCGATCGAATCAAGGAGGAGCTCGCCGACGCACTCGCGCAGCGGATGTTCAAGGAGGTTGCGTAGTGCAGAATGCTGCCGACGCAACGCTTCAGGGCCGCATCGCGGCGCTCGAGGACGACAACCTGCGCCTTCGCACGGCGCTGGCGGAGGCCGACGCCCGCGCGGCCCGCTCCGGGCACGCTTTTCTGCTCGACGATGCGCTGTGCCTTCGTGAGAGCGCCCTGGCGTGCGCGAACCCGGCGATCGCTGGACGTGTCAGCGTCGTCGTTCCCGCATACAACGCTGGCGCGTTTCTCGAGCGCGCGATCACATCGGTGTGGAACCAGACGTACCCGCGCGACAGCATCGAACTGCTCATCGTCGACGACGGCTCACAGGATGGAACGCGCGCGCTGGCCGAGCGTCTCGCCCGACGCAGCCCTGTCGCGATGCGCGTGCTGACCCACGAGGGCGGCAGCAACCGTGGGGTGGCCCCCTCCCGGCAGCGTGCTGCGCAGGAAGCCACCGGCGAGTTCATCGCGCTCCTCGACGCCGACGACGCCTTTCTGCCCGAGCGCCTGGAGGCCACGGTCGACGCGCTGAACGCGCACCCTCCGGCGGTGGCCGTCTGCAGCCTGGGCCGCAACGTCGACGCGGCGGGGCAGCCGCGGCTCGGTCACAACGGCACCCTTCAGGCTGGTCACTGGCAAGCGCTCGACGGGCACCTGTCCCCACCCTTCACCTTCGAACAGCTGTGGCGGGTCGATCCGATCGCGAACTCGAGCCTCACGATCCGCCGCTCGGCGCTCGAGCAGATAGGCGGCTTCCCTCCGCTCATGGCGCATCAGGCCGAAGACTGGCTCCTGGTGTTGAAGCTGAGCCTGCTCGCTCCGATACCCTGCCTCGATCGCGAGCTGATTCTCTACACGCATCACGAGGGCGCCTACACGAGCGGCTATCACGCCCACGGCTGGCGCGAAGGCTCACGAATCGAGGTCTTCTATCACACCGCGTGGTGGATGCTCCGCTCGTCCGCGCATGCCGACGCCGGCGCCAGCTTCTTTCGCCGCGAGTATCCGAGGCAGATTGCCGACCATCACCGGTTCCTGCCGTTGCTGCGCGAGTACTACGAGGACGGCGGGCGGCCGGCGGCGGGCGCTCAGGGTCTCGGCGAGCACCTGCAGCGGTTGACCGCCGAGGTCGAGACGCTCAGGCGCGCCGTTCGCGCGAAGCTGCACGAGAACAAGCGGCTGCGGCAGCTGCTCGGCACAAACGGCGACGCCGCGACGCGCGCCAGGCGCCGGGGCGGCAGCCATGTCGGAGCTCCGACACCAGGTGACGGCGCGTTGACGCGTTGAACCGGACTCGACTCGCCAGACGGCCGGTCTGCGCAGGAATTCCTAAGGCTTTCCATTCGACGCACGGCCGGAGGCACATCGCCGGCACCGGCACCAGCTTTGCCCCCGAGGGCAAAAGGTCCCTTCCGGACGCCGAATTTCTGACGGTCATGACAACGACGCACGCACTGGAAGCGGTCGCCGCGGCCGCCGGCCCGAGCCCCGATACCCTCGACCGGATCATTGACGCCAACTGGTGGTACCACCAGATGACGCTGACGCACGGCCGGTCGACGCCCGGACGGTATGGAGACAACCTGATTCCGGTGGCGCGTCTGCTCCGGCACGTCGCACTGGATGGGATGAAGTGCCTGGACATCGGCGCGATGGACGGCAAGATGTCGTTCCTGATGGAGCGCCTCGGAGGGACCGTGCTGTCGGTGGATGGCGTGGGCAAGGCGACGGTTCCGGCGCTCATCGGCGCGTATGGGTCGACGGTTCGATACCGCACCGGCGTGGTCCTCGAATCGCTGCCGGACGTGCTGGCGACCGAAGGGCTGTTCGACTTCGTGCTCTGCTCGGGCGTCGCCTATCACGTCTACTCGCCCTTCGATTTGTTCGCACACGTCCGCGCCCTGCTCCGCAACGGCGGCATGGCGGTGTTCGAAACTGCCACCCTGCCCGACGACGCCAACCTGTTCATGGCGCTCAACCGCGGCGACCACTACAACGAACACACGACGCTCTGGATTCCGTCGACGGCGTGTGTCCGCTATATGCTGCGCTTCCTCTCGATGCGCATCCTCGGCGAAAGCCAGTGGCTCACCGGTCACCACGTCGTCCGGCAGGCCTGGCTCGTCGAGGCCGACAAGCCTTCGACGCTTTCGAGGGAGACCGACGATCCGTGGCTGCAGACGCTGCTCGGCGGCGCCGCTCCCGGGTGGTCGAACGAGTACCTGAAGCCGCAACTGGATCACGCGCGGTTTGCGGCGCGGCCGCAGAGCCGAATCTCCGCCACGCCGGTTCCCGCGGCCGCTTCAATCCGTTCCGACGCGCCGGAGACCTACGTGGAAGAGCGGGCGTTGCTCGCCATGGGCACGCCGGCCTGGCGCCTCCTGTGAGCGGCACGTCGCATCAACACCCTCGACTCACGAACCATGAAGACTGACGTCACACGCCCTCGAAACGGCACGATCCATCCGGTCCTCGACACGAGGCGACGCACCGTCATCTACGGAGCGGGCGCCGCCGGACGCGCCGCCCTCTCGCGTCTCGGCCTCGACAGCGGCCGGATGGTCGTCGCGTTTGCCGACGGCGACCCTCGCAAACAAGGGACCACAGTCGACGGTCTGCACGTCGTCTCCCTCGACGGTCTGCCGAGAGACTGGTTCGACGAGGTCGTCGTGGCGAGCCAGGCCTGGCGCGAGATTGCGAGCACGCTGGCGCAGCTTGGCGTGGACCGTACGCGCATCTCTCTCTATCGCCCCGGCGACGGGCTCGTGGTGCCGGCCTTCGAGGCGACGCTGCCGGCCACGATGCCGTCCGTGCTCGTCCTCACGGACGATTGCGTCTCACCCGGCCATGGGACGGGTGCGGTCCTCATGCGGCATCTCGCCGGCTACCCCGCAGACCGTCTCACGCACGTGTATCTCCGCCGCAAGGGAGATCCGTTCTGGGCCAACAGCCACGCGCTCGCGGTCAACGGCCGCGGAGACGCGGGAAGCCTGACGGCCTCAGCCGTCGCGGCGCAGCTTCGGGCGAATGGACAGGCGCCCGATCTCATCTACTCGAACGTCTTCGGGGAGCCCGGGCTCGAGGCGCTCGCGGCTCTCCTCGAGGCGCTCGGCCCGGTTCCGGTGATCCAGCACTTCCACGACTGGCTCTATTCCGACCTGCGCGCGTTCGAGCGAGCCCTCGTCAGCCTCTCGCCGCAGATTTCTGAGCTCTGGGCCATTACCGACGCTCTCGGTAAGCGTCTAGCCACGATGATCGGACGCGACGTCCGGACGATGAATACCTTCAAGTGCGAGATCTCCGAGACCTTTAAGCGGGAGCATCGTGACTTCGACGAGCGCTTCCGCGTCGTCATGCTCGGCAACTCCCACATGCCCTGGGTGCTCCACCACGTCCGCCAGGTGTGGCAACGGATTCGCGAGGTCGTTCCGGGCCTGGCGCCGATCCAGTGGTACGGCTACCCCACGTCGGCGCTCTACGTTCGCGATGCCGGCGTCGAGTTCGAGCCTGAGATCGAGTACTACGGGTACCTGAATACACGCGTCCTGCATGAGCACCTGTGCGCGGCGGACCTCGCGCTCGTTCCGTTCAACATCGCCAACGAGCCGGAATACCACTACGCCGAGTACTCGGTGCCGTCGCGCATCACGGAGTTCCTGAATGCCGGGTTGCCGATCGTGGCTGCCGCCGGACAGGAAACCGAGACCTGCCGCTTCCTGACCAGCCACGGCATCGGCATCTCTGCCACGATCAGCGACGAGAACCGCTTCGCCGCCACACTGCTCGACGTCATGCGCGACACCTCGAAGCGTCTCACGCTCAGCAAACGGGGACGCGCGTTCGCCGAACGCCATTGCGACGTGCGCACGTACCGGCAGACGCTGACCTCGTCGTTCAACCGGGTGGCGCAATGGCCGGAGCGCCGCGCCAGCTGACGATCCTGATCGCGGCGCGCAATGCCGCGGCAACGATCGAGCGGGCGATCCGGTCGTGCCTCCCGGATACCGCGCGTGCGATCGTGCTCGCCGACGATCGATCGACCGACGAGACCGTCGTCCGGGCACGGGCTGCGGCCGGCGGCAAGCTGCGCGTGGTGTCCGCCCCCGCCCCCGGTGGGCTCGCGGTCGCCCGCCAACGCGCGCTCGACGCCGTGGACACGCCGTTCGCCGCCTGGCTCGACGCCGACGACGAGTGGATTCCCGGGAGAGCCGCGCGCCTGACCTCCCTCCTGGATGCCGGATACGACGTCGCCACCGAGTCGATCGATCTGCACGACGGCGCTTCCGGCACCTGGCTTCGCCGGTTGAGCGCGCCCGCGTACCTGCGCGGCCGCGGCGGCTCGCTGCGGCTCTTCGAGCGCAACTTCCTCCCGGGAGACACGCAGGTCGCCTTCAGGGTCGAGACCTATCGGCGGGCAGGACGGTACGATCCGCGAATCTACGGACCGGAGAGCTTCGACGTGCTGCTGCGCGCGGTCCGCAACGGCGCAACGCTCGGGATCGGCGACGAGGTCGGTTACCGGATGTACGCCTATCCCGGCAGCGTGTCGCGCAACATCGGCCGCCAGCGCGCGGCCCTCGCGATGGCGGTGCGGAAGCATCAGTACGAGGACGTTCGTCGCCTCTACCTGGAGGCCGGCCTTGCGCCGCGCATCGCCTCCTGGGCGCTCGTGATGATGGCACTGTTCCGCGAGGAGCCGGCGGCCGCCCTGCGCTTCCTCGACGAGGCCAGCCCCGCCCATGCCGATGCGGGCGAGATCCTCGAGCCCGACGGGCCATGGCCCTTTCCCGAAGGCTGGCGGCGGACGTTTCACCGCGGCACGATTCTCTTGTCACTCGGAGAGCATGCCGAGGCGGCCGCCTCGTTGCGGCAGTCCGAGGCGTTGATCGAGACGGCCGAGGGTGCCAACAACCTGGGCGTGTCGCTTGCCCGTCTCGGCAATCGGGCCGCCGCCGATGACGCCTTCGACACGGCGTCGGCGCGGTTCGAGGGCTATCTCGACCCGGCCATCAACCGGACGATGCCACGTCCGGATCGGATCACCACGCACCCCCTGAGGCGGGAGCCGAGCAGGCGGGATTATCGCGCTGATTCCTTGCCTCGTCTCCCCGCAGCCTGACGCCGGGACACTCTGCGAGGCAGCGGTGATCGTGGACAGCACGGGGCGTCAGCTGCATCCCCTTACTCGGCGCCAGCCGTATAGAGATTGGCCCGCCCGCGCCTGCCTATCAACTTCACCAGTCTCGCTTCTCGTAAGGAATACGCCATCTTCTGCGCCAGTTCCAATCTGATGCCCATCGCTTCCGCAAGATCTCTCGCGGTGAATGGTTCGAATCCCTCCGGAAGAAGCGCCAACCAGTCTGCCGGCTTGTCGAACAACCGCCGGTCTACGACCTCCAGCAACCGGCGTTCTGCAATGACCCATCCTCTCCTGCGCCACATCCTCCTGCCCGCGTACCGCCTTGCCTCTTCCTCTCTGATCATCAGCACTTCCAGCGAGAGGTTGTGGCGCGATATCAGCTGGGGGATGCTCACCATGTTCCAGAACACATCCTCCACCCGCCCTCGCCTGGGTGACTTGCGGCGAGTCGCGGGACGATCGCCCGTCGTCAACCGGACAATCCATTTCTCCTGGGCTATCGGATGAATCAGTCGTATCTGATGTGATTCCAGCAGCTTTGCCAGTTTCGACTTGATGGACGCGAAACTGCCGGTCTGGATTTCCAGCAACACATCGTCCCGGACGATATCAATGACAAATCCGCCAACTGGGACTTCGAATCGATCTCCCGGCTTCGCGTACCACGCTTTCAGCGATGCGTGGAGCGGCTTTTCGTTCAGCAGCCCGATACCTGGCACCTCAAGACGCTCCGAGGTCGACTCTACCGGCGCCTAACGGCCGCGTCTCCTCGTCTCGCCGATCTTGCGTCGCCACCCCCATCGACGCCTGCGTCGCGTGCCGTTCTCGTTTGCCCATCACCATTCGCGACAGTGTAGGACGAGGGATCGATCGTGTCGATCCCTTTGTCGGAGGAATCCGACCCGCACGGTTGCACGTGCCATGGGACGGCTGTGAATCCTGCTGACATAGAGCGAGCGGTGCCTGATGACACCCACGTATGCTCCGGCTGCCAACCGACAAGCGACCGGTTCCGTCTAACGGGCATGGCGATACGACCGGTGTTCGCCCTCCTTCTGTTCGTCTCCGCGACCTCGCTGCTTCCCGCACAGTCCGGAGACGGCCCCTACGTCATTCGCGACGTCCGTGTGTTCGACGGCGAGACCGTGGCCGAGCGCCAGACGGTGGTCATCAGCCAGGGCAGAATCGCAGCCGTTGGAGGTCCCACGGTCGCGGTGCCGGCTGGGGCTCAGGAAGTCGCGGGTGAGGGACGCACGCTGCTGCCTGGCCTCATGGATGCGCACATCCACCTTCCCGTCTTCCCCGTCACGTCTACGGCCGAGGCGCTGCAGCAAACGCTTGCGTTCGGCGTCACGACGACGGTGGTCATGGGGGCAGCCCCCAGCCAATTCGTGTCCAGGGTCAAGGAATTCGAGACCAGCGATCCGCCGGACATCGCCGCGGTCGTCAGCGCCGGAATGGTCGCGACGGCGCCAGGCGGCCACCCGACGCAGATGGGTGGCCCCCCGATCCCGACGCTGGCCGCGCCGGGCGAGGCCGACGCATTCGTGGCCGCACGATTGGCCGAGGGCTCTGACTTCATCAAGATCATCTTTGACGACACGAGCGACGCGTTTCCCGGCCGTCCGCTACCGACGCTTGACGAAAAGACTGTCGCGGCACTCGTCACGGCAGCGCACGCACGCGGGCAGATGGCCGTCGCGCACATTGGAAACGAGCGTTACGCCCGGGGCGCCATTGCTGCGGGCGTCGACGGACTGGCTCACCTCTTCGTCGGCTCAGCCGTGTCGACCGACTTCGGACAGTTCGCCGCCAAACACGGTGTGTTCGTCATCCCGACGTTATCGGTCCTCTATGCGGCTTGCGGAATGCCGGATGGTCCCAGTTTCCTGAAGGAGGCCGACACGATGAGACAGGTGAAGCCTCAATTCAGGGCTTTCCTGGAGAGGCCTGACCCGCCATCGACGATACGCTGTGACGCAGCGCCACAGGCGATCCGTCAACTGGTTGCGGCTGGAGTGCCGCTGCTGACGGGAACCGATTCGCCGGCACCAGGAACGACCTACGGGGCCTCCCTGCACCGGGAGCTGGAGCATCTCGTCAACGCGGGTATGACGCCGACCGCCGCGCTCGTGGCAGCGACCTCGGCCACGGCCCGGGCATTTCGACTGACCGATCGCGGGCGAGTCAGAACTGGAATGCGGGCCGACCTGCTCCTCGTCGACGGCGATCCATCGAAACAGATTCGCGCCACACGGAACATCGTCGCGATCTGGAAGCGAGGCGTGCGCGTTCAGCGTGCGCCTTAGTCCAGAGTTGGACGATTGCTGACGCCCTTCAGACGCCCGTTCTGCGAACCGAGCGCCAGGCGCAGCTGTAGAGGGCCCACGTCGCCGCTGTACCGCGCTGGCTGATTATGTTTTTCCCGGGTTGCTCAATGTTCCGTCGAGGAACAGCGGTCCGCTGACGCCGTTGGAGGACCCTTCGAACGTCCCGCCACCGGTTGTGCCCTCGAATCGCCCCGTCCCGGAGACAACCGTCCAGTTGCCATGAAAGGTGACAGATCCTGCGGGACCGGGAATGAGCGGGCCCCCGAACGCCACAACGAAGGTGGAACCATCCGCGGCTGTCGACGTTGAGATTCCGGCTTGCGTGAATGTCCCGAAATCGAGGTTCACGGTTCCCGCCTGCTCCAGGGCGCCAAGGTGGCTGCCGTGCCCCGTCCCGGTAAGGCTCAACGTCACGCACTGCGCGCCGCACGAACCGATCGGCGCCCCCTCTTGTTGAATGACCGCTTTGAATGGAACTGAATGACCCGCAGAGACGTTCGTGCACCACAAAAGCGCCAGAGCGACACCAAGCTTTTTCATTGGGGATCCTCGCGGTCCTTCCGTTGGGAACATACCCGTGCCGGCGTGGGCGCCGCCTTCGGCGCCGAGTGCGGCCCTGCACGATAGGATCCGTACACCTGATTGCAGGAGTCGAGGTGAGAGAGAGAGAAAGCCCAGCGAATTCATCGGCGATGCCCACGCTGCGCCTAACTTCGCTGTGATTCGATACGTCCGCCTCCTGCAAGGCGGCCGATTCGAAGGCCTTTAGACGGCGGAGGCCCGGACTTCGTTCAGACTTACTCGCCGGTTTTCTGAGCTATCGTGTCGAATCGTCCCGCCGATCAACCGGGTTGGCGGGCTCTCAGGAGCACGCGCACCGGCGTTTCGTGTATTGTCTAATGTCCGTCGTGCGGTCTCTGCATGTCGTGGCTACCATCTGACCATCGATTCGTACGCACCGCCCTGCTGTTCGGCTTCGCGCTCGGCTGCCTTCTTCAAGGCACGTCGCTGGCGCACTCGCTCGGGGAGAACTACATCTTCCTGAACTTCAGGCCCGATGCGATCGACGGCCGCTTCGAGATTCACGTCGATGACCTCCGACGGAAAGTCGGCGTCGAAGTCGACGGCAAGGGCGCTGCGGCGGCGGACGCCGTAAAGGCGACCGCCCCGCGCGTCCACGACTACATCAGACGCCATTTCTCGATCGCCCCCGAAGGGGGGCCGGCGTACGAGCTCGAGTTCAGCTCGACCACCGTCCTCGAGCTGCCACAGGGTCTCTTCGCGCAGTATCACTTCCGGGCGCGGACCGGTCCGCTCCCAGACCGGCTTCTCTTTCACCACTCGATGCTCTACGAGGGTGACCGTCTGCACCGCGGGCTCGTCGTCGTCAACGAGAACGCGAAGACGGGCCTCGCGAAGGGCGAAGAGGCCGAGGCCGTGGCGATGGTCTTCGGCCCGATGGCCCCGGATCAGACGCTCGATCTCCACAAGATCCCGCACCTGCTCGGCGGCCGTGCCATGGTGTGGCAGGGAGTGCTTCACATCTGGATCGGCATCGACCACGTGCTCTTTCTCGTGGCGCTGATCCTCCCCACCGTGCTCTTGCTCAGCGGACGCAGCTGGCAGCCTGTGCCCGGCTTTCCCCGCGCCCTCTGGAACCTGCTGAAGATCGTTACCGTCTTCACAGTGGCTCACTCGATCACGCTGCTGCTGGCCGCCCTCGGCATTCTCGACGTCCCGTCACGCGTCGTCGAGTCGATCATCGCGTTGTCGATCGCGCTGGTAGCCCTCAACAACATCACCGGCCGTGTTCGCGAAGGCTCGCTTCTCGTGGTCATGACGCTCGGTCTCTTCCACGGGCTCGGCTTCGCGGCGGTGATGGGGCATCTGCCGTTTCGCACGCAGGATCTGCTCAAGGCGGTCCTCGGGTTCAACATCGGCGTCGAGCTCGGGCAGATGGCGATCGTGGCGGCGCTCTTTCCGGTGTTGTACCTGCTCCGGACGCGCCCGCTCTATCAGCCGGTGGTGCTGAAGGGAGGGTCGGCGCTGTTGATCCTCATCTCGGGCGCGTGGTTCGTTCAGCGCGCGTTCGGCCTGGGGTGACGCGGGTGGACGACGCGCCGATCATCGAGAGGATGATCGCCACCTTCATCGCCGAGGAGCTCATCGGTGATCCGGGCATCGATATCGACGTGGAGGCGAACCTCATCAGCGATGGCTCATTGGACTCAGTTGGCGTGATGCGCCTCGTCGGCCATCTGGAGACCACGTTCGGCGTGGCGATTCCTCCGACCGACCTCGTGCCGAAGCATTTCCGCACGATCCGCCTCATGGCCGACTATCTGGCGCGGAAGGGCGCCCGGCCCCGAACGCCTCCTGATGGTGGGTTGCCCTAGGACGTCAGGTCCTCTCGAGAATTCCCCTCCCGCCTGGACCGTACATGTTCGCCAGCGCTCGCCGATCGGTTTTTCCTGTCGGCGTCCGCGGAAACGAGCTCCTGATGTCGACGCGCTCGGGAACCGCGTACGGAGGCAGCCGCTCTGATGCGCGTCGACGAATCGAATCGGCCGACAGATGCTCCTGGCCTCGCAGCAGAACGGCAGCGACGATCGTCACGTGTCCCTCCTCGTCCCTGCACGCGACGGCGGCCGCTTCCGCCACCTCCTCCAGCGACGCAAGCACGCTCTCGATCTCGTCCAGCTCCACACGATAGCCGCGAACTTTGATCTGCCGGTCTTTGCGCCCGAGAAACAGCAGCTGCCCGTCCTCGCGCTCGCGCACGAGGTCGCCGGTTCGATAGAACATCCTCGCCGGCCCCGGAAGTGCGTCTTCTCTGAAGAAAGCCGTTCGGTTCAGATCCGGCCTCGCCCAGTACCCCTGCATCATCGTCGGCGTCCGCACCAGCAGCTCCCCTGCCTCCCCCTTCGGCACGGGGGTATCGTCAGCTTCCACCACGAGACATTCCGCGTCGGCCCACGGGGTACCGATCGGTATCGGCTCGCTCGAGCCGATGTCCGAGCGTTGCACGTGATAGTGCGTGCATTGGTTCACTTCGGCGGGTCCGTAGACATTGGAGAAGCGAGCGCGAGGCCAGAGTTCCATCAGCCTCCAGAGATACTTGGGCTGAAACGGTTCTCCGCCGAACAGTACCCACCGCAGCGACGACGCGTCGCGGCGCTCGATCTCGCCGCGCGTGACGAGCTGAATCAGTGCCAGCGGCACCGAGTACCAGAACGTCAGGCGCTCCCGTTCGATGAGCTCCCCCAGGCTGACCGGAAAGAGCGTCGTCTCTTCCGGAATGATCACCGTCGTCGCACCACGCAGCGGTCCTGTGAGGTACTCGAACGTCGACATGTCGAAGTGCAGCGGTGAGTGGTTGCCGAGCCGATCGGTCGGATCGACTCCGTAGGTCTGCGCTGACCGCGTCGCGTAGCTGAGACCGCTCGCATGCGTGTGCATCAGCCCCTTCGGCACGCCGGTGGAACCCGAGGTGTACATGATGTACGCCAGGTCCTGGTCCGCGACGGCCACGTCCGGCGGACGAACGTCGGCAGCATCGACGGCTTCCCACGGAATCGTGCGGTAGCGTGTCTCATCGGAGCCGGCCTGCGCGCCGATGACGGCACACACGGCGGGCACGTCATTCGCCAACGCCAGGGCGCGCCGCTCGCGCGAGGCGCTCGTAATCAGATGGCGCACGCCGCAGTCCTCGACGATGAAGCGGGCCCGTGCGGGCGGTGCGGCAGGATCGATCGGCACATAGGCTGCGCCCGCCTTGAGAGCTCCATACAGAGCCACAGGCAGCTCGATCCCCTTGGTCATGTAGATCCCGACGCGATCGCCGGGTCGCACGCCCTCGTCCACGAGTACGCGCGCGAGCCGGTTGGCGCGGACGACCAGTTGTTCGTAGGTCAGCGCCCTGCCGTCAAAGCGAAACGCCTCGTGAGAGGGATCGCGCGAAGCTGACTCGTCAATCGACTGGTGAATCAACGTCACCGCTTCGCGATTCATGACGCATCACAAGCCGAGCAGCCGCGCGATGACGTTGCGCTGGATGTC
>Ga0075418_10005438_pt1 | contig 14429 bp, 13 predicted proteins | sample SoiMetdeltSBSDD2_FD_81776 | JGI IMG/M metagenome (GOLD analysis project Ga0075418, IMG submission 81776) | Bulk soil microbial communities from a Populus tree surrounding site in Tennessee, USA - Soil MetaG P. deltoides SBSDD2 | ecosystem: Environmental > Terrestrial > Soil > Tree plantation...
ATGAGCACTCTTTTTTCCGACCGCACCGACCTATTGTGATGCACCCCGATCCGGTGCTTGCGGGGAAGCGAATCGAGACTCGAAAGAGAACCATTCGCCATCAACCCGCCCATCGGGAACCGATCGAATTTTTCGGCAGTTGCGCGTGTAGCTTCTGAGATGAGCGACACACTTCAATTGGTTGCGGGGGCAGGATTTGAACCTGCGACCTTTGGGTTATGAGCCCAACGAGCTACCAGACTGCTCCACCCCGCGTCACTTGGTGAGAAGGACTGCTGCGAAGCGGCGGGATTCTCTCAACCGATCCACCTCGCGTCAAGGACTCGCTATAACTCGACCCCCCTCCGTGATATTTCTGGCGCGGATTTTTCTTGTCGCGCAAAGCACGGATGAGACTGTTCCTCGCGCTGTTCCTCCTTCTTCCTTCGATCACGGCGCACGGCGACCCGCTGCCGGGGTTTCGCGCGGAGGCTCTCGCGACGGCCGAGGGGTTCGCGACTTCGATCGTGACCGACTCGAACGGGACGATCTTCTTCACGACGAGCGATGGGTGGATTCACCGGCTCGATGGGGCGAACGCCGTGCGCGTCGCGTCGGTGCCGACACGGCGCGGCGGCAACAGCGGTCTTCTCGGCATGGCGCTCGCCGATGACACGACGGCGGTCGTGCATTACACGACATGGGGTGAGGGGAACGTCGTGCTCGATGATGTGATCGCGCGCGTGAATCTCACGACCGGCGCGGAGACGCAGGTGCGCGCGTTCGCATGCGACATCGAGTTCCACGATCGCGGCGCGTCGCCGGAACATCACGGCGGGAACCCGATCGTCGCGCCGGACGGCTCGATCTTCGTCGGCATCGGCGAGTACGGTACGTACGTGTTCGCGCAGGAGCCGGAGTGGAACGCGGGAAAGATCTGGCGCATCGATCCCACCGGCAACGCGACGCAGTGGGCGCGCGGGATGCGCAATCCGTTCGATCTCGCGTGGGATCCCGAGCTCGCGCGCATCGTCGTCTCGGACAATGGTCCGCAGCACGGCGATGAGATTCATGTGATCGCCGAGGGAAGCAATTGCGGTTGGCCGAAGACCGTGGGCCACGATCCGCCCATCGAAGGAATGGTTCCGCCCGACTACGTCTTCGATGAAACCGTTGCGCCGACCGGCATCCTGCGTCTCGACGGCAAGAGCGACATGCTCCGCCGCGGCTACCTCCTCGGCGCATTCGTGACGAGCTCGCTCTATTACTTCGCGTCGATCCAAGCACCGGTCGCCGATCCGCTCGCGATCCTCGATGCGTTCGATGAAGCGATCATCGACGTCACGCAATCGCGCAACGGCGACATCTACTTCGCGACCGCGTCCTTTCCGAGCTCGACGACCATCTGGCGCCTCGTGATCCCGAAGCGCGGCGACTGCAATGGCGATGGCTCCACCAACTCGCTCGATTTCTTTTCGACGATGCAGGAGATCGACGACGGCGGTCCGCATCGCATGATCGATGCGCAAGACGGCGACTATCGCGGCTCGTGGGGATGCGACGCGAATGCAGACGGGCTGATCGATGCGAAGGATCTCGACGCACTGCGGAGGCTGTTAGGCGGGCGGCGGAGAGCGGTCGGCTCGCGATGACAGGGGTGTCGCCCGATGAGGTCACCTAACCTGCTGGGTGCGCATGAGTTAAAGAGAGATTTCACGGCACAGCGGATGCAACCTTCAAAAGCAGTTATTGAAGGAGGCATCATGCATCGATCAAAGCAGGTGATTGCTTTGATGTTCGTGTTGACGCTCGCGGCCGGGGTGGCCGAGGCGCAGACGAAGATCAATCCAGGTTGGAATCTCTTCAGCGCCCAACAGGACGCGGAGATCGGATATCAGTCGGCGGTCGAGGCGGAGCGCCAGCTCCCGATTCTCAACGACTCCGACGTCGACGCATACGTCAATCGCATGGGACAACGGCTCGCGTCGAACGCGGGTGGTCCGAGTTTCCAGTACCGCTTCCGCGTGGTGAACGCATCGGACATCAACGCGTTCGCGCTTCCGGGCGGCTTCATCTACATCAACCGGGGCATCCTCGAAAACGCGCAGAACGAAGGTGAGGTCGCGGGCGTGGTCGCGCACGAGATCGCGCACGTCGCGTTGCGACACGGTACACACCAGGCGTCGAAGGCCTATGCCGCGCAAGCCGGTCTGCAGATCCTCGGCGGTCTGTTAGGCGGGCGCGTCGGCCAGAACACGGCGCAGATTCTCAACACGGTCGGCGGCGTCGGACTCAATGCTCTGTTTCTGAAGTTCAGCCGCGATCTCGAAACGCAGGCCGACGTTCGCGGCGCGCAGATTCTCGCAGCGAGCGGATACACGCCCGCGGACATGGTGAGCTTCTTCCGCCAGCTCGAGCGCGTCGATAAATCGAAGAAGACTTCGTGGCTGTCGAACCATCCGGCGCCGCCGGACCGCATCGCGCGCATCGAGAAGGAGCGCCAGCTTCTTCGTGAGCCCGCGACGCCGACGCAGAACGTGCAGCAGCTCGCCGCCATCAAAGCGGATCTGCGGCGTTACGGATCCGCGCCGACGATGGGCGACATCGCGCAGGGAAAAACGCGAAGTGCAGGCGGCAATCCGCCGATGACGAGCAGCGGCGGATCAGTCGGACGCGTGCCGGCGCCGTCGTCTTCGTGGGAACGCTACACGAATCGAACGGGCTCGTTCGAGATCGCGTATCCGTCGAACTGGCGCGTGTATGACAGCAATGGATTCGGCGTGACGATCGCGCCCGAAGGTGGAATCGGGAACGTGGATGGACGGACCGAGGTCGTGTATGGATTGATCGTCAATCACTACGATCCGTTCGGCAACAACTCGCGCACGTACTTCCAGAACGGAAACCAGTCGGTGACGCTCGAAGATGCGACGAACGATCTCATCGCGCAGATCCGGCAGAGCAGTCCGCATCTGAGCGTAATCCGCGGATCGGGTCAGTCGCTGCGTCTCGATGGACGAACAGCGATGGCGGCAAGCTTGCGCGGACGCAATCCGAACACGCGTCTCGATGAGCGAGTCACGCTCGTGACGCGCGCGCTGCCCGATGGGCATCTGATTTACATGCTGTTCGTAACGCCGGAGCAGGAGGCGTCGGCGTATCGGAACGTTCTCAACACGATGGTGCAGTCGATCCAGGTGGAGGAAGGACGAAGCCACTGAGCCTGTTTGTCATCCCGACGGTAGGAGGGACCTGGGTGGGTGGGAGGCGCGACGGTCGTGCCTCCCACCCACCCAGGTCCCTCGCTACGCGTCGGGATGACAAGAGATTATGATCGGACCGGAGGAACACTCACATGTACGACGAAATGATGGTCGCGCCGATGCGCCAGGAGCTCACGCGACTCGGGATCGAGGAGACGCGGACGGCCGAGGAGGTCGACGCGGTTCTGGGTGAGAAGAACGGGACGGTGATGGTCGTGGTGAATTCGGTCTGCGGTTGTGCCGCGGGCATGGCTCGCCCGGCCGTGGCGATGGCGCTCGAGAGCAGCGAGGTGCTGCCGGACAAGATGATCACCGTCTTCGCTGGCAACGATCGCGAGGCGACCGCGAGAGCGCGCGAGTATTTCGCGGGCTTCCGTCCGTCGTCGCCGTCGATCGCGCTGATGAAGGATGGTCAGGTCGTGAAGATGATCGAGCGCTGGCAGATCGAAGGGCGCCAGGCGCATGACGTCGCCGCGGAGTTGGTGGCGGCGTTCAAGGAGCATTGCGCGAAAGCAGTGAGCGTGTCGTAAAAAGGCGGCGGGCGAAAGCTCGCCGCAGGCACGACAACCGCACTTCGCGGAAAGCGGCATGACCGCTTTCGAAGATCGCATTCGCCGGATGGCTCGTGAGGCGATGGCGGAGATCGGGCGCGAGGAGAGCGAGATCGCGGATGTTCGTCGAGCCGCCCGGCGCCGACTATTGCATCATCAGCTTCAGCAATCCCGACCTCAAGCCGATCGAGGTTTCTAAGCCGTTAGGCGCGGGCGAGTCGCAGGAGCTGGACGAGATTCTTCGCGCGCTGCAGTACCGCTTCGGGACATGACGCGATCGATCGCCGCGTGCCGATCACTCGTCATGATGCGATCGACTCCGGTGCGGCCGTCGCCAGCGCGAGCATTTCGTCGATCGTTCCGCGCAACTCGGCGGCGGTGACCGGCTTCTCGACATACGCGTCGACTTTGAAATCGCGGAATGCTTCGGCGCGATAGCGCTGGCCTTTGTAGAGCGCGGTCATCACGACCACGCGGATGTGCGCGGTCGACGGGTCGCTCTTGAGCAGACGCGCGACGTCGCGGCCATCGAGTCCCGGAAGGAGCGCGTCGGTGAGCAGAATCTCCGGCCTAACCGAGCGCGCGATGCGGAGCGCGTCCGCGCCGTTGTGGGCGTGGAGGATCGTTCCCTCGAAGCCGGAGAGGATCGTCTCGACGACGGTGTGGATCACCTTAGAGTCGTCGACGACGAGAATCACCGGACGCACGAGCGTCTGCGGCGGCGCTGCGTTTTGCGGAGCGGACTTGTGCGCGGCCTGCCATTGACGCGCGATCAGGTCGGCCGAGGCGAGCGACCAGAACGTGCGCTTCACGTGTTCGGGCGCCGCGCAGAAGCAGCGCTTGCAGCCGCGGCAGACGAGCGACGGCCGCGTCGTGGTGCAGAGACACCATTCGAGCTCCGCAGCGTTGTTGAGGGATTCACACCAGTGGCAACGATAGATGTCTGTGACTTTCGCGATCATGGCCCGGCTCATGGCGAAGGACGGGCCACGCGTGCCATTCAAGCGAAAGCGTTGCGCTCGTTCGAGTTAGGCGGAATGCGTCGTTTTGCGGTGTTCGACGGAATCCGGTCAGGCGTTTGAATTATGCACGCCGCGTATTCACCGGCGCGTAGAACGATCGCCCGCGCACGTTCTCATCGACCTGCAATCCATACTGCAGCGGCGGGAACGCGCGCTGCTCGCAGTCGACCCGCTCGCAGAGGCGGCAGGTGACGCCGATCGGCACGGCGGCGTCGAGCTTCTCGAGATCGTACCCGTCTGCGTAGACGAGCTTCTTCGCATCCTTCACCGGACATCCGATGCCGACCGCCATCAGCGCGTCGCCGGACGCGTATCCGTAGCTCTTGCGAATCGTGCGCGCGACGCAGAAGTACGCCGTGCCGTCGGGCATGCTCGAGAGCTGCGTGCGAATGCGGCCCGGCGTGAGGAACGCCGCGTGGACATCCCAGCGCGGGCACGATCCGGAGAAACGCGCGAAGCGAATGCCGGTGCCGCTGAAGCGCTTGGAGATGTTGCCGGCGATGTCGACGCGCACGAAGTGAAACGACACGCCGACGGAGCCGGGCTTGCGCAATGTTGTTAGGCGGTGGCAGACCTGCTCCCAGCTCGCGATGTAGTGATGCTGCAGCAGCTCGATGTCGTAGCGCACGTCTTCGGCGATGCGATAGAAGTCGTCGTAGGGCATGAGCAGCGCGGCGCCGAAGTAGTTCGCGAGCGCGATGCGGCAGAGCTTCACCGACTCGGCGTTGTTGAGGTTTTTCTGCGAGCGCGCGACGATCGCATCGATCACGCCGCCGGCTTCGAGCAACCCCAGCTGATGCGCCACCTGGAATTGCCTGCTCCACGGCGGCAGCACCTCGGACAAGTGCAGCGTCCGCGTCTCGGGATCGTAGCGGCGGACCAGTCCGCGGTCGCGGCTCACCGGCGTGAGCACGACTTCCACGCCATGCTTCGACGCAAGGAATGCGACGATCGAGCGATGAAGATCGGCGCGATTGAGCGACGCGCGTCGCGCCACATCTTCCGCCGCGAGCTCGAGCTCGGGGAAGTAGTTGAGGTTCTCCTGGATGACGTCCGACGCTTCTTCGCTCGGCAGGTGCGCGGGATCGACGCCCATGAACGCGCGTCCGTCGTAGAGCTGCGACGCGAGATCGCGCATCGACGACACGGACGAGCGGTACGCGTGAAACAGCGCGATGACCGCTCGCGCGGCGGCGGGACTCTCGGCCAGCTCGCGAACGTCGTTCGTCGTCACGCCGTGCTCCTCGAGCAGCGGATCGCCAAAGACTTCCTGCAGGCTGTCGGCGAGCCGCGCCTGCGAGTCATCCGCGAAGGCCTGCAGATCCACTTTGAAGATCTGGGCGAGCTTCACCAGCAGATGCGCGGGCAACGGCCGCTGATTGTGCTCGATGAGATTGAGGTAGCTCGGCGAGATGTCGAGTCTTTCGGCCAGCTGGACCTGCGTGAGCTGCTCTTTGCGGCGGAACGCTCGAACTTTGGCGCCTAATTTGGATTGCATGTCGCACCTCCGGTGCGAGGTGTTGTGGTGTTGGGTATTGAGGTGTTATGCGGTTTCTCCCTGAACCGCTTAATACCTAATACCCAACACCTCAACATCGTACTCCCGCTTCACAACAATTTACTGATTTACACATTCACATTTACAGACATTCACACCATAACTACAGCACAGTCTGATATTTATTGACTCTGGCCCATAGCATGCTCAGTATTTTACAGCATGACGGAGCTAGCTGTAGTCACGACCGACATCGAGGTGCGGCGCGAGATCCCGGAAGGGTGCGACTTCATCCTTTCCGATGAGGCCCTCGGATTCGTTGCCCTTCTGCACAAAGAGTTCAATCCGCGCCGCGAGGAACTGCTCGCGCTGCGCGAGGAGCGCAAAGCTCGGCTCGATCAAGGCGAGCTTCCGGATTTTCTGGAAGAGACGCGGGAGCTTCGCGAGAGCGACTGGACCGTCGCGCCGATTCCGCATGATCTGCGCGACCGGCGCGTGGAGATCACCGGTCCGGTCGACCGGAAGATGATCATCAATGCGCTCAACTCCGGCGCGAACGTGTTCATGGCGGATTTCGAAGACGCGAACTCGCCGACGTGGACGAACTGCATCGAAGGGCAGCGCAATCTCGTCGACGCCGTGCGCCGCACGATCACGTTCGACAGCGGCGCGAAAAAATACAAGCTCAACGAGAACATCGCGACGTTGCTCGTGCGGCCTCACGGATGGCATCTCGTCGAAGAGCACGTGCATGTCGACGGCAAGCCGGTGAGCGCGTCGCTCTTCGATTTCGCGCTCTACTTCTTCCACAACGCGCAGGAGCTCGTCGCGCGCGGCACCGGTCCGTACTTCTACCTGCCGAAGATGGAGAGCCATCTCGAGGCGCGGCTGTGGAACGACGTGTTCGTACGCGCGCAGATCGAGCTCGGCATTCCGGTCGGAACGATTCGCGCGACGGTGCTCATCGAGACGATTCTCGCGTCGTTCGAGATGCACGAGATCCTCTGGGAACTGCGCGATCACTCCGCGGGGCTGAACTGCGGTCGTTGGGACTACATCTTTTCCTTCATCAAGAAATTCCGGGCGCGGCACGACTTCCTCACGCCGGACCGCGCGTCGATCACGATGGACAAGGCATTCCTCGCCGCGTACGTCGATCTGCTGATTCAAACCTGCCATTGCCGTGGCATTCACGCGATGGGCGGCATGGCGGCGCAGATTCCGATCAAGGACGACGCGCAAGCGAACGATGCGGCGACGAAGAAGGTCGAGGCGGACAAGCTGCGCGAAGTGCGCGCGGGACACGACGGCACGTGGGTCGCGCATCCGGGACTCGTTCCCGTCGCGAAGCAGATCTTCGACGCGTACATGCCGTCGCCGAATCAACTGGGTCGCATCCGCGAGGACATCGACATTCGTCGCGAAGACCTTCTGCGGCTGCCCGAGGGCGTGATCACGGAGAAAGGACTCCGGCAGAACATCAATGTCGGCATCCAATACCTCGCCGCATGGCTCGGAGGAAGCGGCGCAGTGCCGCTCTACAACCTGATGGAAGACGCGGCCACCGCGGAGATCTCGCGCACGCAGATCTGGCAGTGGATCAATCACGGCGCGAAGCTCGATGACGGAACGCTCATCGGTCCGGAGCTCTATCGCCGGATTCGCGATGAAGAGCTGGCCGCGATCGGCGACCGGCCTAACGTCCGCGTCGCCTCGCGCATCTTCGATGAGCTCATTCTCGCGCCGGAGCTCGCCGATTTTCTGACGATCCCGGCGTACGCGGAACTACTGAAGCAAGAGGAGCAAGCATGACCCGACTGAAAGAAGCACGCGACCCGAACGGGATCGAGCGCGACTGGGACCAGAACCCGCGCTGGAGCGGCGTCACCCGCGATTACACCGCGGAGGATGTGCTGCGCCTGCGCGGCTCGATCGACATTCAGTACACCTTCGCCGAAATGGGAGCGGAGCGGCTCTGGCAGCTCCTCAACACCGAGCCGTTCGTCAACTCGTTAGGCGCACTGACCGGCAATCAGGCCGTGCAGCAGGTGCGCGCGGGCCTGAAGGCGATCTATCTCAGCGGATGGCAGGTCGCGGCGGACGCGAATCTCGCGGGTCACATGTATCCGGATCAGAGTCTCTATCCCTCGAACTCCGTGCCCCAGGTGGTGAAGCGCATCAATCAAGCCCTTCAGAGAGCAGACCAGATCGATCACATGGAAGGTCGCTCGGGAACGCACTGGTTCGCGCCGATCATCGCCGACGCGGAAGCCGGCTTCGGCGGTGCGCTGAATGCGTTCGAGCTGATGAAGATGATGATCGAGTCGGGCGCGGCTGCCGTTCACTTCGAGGACCAGCTGGCCTCCGAAAAGAAATGCGGTCACCTCGGCGGCAAGGTTCTCGTTCCGGTCTCGCAGTTCATCCGCACGCTCGTCTCCGCGCGTCTCGCGGCGGACGTGATGGGCGTTCCGACGCTCGTCGTCGCGCGCACCGATGCGCACAGCGCGACACTGCTCACCAGCGACATCGACGATCGCGATCAGCCGTTCCTCACCGGCGAGCGCACCAACGAAGGATTCTTCCGCATCACCGGCGGACTGGAGCAGGCGATCGCACGCGCGGTCGCGTACGCGCCGTACGCGGATGTGCTGTGGTGCGAGACCTCGACGCCGGACATCGGCGAGGCCCGCGAGTTCGCCGAGGGCGTGCATGCGAAGTACCCGGGCAAGCTGCTCGCGTACAACTGCTCGCCGTCGTTCAACTGGGCGAAGAAGCTCTCGCCCGATGAGATCGCGCGATTCCAGGGCGAGCTCGGGGCGATGGGCTACAAGTTCCAGTTCGTCACGCTGGCCGGATTCCACGCCCTCAATCACTCGATGTTCGAGCTCGCGCGGCAGTACCGCGACGAGGGAATGACGGCGTACTCGCGCCTGCAGCAGGCGGAGTTCGCGTCGGAGCAGAACGGCTACACAGCGACGCGCCACCAGCGCGAAGTGGGCACCGGATATTTCGATGAAGTCGCGAAGGTCGTCAGCGCCGGTGAGTCGTCCACGACGGCCCTCGGCGGATCGACGGAAGCGGCGCAGTTCTGATTTTTGGAGGCAGTCATGGAAGACATTCGCAGCTATCGCAACGACGAAGACGACGATCAGTGGTACGTGCCGGACGACGAGCGCATCGAGTACAGCGCATCGAAGGACGAGGAAGTGCCATTTCACATTCCGCGGGACTGAGGGTTTGGAGTGCGGCAGCGCCGAGCTGCCGCTTTCTACGGCGACGCAGTCGCCGCTCCGCGGCGTTGGAAAGCGGTAGCTGAGCGCTACCGCACTCCAGACTTACAATGCGGGGATGATCCGCAGATCCCTCGTCATTCTCGCGCTCGCTCTCCCTCTCTTCGCTGCCGTCGAAAAGCCCGCGCCGCCGGCGGACCTCACCAATCCACCCGCCGATGCAGAGCGGATGGAAAACGGTCTGATCACCAAGAAGCTTGCCGAAGGCACGGGCAAGGTCAAGCTCACCGATGAAGACATCGCCCGCGTTCGCGTGACGGTGTGGAAGTCCGACGGCACGCTCGTGCAGCATGTGCCGCCGCCGCAATCGATGGTGCTCAGCGTGGAGAAGATGATCCCGGGTTGGGGTCTCGCCGCGCAGCAGATGGTCGCCGGCGAGAAGCGCCGCGCGTGGATTCCTTCCGCGCTGACCAAAGGCAAGTTGAAAGAAGGGATGCTCGTCATCGACACGGAGCTCGTGGAGATCGTCGAGCGCCCGGTCGTTCCGGCGGATGTCGGCGGTCCGCCGGCTGACTCGACGAAGACCGCATCGGGTCTCTCGTACAAAGTGCTGCGCAGCGGCATCGGCACCGTGCATCCGAAGCGCAACAGCACGGTCGTCGTGCACTACACCGGCTGGTCGACGGACGGCGTGATGTTCGACAGTTCGGTGCTGCGCGGCAACCCCGCCGAATTCGCGCTGACCGATGTGATCAAGGGCTGGACCGAAGGGTTGCAGCTCATGGTCAAAGGCGAGAAGACGCGCTTCTGGGTTCCGGCGAGCCTGGCCTATGCCGGCGACAAGAGCAAACCGCAGGGGATGCTGGTGTTCGACGTGGAGTTGATCGACATCAAATAGAGCCCAGTTGGCGGTTGGCGGTTGGCAGTTGGCAGGAGACCCCCGCCCCTCCACGTGGATGTGCGGTGGCCTCCTGCCAACTGACATCCGCCAACCGCCAACCTCAATACGGCATCTCGTGATCGTGCAATCCGAAGTAATGCCCTAACTCGTGAATCACCGTGTCGCGAATTTCTTCGACTGCGTCGCGCCGATTTCGCGCGACGCGGAGGATTGGGCCGCGAAAGATCGCGATCTGATCGGGGAGCATCGGGAGCATGTCGTGCGTGCGCTGTGTGAGCGCGACGCCGCGATAGATGCCGAGGAGCTCGGCGTCGTCGTTCTCGAGCGCGTCGAGATCGTCGTCGGTCGGTTCGTCTTCCACCACGACCGCGATGTTGTGCAGCATTCCGGCGAACTGAGGCGGCAGCGAGGCCAGCGCTTCTTCGACGAGATGTTCGAACTCCGATCGGGTGACGTGCATCGCGCACGATCATCGCATGGACACCACCACTCAAAGCGGCGGCATGGCCGCCGCACTCCAAAAGCTCGCCTGGATGCGCGAGCAAAAGATCTGGCCGAACGGGAAGCGCTATCTCTGGACCGATGCGTTCGGCGTCGTGCTGCTCGTGTCGGTGTATCGCGCTACGTCCGAGCGCCGATGGCTCGATGAAGCCGAGTGGGTCGTGCGCGAAGTCGACCGCGTTCTCGGTCGCAAGCGCGGGATTCGCATTGGCGAGGCTGCGGATCGCGACGGTCAATACTTTCACTATCTCGCGATGTGGCTCTTCGCGCTCGCGCGGTTAGGCCGCATCGACGAGAGCTATCGCCGCAAAGGCATTGCGCTCGCGAAAGACATCCATCGTCCATTCGTGGTCCCCGGCCGCGGCGTCCGAGCAGGAGCTCGCGTCCGAGATCGCGGAGATGAAGTCGCTCATCGACGCGCAATATCGTGATCTCACCATCACCCAAGACCTCGGCATCGGGATGATGTTGTGGATGTCGCACTTCTTTCCCGGCGAAGATTGGGCGCGCATCCAACGCGACCGATGTCTGCGCATCCTCGACGGCATGTGGATCGATCCACCCGGCGTCTTCTGTCGCGAGCCGTACCTGCCCGACGTCTTCTTCGCTTTCACGAACTACGGCGTGTCGGTCGGATTGCAGTCGGTGGGTGCGATGCGAGAACGCGTGGAGAAACTCAACGCGTTCTTCGAGACGTATCGTTCCGGCGACGAGTACGACACGGACGCCATCACGCATGTGATGGCGTCCTCGTCGTGGTTTCCGGGGGAGATGATCGAGCCGATCACCATCCCGGAATGATGTTGAAGCCGTACACCATCTCTTCGTCGGGACGCTGGAAGGGCTTTGCTGCGAAGATCTCGATCGGGATGTAGCTGAGAAGAATGCGCAGTCCGACGCCGACGCTGAACACGGGCACGCGCTCGTTGGTGCGCGTCGCGTATTTGATCTTCAGCGAGTCGTCTTTACTCCACGCGGCGGCGGCGTCCGCGAAGCCGAAGATCTCGGTCGGAAGAAACGGCGCGTCGATGAGGCCGTAGCCGCCGGTGCCGAGGAGCGGCGCGCGCACTTCGAGAGATGCGGCGGCGATCTTCGAGCCGATCAGGCGATCGAACACGGGACACGTGTTCGATCCGACCGGCGCCTCGCACTCGATCGCGTCGATCGAGTACGGATCGTATCCGCGTCCGATGGATCCCTGTCCGACGTAAAGCGCGCGGATGCGCGGATCCTCCGCGCCGTCGCCGTAGCGTCCGAAGTGGAAGCCGCGAACGGCAACGGTCACGGGGCGGAAGAAGAAGTACTTGCGCCAATCGGCGAGCGCGGTCTGGAAATCGAAGTCGCCGCGCAGCGCTTCGACTTCGTAGCGATAGCGCGTGCCGTTGATCGGCGAGATGAATCCGAAGGTCGAGCTGTCGCCGACGAATGCGGTCGAGGCCTTGGTCAGGTTGATCGTCGTCGAGCCGAGCGTGTCGGTGAAGCGATCGATGATGTCGCCGCCGATCACGACCCAGGTCTCGACTTCCTCTTTGTAGTGGTAACGCTGCGCACCGACCGCGGCCTCGATGCGGCGCGTGGTGCTGAACGGATACTGCGCGAGTCCCGAGACGTCGGAGATCGTTTGCACCTGGCGGAACTGCTCGTACAGATCGGCGATCACGGTGTTGCCGTCGATCACGACCGGAACGTCGGGGCGGAAGCGAACCTGCGCCGCGACGTAGGGAATGTGCATGACGTCCGCGCCCCAATTCAGCCGGCGCTTCTGATTGAGATAGAACAACTCTCCGCCTAACTGCTCGGAAAGACTCTGCGTACCGCTGCCGCCACCGCCGGCGAACGTGAATCCGACGTTGTGCTGGCCGAGGATGTCGCTGAAGAACGCGGAGACGCTGCCGCCGGCGCCGGCGCCGAACTCGCTGCTCACGCCCACGCCTAACGTCGGAGGTCCGAGGTACGCAAGGCGCAGATCGGGGTCATAGGCTTTTTCGGTGAAGCGTGTCGATGCGGGAGGCAGACCCTCTTCGGGCCGCATCAGATATCCGGTGATTTCCGATCCCGTGCCGCGCAGCGGCGGAAGAAGCGCGGCGCGCGGAGCCTGGTTCTCGCCCGGCGCGGCGCCCGCGGTGATCGCCGGTCCGCTCGCATTCGCCGGGAGCGCGTAGATGTTGTAGTTGTCGTCTTCGAAGAGGGAGAGCGCGATGTCGCCGGTGCGTTGGGCGACGGTCAGCGCAGGCGAGGTGTCGGTGATGCCGGCGACGCCGGTGTTGACCTGCGTGATGCGCTCCAGATGTCCGTCGGCGACGTTGATGCGATAGACGTCGGGGATGCCTTCCGGATTGGCGATGAAATAGATCCACTGTCCGTCGGAGGACCACTGCGGATTGATGTGCCGCGCGCCGCGGAACGCTTCGATCTCGCGAACCTGTCCGCTGCTCACGTCGATCGTCGCCAGGCGGAGATCGGTGAAGACGAGCTGCTCGACCACGGTCGATGCGCCGCGATCGGTCACGAACGCGAGCGTCTTTCCGTCCGGCGACCACGCCGGCTGCAGGTCCGCGAACTTGTCGCTGGTGAGGCGGCGCACTTCTTTCGACTCGAGGTCATAAAGAAACAGATCGCTGACACCGGTGGTCTGACCGGCGATCGCGATCGTGCGGCCGTCGGGAGACCAGGCGACATTGTTGATCGCTTCGAGGCCGCCGACCTTGATGTGCTCCGTGTTGCCGCGGCCCTCGATGTCCACTATTGATAAATAGTTGTCTCCTTTTGCGAACGTCACGAAGGCGAGCTTGCGACTGTCGGGCGACCACGCTCCGGCGCCTTCGATGAAGCGCAACGACTCGAAGTGCGGATCGCGATCGGAGGAGACGAGCTTGCGCACGACCTTTCCGGTCTTCGCGTCGGCGAGGTAGAGATCGATCGAGAAGAGCTCGCGCGCGGAGAGGAACGCGAGGTAGCGGCCGTCGGGACTGAGCGCCGGTCCGACGTTGAGCTCCGACTGCCCGCGGCGTCTTTTTTTGTCCTTTTCCACCGGCGCGGGCTTCTTGCCAACGAGCGGCGTGCCCAGGTCGACCGTCCGGCCCTGCACGACCGGGTTGTACAGCTCGCGCGACGACTCCGCCCAGTCGGCGAAGAGCTGCTTGTGTGAAATGCCTAACGCGCGCTCGACACCGTCTTCGACACCGACGACGCCGGACGCGAGGAAGTAGCGCACGACCGCTTCGTCGCCGAAGCGCGCGCCGATGTAGGCCATCAGCGCCTGGCCGTAGCGATACGGGAAGTAACGCTGATCCCGGGTGAGCTTGCGCAGATCGGGAAGCCGGTCGTGAATCGTCGCATCGCGAATCCACATCGATGTGAGAGGGTCGACGCGGCCTTTCGAGAAGTATTCGGCCATGCCTTCGACGAGCCACAGCGGCATCGCTTCGAGCGCGAACCGGCGGCGCTGCTGGTTCGCGGTCGCGGCGATGTCGTACTGGAACAC
>Ga0075418_10005439_pt1 | contig 14428 bp, 9 predicted proteins | sample SoiMetdeltSBSDD2_FD_81776 | JGI IMG/M metagenome (GOLD analysis project Ga0075418, IMG submission 81776) | Bulk soil microbial communities from a Populus tree surrounding site in Tennessee, USA - Soil MetaG P. deltoides SBSDD2 | ecosystem: Environmental > Terrestrial > Soil > Tree plantation...
AGCGCCGCCACCACGCCCAGGAAGATCAAGAGCAGCCAGAAGTTCAGCGAAGGTTCGAGGATCGAAGTCATGCCGGGGTCGCTTTCGTCGGCTCCACGGGATGTTCGGCCGCGGGCGGCTCGGGGCGCTGGCGCGTCCGATAATACACCAGCCACGACACGACCGTAATCGCGCTCAGGCCGGCAAACAGCGGCCAGAGCGTGATTTCCGTCCTCCCCGGCGCAGACAGTTCGACGTCGGGCTCTGCACCTTGCAGGTTCTGCGTGGCCCGCGTCCGCCCCTGAAATTCCCGTTCGATGTGCGCCTGCCGCGCCTGGAATTTGGGCGACGCCAACAACAGCGCGATGAGCCCGAAGATCCCGAACCAATACGCCCAAAACCAGGGCGAGTCTACGTTCGCCTGCCGGCGCAGTTGCAGGGCCAGCGGCAGCAAGGCAAACAGCACCAGCAGCCCCAGAAAGATCAGCGACGGAACCGAGGCATCGGCCATTCACTGATTATAGAGATTCGACGTGACATCGTTGTGAGTTAGAGCGTCCAGCCTTTACGGTATTCTTTGTGCAGCCACTTTTCCGCGTCGGGCGCATTGGTGATTTTGAGGCTAGCCGCATCCCACTCGATTCGTTTGCCGCTCCGATAAGCGACGGTTCCGAGCAGCACAGCTTCCGTCAGAGCGCCGGCATAGTCAAAGTTGCAAGTGGTCGGGCCACCCGTTTTGACTGCCTCAACCCACTCCTTGTAGTGGCCGATCGAAGTCGGAATGGTCGGTTCGGGGCGCTTGAAGTCGGCAAACTTATCCTGCGGAAACAGGAAATGCTCGCCGTAATTGGAGAGGATCAGTCCCTGGCTGCCGACGAAGATTTGCCCGCCGTTCCAGTCGAAGCCCTGGCCGTCCTTCCCCTTGAGCGTGGCGAGCAGTTGCGGACGCTTGCCGCCGTCGTACCAGTGCAAGTTCACTGCGGGCAGTTTTCCGCGGGCCGGATACTCGTATTTCGCAACGCACCAGTCGGTGCTTACTGGATCGTAGGGCGCTCCACTGGCTTCCACTGCCGAGGGGGCGCGCAAATCGAGGGCCCAGTGCGCCAGATCCATATAGTGGCAGCCGAAGTCGCCAAACGTGCCAGTGCCGTAATCCCAGAACACGCGCCAATTGAAGGGATGGATTCCTTCGCCGCGGTTTGACGTGGCGCCAGACCAGTCCACTTCGCTGTAAGGCCGCTGGGGCGCAGGACCAAGCCACAGGTCCCAGTCGAGGCCGGCGGGAACCGGCTTGCCGACTTTGAACTTCGCGCCGCCGGGCACGGCGCCAGTTGCCCAGACGTGGACTTCTTTGACGGATCCAATCACGCCGGCCTGCACCAGCTCCACGACGCGGCGGTAGTTGTCGCCGGCGTGAATCTGATTTCCCATCTGCGTAACGAGCTTCTTCTCCTTCGCCAGGCCAGCCAGCACGCGGGCTTCCTTGACGGTGTGCGTCAACGGCTTTTCACACAGCACGGGCTTGCCCAGCCGCATCGCCATGGCCGCGGCGGGCGCGTGGTTATGATCGGGTGTTCCGACGGTCACTGCATCAATATGTTCCGCTTCCTTCTCCAGCATCACGCGGTAGTCACGATATTTGCGGGCATCGGTGTAGAGCGACGCCCCCTTAGCCAGCAGGTTTTCGTCCACGTCAGCCAGGGCGACGATTTCAGCTCCTGCCGTGGCCACCTGCTTGATGTCGTCCCCCCCTTTGCCCGTGGTGCCGATGCCAGCGATGCGAACGCGTTCAAGGGGAGATTTCGACTCCTTGGCTGGGGCCGGATTCACATAGGCCCCCAGGGCCAGGGCACTGGTCGCGGCGGCTGAAGCGGAGAGGAACGTGCGGCGCGAAACGGGGCGGCGGGACATGGTGGCGATTTCCGCGAGAGAGGACGAAGGTGGGGGCGGACCTCGGCCACGATACTGCGCGGCTGCTCGGAATGCAATGAACAAGCGGCGCAGCGGCGGCCTGGCTGCGGCGACTGTGCGCCCTTCCGGCGTCGCGGAAAACTGGGACTTTGTCTATACTGGCCCTGCTAAAGGTAAACTGGCCACGGGCTGGACCGCGAGCCTGTCGAAACCAGTCCCGTTTCTGCCGGGTTTAAGTAGCAGCCGCCGCCAGCTTTCCCGGCGAGTACGCCTATCCCATTGAAAATCCCTCAATCACTATGCGCTTAGTTTCCTCAACGGCTAATTTGCTGATGGTTTCTGGCCTGTTTGTGTCCCTATCCGCAGAGCTTCTTCACGCCGCCGATTCAGGCAAGTGGCAGTCTGCCGTCGGCCGGACGATCGCTGAATTTTCGCTTTCCGACTTCCGTGGCAAGACCTGGTCGCTGGCCGAGTTCCAGGACAAGAAGGTCGTCGTCGTGGCCTTCCTCGGGACCGAATGCCCGCTGATGGCCCGCTACGGCCCGCGCCTGGCAGAGCTGGCCGCAATGTACGACAAGGACGGCGTCGTATTTCTGGGAATCGACGCTAACCAGCAGGACTCGTTGGCCGAGCTGGCCCATTTCGCCCGCACCAGCAAGATCGATTTCCCGCTGCTCAAAGACCCCGGCAACAAGGTCGCCGACCAATTTGGCGCCCAGCGAACGCCCGAGGTCTATGTTCTCGACTCGCAGCGTGCCGTTCGCTACCACGGCCGGATCGACGATCAATTCACCTACGGCATTCAGCGCAAAGCGGCCGACGAAACGTATCTGGTCAGCGCCATTGATGCGCTTCTGGCGGGCAAAGAAATCGCCAGAGCGGCCGTCGAGCCCATCGGTTGCCACATCGGCCGCGTTCTGACGGCTCAAAAAGCGAGCGAAGTCACGTACAGCAATCAGATCGCCCGCATCCTCCAGGATCGCTGCGTCGAATGTCACCGGCCAGGCGAGATCGGACCGTTTTCGCTTACGAATTACGAAGAGGTAGTCGGCTGGGCTGAGATGATTCGCGAAGTCGTGCGCGAGCAGCGAATGCCGCCGTGGCACGCCAATCCCGAGCATGGCAAGTTCGCCAACGATGTGCGGCTGACCGACGAACAGAAGTCGCTGATCGACCGCTGGGTGGCCGCTGGCGCGCCGCAGGGGGATTCGAAAGAACTGCCGCCGCCGAGAGAGTTTGTCGAGGGCTGGCGCATCGGTCAGCCGGACCAGGTCGTCTACATGCGTGACAAGCCGTACACAGTGCCAGCAAAGGGAGAAGTGCGATACCAGTACTTTCGCGTCGATCCGGGTTTCACGGAGGACAAGTGGGTGAAAGCCGCCGAATGCCGGCCGGGCAATCGGGCGGTCGTACATCACATCATCGTCTACATCAAGCCCCCGGGCCGGGGGCCGGAGCCGGGTGAGATCGAGGGAGTGCATTCCGAGTTCCTCACCGCGACGGCGCCTGGCGCTTTGCCGATGGTATTGCGGCCCGGGATGGCCAAGCTGGTGCCGGCGGGCTCGGAGTTCGTATTCCAGCTGCACTACACGCCCAACGGCACCGAGCAAGTAGACCGCAGCTCTGTGGGTCTGGTGTTTGCCGACCCGCAGGAGGTCAAGCATATGGTGGGCACCGACAAAGCCGCCAACCCGCGGTTCCGCATCCCCGCTGGGGCGGAGAATCACAAGGTCGAGGCGACGCACGGTTTCGGCCAGGACATGCTGCTCATATCGCTCTTTCCGCACATGCATCTCCGCGGCAAGGCTTTTCGCTACACGGCAATTTATCCCGACAAGAGCCGCGAGGTGCTCTTGGACATTCCGCGATACGACTTCAACTGGCAGAACGGATACGAGTTGTTCGAGCCCAAGCGCATACCGGCGGGGACGCAGCTTTATTGCGAGGCGTGGTTCGACAATTCTGCCGCCAACCTGGCAAACCCCGATCCGACGCAGGCCGTCCGGTGGGGTGATCAGACGTGGGAAGAAATGATGATCGGCTATTTCGACGCGACGCCCGTCGATCGGGACGTGAGCAAGCGGGGTCAGAGGCGGACCGATGAGTTTCTGAAGAATGCAAAGTCCCATCCGCCAGCGCTTTCACAACCGCTGAAGGAATTGGCCGCGGCGGCACTAGAGTCCGAGCGCGACCTGGAGAAGCTCGCCTCGGCGATGAGAGAACTGGTGCCGCAAGTGGATCGCGTCTGCTTTACGGCTGTCGAGGGGAATCAGCTCATTGTCAAGCGATGCGTCCAGCCGCCGGAGCTGGAAACGAAGGTCGGCGGGACCGGGCGCAAGGTCCCGGTCAGCATGAGCCAGGTGGCGCGGGCGGCGGAAAAGTCGACGCCGACAGCTTATGCGGCGCTGGACAAGGAAAAGGGTCTGACAAGTATCGACCTGTCCCACATGTCCAAGTGCTACGGCTCCAGTTTCCATGTACCAGTGAAGGTTGAGGGCAAATCGGGGACGATCAATTTCTGGAGCACGGAGAAAGAGGCCTTTCCGCAAGAGGCGCGCAGTCTGCTCGAAGAGGCGGCCGCGCTGATGGCTGGTGAGATGCGATAAGGCCGATTGGAAGGGACAAGAAAGTAAAATCGGCCCTGCTTCCTGGGTCTGGCAGCAGGGCCGATCGATTTGGATCCGCCACATCGGCAGTACTAAGTCTCATCTGGCGGCGAGGGGGGCTCTGCCGGACGGTCCTCGCGCGGCGGCGAAGAGGGTTCGGCTGGCCGTTCGCTGCGCGGCGGCGGCAGCGTCGAATCATCGGCAGGCGGCGGCGGTGGGGCAGCGGCATCGCCGCGAGCGCCGGCCCGGGCGCGAGCGCCGGCGCCGTCAACATCCGCGCGGCCTTCGACATCGGCTCCAGCGCCAGCTCGCACGCGATCGGAAGGCGAGCGCAGCGAGCCGTCTACGCGCGCTCCCGATTCCGCTTCGATGGCGCCTCGGGCACTGCGAGCTCCGGGCGTGCTGAATTCCGCGCCGCCATACGGCGCAACTGGAGCGCCGTAGGCGCCGCCATAGTAGGCACGACCTCCGCGATCATAAGCGCCGCTGTACTTGCCTTGATAGGCATAGCCGCCGCCGGAGCAGCCATTACACCCGTTGCAGCGTCGACGTTGGCGGCGGTGGCACGCGTCTGCCGAGTTGTCCGCAACCAGCACGAACACCAGCGCCCCCAGAATGGTGAACAAAATGGTCCGTAACCAGATTCGTGTCATGTCGACCTCCTGCGGCGCTGCAAGGCGCCAGCGATTCAAGGAACTTTGCTTGCGGTCCAGACTTCGATCCGGCCTCCCAGGCCACGACCGAGTTCGCGAGTTCGACAACTTCAAGCAAAACGTGCGCCGCGGGGGTTGGCGCAAGATGTTCGCAGCAGGTCAATAGCGCAAGAGCAGCAAAGTTTTCTGGGGCGGCTCTCCTGACAAACTGACACGGCGCGGACAAGTCGTCTCTGACACGAGTTTGCGGGTGAGTGGTCCCTCAGTCGGCCACGAGAGCCTGATACGAAGTGGGATTGAGCGGCCGGACAACCTGTCGCATACGCAAGCGCTGGCACGGCAAGTGCGTAAAACTCGGGTCCCGCCTCGTGGGGAGGTGTGGGAACTTCAACCCTGGTGAACGGAGGAGATGCCATGCGCACACTTTCGTTGATCGTTCTCGCCGCAGCCCTGGCTGTCGTTGGCTGCGACAACACGACGCCCGTTGACAACAAGCCCGCGCCCAACGCTTCCGGGACTCCGTCCACGGCGCCGACTCCCGGCACCGGAGCGCCGTCGCCGAGTACGCCCAGCCCAACCAAACCAGGCAGTTCGCCGTAATGCGCCGGCCGCACCGTCAAGGTGCCAGCAGCAGCCTGCTGGGTGCTTCGAGATAGTCGATCACTTCGTTGAGAAACCGCGCCGCCGTTGCGCCGTCCACCAGCCGGTGATCGTAGGCCAGCGACAGTGGCATCATCAGCCGCACGGCGATCTGGTCGCTGACCACGACCGGCATGTTGCGCGAGCGGCCAACCAGGAGAATGGCCACTTCGGGCGTGTTGATGATCGGCGTCGAGTAGGTGCCGCCAATCGCGCCAAGGTTGCTGATCGTGAACGTGCTCCCCTGCAAATCCGCGATGGAAAACTGGTTGTCGCGCACCTTGTCTGCCAGGCTGGCCAGCGCCCGGGCAATTTCGGGAATGCTCATCTGGTCGGCGCCTCGCAGGCTCGGAACGACGAGACCGCGTTCGGTATCGACGGCAATGCCGATGTTGACATATTCCTTGTAAAAAATCTGGTCGTTAGCCAGATCGAGCGAGGCGTTGATCGCCGGATGATTTCTAAGCGCACTGGCCACGGCCTTGATCACGAAGGGCAAGCTGGTGAGCTTGATTCCTTTTTTGGCGTAATCTTCCTTGCTTGAAACGCGAATCTTTTCCAGATCGGTTACGTCGGCATCGTCGAAATTGGTGACCTTCGGGACGGTCGTCCACGAATCGTGCATCTTGTCCGCAATTGTCTTGCGGATCTTGGTGATCTTCTCGATTCGAACCGGGCCCCAGGCGTCGCGATGCGTCGCCGTGCTGGGCCGGGCCCTGGCCGCGCCGTCGGGCGCCGCAGGCGCCTGACTGTGTGAACGGACCACGCCCAGGACGTCCTCTCGAGTGATGCGACCGGCGTCACCCGTGCCTGTGACGCGCGACAAGTCAACGCCGACTTCGCGGGCAAATCGCCGCACGGCCGGGCCGGCGGCAATTTCACCGCCTGGCCTGTCTGGTTCCTGCAAGGCGACAGGTTGGGCCACAACCGGCGCTACCGATGGCGCCGGTGCGACCGATGGCTGCGAGATGGGCTGCGCTACCGGCAGGGGCTTTGCCGCCGGCTCGGTCGCTTTTGACGGATTGACTTCTGCGGTGGCTGCGGGCGGCGGCGGCGTTGTTGACTTGGTCGGGGCCGGCCTGGCGGCGGGCTTGGGCCGTGCGGCAGCGGGCGATTTTTCCGCGGCGGCCGCCTCGAGTGTCAACAGCACGGTGCCGGGAGGAATCGTCTGGCCGCTTTTGACGTGAATTTTGAGCACCTTGCCGGCGTGCGTGCTGGGAACCTGGACGGTGGCTTTGCCCGTTTCCAGTTCAATGACCCCCTGCTCTTTGGCGATGGTGTCCCCTTCCTTGACCAATACCTCCAGGACTTCGCCTTCATCGACGCCATCGCCCAGATGCGGAAGTTTGACTTCGGTTGGCATGCGAGTCGTGAATTATGCAAAGTACGGATCGACTTTTTCGGGGTTTACCCCCAAGTCCTTGATCGCCTGCGCGATTTTCGCCGGCTCGAACTGCCCCAACTTCGCCAGGCGATACAGCGCCGCGATTGTGATGCATTCGCCATCCACCTCGAAGTGCCGGCGCAGCGCGGCCCGCGTTTCGCTCCGCCCCATGCCGTCGGTTCCGAGGCAATACAGTCCGCCAGGAACCCAAGGGCTCACCTGCTCGCTCACCCCTCGCACGTCGTCCGACGCGGCGATGAACGGGCCATCGTGGCCGTCGAGCGCCGTTTCCAGATAGCTCTTTCTTGGCTTCTTGTCTGGATGCAACATGTTCCACCGCTGGCAGCCATGCGCGTCGCGCCGCAGCATCGTGTAGCTGGTCACGCTCCAGACATTCGAGCCAATGCCGAATTTTTCGCGGAGCAGCTTCTGGGCAGACAGGGCACAACGCAAAATCGCGCCGCTGCCAAAGAGCTGGACGGTCGGCTTTTTCCCATCTGCCGCTTGCGAGGAGAATTTGTAAATCCCGCGAACGATGCCCTCCTGAACCCCTTCAGGCATCGGCGGCATTTCGTATCCCTCGTTGTGGACGGTGAGGTAGTACATGGCCGTCTCGCCGTCTTGATAGAGCCGCTTGAGCCCATCCATGACGATCGTTGCCGTCTCGTAATGAAAGGCCGGGTCATAGGGGCGAACCGCGGGAAACGCGATCGCATTGAGATGGCTGTGGCCGTCTTCGTGCTGGAGCCCCTCGCCATTGAGTGTCGTCCGGCCAGCGGTGCCGCCAACCAGAAAGCCCTTGACGCGCTGATCCGCGGCGGCCCAGATCAGATCGCCAATCCGCTGGAAGCCAAACATCGAGTAGTAGATGAAGAACGGAATCATGTTGATCCCGTGCAGCGCATACGACGAGCCAGCGGCAATGAAGCTCGACATCGCGCCGGCCTCGCTGATCCCTTCTTCGAGGATCTGACCGTCCTGCGCCTCCTTGTAGTACATGAACTGATCGCTATCGACTGGCTCGTAGAGCTGCCCTGCGTGCGAGTAGATGCCGACGGTGCGGAACATCCCCTCCATGCCGAACGTGCGGCTCTCGTCCGGGACGATCGGCACAACCTGACGGCCGATCTTCTTGTTCTGGCACAGGCGGTCGAGCAGCCGAACAAAGCCCATCGTGGTGGAAAGCTCTTTGCCGTTGTCGCGCTCGACGATGTTCTTGATGTCCTCGTAGGTCGGCACTTCGGTCTTGGGGATCGCCGTGTTGCGGCTGGGGACATAGCCGCCGAGTGCCTCGCGGCGCTCGCGGAGATACTTCATTTCCTGGCTGTCTTCTGGCGGCCGATAGAACGGGGCCTGGGCCACGTCGTCGTCGGAAAGCGGAATGCCAAAGCGATTCCGGAAGTGCATCAGCGTGTCGATCTCGACCTTCTTCTTGTTGTGGGCGATATTCCGCCCCTCGCCGGCATCGCCAAGACCGTAACCCTTCACCGTCTTGGCGAGAATGACCGTCGGCTGTCCCTTGTGCTCAACGGCCGCCTTGTAGGCTGCGTAGACCTTCTCGGGGTCGTGGCCGCCGCGGCGCATCTTCTCGAGCTTCTCGTCGCTCAAGTGATCAACAAGTGGAAGCAGCTCGGGATATTTGCCGAAGAAATGCTCGCGGATGTAGGCCCCCGAGCTGGCCTTATATTTCTGGTACTGGCCGTCCACGCACTCCCCCATGCGTTTGACGAGCAGGCCGGTAGTATCCTTCTCGAACAGCTCGTCCCAGTCGTCTCCCCAGATGACCTTGATCACGTTCCAGCCAGCGCCGCGGAAAATGGCTTCCAGTTCCTGGATGATGCTGCTGTTGCCGCGGACTGGTCCATCGAGCCGCTGGAGATTGCAATTGATGACCCAGATCAGGTTTTCCAGCCGCTCGCGGGAGGCGAGGGTGATGGCGCCGAGCGTCTCGGGTTCGTCGCATTCGCCGTCGCCGATGAAGGCCCAGACTTTCTTGTGCCGCGTCTTGGCCAGGCCGCGGTCCGCGAGATACTCGTTGAAGCGGGCCTGGTAGATCGACATGATCGGCCCGAGTCCCATCGACACCGTGGGGAACTCCCAGAAGTCGGGCATCAACCAGGGATGCGGATACGACGAGAGCCCTGGCGTCGGCTGGAGCTCGCGGCGGAAATTGTCGAGCTGCTCCTCCGTCAGCCGCCCTTCGACAAACGCCCGCGCGTACATACCCGGCGAGGCGTGTCCCTGATAGTAAATCTGATCGCCGTCGTACCCGCTTTCTCCCTTGCCTTTGAAGAAGTGGTTGAAGCCGACTTCGTACAGCGTGGCGGAAGAAGCGAACGTGCTGATGTGGCCGCCGAGGCTCTCGTCCTTCCAGTTGGCTCGCGTGACCATCGCCAGGGCGTTCCAGCGGATGATACTCTTGATCCGCCGCTCGATTTCGCGGTTTCCTGGATAGCGGGGCTGCTTTTCCTTGGGAATCGTGTTGATATACGGCGTGTTGCTCAGTGACGGCAGCTCGACGCCTTCCAGGCGCGCCTTCTTATCCAGCCGGTCGAGGATGTACTTGACCCGCTCGGGCCCGCGGGTCTTGAGGACGTACTCCAGCGACTCCAGCCATTCTTGAGTTTCGACTGGATCGATGTCCTGAACCTGCGAGGTCAGCCCCTGATCGTGCTGATCGGGGGCCGGATCGGATACGGGAACCGTGGCGTCAGACATCAAAAGCCTTTATTTGCATGGGACAAGGCCTGGGCTGTCCCCAAAGTCTCAAAACGACCAGCAACTCTACCTGGCTGCAGCGCCAAAGGTCCCGGCAGCGGAAGCGCTTTACACGCCGGTCGCCAAACTAACATCGAGCGCGGATACACCCATTCTGGAGGGGTAGAGCCTAGTGGTAAAGGGTTGACCCCGACGACGGCGTTAGCGGGAAAGAAAGGCACGCTGCATGCCAATTGCGGGCCGTGAAGGCACCTTGATACGGCCGCCGGGGATCAACATGAAATTGAAGCTGAGTCAAAGTCGATTTTGACCCGGGGCATTATGACGCCGCTTCCGCCGCCCGTTTCCGCTTCGGCTTGTAAATCTCGGTGGCCGTCCCGAAAAACACCTCGCCGGCATTCATCAGCGTCTCGCTCAGCGTCGGGTGGGGATGGACCGTCTCGGTCAGATCCCGGACGACGCAACCCATCTCGATGGCCAGCGCCGCTTCCGAGATCAAGTCCCCCGCGCCCGGGCCGACAATGCCGCAGCCGATGACGCGCTCGGTCTGCGGATCGATGAGCCACTTGGTCAGCCCCTCGGTGCGGCCGATGGCGATCGCCTTGCCGCTGGCGGCCCAGGGATAGAGGGCCAATTCGTAGGCGCGGCCTTCCTTCTTGGCCTGGTCCTCCGTCAGTCCGGCCCAGGCAATCTCTGGATCGGTGAAGACGACTGCCGGGATGCAGAGTTTGTCGAATTCGGACGGTTTGCCGAGGACCGCTTCCACCGCGACGCGGGCTTCGTGCGACGCCTTGTGGGCCAGCATTGGCTCCCCCGCTATGTCCCCGATTGCGAGGATGTGCTCGTCGCCAGTTCGCTGGGATTTGTCGATGACGACGAATCCTTTTTCATTGACCTGAGCTTGCGTGTTCTCCAGGCCCAGTCCGCGGCTATTGGGCCGGCGTCCGACGGAGACCAGCACGCGGTCGTACTGCTCGGTGCCGTATTTACCGGGGCCCTCGAAAGCCACTTCCACCTTGTCGCCGCGCAGACCGAGAGAGCCAACCTTCGTGTCGAGAAAGATGCGGCCGCCGAAAAGTTGCTCCAGGTGCTTGTGCAGCGGCTTAACCAGATCGCGATCGGCCCCGGGCAGCAAACCGGGGAGCAATTCCACGACGCTCACCTGCGACCCAAGCTGGGCGTAGACGGTTCCCATCTCCAGGCCGATGTAGCCGCCGCCGATGACCAGCAGCTTCTCCGGCAAGTCGACAAGATTCAGTGCACCGGTCGAGTCCATTACGCGATCCGAGCCGATGTTGAATGCCGACGGCATCGCTGGGACAGAGCCTGTGGCCAGGATGCAGTGGTCGAATGTCAGCTTGCCCCCATCGGGAATCGAAGCGTCCTTTCCCTCCAGCTTCAGCGTGGTGGAATTCTCGAAAGTGCCGCGGGCGTAGATGACCTTCACTTTGCGGCTCTTGGCCACCTGCTTGAGGCCACCGGAGAGCTTGGTGATGATCGCCTCTTTGCGCTCGGCGACTTTGCGGATGTCGACTTTGGGCGGCCCGAAATCGACGCCCCAGCCTTGTTTCAGCTCGCTCACCTCGGCCATCACGCGGGCCACGTGCAGCAGGGCCTTGGACGGAATGCAGCCGCGCAGCAGGCACGTACCGCCTAGCCGCGACTCGGCCTCGACCAAAGTCACCTCCAGCCCCTCGTCAGCAGCAAAGAAAGCGGCCGCATAGCCGCCGGGACCGCCGCCGAGAACAACCAAGGGAGTGTGCATGGGAGGCGGCGTGAGAGGTCAGAGAGTAGAGGTCAGAAGTTGCGGAGGTCAGGTCAACGACTATCCAGTTCTATGTCTCGCTTTCTGCTCTCTGCTCTCTGACCTCTGCTCTCTCTGCTTACCGCGCCAGGAACTCGACCACGATGTTCACTTCCACCGGCAGGCTGAACTCGCCCGGCCCGGGCAAACCTTGTACGGTCGCCCGCAGCGACTCGGAGTCGAAGGTGATCCAATCCGGCGTTTGCGTGCTGCTCACTTCCTGGGCCGCTTTGTACAAGTTGAAGATCGGTTCCTTCGGCTTGATGGTGATCACGTCACCCGGCCGCAAGAGGTACGAAGGGCTCGTGACTTTGATGCCATTGACGTAAAAGTGTCCGTGCGTGACACCCTGGCGGGCCTGCGGGCGGGTCTTCGTGAAACCGGCGCGGCGGATCACGTTGTCCAGCCGCCGCTCGCACAGCGACAAGAGCTGCTCCCCCGTATTTCCCTTCTTCGACACGACCATGTGGTAGTAGCGGCGGAGCTGCCGCTCCCCCAGGCCGTAGAAGTGCTTGATCTTCTGTTTCTCGGCAGAGGCCTTGCCCCAGTCGGAAAGCTTCCGCCCCTTCATGTGCATGCCAGGGGGATTGTCGCGGCGTTCGAGCGCCTTGGCGGCCCCGTGCGTTTCGTAAATGAGCGCGCCGAGACGGCGGTTGATGCGGGCCTTGGGCCCCGTGTAACGAGACATGGCTCTAAAAAACTCCTCGGTGGGAATGCTGTTCGGCGCGGGCGTTGACGCCTGGCCGGATGCCGACATTCGTCGGGCCAGCAGACCGGCCGCCAGTGAGAAAACGATTCTCCCTTCGTCGGCCTAAGTCGTTTTGGTGAAGCCCCTTATCTTGGCGGAAAGGGGCGGGAGCGACAAGGGGAGAAAGAATGACGATAAAGTCCCAACTAGTCCTCGGGTGGACCTGAGACTTATCATTCGCCGTGCCATTTCCGGTGCAGCAAACCCCCCATCCAAGCACAGGGAAAGGTTGTCAGCGTGAGTGCGACGGGATACCAGATCGGCCCCAGGTGCACGTTCAGCGCGGCAATAATGCCGCCGATGCTGAGAATGAACCCGATCGTCGCCCAGATCCAGACGTGCCACATTGGTGACGAGGGTGCGAGCCTGGCCGTGATGTAGCTCCCCACGACCGCATAGACGCAGCGATACGTTAGCGCCAGCAGGTTGTCGCCGGCATCGTCCATCGGCTTGTCCCATGGAGGGAAGACGTGGAGCGAGTGAAAGATCTGGTCGGTGACCAGCGAGAGCACGATCACGGCGACAAACCCGGCGACCACGGCAAGCACGCTGCGCAGCGGCTGGAAGCGACGCACTGGCGCATCCTCGGCGCGGGAACGCTGGCTGTCAATCGTGGTCATAGTCACTGCCCCCGGGCGGTATGGAATACAAAGAGGATGATATTCTACATCCTTGAAAGGACATAACGTCCTGTATGCCCCGCCTCTCGTTGCCATCCGGGACAGCGGACGTCACCACCTTGTCTCGGTCGGCTCCAGCAGCCTTGGTGGGGCAATGTGTTGGAGGAGTTCCCTCAGCAGCATGTCATTAGGGAGCGTGTTGAGATTGAGCTGAATGAACGGCCAAAACCCGAGGACGCCGCGTCGATGGACCGTCAGGTGGCGGAGGCCGGAGCCGGTGACAATCATGAGCCTGGTCACCTCTTCCCAAGGAACCGTCTGGCCCTTGTATCTCAGGGCGTCGCCGCTGACGCCCAGCGGGCCGAACTCCACCATCCGGCCAGCATGGGCCTGCTTGATCATCAGCGGCAGGAGACGATCGCGCACATGTACAAACACCTTGTAGATGAGCTCGTGATAGTCGCGCACGCTCCCCTTGATCGGCACTTCCTGACCGTCGCGGGTCACCACGGTGAAATCCTTCAGCAGCGGCACGTAGGGAATGAGCGCTTGAATTTGGTCCCAGGGGATGATGCGCAGGGTCTTGCGGTCGGAAACAACCAGGGCCTCCCGGTGCACCCGGTACGTATACGCTGTGCCGGGGAACGCGAGGGCCAGGCAGATCAAACCGGCCAGGAAGCCGCCGATGACCAGCGGACCTACGAGGGACGGAGGAATCTGACCGGGGGCCGCCGCGCTGACAACCGCCGCCGGGCCGATTAACAACACCAGGCCCATGACAAAAGTCGCCAGCCGGGTAAAACCCGACATGGAAGCCAGCATCCCTGGCGGATAGACGGAGCGCGGCGGGCCAAGCGCGGCGAGCTGGGGCGGCGGGTCTTCCGGTACGCCGATCGGCAAGACGATGGTCGGCCGGGCCGGTGGAAAGTAGGAATCCGCCAACACGTCTGGCCCGGTGACTATTGCCGGCCGTCGGCGCGTGCCAGGCAGCACGCCGCACGCACTGAGGCCGACCGCGGCGACCAGCGAGCCAAAAAACATCGGCAGCGCCCATTTGGCGCTGGCTTCGTCGATGGCGGAACTGTTTTCCGCCGGGCTGCCTTTGAGGGTGAATGCGGACACGAAGCCGGCCACGACGCAACAGAGAATCAAAAAAACAAGCGTCAATACAAACGTCCACAGCACGCCAAACCCGACTCGCTTCATATGGCCGTTCTCCTGTCGAAATTCCCACCGCGCATCGGAGGCACGGGTGCTGCCGCCCAAGACGCTAGGAAAACATGGCACAGATTGGCCCAAACGCAAAATCGCCCGTGGCGCGGCAGACCAGATTCTGCTCAATGCGCGGACAGATACATGGAAGCGC
>Ga0075418_10005444_pt1 | contig 14420 bp, 8 predicted proteins | sample SoiMetdeltSBSDD2_FD_81776 | JGI IMG/M metagenome (GOLD analysis project Ga0075418, IMG submission 81776) | Bulk soil microbial communities from a Populus tree surrounding site in Tennessee, USA - Soil MetaG P. deltoides SBSDD2 | ecosystem: Environmental > Terrestrial > Soil > Tree plantation...
ACTCCAGCATTTTTATAAAATAACCACCCACTACACTTCTTGCCTGGAAGCCCACTTGCTTACCATCGGTTGTTTCATGCCAGTCGCTAAGAGGAACTCTTGTAGGTGTTTCGGTAGCGAACTTATAAACAGGTTTTATTAATGCTTCGAAATCTTTTGGGTCGTTGGCCATGGTAGCTGTCCAAAGTATCCAATCATTCTTCGTATACGTTCTGCGGCTATCAAGCGGCAACCCAAAATCATTTTGCTTTGTCAGGTAGTATTTGATCTCTTTATCATAAACGGATTGAGGAAAGAGACTTAAACCAAGCAGTTTATCCCAAACCAAATTATATTTCTGGCTCCATGTTCCTTTCTTATCAAATGTAAGTGCAAAGTGGTCACCATCATCAGCCATTTGCATCCAGCGGGCCGCATAATCTGTTGCAATATTATGGTACTTGCCTGCTTCACCTCTTTTATTCAATCCTTTCGCCATCTGCGCATAAGCAGCAATGCCAACAATTGCTTTCATTGACAAGTTCACATTGCGTGCAAGATGCCCTGCAAAATCATCGGTACATAATTGATTGGCCGGATCGAAACCATCATTTACTAAAAACTCAACCCACTTGCTCAATACATCCCAATGTTTTCTTGCAAACTCATACTTATTCTCAGCTTTACATATTGCCGCAGTAAGAATGATCATGTTCCCCGCCTCTTCGACGGGCATGTCCTCAGGATAAGTTTGGCCATTTGCCAATGGATATGTTCCAAGATCATGTGCCGGGAAAGGTTTTGTCCATTTGCCGCTTTCGCTATAATACATCAACGGCTCCACCATACCTTTTAGCAAAGCAGGATTATAAATTAATGTAAGTGGCGCCGAAGGATACGTCACATCAACGGTCCATATCGAACCATTACTGAAATTTTCTTTTTGCGGGTATAATACCTCGTTATTTGGTCCTCTTACCAATTTATGAGCAGCGAGTGATTGGCGATAAGCAAGTACACAAAGATCAGCATAGGTTTTTCCACCGGCTTTTAATGCATCCTCATAAAGCTGTTTATCAAAATTATTGCAACGTTCTTGTATAGACTTAAACTCATCCAATGACTTCTTCAGCATTTCTTCGGTCGAAGCAAAATTTTTCTTCCACCATGCCTGCAGGTTTTGACCAAAGTATTGAATCGAATACAAGTCATCGTAGCCAAGTAAAATAGTCCTCTGAAGAAGTTCGGATCTCACATTGCCAAAATCAATCTTAAGTTTGAACTGGTTGAAAAACTCAACTTCATCTGGTGGAAGTCCCGGTGGCACTGGACCAGAGCCACCCCTTATGTAGTTTGGAAATTCAATACCCGTTTGATCCCGCACTGCCAGAAATGAGTAACCCCAATCGATCCTGACGTCATCACCTTTTCTTTTTAAGACAGGTTGATCAGTTGTGCCCGTTTTTTGAAAAGCAATTCCATCTTTTTTATAAAAATCGGCATGTACATTTTGCGAGCTCCTGTTTCTAGCAATATCGGGCGAGCTGTTAAAAAACATTTTCACATTATGCGGCCGGTTGTCGCTTGATGTAGCACTAAATGTAATGAAGGAAACAGGACGTGAATAAAGATCAAGATCATTCATTAACAATGGAGATAAGAAATCAACTGCCAAAGAAATGGGTCCACAATCAAATTCATATTTTGATTGTGTTGGGGTGATGGTGACTTTCTTCTGCACAGCCTGGTCAAATGGCTCACGCGGCAAACGATCATACAAACCCGCATCAATATAGGCCTGCCCGCCAGTATTCTCACAATACATGGCCAAAACATTTTTTCCCTTCTTTAATTTTTGCTGAACATCCTTTGCCAATTGGATCTCTTTATTTGCAGAACAACACCCGGCATTAAATATTTTTTCGCCGTTGAGGTAGATTTCTACATTATCGTCATATTTAGTCCTTAAAAACATTTCATTCACAGGTGGCGCTTGCCAGTCGAATTCTCTTCTTATCCAAATTTCCCTGCCCGACCAAAGAGTTTTTGGCTCCTGTTCCTTTGTACCAAACAGACCCGTACCCGTTTTCCATTTTGAAGCATCAAAATCGATAGCAGTCCAATTGGGTTCGGGTTTTGTCTCTGTATATTGACATGTATAAGTCAAGTCTTCTGCCCATGGAAGGATCGGTCTGTAGTTTCTCGCTGGTTCGCCCAAAAACTTATAAATATTTCCATCGACAAGTAGCAATCCAAGTAATGAATGATCTTTTCCGGTCCAATGTTTAGTGGTGCTTTCATTCAGTTTATCACTAAAACTCCAGATGCTGAAATATGGATCATGCACAACAAGCGGGTAGGCTGGCGCCTTGTTTACCTGGCCAATTGATGTGAAAAATGAAACGTGAAAAGTGAGAAATAAAAGGGAGTACCTAATATTCCTCATGACCGATTTATTCATCATGTTAATCGTAGTTCTATTTGGTTGAAAATTTATAAACTGTTGTCTGCGTATAAGTTTCTCCCGGTTTTAAAATCGTATTGGGAAAACCTGGTTGATTGGGTGAGTCCGGAAAATGCTGTGTTTCTAAACAAAGCCCTGCATGCTTGATATATTTCACTCCACCTCTTGTATTCTTTAATGTACCATCTAAAAAGTTGCCGCTGTAAAACTGTATGCCGGGTTCAGTTGTAAATACTTCCATATAACGACCACTGCCTGCATGATACAATGAGCCAGCCATTTCAAGACCATTGCCAGATCTGTTCAACACCCAGTTATGATCGTAACCTCCACTCACCTTCGCTATGTCTCTTCCGATCTTTTTTGGACTTTGAAAATTCATTTCAGGAACTGGTGCGCCAAGACCGTCGGCTGCTGTTACCGATTGAATTTTCCCGGTAGGAATCAATTTATCATTGACTGGAGTATACTTATCTGCTTTCAACATTAACTCATGATCAAGAATGGTTGAATCTGCACCTGCCGATAAATTGAAATAACAATGATTGGTAAGATTGACAGGTGTTGCCTTATCCGTTGTGGCCTTGTATTCGATCGTTAACTCATTATCCTTTGTAAGTGTATAAACAACCTCTGAATGAAGATTGCCGGGATAACCTTCTTCGCCGTCTTTGCTGTCATAAGTGAACTTTATTGATGAAATACTATCCGTGTTAATATCGCTTGCCTTCCAAACTCTTTTATCAAAACCTTTCAAGCCTCCATGCAAACTGTTGCCATCATTATTTGGAGCCAATTTATATTCTTTGCCATCCAAAGTAAATTTGGCGTTGGCGATCCGGTTAGCATAGCGACCAACTAAACAACCAAAATATGGATTACCTGTTTGTAAAAAGCCGGCCAACGAATCATAACCAAGCACCACATTTCCCATTGTACCAGATTTATCCGGGGCCATAATATCAGTAACCGTTCCCCCATAATTGAGGATCTTTACCGACATTCCATTAGGGTTCGTCAATGTGTATTGCGTTATCTTGTCACCGTCAACCTCACCATATCCATCCTCAGCTACGGAAAATTTTGTGTAGGGCAACCCTACTTCCGCCTTACTATCGTCTTTCTTTTCTTCTTTATTCATGAGTTTACAACTTAACATTAAAACAAGCGATAAATATGCAAGCAATGTTTTTTTCATAAGTTTTTGTTTAAGCTCCGCCAGGGCGGAATGAGGTATATTAATAATTGAGTTTTACATCAGTGATCTTTGTCGGCATCCATACCTGCATTTCATTCTTTCCCCTGTTTGCCCATGTATAATATGGTATGGCAATAATTTTTTTCTTTTCGGTTTTTAAAGAAAGACCATCCTGGCCAACAATTACAACAGGCACTTCAGCGGTTAATGCTTTTACCGGCTCATCCAACACTTTATAATCGATCGTTTCAAACTTAGTGTTTTCCGGAACGATCACATTCCATGCTTTACCATTGTTATCTGCTCCTTCAATGCAATAAACGATTGGGCCTCGTTGAATGGCGATACGATTGTTATCTTGTTTTAATTCCTCTCTTGCGTTTATTTCCTTTATTTCCATAGGGAATCCTAATTCAAGGATATCGCCTTTCTTCCATTCGGATTCTACAACAGCATAGCCGTTTTCGAATCTATCATTAATCGCTTTCCCGTTCAACAAAAAACTAAAATGAGTCGGCACCCCATCATCTCCGCCGGTTTTGTATAACTCACCTGGAGCCACTTTATCAGAGTGCCATCCAGGTAGTCTTATATATATTTTGAACTTCCCTTTCTTCACCGGATCGATCATTAACTTCACTTTTCCCTCCCATGGATAATTCGTTTCCATCTTCATATTCACATTTCCGTTCTTTAACGGGATTGTTGTATTACTTCCCACAAACAAGTTCACATAGATCGCATCATCGCTCTTTGCATAAATATAATCTCCCAACGATGCGATCAATCTTGCAATATTTGCCGGGCAACACGCTGTACCAAACCATTCCCTCCTGTAATGCTGACCACGGCTTGCCAAAGGGTTTCCATAAAAGAAACGATCACCGCTCAAACTCAATCCATCCAATGCTCCATTATATAAACTTCTTTCCAACACATCAATGTATTCAGCATTACCCGTCATTGCATTCATCCGCTGGTTCCAGAATACCATTCCAACACTGGCACAGGTTTCGCAATAGGCCTGTTCATTAGGCAGATCATAATCAACTGTAAATCCTTCATTACTTCCCGCTGAACCTATTCCACCGGTGATATACATGTTACGATATACCACATCTTCCCAGACGGCACGCATGGCTTTCATATAACCTGCGTCGCCGGTTTGTGCAGCAACATCTGCTGCGCCGGTGTACATATACATCGCACGAACGGCATGACCCGTAATTTGAGTTTGCTCTTTCACCGGCAATACATCCTGCGCATAGGCTGTGTCCTTCCAATCTGTCCAGGTATAACCTTTCGCCAATTTCTTACCACGTTCACTCAACAACCAATCAGCCAGCTTTAAATATTTTTCATTCTTTGTCACTTTATACAATTTTACCAATGCCAGTTCCAGTTCCTGGTGACCAGTCACCCAATGCCGCTTACCCGGTCCAAATAATGCATCAAAATGATCTGCCCATTTGATCGATACATCTAATAATTTTCTTTTCCCGGTAGCATTATAATAGGCTACTGCCGCTTCAATCAAATGACCATTGTTATAATCTTCATGCATACTCATGTCGGTGTATCGATCCTGCAAACCTTTTAATGTGTACCATGTGTTCAAATAGCCATCCGGTTGCTGTGCAGCCGCGATCTTATCGATCCATTCATCGCATTTCTTTTCCATCTCTGCACTTGGGTGCGTTTTTAACGAATAGGCCATCGCTTCCAGTGCCTTGAACACATCACTATCATCATAAAAAATTCCTTCATGCTGCTCGCCTTGCTTGCGTGCAACCCGTTCAAAGTTTTTTATTCGTGGCGTTGCTACTTCCGTTTGATAAATACAGGCAGACAAGGTTTTTGTTGCCACCTTGTCGATCTTCGGCTTCCAGAATTCATCAGTGATATTCACCTGGGAAAAACTCACCGGCTCTATCTTCTGCAGCTTGTTTTGTGAAAAAGCGTTTACCGCGATGATGCCTGCAACAGTTATGAAATATGTTTTTTTCATGTAGTCAGCTTTTGTATTCCGAAATTCTAATCACTTTTTTATTGCTCACAGATTTCACAGATTCACGCGGAAATCAGTCTGTGAAAATCCGTGTAATCTGTGAGATTTATTGTTCACACGACTTGAAATCCATACGCATAAGGATCATCATCTTTATCTATCGAGATCGTATTGTATCCATAGATCTTTGCCCACCCTTCGATACCCGGACGAATCGCAGGTTTTCCATTCACCGATAACTCTTCCTCAATTGTACCGTTGAATTTACTGCCTATTATGCTTTCATGAACAAATACTTCTCCTTTTTTCAATTTTCCTTTTGTATACCATTGCGCCATTCTTGCGCTGGTTCCCGTTCCGCATGGACTCCGGTCAATTGCCTTATCGCCATAAAACACTGCGTTGCGTGCAGTAGAGCTTTTGTCAATCACCGCTCCTGTCCAAAGAACATGTGAACAGCCATTGATCGTTGGATCCTCCGGGTGCACGAACTCATATTTAGCATTGATGTTCTTTCTTAACTCTCTTGCCCATGCAATTAATTTGTCTGCGGGATAATGTTCCAACCCCTTAAAATTTTTCTGAACATCCACAATCGCATAAAAATTTCCACCGTAAGAAACATCGATCACTAATTCTCCCAGTTCAGGACATTCGGCCGTAATGGCTTCTTTATCTAAATATGCGGGTACATTAGTGAGTTTAACTGATTCTACTTTCGTACGACCCTTGACCATTGACGATTGACCATTGACCGTTTTATACTCAATCTTCACTAAACCTGCCGGCGCTTCCATGCTGATTTCACCAGGAACCTTTGGAACGATCAATCCTTCTTCGATTGCGATAGTGATTGTTCCGATGGTGCCATGTCCACACATCGGGAGGCATCCACTTGTTTCAATAAACAGAACTGCAAAATCATTTTGCGGATCATGTGGTGGATAAAGAATACTTCCACTCATCATATCATGTCCACGGGGCTCAAACATCAATCCCTTTCTTATCCAATCATATTCTCTTAAAAAGTGCTGACGTTTTTCACTCATAGTATTCCCTTCCAGCGCGGGCCCTCCCTCAGCCACTAATCGAACGGGATTACCGCACGTGTGTGCATCGATACAATGAAATGTCCAACCCCCTAGCCCGCCATTAGCGGACAAAGCAGGAAAAGACTTTGCTATCGGTTTTGTCTTCATCTAAGGGTTCAATGTTGGTTTACGATTTGAGTGCAATGCTCTGAGATCAGTTTAAGTTTTCCATTTTCTTTTTGTATCGTAAGGCTGCATCGCTGATCATCCCTGAATCTTTCTCCATCAAAACTTCCCGAGCCTACCCACCTGCTACTGACAACTGCAGCATTCCCATTTAGCATTACACTGATCTCACTTCTTATGGCTGTGTCCACTTTATATTTATCCGCAGGGGTAAACCACCCAATGATCCGGTCGCGGGTTGTTGTATTACCGGTTGAAGTAAAGTAAATATAATTGGCAGCTATGGCTTCCTTCATCCCGGTAGTGTCACGATTTGCCCAGAGATCATCATAATGTTTTATAAAGTCAATCACTTCTTTTTCCGTTATTTTATCCTTGGTGGATGTTTTATCTGCACAGCCAAAAAATAGCATCATTGAAACCACCAATAAAAAGTATTTTTTTATAACAGGTATTGTCCTCATTTCCGATTGATCTTTTAATTCACGAAAATCCCGGTTTATCTCAATAAAGAAAGATCATCGATCACATATACACCCCTGCCATATGTGCCGATCACCAATTTCTTATCTCTTGGATGAATGAACATGTCATTCACCGACACAGATGCAGGCAAATTAGCATTGATCGACTCCCATGACTTGCCGGCATTTTTACTGATATAAACTCCCATATCGGTACCGCAATAAAGGACGTCTTTTACATCGGGATCTTCAATGATCACATTAGCCGGCGATGGAGGAAGATTAGATGATATGGATTGCCACGTGCGACCATCTGCACTTAGTTTATATAAATAAGTTGCGTGATTATCCTGTCTCCTGTCATTCAATGCGAGATATAAATTTGGCGGATTGCGTGTGGTGGATGTAAATAGCTTCGCTACATGTTTATTCTTTGGCAGATTATTCGTGATCTCCATCCAACTATTCCCATCGTTGATCGTCAACCATACCCGGCCATCATCAGTACCAGCCACCAAAAAGCCCGGTTGATCTCCTTCGGCAATCGCAGTAATGGCTTGATGATAGATAAGATAAGGATATATCCCCTTTGCTGATTCATTGTTATAAGAAAGATCGGGACTGATCATTTTCCATGTAGCGCCACTGTCAGTTGTTTTATAAACATGCTGGAGACCATGATAAATAGTTTTGTTGTCATGCCTGCTCATCATCGTTGCTGCCAGCCATTCTCCCCTTAATGAATCGATCCTGCCAACATCAAACTGGGTAAACCTTCTTACACCTTCGCGTCTTTGTTTACTCATATCAGTTTTCATCAATCGTCCATAGTAAGTTGACGAATACACGATATCAGGATTTTTAGGATCCACTTGTATCTGAGTGCCTTCACCACCAGGTGCCATTCGCCAGGGACGCAGCGTTGTATCTGGTGATCGCCCAAATGTATTTGTAATGTTACCGCTCATGGTGCCTTCATCCTGCACAGCGCCAAAAACATTGAACGGGGTTTTCATGTCATACGTAACGGTATAAAATTGCGTCGTGGGTATCTTATCAAAAAAGTTCTTCCATTTAACCCCGCCATTATAAGTGAGTGTGATGCCACCATCATTACCAACAATCATTCTGTCCGGATCTTTTTCATCTATCCACATGGCATGATTGTCACCATGTGTCCAGTCACCTGTCGTATCTGTCGCGACCCATTGTTTCCAGGTTTTACCACCATCACGGCTTATGGCTTTTGAAACGCCAAATGCATATACTTCATTTTCGTCTTTGGGATCAACGATTATTTGCCCAAACACCCAACCATAAGTGCCGGAAAATGCAGTAAAGAAATCGTGGATCTCTGCCTGCTTTTGCCATGTTTCACCTTTATCATCACTTCGGTAAATCGAGCCCCCGATCACGACCTTCTGAACTTTTCTTTCATAGCTATCAAATTCATTTGGTTTTGGATCTCTTTTCTTGTTATGATCGTCAACAAATGCATAAAGCACATTTGGATTGGAATGAGATATGGCAATGCCAATACGACCGGTATTTTTGGTATCAGGTAAGCCGTTCACGATCTTTTTCCAGGTCTTTCCGCCATTTGTAGTTTTATAAATATAGTCGCCATCTTCAGGCATCGGGTCACTCCATCTTTGTCTTATCCGGTTCCAGAATGATGCATATAGCGTATTAGGATCTGTTGGATCGATCACCAGGTCAATACAACCGCTCTTTTCATTTTCAGACAAAATATTCTTCCAGGTTTTGCCACCATCGGTTGTTTGATACACACCACGGTCTTTATTATAGGTCCATTCATTCCCGCTTGCTGCCACATACACGATGTTCGGGTTTTTCGGATGCACAATGATCCTCGCAATGGTCCCTGTATTTTCCAAACCAATATGTGTAAACGTTTTTCCGGCATCCGTTGATTTGTACATGCCAATACCCGGTAATGAGGCGCGGAAAATGTTTGCTTCACCCGTTCCGACATATAAAATATTTTTATCAGAAGGAGCCAAAGCAATATCACCGATAGACTGAGTGGCTTCTTTATCGAAGATCGGTTTCCATGTATTGCCGGCATCTTCTGTTTTCCACAAACCGCCTGTCGCGAACGCTCCGTAAATAATATTTGAATCCCCTGTAATTCCTTCTACATCTGTTGAGCGACCGCTTCGCATATCAGGACCAACTAATCTCCATTGTAAATTCTTGTAAGGGGATTGCTCAAGCATTTGCTGTTGTTTCTTAAATGCACCAAGCTTTTCTGTTCCGGTTGTTGGAGTGTTGTTTTGCCCAAATAAGTAAACAGGGATTAATAAAAAAACGGCAAGTCTTCTCATATAAATATTCTTATTATATACTCTCTTGTCTTCTTCAAAGAAAGGAATATGAGTGTTATAAAAAGGAAAGATAAGCCACAGTTATAAATAAAATTTTTACCGCTAAACCCATGCAGTAAATCATATCCATTTTCCGCATTGACAGGAAACTGATAATAAAAATTGAAAGGCCAGCCAAGTCTAAAAGCAATATTACTTTCTTTATATATGAAATACGAAATCAAAGTACAAAGACCAAGAATTGAAAACCCCAAACACGCTATTATCAAAAGTGGTTTTATAGATTTCACTCTTATTTTTTTAACTCATTATTTACAGTCCTCCATATGCTTAATGGATTCTCATCCTTCAACTCATCAGGTAATAAATCATTCGGCCAATTCTGAAAACATATCGGTCTTGCAAATCTTTTTATACCATCCGCACCCACGGAGGTAAATCTTGCATCCGTGGTAGCCGGGAATGGCCCACCGTGATGCATGCTCAAACAGACTTCAACACCCGTTGGCACTCCGTTCAAAATAAAACGTCCGCAAATATTCTTTACTGCTTCTATCAATTCATCATTGTTTTTAATGTCATTTCCTGTTGCCATTAAAGTTGAAGTAAGCTGACCTTCGAGATGCCTGGCAACGGCAACCATTTCATTCATATCCTTACAACGAATGACGAGTGAATAAGGTCCAAAAACTTCTTTATGCAAAACAGGGTTATTTAAAAATGCCTGGCCGCTTGCAGACGCGATTGTTGGCAATCCTTCATTTTCCTTTACCGTCGTCTTTGATTCCGCAATTAGCGCTACATCATTTTGCGACAAGGCATTTCCCCTGTTCTCTTTATAGGCTTTTGCAATACCGGGGTGCAACATCGGCCCGGGTGCAGTTTGTTGTATAGCCTGTCCAAGATCGTTAATGAATATATCTAATTCGTTACTGCCAATCCCAATGATCAAACCAGGATTTGTACAGAATTGTCCAACACCTAAGGTGATAGACCCCGCATACATTTTAGCAATATCAGCAGATGATGTTTTTAATTTTTCCGGCAACAGAAAAACAGGGTTGATGCTTCCCATTTCTGAAAAAACAGGAATAGGTTCCTTGCGTTGGTTTGCCCAATCATATAATTGTTTGCCACCAATAAATGAACCGGTAAAGCCCACTGCTTTTGTATACGAATGCATCACTAATGCTTTACCAACTTCAAAAGAAACACCATGCACATGAGCAAAAATTCCTTTTGGCATTTTGCATTTATCGGCGGCCTTTAAAATGGCGCCTGCCACCGTCTCCGATGTTTGCGGATGTGCAGGATGAGCTTTTATAATTACGGGACAACCTGCAGCAAATGCGCAAGCCGTATCACCGCCGGCAGTTGAGTAAGCAAAGGGAAAATTTGATGACCCAAAAACAACAACGGGACCAAGGGGCACCAGCATTTTTCTTATATCGGGCTTGGGCGGATTTTTATCCGGTACTGCTGTATCAATTCTTGCTTCCAGCCATTCTCCTTTTTCACAGGCATCAGCATAAGAATTCAACTGGTAAATTGTCCTGGCTCTTTCATTTCGCATTCTTGCTTCGGGAAGATTTGTTTCTCTCATTGCCGTTTGGATCAACTCGTCGCCACAAGCTTCCAGTTCAACTGCAACAGCACGCATGAAATCTGCTCTTTGTTTCAAACTCATTTTTCTATATTCATGAAACGCAGCCCATGCCTGCTGCATTATCACATCGATCTCACTTGTAGTATTGTCCTTAAACATGATTTATAACTTTAAATTCTAATTATTCATTGCAATTTTTTCACGATTGTTCTTTACTCCTGGTTTACCGAATCTATACTTAGGATCATCAAGTATTAAAACCCAATCATGTCCCACTCCCGCGTCAGGTGCCTCAAATTTCATTTCATTTGTTCTATCTAAAATATAAATAGATGTAACCTCACCGGTTTTTGGATAGAACCACCAAACCACGATCTTTTCTGAATCAAAAAAACCGGTGTTTACAGTAATTGTTTTACCAACGGGTAAATAGATCATGCAATATCGGTTACCCGCATCACGAAAAGCTGCGATGTATTCATCTTTGGTTCCCTGCCCCCCAATTATCATCGCCTGATCAGGAATTCGGTTCTCAACTGATCTTGACTCAACCAATTTTTTTAAATACCCAACCTGGAATGCTCCCGGCCGATCCAATGTTTCGATCCAGGAACGTTCGGGAAAAGCAACAGGTGCTTCTCTCTCGCTATAGAATTGCCACATGGCCTGGTTGCCATAAGTAACTCCGCATGCACCGGAGAATACGGAACGATAAGTTTGTCTTCTTACCTCATAATCTCTGAAATATCCATTTTTTTTATCCCAATTGATCGGGTGATCTTCATAGTTAGGCTCGCCATCAAGTACCGGTTTTAGAGGTGTCATTTCTCTTGCACGTTTTACCCAATCCCAAACCGGGTTATCTTTTTTTGCATGGCCGGATTGAAACATGTGAATGGTAAGCCACTGTTCGTCGGGCCAAAAATCTGTTGTGCTTGATTCACCCGAAGGATGATAGGCGATGACAGCTTCCTGATTCGTTCCTTCCAGAATTCCCCTGGCCATTGAGCGCCAAATGCCTTTTTTATCGATGGAGTCCTTCACAGGAGGGCGATCTCCACCGACTATCCAAATAATATTTGGAAAGGAGCGATACCGATTGCCAAGCCATTTACCATATGTGTATGCATTTTTCTCATTAAAAATCTCGGGTCCTTTTCCCCAAAGCTTTATCACTTTATCTCCCCATGTTGGCAACAAACCCATGAACATGTTTTTCTTCATTGCCTGCTGTACAGTCCAGTCCACCAGCTCAAAATATTTCTCATTTGGTTTTGTCGGATCAAGACCGGCCAAAGGAAGTTCACCGTATTGATTTGGTTTTGTTAATCCATCAAATTCTGCAAGCATTACAGCCTGTATTACATTAAAGCCTTTTTCTCTCCTGTTCTCTAAATATTTTTCGATCTCATCTTTATTCAAACGATGAAACAACTCCCAACCTGTATCACCCAGCCAGAAAAATGGAGTACCATCTTTGTATTGAAGGTAATGCCCATCTTTAGTTGTCTCCAATCTTCCATGCTTCCATTCATTTTGTGCCAATACAACAAATGCAAATACAACCATCGCCAGTATCAATGAAATTTTCTTCCACATGGATTATTGATTATTCATTATTAATTATTATCAGTACTGATCTTGTCCGCAATAATCAGTAATCAATAATTAATAATTGGTCTTTTACTTATCGCATCATTAATGATCTTTAAAATGCTTTCTCTTTCTTCACCCACCAAAGTTAATCTGGGAGCTCTTACATATTCACTTCCAATTCCCGTTTGTGTAGCTGCCAGTTTAATGTATTGGACCAGTTTTGAATGAATATCCAGCTCCAGCAACGGCATGAACCAGCGATAAATCTTTGTTGCCTCTTCGATCTTTCCGGCTTTTACCAGGCTATAAATGGCAACGGTCTCTTTTGGAAATGCATCTACTAAACCTGCCACCCAGCCATCAGCTCCAAGACAAAGTTCTTCCATTGCTAATGTATCGACCCCGCATAAGATCTTTACGCGGTCACCAAATCGATTTTTCATTCTCGTGAGGTTGGTGACGTCTCTTGAACTTTCTTTTAATGCAGTGATGTTCTTACATTCGATCAGCTCATCAAACATATCGGGTCTTGTGTCGATTTTATAATCGTGCGGGTTATTGTAGATCATTATTGGCAGATCAGTAGAGTTTGCAACTGCTTTAAAATAAGCGATCGTTTCCCTGTCATCGGTTTTATAACGCATCGGAGGCAACAACATGAGACCATCAGCGCCCCATCTCTTTGCATTGGCGGCCTGTTGGATCGCATCCTTTGTCGTGCTTTCAGCAATGTTCATAATAACCGGGATATCTTCATTAAGATATTCAACCGAAAATTCAACCAGCTCTTCTTTTTCTTTTTCTGTGATCGTGCTGGCTTCACCCAAAGAACCACCTATGATAATTCCGTGAACACCTGCCCCGACCTGCGCAGCAAGATTTTTTTCAAACATATCCAGATCAAGTTCTTCGCTCTTTTTAAAAGGGGTGAGCAATGCCGGAAAAACTCCTTTCCATTCAAATGACATATAAAATTGGTTTTTACAAAGCTACCCGGCCGTACGAACAATTACTTTTCCGGTTTTAATGCAAACCGATACTATTTTAACCAGTTTATAATTACTGGTTAACTTTTTCAATTAATTTAGTACAATGAAATGGGTCATAAGATTTGAAGTAATATATTATAACAAGAAAATCTTATGACAATCCGAAAGCTATCGGATGCATCTATCGTTACTATAAACTAATAAATATCTGATGAAAGTCGTTCCGTTCCAGATCCCAAAAAATACTGAAGAAGCCTTTCGCGTACAGGTTGACGAATTGCCACATCTTTACAATCATCTTCATCAGCATCCGGAAATTCAATTAACGGTTATCAAAGAAAGCCACGGCACGCTTATCGCCGGAGATTATGTTGGTCCTTTCCACAGCGGTGATGTTTTTGTGATCGGCGGCAATCAGCCACATGTATTCCGGAATGATGAAAGATTTTTCAGAAAGAAATCAAAAGCAATAGCCATTACAATTTTCTTTGACGAAACCACAATGGGAAAAAATTTTTGGCTGCTGGAAGAGATGAAACCTCTTCAGCAAT
>Ga0075418_10005445_pt1 | contig 14418 bp, 12 predicted proteins | sample SoiMetdeltSBSDD2_FD_81776 | JGI IMG/M metagenome (GOLD analysis project Ga0075418, IMG submission 81776) | Bulk soil microbial communities from a Populus tree surrounding site in Tennessee, USA - Soil MetaG P. deltoides SBSDD2 | ecosystem: Environmental > Terrestrial > Soil > Tree plantation...
CGCCATCTTCGTGACTCGGCTCAACTGCGTGGCCGTCGATCCAGCGACCGGAAAGGCGACCACGCTCTTTCCATTCGGTCGCAGTGGTCCCACAGTGAACGCCGCCACGCCGCTCGTCATCGGCGACAAGTTGTTTGTCACGGCCAGCTACAATATCGGCGCCGAGCTGCGGCAACTTTCCGGCAGCAGTGCGCGGCAATTGTGGGCCAATGACGAAACGCTCAGCAGCCAGTACAACACGCCCGTCGAACACAATGGCTACCTGTACGGCATTCACGGCCGCGAGGACGCCGGAGCGGCTGAGCTGCGCTGTATCGAACTGGCCAGCGGCAAAGTGAAGTGGTCGCGGGCGGGTTTTGGCTGCGCCCATGCAATTCTCGCCGGTGACAAGATCCTGCTTGTCGGCGTGCGCGGCAAGCTGACGTTGATCGCGGCCAATCCAAGCAAGTACGAGGAACTGGGCTCCGGCAACCTGGGGCGGCATGATCTCCGCGCGTTGCCGGCACTTGCGGGCGGCAGACTCTATGCCCGCACCAGTGACGCCAACAGCGGCGAACTGCTGTGCATCCCGCTGGCAAAATGACCTGCCTCAGCTCGCTGTCCCCTGCTCAAGCCTTTTGCACCCCAGGCTTGCCATCCTCGACCACGAACGACGCCCGCGTCACCAGCGGTGCGCCGGGCCGCGTGACATATTCGACGACCTGATAGTCGCTCCGCCACTCTTTCGGTGAGACCGTGCAGCGGACATAACCCCGCTCAGCATTGTGGAACTTGACGAACGGATTCTCGGCGTAGATTTCTTTGAGTCCCCTGGGTTCTTTCGCCCCGTCGCCGCTGGAGGAGAGGGATGTGCCGACGAATTCTGTGGCTACGGTTTTCGACCCCAAATCGTCGAAGTCCACGATCAGATCATTGGCCCAGTTGCTGTGGATGTCGCCGCCCAGGACGACGGGGTTGAGCGCCTGGTGGTCGTGGAAGAATTTCAGCAGCCGGCGGCGGTTCATTTCATAGCCAGGCCACTGATCCATGCTAAAGGCAGTCACCTCGCCGGGCGTGCGATCGACGCGGGCCATCATGATCTGCTGAGCCAGGATGTTCCACCGCCTTCGCGACGCAGCCAAACCGGTCAGGAGCCATCTCTCTTGCGCTTCGCCGAGCGCCGTCGCCTTGGGATCGAAGCACTCGGGGCACTGCGGCTTGTTCCCGTCGCCGCACGGCTGGTCGGTGCGGTACTGCCGCGTGTCGAGGACAAAGAACTCCGCCAGTTTTCCGAACGAAATGCGGCGGTAAAGCTGCATGTCCGGCCCCTTGGGCAGCGACGAGCGCCGCAGCGGCATGTGCTCATAGTACGCCTGGTAGGCATGGGCACGCCGCTGCAGGTATTGCTCGGGAGGCTCGTCCTTGCGCTCGGAGATTGCGCCCGCACAGTTGTTGGCAAACTCGTGATCGTCCCAGGTGACGATCCACGGCGCGGCAGCGTGCGCCGCCTGGAGCAGCGGATCGGTCTTGTACTGGGCGTGACGGTTGCGATAGTCGGCCAGCTCGTGCAGCTCCGGCCCGACGTGTTTGCGGACCTGCTTGTCGCGGCCGGGACCTTCGTAGATGTAGTCGCCCAAGTGTAGGATCAGGTCGAGCCCTTCCTTGGCCATGTGGTCGTAGGCGGTAAACAGTCCCTGCTCGTAGTGCTGGCAGGAGGCGAAGGCGAATTTGAGTTGTGATGGCGAGGCGCTGACCGCCGGCATCGCCCGCGCGCGCCCGACCGGGCTAGTTTCGCCCGCTGCGTGGAAACGATAGAAGTACCAGCCGTCCCACACGTTTTCGACCTCGACGTGCACGCTGTGGCCCCACTGGGGGCTCGCCACCGTTTTGCCTGAGCGGACGATCTTCGTCATCGCCTCGTCCTCGGCAACTTCCCACGCCACCTCGACGTTTTCCGCCGGCATTCCACCCCCTTCGAGAGGCTTGGGAGCCAGCCGCGTCCAGATCACAAATCCGTCCGGCGAAGGATCACCCGAAGCGACGCCGAGGGTGAAGAGCCGGTCGGGGACCTTGACGTTTTTCTTGACGATGCCGAGGGCGCGCGACGACCAGACGGCAGCCGCGGCCAGCGAGGTAGTCGCTACAAGGAACGAGCGGCGGCTGAAATGCCGAGGATCGACGATCGGGTACAGCGGTGTATTCATAACCAGGTTCCTCCGCCGCATTAGCGTAGTGGCCAGATGCCGATCGTGCAAATAAAGACTGGCAGTGCCGCGGATGAACACGGATGGCGTGGATCTGGCATGTGCCGATCCGCACTAAACCGCGTCAAACTGCGGCTTTCCTGCCGGCCCGCCGCGCCGTTGCCGCCGGCCGTAAGATGAAGTATTTTCAAGGCTTTCCTGGGGCAGCCCCGCCACGTCAACCCGCCCGTTTCGTCAATAGTTAGTCGCCCGAGGTGTCTGGATGTCTGCGCAGCTTGAAACGGTCTCGCAAACGGAGCTTGAGTCCCGCGCTAAAGTCGCCAAGTACCGGCTCGACGCCCACGCCCAACAAATCGTCCAGTGGCACTTTCACGAATCGACCGGCTCGCCGTTCTGGCTGGCGAAGAAGCGGGAACTCAAATTCGACCCGCTGAAAGAAGTCAAAACGTTCGACGACATCAAAAAGTTCCCGCTCTTCGAGGACGAGTGGCTCCGCGGCGGCCCGCTCAACCGCTGGGTCCCCAAGGGGCTGGCCGGCAAGCCGGTCTACGTCTTTGAAACCGGCGGCACTACGGGCATTCCCAAGTCGCGGATGGTGATCGAGGACCATTGGACCGACTACGAGAATTTTTCAGCGACGCTGCCCGAGCAGTACTTTCCCAAGGGGGCCAACTGGTTGATGCTCGGCCCCAGCGGCCCGCGGCGCTTGCGATTGGCGGTCGAGCACCTCTGCCAGTACCGCGGCGGCATCTGCTTCTGCATCGACCTCGACCCGCGGTGGGTGATCAAGCTGATCAAGAAGGGGTGGATGGAGCACCTGGAGGCGTACAAGGACCACTGTATCGAGCAGGCGCTGACGGTGCTCGAGGCCGGCCATGACGTGAAGTGCATGTTCGCCACTCCGAAACTTCTCGATGCCCTTTGCCAGGCGCTCGAGAAGCGCGGCAAGACGTTCAAGGACACGGGCATCACCGGCATTTTCTCCGGTGGCACCGAGTTCACGCCGCAGTTCACCCGATTCTGCATCGAGGAATACTTCGGCGGTGAGCCCGACGTCAGCGGCATTTACATGACGCCGACCTACGGCAACACGCTGATGGGATTGGCGTGCTCTAAGCCCGTCGGTCCGGACGACGGCTACAAGATCACCTACTACGCCCCGCAGCCGCGGGCGGTGATCGAGGTGGTCGATTTCGACGACTATAACTCAGTCGTCCCCTACGGCGCTAGCGGCCGCGTGAAACTCACGACCCTCACCAAGGAATTCTTCGTCCCCGGCTTCATGGAGCGCGACGAAGGGGAGCGCGAGCAGCCCTACGCCAGATACCCCTGGGACGGCATCAGCGGCGTCAAACCGTGGCGCGGGATCGCGTCGCAGACGACGGTGGGGGTTTACTAAGAGGTTGTCCTTAGACGGGGGCTAACAGCCCCGGGGAAGACCAATGCCCGGAGACGGCGCTGTCTACTGTGTCCTCTTTCAGTGACCAGGCCTGCGGATTTTCCCCGCCAGCACTGCGCGGTGCGGCTCCCACGCGCTATGGCCTTTGCGGATGAGCTTTCGCAGTCCTGCGGCACGCGCCTACTCCTCTGGCCACACGACGTCGAAGCTCATGCTCGCCACTTCCCGGCCGTCGATGTAGATGGTCCGCGTCCATTTCCCGGGGACGAGTTCGTACTCATAACCTTCGAGAAACGACCACAGATAGGTGGCGTCGGGCCGCTTTTTTTTGTCAAACCTCAGCGTCGTTTCGCGTACGGCCTCTTTGATGATTTTTCCGTCAGGCTGCAGGATCTCCGGATGCGACATGACATCCTTTACTACCAGCTTCCGGTTCTTGGGAAGATTCTGGAACTCGACGCGAAATCCAAAATTCTCGCCGACCCGAGCCGGAATCACCTTCGTCGTCTCCTTGTGCCGCGGTTTCCCGGTCCGAACCTCGACCCCTCCTGAGATATTGGGGGCCGGGGCCAGCGATTCCCAGTCCGCCTTATACCGGCCGTACTCGACGATCTTGGCGGTCGGCCGCTCCTCCTGCGCGACTGCCGCCACAGGCGCCATGGCCAGGACGCTAAAGAGCACGATGCGGAATGGGTGCGACATAAAAACTCCTTTGGGCAGGTCCAGTTCCGAACGGAGCGGGCCTGCCAAAGGTTACCTTGCAGTTTCTGCACATGCGGACGTGCAACGCGCGAGAATCTTCCGTGTTCTCCGCGTCTTCCGTGTCCCTCCCACCCGCGGGCCCTCTTGGTATCATTGATACACGGCTGAAAACGACGCCGATTTGAATCCCACCTGCCCGCCTTCACCCGCCTATCCCCATTTCGGGAGTTTTCCTCGTGCTCACCATTCCCGTCCTCCGCTGGGGCCAGCCCTACGAGTCGCTCGAGATCGACGAAGTCAAGCATTTCCGCACCGGCGAGGCGATCGCCAAGGTCGGACAGGCCAACGGCGGCATCATCAAGCGCGACATGCGGCAGGCCCAGAAGGCCCGCGACATTTTGAAGCAGATTCCGATCCCCGAGATCATTGAGCGGATCAAGCAGGCCGCCGACTACTACGAGAGCGGCACACTGCCGATAGGGGACGGCCAGCAGACGCCGGACGATTTTGCCCGCCAGCAGTCGTCGAGCACCGGACTGCCGGAGCACATGTGCAAGGGGAACATGGCCAAGAATAGCTTCGTGCTCCGCAACATGAGCAAGATCCTCGACTGCCTGACGCGCGGGCTGGAACTATCGATCCTCACCAATGGCTACGGCGTCGAGGGCCGCGGCGTGACCGTCAGCTACCAGTGTCAGACGCCGGTCCTCGGTGCGGTCCTGCCGAGCAACTCGCCGGGCGTGCACACTCTCTGGCTGCCGGCGATTCCGCTCCAGCTCGGCCTGGTCCTCAAGCCCGGGCCGCAAGAGCCATGGACCCCATATCGCATGGCGGCCGCGTTCATCCAGGCCGGCATTCCCAAGGAAGTATTCTCGCTGTACCCCGGCGGCGGCGAAGCGGGAGCGGCTCTGCTGGAAGCGTGCGACCGGTCGATGATCTTCGGCAGCTCGCAGACGGTCGAGCGCTACCGCGGCAATCCGCGCGTCCAGGCGCATGGCCCGGGTTTCTCGAAAATTCTGCTGGGCGACGACGTGGTCGATAAGTGGCCAGAGTACCTCGACCTGATGGCCGAGAGCATCTACATCAACTCGGGCCGCGGCTGCATTAACTGCTCGGGCGTCTGGGCTTCGCGGCATACGAAGGAAATCGCTCAGGCACTAGCCGAGAAGCTCGGCCCGATCGAGGTCAAGCCGCCGGAAGACCCGACCGCCGGCCTAGCCGCCTTCACTGTCCCCGGCCAGGGACAGGCGGTGTGGAACATGATCGAGGCCGACCTAAACGAAAGCGGCGTCACCGACCTGACGAGCAAGTATGGCCCACGGCTGGTAGAGTTCGAGCGCTGCAGCTACCTGCGGCCGATGATCGTCCACTGCGCCTCTCCCGAGGCTGCGATCGCCAAGAAGGAATACATGTTCCCCTTCTCGACCGTGGTCGAGTGCCCGCAGGACCAGATGCTCGCCAAGATCGGCCCCACGCTCGTCGGCACGGTCATCACCAGCGACGCCAACCTCAAGTCCCAGTGCATCGACGCCACCCACATCGACCGCCTCAACCTCGGCCCCATCCCTACGACAAAGCTCAACTGGCTCCAGCCGCACGAGGGGAATATTATTGATTTTCTGTTCAGAAACCGGGCGCTACAGACGGCGTGAGGGGTGAGTGGTGAGTGGTTGTCCTTAGCCGCGCGGTGCGGGCGCGATCGATGTATTGTGCAACGCCGTCCTCCCGGTCTGCGGAGACTCGTCCCCGCCCAGGCAAAAATGTTTGCCAGCTTCGGCGCGCAGACGGTATGTTGAAACTACTTCTCCGTCGCAGACCCGTTCCGGGAGTGCCGACATGCGCCGCTTGGCAATCAGCATCTCTCTCTTTATGTCGTCGCTGCCAGCAGCAGCAATTGCAGAGGACCTTCCCAGTTTTACCCTCGAGTTCTCGGCCTGGAACGCGACCGATGTCGTCGTGGTGAACGAAAGCGGAGTCGTGCGGGAAGTCTGGAAAGGGAGCCTCAAGCCGAATGCCGTCCTGCCCGTGGGGCAATGGAAAATCACTGCGGCGGCAGACGTCAGCTATGACCGACTTGGCTTGGACCGTTCGAAACTGCCTGCCGATCGGATCAAGCGGGTCACCGGAAAGCGGCGCGTGATCTTTCTAAGGCGTGAGGCCGAGGGAGGCGAATGGAAGGCGGCTTCAATATTCGAGGATTGGGACGCAGCGACGATCTGGGTGGAGGGGGACGAAGGATTTGCGAAACAACAATGGATGAATCCCGGCCCCTCGCTCATCCGGCCGTATTCGAGTGAAAAGAAGGTTCGCGACTCGGTGCTCCGCATTGCCAAAACTCAGTCTTCGATTGAAACGGCCGCACAGCTCAAGGACCCGGCAGCCCGCGCCCAGGCGCTCGTCAAGTTCCTCGACGGGAAGAATTATCTTGCCTTGGACGAGACGCTGGAAGGGCTCAAAACCTGCGGCAAAGACGTCTGGTCGGTAATTCGTCCTCTGCTTGAGGACGAAAGCAAACTGCCAATTCACTCACGGCTAATTCACGTGGCGGGAACTGCGTCGCTGGAGCAAGCCAAGCCGCTAATTGAGCGCGTGATTGCTGAAGAGATGGAATATTGGAATTCGCTGACCGAGGAGCAGCAAAAGGGAGGATCCTACAACGAGCCGATGCACTTTCACTATTCGAAACTCTCGGCTTGTCTCAATGTGCTCAAGCGATCCGGCTATGTGGACGAAAAAGGGCTGGTCGCAAAGCTTCGAAAGAAGTGGGACAAGTCCCCGAACTTGAAGCATTTGGGAACAAGTTCCGGAGGACGATCTCCGATTTTGCAGTACGCAGACGAGATTCTGAAGAAACAGTGAGGCTCGGTAATGCCCCCCGGTTACGGAATATCAATTGTTGCAAGTATTTCCCGCAATCGTCCGAAAGTTAGTCAACTCGGATCGCCAAAAACTGCCCGCCCCGCGGTACTTCTTTGCCGTGATCGACGGTAAAATTAAGGGCTGGCCAGGCAGCACTTGGCCACCCCGCCTCAAGTCCACGTTATCCCACCTGCCACTTCGCCATTCGAGCTTCGTCCTTCCGACATTCGTCATTGTTGTTGATGATCCCCTTCGACTACCAGCCCCGCACGCGCCTTGTCTTCGGTCCCGGCAAGATCGAAGAGCTGGGGCAGTTGGCGTCGGAGCTGGGGGCGCGGCGGGCGGTTGTCGTCAGTGATCCGGGCGTGATTGCCGCCGGGCATGCCGCACGGGGGATTCAGTCCCTCGTGCGGGCCGGCATTGAGACGCACCTCTTCGGCGGTCTGCACGAGAATCCGACGACCGACGACGTCGATGCCGGAGTGAAGGTCGCCCGCCGCTACGATCCCGAGATACTCATCGGCCTCGGCGGCGGCAGCTCGATGGACTGCGCCAAGGGGATCAACTTCGTCTACACCAACGGCGGCCAGATCAAGGATTACTGGGGAACCGGCAAGGCGCTCAAGCCAATGTTGCCGATGATTGCCGTGCCGACGACCGCCGGCACCGGCAGCGAGACGCAATCATTTGCCCTCATTTCCGACGCGGCCACGCACGTGAAGATGGCTTGCGGCGACAAGAAGGCGTCGTTTCGCTCGGCGATCCTCGACCCGGAGCTGACCGTCACTCAGCCGCCTCGCGTTACCGCCCTCACCGGCATCGACGCCATCAGCCACGCGCTGGAGACCTTCGTCACCAATCGCCGCAACAGCGCCTCGCTGGCCTTCAGCCGCGAAGCGTGGCGGCTATTGTCGAGTAATTTCGCGAAGGTGCTTGACCATCCGGAAAATATCGAGGCCCGGGGGCACATGCTGCTCGGCGCCAGCTTCGCTGGCCTGGCGATCGAGAACTCGATGCTCGGTGCGACGCACGCGCTGGCCAATCCGCTGACGACGACCTACGACATTCCGCACGGCCAGGCGATCGCTGTCATGCTGCCGCACGTGATCCGCTTCAATGGCGTGCAGGTGGAAGGGTGGTACCTCGATCTGCTCTCGGGCTGCGATAGCAACGGGTCAGTGCCCCGGCTGGGGCCGGGGGTTCACGGTCTGGCCGATTTTGTGACGGCACTGGCGGCCAAGGCGGATCTGGCGACGACGCTGCGGGAACTAAACGTGGACGAAGGGCGGCTGCCGGAACTGGCGGCCCAGGCGGAAAAGCAATGGACCGCCGCATTCAACCCGCGGCCAGTCGGCGAAACCGATCTTTTGGGACTCTATCGGGCCGCCCTGGGGTAGAATAGAGCAGCACGCGGCCCACGGCTGAACATGGGCCGGCGTCCGAGCGACAAATCGTTGCGGCCCTTTTCGTCCACAACGAATGCACTGGAGATCGACCCATGCTGCGGCACTATCGACAAACACTGATTGCAGTGCTTGGTTTGACGGCAATTGTCATCAGCGTGGGCATCGTCCGCTCCGCTGTGCCACAGCAGGCGGGGAAAAACTGGCCGCTCTTCCGCGGCGACGCCACGGCCAGCGGCACTGCCGCCACGACGCTCCCCGAGAAGCTCGCCAAAATCTGGGAGTACAAGGTCGAAGGGGGCGCGTTCGACAGCACGGCCGCCATCGTGGACGGCGTGGTTTACATCGGGGACATGGACGGCAAACTCTATGCCCTGAACTTGGACAATGGCAAGGAGATCTGGACGACCAAGGTGGACAGCGGATTTCTGGCGGCCCCGGCGGTGAAAGATGGATTGATCTACATCGGCGACATCGATGGCAAGTGCTACTGCATCGATGCCAAGACCCACGAGATCAAGTGGAATTTTCAGGCCGAAGCCGAAGTCGATTCGAGCGCGAACTTCTGGAAAGAAAATGTTCTGTTCGCGTCGCAGGATCGGCATTTGTACTGCCTCAACGCCAAGACGGGGAAAGAAGTCTGGCGGTTTGCGATCGATGATCAGATCCGCTGCACGCCGACCGTGGTGGAAGACCGCTGCTTCCTGGCTGGCTGCGACGGCAAGCTGCACATTGTCGATCTGACCAAGGGGGAAGCGGTGGCGGCAGTGCCGATCGACGCGCCGACTGGTGTCACTCCGGCCGTCCTCGGCAATCGCGTCTTTTTTGGCACTCAGGCAGGCGTTTTCTTCGCGGTCGATTGGAAAGAGGCCAAGATCGACTGGAAGGTTGAGGACAAGGGCGACGGACAGCCCTACGCCAGCAGCGCAGCAGTCACCGATAAGATCGTCGTCGTCGGCAGCCAGAACCGGATGGTGCAGGGCTTCGATCCGGCCAGCGGCAACGAGGTGTGGAGTTTTCCGACGAGACAGCGCGTGGACAGCTCGCCGGTGATCGTGGCGAACCGGGCTTTCGTCGGTTCCGGCGACGGCCGGCTGCATGCCATCGACCTCAAAAGCGGCAAGGAACTCTGGCAGCAACAGCTCACCGGCGGCATCACCGGCTCGCCGGCAGTCGCCGACGGCCGGCTCGTCATCGCGACCGACCGGGGCCTCGTGTATTGTTTTGGAGAGAAGAGGTAGGCGCAATTATGTCTGCTGGAACAACCGCACCGACTCGATTGCTGACCGCTGAAGAATTTGCTTCGCTCCCGGACGATGGCAAACGTCGCGAGTTGATTGCGGGGAGAATCCACGAAATGACATCCCCCGGCACCCCTCATGGTACGGTGATATTCAACATCGCCTTTCTGCTCAAACAGTATTTGAAGCGAAATGATATCGGCCGCACCTGGGGAGCCGAAAGCGGACTGGTTACCGCCAGGGATCCGGATACGGTTCGTGGCATGGATGCGGCATTTATTAGCTACAAGCGGCGGCCGCGAGAGGAAAAATGGCAGGGCCTGGCTCAAACCGCGCCGGAGATTGTGTTTGAAGTTCTCTCACCCGAGGACCGTTGGCCGCGCGTGCTCAAGAAAATTGCGGAGTATCTGGAGGCGGGCGTGCTACTGGTGTGCATTCTCGACCCTGAACTGAAGACGATACAGCTTCACTCTGCGTCAACATCACCGCCTACGCTTCAAGCCGGCGATGTTTTTTCGGTTGAAGAGATCCTGCCGGGATTTGAATGTAAAGTGGCCGAGTTTTTCGAAGACACGTAAGGTTAAGGCACGTTGACCACCGAAGCCACCAAAACCGAAGTCGGCAGCTACTTCATCGCCAACTATCCGCCGTTCTCGCAGTGGACGGCGGAGGCGCTGCCGGATGTGGAAGCGGCCCTCCATTCGCCGCCGCGGGAAGTTCCGCTGGGGTTGTATCTGCACATCCCCTTCTGCCGCAAGCGGTGCAAGTTCTGCTACTTCCGCGTTTACACGGATAAGAACTCGCAGGATGTCGAAACATACGTCGCGGCACTGTCGCGCGAGATCGAGCTGGTCAGCCGGCTGCCGGTAATGGGGGGCCGGCCGTTTCGCTTTGTCTATTTCGGCGGCGGCACGCCGTCGTTCCTTTCCGGCAAGCAGCTCACGTCGCTCGTCGATCGGCTGAAAAAGCACGTCAACTGGGATCAAGCCGAGGAAGTCACCTTCGAGTGCGAACCGGGGACGCTCTCGCAGCCGAAAATCCAGACGCTCAAAGAGCTGGGCATCACACGGCTGAGCCTCGGCGTGGAAAATTTTTCCGATGCGGTGCTGGAGGAAAACGGCCGGGCGCATCTGTCAGGCGAAATCTACAAATCGTGGCAGTGGATCCTCGATGCCGGCTTCTACAACGTCAACATCGATTTGATTGCCGGCATGGTCGGCGAAACGTGGGACAATTGGCGGGAAAACATCTGCCGCACGATCGACCTGGCCCCCGACAGCGTCACCATCTACCAGATGGAATTGCCGTTCAACACGGTCTACTCCAAGGACATCCTCGGCAACCAGATCGAGACGCCCGTCGCCGACTGGCCGACGAAGCGGGCCTGGGTGAACTACGCCTATGATGAGCTGCTCGCGGCCGGCTATCACGTGTCGAGCGCATACACCCTGATTAAGGATCCGTCGAAGGTCACGTTCAGCTACCGCGACAATCTGTGGCGCGGATCGGACCTGCTCGCCACCGGCGTCGCCAGCTTCGGCCATGTCAGCGGCGTCCACTACCAGAATAAGCCCGATTGGGCCGACTACATTGGCCTGCTCCAAGAGGGGAAACTCCCCTTGTCGCGCGGCATGCGGCCGACGCCGCACCAGCTCCTCGTCCGCGAGATGATTCTCCAGTTCAAAAAGGGGTGGCTCGACGCCGGCTACTTCCGCGATAAATTTGGCGTAGAGATCTTGGACGAGTGGCGCGACGTGTGGAATGAATACGCGGAAGAGGAGATGCTCACGATCGACGGCGACCGGATCGAGCTGACGCGGCAAGGCCTCCTGCGGGCCGACGCCCTGCTGCCGGCCTTCTTCGAGCCGGAGCACCAGGGGGTCCGCTACACGTGAGCGAGCCTTTGAAGTTCCTGATGGGGAATTTCGAGGCCGAGTTTCCCACTGATCGCAGGTACGCCCGCAACCACATGTGGGCCTGGCCGCTGGGAGCTGTGTTCCGCTTCGGCTTCACCGCCTACGCCGTGCGACTCCTTCAAGATGTTTATTTCCTCGACTGGATCGTCGCCGAGGGAACGGCACTGGCCGAAAAGCAGGAGATCGGCCAGATCGAGAGCAAAAAAGCCGAGAGCAGCCTGTACGCACCGGTCGCAGGCACGCTGGTCCGCTTCAACCAGGAGCTGCTCTCCGATCCGTCGGCAATCAACGTGGACAAGTACGGCGAGGGCTGGCTCTTCGAAATTGCCGCCGACCAGCCGGCACTCCTCACACCGCCGGAGTATATTGAACACCTGACAGCCGTCTGGGAGGTGACCCAGCGGACGATCAAGGGGCAGATGAATGAATAGCAGTCGCTGCTCGCCTATCGGGCAGGTGTGAGGGTATGAGGGTGTATGGGACAGGAGCGACTCGACGACCCTCGCACCCCCATACTCGCACACCCCGTTACCTACGCTGCCCCACAGCAACCACAGCTTACCGCCACGTGTCATGAAACGAATCAGCGTCGTTTTATCCCAGGGCCAGTCCCAAAATCCTGCCAAGCGGCAGCTCGAGGAAGACATTGTCGCCGGCCTCTTGATGGAGCCGGGGATCGACCTGGTCGTCGTGCCGCATTTGTATGACCTGCGGGCCGATGGCACCGGCATGCTCGCCCTCCAGGGTATCGGCGGCAATATGATCCTCCTCGGTTGGCTGTTCGAGCGGGCCATCCGCTGGACCCTCGACCGCTTCGGCATTCGCGGTCAGGAAGGGATGACGCTCCTCAAATCGGACGACGAAGACGAGGACGAGGAGGGCGAAGAGCCAACAGCCGACGACGACAAGGAGCGCGTGATCGACTCGCGGCCAATTCCCAATCGCCGCATCTACTGCCTCGACCTGCGAATCTCGACCAAGGCCCAGGAGTACATCGACGAGATCAAGCGGATCGCTCGCGAGAACTCGATGCAGCTTCTGGGCATTGGCGACGTGCTCGGCAGCGGGCCGGCACTCCGTCCGGAAACGATCGAGCGGTTTCAGCAGCCGACCAACGACACGTTCGTCGGCGCGCCGCTCCCCGCCACGAGCGGCAACGGCGCGGAAGCGGCTGCCCCCCAGGTGCTCCGCATCGACGAATCCCCTGAGCGCCGCTGGTACCCGGTCATCGATTACAGCCGCTGCACCAACTGCATGGAGTGCATCGACTTCTGCCTGTTCGGCGTTTACGGCGTGGATAAAGTCGAGACGATTCTCGTCGAGCAGCCCGACAATTGCCGCAAGGGGTGCCCCGCGTGCAGCCGCGTCTGTCCCGAGAACGCGATCATCTTCCCGCAGCACAAGACGCCCGAGATCGCCGGGGCGGCGGCGATAGCGGCCAGCCTGAAGATTGACCTGTCCAAGCTCTTCGGCGCGCCGGAGACTGGCGAGAGTGCCGAGCAGGCCGCGATCCGCGAGCGGGACGAGCAGCTTTTGCTCGCGGGCCGGCAAGCAGTCGGCGCGTCGGTGGGCCTGCCCAAACGTCAGGCGGCCAAGACGGACGAGCCCAAGGACGAGCTCGACTCGCTGCTCGATGCGCTGGATGACGCCAACGTGTGACGTGCCACCGGCCCTAGGACTGCGGGGCTAAAACCCACGGCTCGCTGTCCTGTCCCCCGGCTCTGAAACGGCGCCCGCCGCCCGTTCGTCCGCTTCTCCTTCCGCGAGCAGCTGCTGCTCACCGTCATTATCGGCATCGGCCTGGGCTGGTGGGCCCAGGTGCGACGGCTGGAATTCGCTACGCCTTGCTCACGAATTTCTTCTCGCCGCAGCCGTAGGTGCTGCACCCGCCGCCGTAGGTCCAGCAATCGCGATGGTGGGGCGTTTTGCAACTGCGGCAGTAGACGACCTGCGAGTCGAGCGTTTCGCCGCAGACCATGCAGCGGGCTTCCGCGCCGTCGCCCAGCTTCATTGCCGCCGGCATCCCTTCCAGAAACTCGATCCCGTGCCCCTGGGCGGCAATGGCCGCGTCGCACAGCTCGCGGCACAGCCTTTCCAATTCGACCAATCGGGCAAATTCGCTGACGAGGCCAGCGCAAGTCACCAGCAGCGACCGCGACCCCATTTGCACGTGAATGCCGCTGACGTAGCCGGCCAGGTGAAAAATCGCCGTCTGGACGTGGCCATTGAGCAGCGCCTTGATCGCCGGCTCGTCGTCCCCCGTGATCACGAACGCGCTGTCGAACCGCGGGGAGCCGATGACGATGTCCTGCATGCCCATCAGCTTCCGCAGGCCGCTGAGAAAGCTCTCGGGATATATTTCGCAGCGGACGCGCGGCCCATTCCAGCGGATTTCCACGTGGGTGTAATACGAACCCCGCCCACGAGGGGAGAAGCGAATTGCCGCCGGATATCCGTCATGCTCGAAGTGGACTTCCGCAAAGCCGGCAAACAGTTCGCCGCGGGAGACGACCTTGCCGTGCAAGTGCCGGGCGACTTGCTCGAGCTTTTGGCGAAACGAGGCCCGCCATCCCCAGTAGGCGAGCAGCGCCACCAGAGCCACCAGGCCAAACACCGACAGCAGGTATAAGGCCGCCAACGCACTTTCGCCGCGGTGGGCCTGGGCTAACAAATCCATGACGGGCTACCTCGGCTTCCCCGGCCGCGGCCACAGCG
>Ga0075418_10005450_pt1 | contig 14411 bp, 15 predicted proteins | sample SoiMetdeltSBSDD2_FD_81776 | JGI IMG/M metagenome (GOLD analysis project Ga0075418, IMG submission 81776) | Bulk soil microbial communities from a Populus tree surrounding site in Tennessee, USA - Soil MetaG P. deltoides SBSDD2 | ecosystem: Environmental > Terrestrial > Soil > Tree plantation...
CTGTGTGCTCCCGATGAGGAGCAACAAAAGCACAGATTGTTACCCTTTTCATGGTGGAAGAACCACAACCACGACCACCACCAGCAGCACCACAATCAAGACCATAGATAACAGCTGCTGTCCTCAATTCGGTTGCAAGGAAGTTTATTAGGACTCTTAAAGATCAATGACGTTTTATACATAGACTAAATAATTCTATGCTCTTAACCTTCCAGTTAGTAATGTGCGCAAATGCAACTCTGATTATTTTTCTCTCTCTATCAAAGCTAATACATTTAGCCTTTGTATTCACGCTTTGAAGCGAGTGAGATAATGCATTTTTATGACAAAAAGAGGAATAACTCCAAAGTAGCAGCATTAGCAGCAGCAGCTATCTTCACATTTGCAATAATGGCTACCGCTGCATCAACCATGGCTATTAGTACCCCAGCAGCAGCGACCACAACAGCAGCAGCAGCAACACCTAACAACACTACTACCACAACTCCATCAGGAATAGAGTTGTCACCTCAACCTGTCTATCAACGAACACCATCAACTTCAGGCGTGACTCCAATAAACCAGACACACATAGGCTCAACATTCTCTGCAAATGGCACATTGACTCTTCCGAACACTACAGAGACTATCAATACCACTAGCAACGGTAGCTCAATTACCTCACTTACAACACAATCTGCTATAGGAACGGAGACCATTGTGACGGAAGACGGTGAGACTATAACTGCCACATTTCATGAGATTCTTGAATTTCCTCCCGGGGCAGGTGGAGCCAACGGCATTGCAATAGCCGTGCTTCATACAAACTCAACAGACAGACTTGCACCATTGAATGGCACGCTAGTAGTAGGAACAGACTACCTGTATCCAATTAGTGAGGGTTTTTCAACATATTGGGAATGGATACCAACACCACCCCCATCACTATCTTCTACTACTATGGAAGAAAGCCCTCCTTCTCCAATGAACGCAACGACGACGACTACAAATGCTACTATTACTGCTGATGACTCCAATGCAACAGCGGCAGCACCACCTGAGGAAGAAGTAGTAGAAGAACAACAGCAACAAGCAACTCCAACAGCACCATCCCCGTTGTTCGAATAATAACAAGAAAATTATTTCTGTCCTAACTTTTTTCTTTTTAGGATTCTTAATTTCTTAAAGATGCATGGTTATAACATGGCTGCCACTAAAAGGGGAGAGAGTGGTTGTTTATTATATGGTGAAGCATAGGAGAGAGAATACATTTAGCATAGGTGTTCATGCTTGGAAGTGACACATATGACGCATCTAAATAACAAAAGCAACAACAACCATCACATAGCAACAGCAACGACTATCTCTGTCCTTGCAATAGTAATAATTTTGGTATCAACAAGCATAGTTACTCCAGCAGCAGCCAGCCCAACGACGACTACAACAACAACAGCAGGAAATACAACTACTACATCCTCAGAACCATCATCTGGAATAGAGTTATCATCACAACCTATCTACCGAGAAAGCGCACCACCTGGAAGCGTGACTCCAATTAACCAGACACACATAGGCGCAACACACACTGGAAATGGCACACTAACTCTTCCTAACAGCAACCAGACTATTAATACCATAAGCAACGGTTCAGCCATTGTCTCATTTGCAACACCATCTGCTATTGCAAAAACAACCATCAGAGCAGAAAATGGTGAGACTGCAACTCTTACAATTTATGAAATAATACAGTTCAGCAATCCCGCAGAAGCACCTCTAGGGGGAGGCAAAGGCATTAAAATAGCTATCTTCCACACCAATTCAACTGGTATGCTGGCACCCTTAAACGGTGTGATAGCCGCAGGATTTGACAACATCACTCCAAATGGTGAGAGCGAACTAACAGTATGGAGATGGGAAAGCGGGATACCATTACCCACTGGCAACACCACTGTGACTGAGTAAAGTCCTTCTTTTTCTTCTTCTATAATGAATACAACTACGGCAAATGCTACAATGGCTTATAGATTGCTGGTGCTTTAAGTTCAGGGATATCTTGCTTTTTACCGCTACGATAGCAGTCATTTGATAGCTTCAGGCCATAGATATGAAAGGAATACCAAGAAGATATAAAAACGGTCATAATAATAGGCACCCAAAAAGTAAAACTTGACTGATTGATTTTTTAATTAATAACTATATCATTGCTCATTGTATATGATATAATGCTGTGTCTGTCATCCAGATAACGATGTCAAAAAATAGTGCTACTACTTTATGCTATCATGAACTTCTCCTTGATACTCGAATATGCCCATTGACCTACGGGTATTATAGTGGATCCATTTCCCCAGAGATCCTAATTCGTTGTTTATATGCCAGAGTAACTAACCAGTTACTGGCAGGATCGACTCTAATTTTTTTATGGGGTTTTTGCTCGGAGATACGGTGGCTTTCACCCATGGAAATATCATACTCCGGAAAGTTGAGTAGAATTCACATATCTTCTCAATAGTGCTGGAACTTTGAACTGTTCATATTCGACCTAGATGTTTGATTGGTGTTTTTGTTTGACTATGTAGACAGGTTTCCGAAATCAATGCCTGAGAGCAACTTATGGAAAAATATATATATTTATAATTCTCTTTGAATGCCGACAACTGTCTATAATCACTGAACACTAGTTTGTGAAATTTAGGCGAGGTGTAATTGAAAACAATGACAACTACAACAACCATAATAGCAGATCGTGATCCAGTAACAAATGTTGGCAGGATCTCAAAGCAAGTTCAATTTGCTCTGTGTAGCTACTGCTTTTGGTGTGCATCATCTTTAGATGGAAGGTTAGGCAAAGTCTGTCCATCATGTAAAGGCAGCACTATCGATTCAATACCACTAACAGGAACGCAGATGTTAGTTGACAATTCTACAGCAAATGGCGTCGAGTAAACACAGAGTTTCAGATCGGTTTCCGCGTACCTGGCTGAATACCATCAGCTATTCTTTTTAATTTTTTTGTTTATCTAGAGTCCAACCGAAATTAAATGAAGAAAATCTTGTGCAATTGATTCTGGATCCAATATGGATACGTCCTATACCAAGGTAAAGGCATAACCAAAAAGAAGTAAAAATACAATAATAATAATTTTTGGATGCCAAAAATTAAGTCCCCGGGTGGATAATGCAGACAGACATCTCTGCACTTCTAGAAAATCTCTAACACTTGTGTAAACGGTAATGGTTTTTATAATGCTTAAAATCACTGACAAATGTACGAGAGATGCTCATTCCAGTAAGATGTTTTACCTGTGGCGGGCTTATTGCAGACAAGCATGCGGAGTATTCAAACCGTGTCAGGACTGGCGAGGACACATCAAAGGTCATGGACTCTCTAGGAGTGAAACGCTACTGTTGCAGAAGGATGTTCATTTCAAATGTCGACACTATTTACCAGATTATTCCCTATTATGAAGCGCTCAGAAGGCGCATGTTTGAGATCCAGTCTGACATAGAATAATCTTAAACAAATAGTAATAAATTATGTCAATATTGAAAACCTCTTATGCCTTCTATCTCCTCAATTCGTGGTAGAATAGTTTTCAACAGCAGAGGAAGCAAGACTATTGAAATTGACGTTGTAACTGACGGCAAATTTATCGGTAAGGCGTGCGCACCCTCCGGCGCATCTGTAGGCAAGTTTGAGGCCCAGAGCTTTCCAGAAAACAAGCCCGAAGAAGCCCTTTCTATGCTGAATGCCAACATCAACAGGTTTCTAGGCTTGCAGGCAGAGGACCTGCAGGCAGTATATGATGTGTTAAGGTCGATAGACAAGACTGACAACTATAGTAAGATCGGAGGGTCTGTAGCTTATGCGCTCAGCATTGCAGCTGTTGACTCGGCCGCAAATTCCCTCGGCGTTCCGCTTTTCAAATTGCTAAAACCAAGCAAGCCATACAAGTTCCCGTTTCCGCTTGGCAACATCTTAGGTGGCGGCGCACATGCTGGGCCGGGTACTCCTGACATCCAGGAAATCCTTGCCTGCCCAATGGGTGCAGAGAATATCATCGATGCGCTTGAGATGAACTTCAAGCTTCACCGTGAGACGCGCAACGTGATAGAATCTCTAGATAAGCGCTTTACCTACGGCAAGGGCGATGAGGGAGCCTGGGCTCCAAATGTGAACAATGACCAAGCGCTTGAAATCATAGAAAAGGCGGTCAGAAACTGCGGCTATACACTTGGCAAGGACATGGCAATAGGTATCGACTTTGCTAGTTCGTCATTCTGGAACGAAGAGAAGCAGCTATACGACTATGCACGTCAAGGCATCAAACGGGATACAGGCGAACAGATCGAGTTTGCAAACAGGCTTATTCAGGACTATAAGCTAATCTATGCAGAAGATCCAATGCATGAGGGCGATTTTGAAAGTATGGCAGTTTTGAATAAAAAAAACCCCAACACGCTGATTACAGGGGACGACATGCTCGTAACAAATGCCGGCAGGCTAAGAGAAGCAGTCAAGTATGGAGCATGCAGCGGTGCAATACTTAAAGTCAATCAGGCAGGCAGCCTGTACGAGGCACTAGACTTTGCTAAGGAATGCAAAAAGAACAACATCAAGATAATAACATCACACAGGTCCGGCGAGTCGACCGATTCGCACATTTCTCACATCGCTATCGCCACAAGCTCTAAGATGCTAAAATCGGGCGTGTTGGGAGGCGAGCGCATAGCCAAGCTAAACGAACTTGTGCGCTTCATAGAATATGATTTAGTGGATGGGATGCAATTACTATAAAATTACTCAATCAAATAGACTATCTAAAAAGCATCCTATAATAGAAGGAAAAATTGGTTGGGCTCATATCTTTACTCCATCCAAAGTTTCCTTTATCCAATCTACCAGCCTATGGTATGAATCAATCCCCTTAGGCGTCAACTTTATTCTCTCGGTTCCTTCTTCATCAAGGCTTATTGCGACAAGATCGCGTTTCAATAACCATTCGAGGTACTCCATGAAACGAGGGTAGTTGACACCCAAGAGCATCTGGATATTTGTCTTTTTCATTGACGAACCGTTGCTAAACATGATGTCAAGAAAGCGGGCTACCACATAGAGGTCAGGCTTTTCCATTCTTAAATCACAGCGTGTCTATGAAGTCCCTCTTTCGTTGCTCAAAGACCCTCTTCTGCTCTTCGTACTTTGACATTTCATGTTCATAGCTCTTCTTAGTCCTGTGTCTGACATATAGCCAAACTAATACTCCTACTATGATTGCCACTACAAGATTGCTAACGACAACATTTGTGACTATGAAAGCGACTGCTCCAAAGAGTAAAGAATCATGCTTTCTCTTCCTTACTAATTCAGGAAGCAGCGTTACGATCTTTTCTGCCAAGGAAAGAGCCTCCTTCGTGATTCCCTCACCACCACCTACTACATTCGCATTATTCTGCTGCTGCTCGTTTGTCTTCTTTTTCATTTCGGTTATCAGAGAGGACAAGTCCTTCATTCGAGTATCATGTTTTCTCTTTAGGAAAAAGTATGTTAAAATGCCACTTATCAGTCCCGCGGCTGCTGCGGCCCCCAACAACGAAAATTGGAAGACTAGACTCTGTTGTTCAAAAAAGTCGTCAATCTCCTCACCTTGGCTTAGGTAGAAACCAAGGATAGCCACCGCGCCAACTGCCATTAAGACCAAACTTCCAGTTAAGAACGAACCGGCCAGCCTGACTCGAAATTCTCGCCTTCTAAGGCGCTCTAACCACTTGTCTGAACTTTCAACAATTGAGTTAAGGCTAGACTGTATCTCTTGCCGGCGGTTAGAATCATTTTCCGTGTTATTCATATCTCAAAAAAACCATCCAATTTTTGTCATGCAAGAAAAAATTATCGTGAGTGCTACTTAAGAGAAACGTGTTGACAATACGTGTCGGCGATACGTGGGTTTCTTGTCGTGAGTATTATATTTGAAGCATTATTAGACTAACCGCTCAATTTCAAAATGACTATTAAAGACTTAAACATGAGTCAGTTCTATCTACGCTTGCCACCTGCTAGATAATCGATTTTCTAATAGTCTGGCTGGCTACCTATTAAGTATGATAACCATATTCAGTAGGGACGACATCAACGAAGGCGATTTATTCATTGCCAAGATAAGAAGTGTAGAAGGACGCACGGTTATTGACTTGCTACCCATCTGTAAACTCTGCAAGTTACCATACCACGAAACGAAGGGTAGGCGTGCTATCTACGACGAATGCAGGGCGGAGAGTCTCTAACCCTTCTTTCTTTTTTTCAGGTGATCCGTTCACAAATTCAAATTTAGCTGTCTGTGCAAAATTTAGACCCTTAGCGAGCCACGGAACGCCCTAGCGCCATAGTAAGAGGGCGCACTGTTGTGATACACGAAGACATTGCCGTAGCGGCGATCAGCAAAGAGGGCGCCGCCGAGTTTTCTAATATCAGAAGGTGTTTTCACCCAGCTCGACGTCTTCATATCGAAATTTCCAAGTTTCTGCAACTCTCGATAGTGTTCTTCCGTTAAAAGCTCAATGCCCATGGCAGCTGCCATATCAATAGCGTTATTTTCTGGTTTAAATGATTTCCTTGCCTCCTGTCCTTCACGGTCGTAACAAACATTTCTGCGGCCTTTAGGACTTTCCGCTGAACAATCATAAAAAACGTATTCGCCCGTCTTTTTAGCATGACCAACAACATCCGGTTCACCGCCAGTTCTTTCCATTTCATTGAGTGACCGCAGTTTTTCAGTATTAGCTTCCAGCTTTGCTTGTACTTTAGCCCATTCAATACCTTTATGGCGGTTCATGTTTTTCTCAAAACGGGTTTTCAACGCTTTGAGTTGTTCTTCACGTTGTTCTGGTGACAACTCCTTTTTATTGCTATTAATGTTGTTCATGCTTTTATATTACCTCTGTAATAAAATAATATTTTATGGTGGCGGTAAACAATGCTCTCGCCGATGTAAGTCTATTTCTATTTGTATGAGACAAAGAAATAAGAATACCTCAATCGAGCGCATGAAGGCGCAGAGACCTTTAAATCAAACGCTCGCTATAGCATAGTTGCAGTTTTTCAGACGCAAAAATATTTTTCATAGTTGAGTAGGCTACTTCTGTCGTATGATTTAATTCAAGACTGGGATTAATAGATAGAAATCATTATGCAGAAGAGAAGGAGAAAATAACATGCTTCGCGCTAAGGTAAACGGTCTTTCGGTCGCCTACGAGCGGACAGGTGACGGCCCGGCATTGGTTTTGTTGCACGGATTTGCCGTCGACTCACGGATGTGGAGGCCGCAAATTGAAAGCCTATCGGATAAGTTCACGGTCATCGCGTGGGACGCACCTGGCGCGGGTCAGTCGTCCGATCCCCCAGAAACGTTCGGGATAGGTGAATGGGCGGATTGTCTTGCAGGGATCCTAGACGCGGCCGGGATTCAACTGGCACACATCGTTGGTCTTTCTTGGGGAGGGATCCTCGCCCAGGAGTTCTATCGGCGCCATTCCGCGCCTGTGCTGTCGCTTGTCTTGGCAGATACATACGCTGGTTGGAAAGGTTCACTCCCAGAACCAATCGTTGAACAACGCTTGGCGGCCTGCCTGCGAGACGCCTCGCTACCGCCCAACGAGTTTGTGCCGAGGTACCTGCAGGGGATGTTCAGTGAGTCAGCGACGAAGGAAGTCCGAGAAGAGTTGGCAAGCATCATGTCCGACTTCCTCCCGGTTGGTTTCCGGCTGATGGCCATGGCTTCGGCACAAGTGGACACACGCGATCTCCTTCCGAATATCCAGGTCCCCACTTTGCTGATCTGGGGTGATGCGGACAAACGATCATCGATGAACATCGCGTACCAACTTCGCAATGCGATACCCAAAGCAAGGCTCGCGGTTATCTCCGGGGCCGGGCACGTTAGTAACCTCGAAAAACCCGCCGAGTTCAATACGATCGTGCGCGATTTCTGCCTGCCCCTTTCGACTATATGAAAGTCCGTCTACCGCCCCTATGAAAAGCGGATTGGGCAGTTACCTCCAAGGAATGATTTAATTGCCAAAATGCAAGATTCATGATATGTTGAGTGCAAGGCTTTAACTGGCTAGCAAATGGCGAAGATAGCTGCTGGATTAAAATGCAGAGCTGATACTGACTATTTCGTGGCAGACAATTCAACAATAGGTCGTGGGTCAAATACTACTCTAATTGAACTAATTTTTCCGTTCGCCACGTAAAACCATCCAGATGCAAACAAGGTTGCAGACTCTATATTGAAATCAAAGAAAACGCAGACATCGTCACCATCCACAAAGACCTTTTTAACCTCATACAAAACCTTCTTAATCCCATATTTTGACCGCAGTAGCTCATTGCCCTCGAGGTATGCGTCAGCGCTGTTGTGCGATGCAATAGGAGCTAGAAACGTCATATCATCCTTCAAATTGCTTCTGGCAGCTTTGAAATCTTGGTCATTCAGAGCCTTCAGATAGGACATTACAACTTCCTTCGCATTACTTGAGTCCATACGTACCCGCGACTACAATATTGCTGTTAAAGGTTCTCCTCTTTTGTAAATTCTGCAATCTCTTATTCTATTACCCGAAGTTAACCCCGATCCACCAAGTTAAAGCCGCGCAGAGATAGTAAAATGCGCCGAAGAATTACCAGCGTGATCCTACCAAGCGACCTGCAACAATCACCATGCGTGACACAACAGCCAGTTTAGAATTGCCCTACCACGCGGGTTTGCAACGGTACTCCTTTTCAATAGGCTTAAATCAAACCATCATGTAAGTGTGATCAGTCACTTTTCAAAACAGATGTTGTGATGATTAAATTTCAATAGTGTGGTTGCCTACCTCCGTGGAATGATTTAATAGAAGGTATGGCAGAACTGTCCTCTGCATAGCCTATATGAGTATTTCAGAGAACGACGACAACAACAACAATCCCGACGCTAACATTAAAGAACAAAGTCCTTCAATAGAAGAAGAATCTCCAGAGGGTCATGAAGCCATTGAAACAGATAATTTAGAAAAAATGATACTTTCCACAGGCATCCGCGTAGGCACACCAGTCAAGACGAAATTTATGGCACCATTTATAGTCAAGGCCAACCCGGAAGGCCTTTACATTCTAGATATCAGTAAGACTCTGGCAAGAGTTGATGTTGCTGCCAAATTCATCGGGAGAGCGAATATTGCAAAGGTTGCCGTCACTTCTGCCCGGGAATACGGCAAGACTCCGGTCGAAAAGTTCTGTGAAGTTACAGGCTCAACTCCCATTCTGGGCCGCTTCATGCCTGGCACGTTTACCAACCCGTCGCTTCCAAACTATATGGAGCCGGAAATCGTTGTTGTAACCGATCCTCAGGCAGACCAGCAGGCTGTAGTTGAAGCCACTAGGGCAGGAGTACCAGTTATTGCCATTGCCAACAGCGACAATATTACTTCAAAGGTCGACTTGGTGATACCTGCAAACAACCGCGGGCGCAAGGCTCTTGCAACAGTATACTGGCTTTTAGCCAGAGAAGTTCTCAAAAAGCAGGGAGCCATCAAGTCCGACAGCGAAATGCTCGAGAAAGCTGCAATAGATGACTTTGAAACAAAGTTAGTCGAGGAACTAACCTGACTTTAGTCAAAAAATTATATCAATGCGAGCAAACGAACAACAATACGATTGACCGGCATTGGTACGAACAGGCTCTGGACTGCTGGCTCTAGTTCGATGATAAGGAATCGAGCAAGATAATGTTTGTAAAAAGCTCTGCTTGGATAATATATATGATCTAGGATCTAGATGATGGCAAGATCATACCGAGGTGTAAAGTTAACGCACAGTCTGAACAGTTTTTCCTGTATCTACAACAAACATAACAGAAGCTAATTCAAGCCGCTGGGCAGCCGGAGCTCAATGCTCCAACACAAACAGATAATCACGCTGGCGTGGGATAACAACCTTTATTTTGTTAGGATCGAAGTAGAGACAACAAATTAACGTAACCTATATCACCACCTAAATCGGAATGATTGCATGTATGAAGTTAGAGGTTCAAGAATGCTCATAACAATAATTCTATTGGCTGCTGGGGTTGCATTCTCAATAGCAGCTGCTTCTTCTTCCAACATAGGAATGCAAAGTCAGGCAACTGCACAACAGCCGAGTGAAGAAATTTATAGGATACAAGAGACTGCGATGTCAAGTGCAGCGCCTGTGGCGCATACTGGGAATCTTCCTCATGCAGTAGTATTTGCACTCCCGATAAGAGATGATGGCAAGATCTATACTGGTCAGGTCACATTTACAGCAAGCAAGCCCATAGAAGTAGAGGTAATACACATCTACAAGCCTGACCAGCCACCTGATGAAGTACATGGAGAGCCCCCTACAGCAGTAATAAATGGCACGACTATAACCTATTCTCATCTTACAGGCATAGTCGACAACAACATAATCACAGGAGATGTTCCGACTGCATCTGGCACATTTGAATTCACCGGGAGTGGACTTGTATTTCATAAACGAAGCTCAGAGCCATTCACCGTCACGTACACTATTGATGCTGCAGTAGGAGCACTCACTCAATAATTCTCTTAAGCTACTGCTCAAGTAATACATAGAGATGAAAAAACCAGACTTCTGGCTACAATTCGTAGTAGTTTGACTGTATCAAGTTAGTCTACTTCAATTTCTACAGAGTAGACAAAAAATTCTTGTCATGTTTGGCATTATAGAAACTATCACTTCGCAATTCATATTTCTTGCATGCTGCAATATGACAACAAAAACTTGTTATTGTTATTGTTGTTGTTCTTCTTCTACTATCCGTCTACTTCATTTAGCCGGTCCCGCAAACGAATTATTTTCTTCATACTCTCTTTCTTTAGTATTTTTTCAACTTGGACTCGTTCTGCCATATATATGGTTGGCGAAATCATGTAGTGCTAGGATTAATTTCTTGATCGTCAGTAACCCGCACGTTCCTACGGATTCTTTCTATTTGACTTTGCCTCTACACCGATATAATACTCTCACTGTGATGATCGTGAGACAGAAAGAATGAACTTGTAACCAAGGTCCTACTTTTTTGTGAACCATCTCCTAAATTGCTAAGGATATGAAATCTGCTGAAATTGACTATTAATAAGATAGCTAAGGCATATTATAGGAAGTTTTTGTTAGAAACTATCAATTATATTACTTGTTTCGGCTTTGATCTAATGGAAGAATATATTGACAAGAAGGGCACCTGCTGTCGCAGGCATGTTTTATCCGGACAACGCTAAGGAGCTAAGGGCACTAATTGACCAATCCTTCCGCAACCAGCGCTTTGGCCCGGGCAGGACCCCGGCTTCTACTCCCTATACCAATATGCAGCACAAGATCTATGGCATTGTATCCCCTCATGCAGGTTATATCTACTCTGGCGCGGTTGCTGCAAATGGCTTTTATAAAATATCGTCAGCAGATTTTCAGGACGTCATAATGGTGGGCCCAAATCACTATGGCATAGGCTCTTGGGTGGCTGCCATGAAAGATGGCACTTGGGAGACACCGCTTGGCGACGTACAAGTCGATTCTCAGATGGCTGAGGAAATAGGAAGAAGATCAGCCGCTCTTGACTTTGACGATTATGCACACAGTAGAGACCATTGTTTGGAGGTTCAGCTGCCCTTCTTGCAATACATCAAGCAAGATTTCAAGATTGTGCCAGTTGTACTGGTCTCTCAGAAGAGAGACATAGCTTTTGACCTTGGGAACGCAATATCACGGACGATAATCGAAATGGATACCCTTGATTCTACTCTGCTTTTAGCATCGTCGGACTTTACACACTATGAACCAAATAGCGAAGCAAATAGGAAGGATGGAGAGCTGATAAAGACAATACTTGCACTTGACATTAACAGATTTTATACTGTCCTTGAGAGGCTGAATATTTCTGCATGTGGCTACGGGGCGATAGCGACGATGATGGTAGCGGCTAAGAACCTTGGTGCTACACGAGGGGAACTGCTAAAGTATGCAACAAGCGGAGAAGTTACGGGAGACATAAGCGCAGTAGTAGGATACTCTTCTATAGTATTCATATGAGCCATTGCAAGGCGTCCTAGGCTCGGCCGATAACTGCGGCCTCGCACGAGAAGTCGTTGACTGGTCACAATTCAAAGCTTACGTTTTGCAGAGAATGACTAAGAGGACCGCAGAACAAAGAATGCGGTATGCGAAAAAATATTATCAAATTTTATTATCTAATAATGGTGACAATAGAAACGCACAACAACAAAGTCTTCTACAAATGCAGGGAGATAAGCGAATACACATCATGAAAGCTATATCTTCATTAGCTCGCTTTACAGGCCAAGTTCCAGCTTGGTAAGAAATAAAACAATGATATAATTTAAAGTGGTCCACAAGTACAGAAAAGCTAGTTCTCTAGGTTTTTTCTCTGCGAGAATATAGGAGATAGGCTAGATTAGTGACGTTGTAATATATAATAGCAGAGACTAACGAAATATTCTCTCTCATGGTAAGGAAAACGAAGAAAGGAAGGTATTATGCAGGTGGGTCTAACAAATACCAGTTAATGGTTGTAAGTGCATTAGAGTACTATGAAGAAGGACTAAACAGTCTACTTGATAATGAAGAAATAGTCTCGACTGAAACTGATATGTTTGAGAATTATTTAGAAGAAGCAAAAAAAGATGCTAATAATGCTGCTTACGAATTAAGAATGGATACTGAAGATATTTCAGTCCTTCTTGAAGGAAAAGGAGAAACAGAGTATGAGTATAAGGATATTGTGAATGATGCATTGACTTACTACATTAATGGTCTAGAGAAAAGTGAGAAAATGATTCTTGAAAAACTAGGGAAAGATAGTAAAGTTAGCAAAGGTATCCTACACTATTATCGTGAACAGAAAGAGATGGCAAAGTCAATGAAAGGAATACCGTGACAGAAAGATAACTAATTATTATTATTGTCTTTTATCTTCACCATAGTTTGTTCTGTCTTAGAATATCCTAACATTCACTATTTTTGTTGGGCGCCAATTTTATTATGCGCGAAGTTCCAAAAATGCGATTTGGACCTTGGCCAAATTTTAATTCGTTTTTACCTGACATGCATATTACCCCTAATAATATAGGTTGTACCACCAAAAGAATGTCATGCATAAAATTAAAATATAGTAACAGATTCAAGGCCAAAACTAACCAAACAGTCCCCAAAGGACCAGGACTTTCACAGCGACTGCTACAATTACAACGATAAATGCAGTGTTCTCTGCTTTCTTTTCGTTCTGTCGACTTAACATTTCTTGTGATTTCTCAGTGCTAATTCTACCAATGCGTTCAATGAATCAATCTTTTTCTCAATGGAGTCAATCTTATCACTTAGTGATCTGTTAGCGCTATTTGTCGTCGTCGTCTGCTGCTGCTGTTTTGTGAGCGAAATTGTTAAATTATTCGAAGTTCTGAAGAAAAAGAGAAAATGAAGAAGAAGAATAGCAAGAAGGATAAGAAAAGCAGTAAAAAGAAGAAAAAGTAGCAGAAGGATAATAGGAAGTCTTGACATATTGCGCTGAGGCGAAGGGCGGCTATTGGCCCCGCCGTGAGCCTTTTGTTCTGCCTATTCTAGTCCTTCTTCTTCTTTTCTTTATCTTTCTCAGACTCTTTTTTTGTCTCTGAAACTGAATCGATAAATTCTCTTTCTAAGAGATCCATACATGCTGCAGCCTTTGTCTCGTTGCCAACAGTCTGGGCTTCAGCATACATAATGTATAGTGCAAAGTCTTTAGTACAGTTACGGGTTCTTGCTAAGTCCTCTGCTTCTTTTAATAATGATATAGCACTAATTCCTCTTCTCCTGTAGTCGACTTTGTTGTTGCTATCTGAGCCCACTTAGTTATTACCTTTTAGAAGGTCAATAGTACGTCTAGTCTTTATCTATAGCGTCCATTTGTACGTCGGTCTAGCTTATCTTTTTTTGAGGGCTACAATGTAGTAGTCTTCCTTCTTTTGGAAGTGAAGAAGAATAATGGTGGCTGGTTTAGAAGACGATATGCTCAGTTGTGAAGGAGGTCTTCTCCTATCTTTTATCGAATTAGAGAAATGCTACTACTTGGGACAGGGCGCGCTTTAAGCGCGCCCTTGCCCTAGTTATTTGAAGAAGTGATCTGCTAATGCCTTGTTTGTTGGTAATGGTTTAACAGACTTACCGTCTTCCAGAATAGTGGAAGATGGTGTTTATTTCCCATGGAGACTGATTAATCCTCCAAATTTCTGACCTTCTTTCTTTCTGCTTTCCTATTATTATCTACACCGGCGGCGGCACCAAGGAATGAATGGTTTGGAAGCCACGGCCGCCGCCGTAGGTAGGTCATGCAGTAATGCACTGAACTTTCAACTTC
>Ga0075418_10005453_pt1 | contig 14408 bp, 10 predicted proteins | sample SoiMetdeltSBSDD2_FD_81776 | JGI IMG/M metagenome (GOLD analysis project Ga0075418, IMG submission 81776) | Bulk soil microbial communities from a Populus tree surrounding site in Tennessee, USA - Soil MetaG P. deltoides SBSDD2 | ecosystem: Environmental > Terrestrial > Soil > Tree plantation...
ACTCCATCCTGCGCGGCGCGGGCCGGGTTGTTGAACCAGGGCTGTGCGGTGTAGGTGACCGCCGCGGGCACACGCAGGGGACAGCCACCCACCAGGATCGCGCCGGCCGCCATCGCCACGTTATTTGCCGGCGGCGAACCTGGAGAAATCTGCAAGTCCGGTGTGCCGGGCCGGATGCCATCGGGAAAGAGTTGAGTGAAGCCGGTGTAGATCTCGTTGCGGATCGCGTCATCCATCTCATTCCAGTCCGCGTCGACCAACGGCACTCCCTGTTGCAGCCGCACGCCGACATAATTCTTGGTCGGATCAAAAGTATTGCGTGAAAAGTTGCCCATGTGGCTCTCTCCTGAGTCTTTCACTGTGACGAACTCGGGCCCTACTCTTCCTTCACAAATACCGTGCGCACCGGCGCCGGTAGAAACTCACGCAACGCGTTGCGCAGTAAAGTTTGATTACGTTGAATCACTGCCGGGTCAGTCGTATCCGGCGTGACATACAACCCGACGGTCTCACGAGCGTAGCGATTGTCGTTGGTCCGTACCCCATTCTTGCCGACATCAGACGTATAGGTTTGGAAGTCGCCGAATTGTCCCCTGAGATTGCGCTTGGCGGTGTTGCGCACATCAACTGTCGTGGAACCGGCATAACGCATATCCACCGTTTCCGTCGCGCCATACACTGAGCTGGTGTACGGCACGCTTTCGTTGGCGCGATAGACCAGCATCGTGCCGGCGGCGGTGGAAATCGGCAGCGGGTCGCACTGCGTGTAAGGACTGTTGATCAGCATTTCCGCGGGCCCCCAGGCGTGAGTGGCGCGGTTGACCGTTGCCCGCCAAATCGACCAACTGCCGTTGCGATTGGCGCTCCAAAAGAGTTCGACATCGCCATTGGTCTTGACCAGCGCCGCCGGCTCGCGGTCCTGTGACTCGGCTGGGCCTGGCGGCAGGGCACGGATCGCGCTCCAGTCCATCGTGCTGGGGTTCAGGCTGGCCTTGACCCGGTACACGATCCGCCAGCGCCGTTGACCAGACGTGCCGATGGGTTCGGTTCGCGCCCAAAAGACCCATAGGGGCTGCGCAGTATCGGTCGGGTGAACTACGACAAACGGCGGACCTTCGACGCGCGGGTCGGCTCCGGTGTCTAAAGGGAACGTAGCCGGAGCAATGGGTAATGCCCAATTCACACCGTCATAGCGGTTGTAGCGCAGCTGCCATTGCTGGCCCACCAGTTCCAACCAGAATAACCACAACATGCCGCTGGTCTCCGTCACGGCCCAGGGCTGCCGGCGTTGCGTATCAGCAGCGGCAAACGGCGCGAGCTGGCTAAACGGCGTCACCGGCGACCACTGGTTGTTCGCGCGGGTGCGGACATTGAGCTGCCAGCGCTGATCCGCCTCATTATAGGTGCTCCAGAACACCCGCAGCGTCGTCCCCTGCCGGGCCACGGTTGGATACTTGTCGATCATCGCACGATTGGTGAGCGGTTCGCTGCGCGTCCAGTCCTGCCCGTCGCGAACGGTTTTGAACCAGATGTTCCAGCGTCCTTTTCTCAGCGTGTGATAGAAGAGCCACAGAGTTCCGCCCTGATCACGGAAGGCGGCAGGTCTGCCCTCGTAGGCGAAATCGAGAGACAGTGGCGCTGTCGGCGTGGACCACACCCCGGCAGCATTCTGGGTGCGCATCCACAAATTCAACCGTTCCGGTTGGTTCGAGCGAAACACGTTGTGCACGAACTCTTTGGTGCGGCTCTCCCAGCCGACGAGGCGTTTGACGGTCGCTTCTACCGTCGGAATCAAGCCGATGGATTTGTACAGGTGCGGAGCGTTTCTGATGTTATTCCGTTGCGCATCGGTCTCTATTCGTTGATCAATCCGCCATCCGATCCACTGCGCCAGCAGGAAAAGCAAACGGCTGTCGACTTTTTCCAGGTCATGCAGGTCGCGCGTCGCCCGGGCAAAACTATAGAGCAGATCGAGTTGACCTCCAGGCAGGTCGAGGAAACGACGCAACTGTCCTTTATCCCGGTCCGCCAGCGCTACGTGGGCATCATTGGTCGCTACCGTATCATAGCGGTGGTACAGCGTCGGTAAGAGGTCCGCCATCTGCCCGGCGCTGTTGTAGGGCGACGTCGCCATCGCGCTCACTCGATTATGGCGGTCGATGTCGTAGGTCGGCGGAGTCCCATGGTAGGGAAAGAGGGCGTAATAGTAGACGGTTTCTCCTTTGAGGCCGGTATCGGTCGCGGCGTAGCTTCCGATCGTCACCACCACCGCCAGACTTTGACCAGGCCCAGTCGGGTTAATGTCGGCGACGACCACCCCCTGTTGGGGCGACGTCGGGGTAGGGGAAAGCGGATAGGCGCCCTCACGACGCACCACGCGCACGCCCGGGAACTGGATGGGCGCTGGATGTCTCCAGGTAAGATCAATCCGATTCCCGGCCGGATGAGGAACGGCAACGAGATCAAGCAAACGCATAATTAGTTGCCCTCCGCAAGCTGCACGCGCAGCCCACCGGCATAGGCCGGGTTATCAGCGGGTACGATCGGAATTTCGTGCGCACCCAGTTCGATCTTTCCCAAGGGCTGGACGGAGCCATCGGGTTGTCCCTCACGACGGAACTCGCTGACGTTGACGAACTCCACTCCGTCAAGAGTTTCGATGGCCTCATAGAATTTGCTGAGATAGACGGTCTGCCGAAAATCGACGTTCTCGAACGCCAGCAGTTTGCTCACGGCTTGTTGTACGCGCTCCTTCACGTCTTCGCTGTCGTAATAGCTGGTCACCCCAATTTGCGCGGTCACAAAAATCGGCACATAATCGACGTCTTCGATCTCGATAATAGTCGAGATGGGGCGTTTATCTTCAAAGTAGACCAGGAGGTCGGCTTCCAGTGCGTCGCTGACGTGTCCGCCTCCTGCCGGCGCCACATACAGCGTCACGACATTCCAGCTCGTCCCTTCGGCTCGCACCTTGCCAACGCTTTTGTGATCCAGCGCCAGGGCTTCGTAATCCTGGGCGGTGACGGCGCGCTTGAGCGAGCGGAACACCTGCGGAGCGTGAGACACCGCATGCTCAATGCTTTCTCGTTCCGCGCCGCCGGTCGCGGCTTTCGGATTGGTGACCTGGGTGCCAAGGAGCGCCAATTGCTGGGCTTCGATAATCGTCTCAATACTGTTGGCCGCGACATTGCCCTGCGAACCGCCGCCAACGCGATAGGACGCTTTGATCGTGGACCCGGAAGTGGGAATCGCGCCTAGCACTCCATCCCCGAAAATCACCGTGGCGCGGTCATTTTCATCAATTTCAACGGCAAAGTCCTTCTGCCCCTCACGGCTGAACGCCAGGCTCTCTCGCAGGGTCCATTCATCTTTCGTCGTGCCGAGTTCGGTGGTCAGGATAATGTCACGATTCACCGTCTGCCCCTGGCCGAGCGCGCGTAAGATGATCTTCTCGTGCGCCAGCGTGTAGCGCTGATTGGGCGTTCCTGGCGACGTCCCGAGAATTTCCTCTTTGATGAGTCGCCCTTCTTCGACGGGAATGCCGACGTAGACCTTTCTGTTAGTTATGGGATCGACGAGAATCTCGCCAAATTTGATGGTCAGTTGTTGCTCGCGCGCATACTCAAAGCGGACACTCGGCTTATCCCGCTGCCCTGTGCTGGCGAACGCGTCGCCCCGACGGATGGTAACGACGTCCGTCACGTCAGCAGGGACGCTCACCGTCAACGCCGCCGCCGCTGGCGCCGCGGTAGAAAGCGTATAACCAATCAGGCGCAAGTGCTGGATGATGCTGTGGCGCTCTTGCGCCGTGCCGAGAAAACTCTCATTGGCGACCCGGTCCTGATAATAGCTGAGAATGTCGCCCATGTGGGCAAAGAGTTCGAGCAGGACATTACCGAAGTCGGCTTCCGATTCAAAATCGGTCCACTCCGGCAACTTCTCTGGAATCTGCGCCCGCATGGACCGCAGGAAGCTACCGGCGTCACGCGCCATGTAATCAATAACCGTTCGTCCGTTTACTTGTTGTAGCTCCGCCATGTGTTCGGTTCTCCCCTTATTTAACGGAAGTGAATCTGCACCGCCTGCTGCGAAAGATCCTGTCGTTTGGTATACGCGACCTGAATGGTAGCCATTTCCTCGTCCGCCTCGACGTTGACGCCCTCGACCACGATCTCGTCTTCGAGCCAGCGGCTCAGGGCCTGGCCCACGGTGAACTCCATCGTCGCGGCTAAAATGGGGTCATTAGGCTCAAAGACGAGGTTAAAGAGACCGCAGCCAAAATCGGGGACGTGGACGCGTTCTCCAGGCGTGGTAAACAGCACCTGAATGATCTTGCCGCGAATGGCGTCATCGCCGCCGCTGGCGGTGATGCGTCCAGTGTTGGTTACGGCAAACGGAAATGTGAAGTTCACAGATTCTGCCATGTTAATCCCCCACCAACACACGCGGGAAAGCGCTCAGCACCATCCCTTGTGCGTTGCCGTCGTTTTGTTCTGTACGATCGAGAAAGCGGACAATCCCCTTCTCTTGTGGCCCGTAGATTACACTCTGACTGGCCTGTACGAGGCGACACTGCCCTTTGACGCCGCCGCTTTTCACTCCCCCTATTGAACCGGCTTCGTCACCGGTGCTGCTGTCGACTTGCGCATCGAGTAACAGGACATAATCGCCGCCTGGTCCCACCAGCACTTCCTTGCCGCTCGCATTGGTTACGCTGTTCGCCTGGCTCAACTGGGCGACATTGGGATACGGAAGAGGGACCTGTGCCGGCCCTACCTGTGTTTTGCAGACATCTGGGAATGCAGACGCGATTCCTTTGGCTGGGGCGATTGGTTTTGCCATCGCTTGCACCCTTCTTTATGCTGACGCCTCTACGACCAGGCGACGGTACCCGTCTTCCGGGGTTTCATCGAAAGACCAGGCACCACGCCACACCGCGTAACAGCGATTACGCTCGGGCTCGATCACCAGGGTATCGAGATGCATCGTGACCACCGTACGGCTCCACGTGGTCTCTTCGTCCGGGCCGGACCCGCTATGAGAAAAGACTGTCGCTGAGACTGTCTCGTTACCCAAACGAAAGCGATAGAGATTCCCCGCTCCTCGCTCAATGCGAATTTCCGCCCCGCGCGGCACATAGGGGATGGCAGGGAGCCGGGCGGCCTGTCGCGAGTAGCCATTGTAGAAACGGTTATCAAAATCTGCCGGCAACGGATCACGAGCCGGGTCGGTGACCGGCCATTGCGGTGGATAATGGCTCGGGTCCGATGAGAAGCTTCCGGCCAGTCGCGGCGTGTCGCCGCGCGGCTCCCAGCCACACAGCGCCTTCGCACGCCCCTCATTCAGCGAGAGCGTGACCTCAAACCAGGTGGTGTTGTCCACTTTGACTCGGTTGACTCCGGCAATGTCACTAAAGCCAAGTACGACCACATCTCCCTGGAGTTTGAAAGGAACGAGGTCGTGCTCATAGCGCAGCATCGTTTTGGCGTCCCACCGGGTGAGGTGATTGCGCTCTTCTACCTGCACACGATCGTAGTACACCGTAACGGCGGTAGTGGCGGCCATGCGTAAGACCAGCCGCATCTCTTTGGCCTGCACTGTGGCCGGCCACACGCCACTCGCCGAAAAGCGCGTCATAGCGGTGGTGACATTGGCATTGATGACGCAAATCGGGGGGCTGCCGTCCGCTTCCAGTTGCACGTTTTGGATGGCGCTCCCAACAGGTGAGGATTTCGCCGAAAAGCTCAAAACAAACTGCCGCCCCCCGAGTGGCTCGTCGAACGTCAGGGTCTGGACGACACGGCCACTTGCTGTCCCAGTGACCTTTAGGGCGTCGCCGGATACGCCGTGACCTGATGCCACGGCAACCGTGGCAGACTCCCCCTGCCACGCGGTCGGCGCTCCATTCGTGACTCCTGAGAAATCGCTATTCTCGACCACGTTATCCGGAGCGTCTTGTAAGAAGACGGGCAACGCATCCGGAGACGGTGTTAACACCCCTGCCGCGGGGTCCACATCGTAGGTCCGCTTGAGAACCGCGGTCCCCGTACGCTGGGTGAGCGCGCCATCCGTCTTGCGAAAGGCGACCAGGAAAAATCCCTCGTAGCCTGTAGCGGTGGGAAATAAGGTTTCCATAGTTGCTTTACGGGTTCAGATGAATCGGATTGCCGATTGCCGTGAATTTACCCTTTGCTTCAATGGTGACATTCTGCCCGGTGATCTTCAGGTCGCCGGCCGAACTGATGGTGATGCCGTCATTCTTCAGGGTAATCACGTTACAGAGGTTCTGGTTAATGCGTTGGACGATCGTGACCATTTCCTTGCCATCCGCATCTTCGAACTGGATCGTATGCCCTTTTTGCGTCTTGATGATCTTGCGGGTGGGCGGCTTTGGCTCGTTCTTGCCTCCCTTGCCGTTAGCCTCATTCTTGCCTTCCTTGCCGTCAGGCTCATTGGGGGCGGGAATCTCGCTGTGGCCCTCTGGCGCACTCCAGAAGGTTCCCACCCAGATCGGGAATTCCAGGTCGCCTTCCTCAAATTCCACCCAGACGCCGGCGCCAACGTCAGGGATGCACAAGAAGCCTTGATTGTTCTCGCCGCCATACGGCGTGCAGGGCATGGCCCATCCGGTGACCTCGTCACCTAACACGCTAGGGACCTGAAGAGTGAGGCGGCCAAGGTGTTTGGGGTCCTGATTGTTCTTGACAAAACCGCGATACTTCCCATAGAACCGCCGTTCAACTTTCTGTATGAGGTCAGCAACGACCTTTTCTAACTCCACTGTCCCCTCCTGCTAGTACGGGTTGGGCTTGGTCTCACGTGGCTCGGACGCGTACGGTACTGGATCGAATAAGTAGGGGTTTGGCTTGGGAGTAAACCTGGTAAAGTCTTCCGCGCCGGTGGGCATGAGCGCGTTACGCTTGGCGCGAAAGAGTTGCGTGTAGCCACTCGCCCGAAAGACGTGGGTGACGTGCGTAACGTAGTACACCCCCTTGTACGCCTCGCCGATGCCTTTGATCGTGACCGTCTGGTGCGGTTTGAGGACGTGCGCGTAGTGATTGCCGTCAATCTCGCCTTCCGCGTTGAGAAACCACGCGGCCTGGTGATACAGCTCCTGACACAGGATGTCCATTTCTGCTAGTCCGGTGGTGGGATTGCCGCTGACATACACCTGGCCAGGCGGACGTACGTGCGGAGGTAAAATCTCTGAAGCGGCTCTCCTGCCCAGTACCGGCTGCAGGCTCGAGTCGACAGCGGTTTCGCGAGTTTTTTTGTTGAGCCGGTCCACCTGCATCATGGCGACATTCGTCGGCGTCAGCGCGTTCAATTGCAAAGAGAAATAGTTGACGTTGGTTTCGCTCGCGTCGCAGTGGACCGCCAGGAGAGGTTGAGGGTTCCCCTCCAGCCGTGGCGGTTTGAAGCAACCGAAGTTCCCGTCCACGTAACATTCATAGCCGTTTCTCAGCGCGAGTCGTTTGAGAAATTGCATGTCGGTCTCGCGCTGGATGATGGTCGACACCGTCTCGTCATGCTTGACCGGGGTCAGGGCGACGTCCGGAATAAAATTGTGCGATCTGAAGATCTCGGCAGCGATAGCGCTATCCGTCTTTTGTCGCCAGGCGAGCAGCTTCTCCTCGCGGTCCATCAGCACACTGCGGTCCATGCCCCAGATTTCCACCGTGCAGTGCGCGGGGTCGCGCTGGAAGTCCGGCTTGATGTGGGTAATGTAGCCGGAGATCAGCTCCTCGGTCGTGTTAAACCCCGCGCGAATGATCAGGGGCTTCCACGCCTGAAAGCGCTCGTCATCCACATACGTCCACGAGCCGTTCGGCTGCAGCCGCGTCGCCAGGCGAAGTTTGAACATGCCGGCTAACTCGTTGTCCAGTTCAACTTCCAGGCTCAGGAGCTCCGTTCTAGGGGGATTGAACACGCCTGTCGAGGTGATGAGTATCAATCGTTCCTGGGCCATGATGCTCTGCCTTATTCTACACTGTCTTGTGGAATGATGATCTGTTGGCCCACGCGCGAGGCGCGTTCCGGTTGCCCCACGGCGAAACCCGCAGCAGTGATGAGGTTGCGAATCGCATCGGCGGTAACGCTTAACAGATTGTAGGTCACCACCACGGCCCGCGTGAAGCGCTCCGCCTGGACCGTGACTGTTTTAGTGCCTACCGTGCGCGATTCCGGCACAAGTTGAACAGTTTCGACGACGGTGACTGTTTCAACGCCGGCGCGTTCGTTCACGCTGCGAGTCAACGCTGCCCAGGGCGGTTGGGGACCGTTGAACGTGACTGGAAAGCGGTCAGTCACAACTGGTTCCTTGCCGAGCAGCTCTTGCGGCGAGAGAAACTCAGGATTGGCGTCATTGATCCGCCACCACTTGGTCGGTTGTTGATAATACTGAAAGGCGACGTGATCCAGGCGGTCGCCGTCCGCAACCGTATGCTGAAATGTGCCCGACACCGACGGCAAGGGTCGCAGCGCCTTCGACGCGAGCGAGCGCCCTTTGGCGTCAGTCGTTACCACGTCCGGGAGTTTGCGATAGCGCGAGAAAGAGGAAAACATAGTAAGTTACCTGCGAATGTTGATACTTTTGATGGCGGCGAATGCGTTGCCCGCTACACGTGAGATGCCAGGGAGCGTGCTGGTCGCCAGGCGTGCCTGGTGCAGCTCCGACAGCGTGTTCCTCATTCCCTGAGAATACAGATAGGCCGCGTTCGGTCCTTCGATTACCGTGAGGCTCACGGCGATGGTGGCGCGCAGAGGGTCCAGGTCTGTGCTGAACTCGGTCTCGGTAATCTGCATGCTGTCGATGTTCACGGGCAGCACGCGTTTGCGTCCCCAGATGAAAAGGATCAGTGGCGGTTTCTTGCTCCCGGTGAAACTGAACTCGCCTGGCAGCAACCTATCCAAGACCTTGCCGATAAGACCTTCGCTCTTAGGCTCCATCATGCGCTCCAGGGTCGCCAGTTGCGGGGCGATGCCGAACAACTCGGTCATGGAGTCGCCCTCATTCAGTTTGTCGGTCGCGTCCAGGCGAATGTCAAAACTCAGGGTTTGCGGGTTGATGCCGACCTGTTGCGCCTCGCGCAACTTGTTCAGATCGCTGAACTCCTGACGTTGGTGAAAATCTCTCAGGGTGACGTTCCCCATCGTCTGTGCCTCCGCCGGCATCGAGAAGGTGAGCGTGTGATTGCGCGAGAGTTGCAGCGGGTTGAACTGAAACCCCACCACAAGCGGCGGGGTGGTCAGTCCGTATTCCACGAACGCGCCGCGCAGGATTTTGGGTTGGTTACGAAGACCGCCTGGCATGGTGTGCTCCTTTATTGATCTGCCGAGTGATGACGAAAGTATTAGCGCTTCGTTCCGCTGCGTTTCAGATTATCCGTGCGGTACCACATCATAGTCCAATCGTCGTTAGCCTTCTTCAGCTCTGCAAAGAGTTCGTCGAATGGACGAATGGTTCGTGATTGCGCATCCACCGCGATCAGCATCCCTCGCCGGTTAACCACATTGTACGCATGCCCAATCGTGTCACTCCGGTCCACGGCGATCGCCCGAGCTCCGTGCCCAGCCCGAAGCAGTTCATGCTGCAGGCCGATGGCACCGGTTGGATTCAACTTCCCGCCGAGCTGGGCTTCTAACTCGCTCCGCCTGGTACCTACCTCTTGGATCTGCTTGACCTCTAGTTTCCCCCATCTCGTAGCCACTTCTTCAACTCCTGTGCGTTCCAGGGTTACAGGCGCTACAGAAGCTTTTCCGGTTGCTAACGCCCCATCCATGGCTAGAGCGGCAGGGACGCAATTTTGCGTGCCCTGAAGCGGATTGATCTGATCCACGAGGGACTGCAATTCTTTTTGTGCCTCTTGGAATCTCTCGTCCTGGTAGAGCCTCCCAGCTCCTCCTCCCGGACCCCGCCGTTCCGGCCCTGCCCCTATGGTTGGTTCCTGCGGCTTGCGCTCGGCGCTGGCTGCTCCTTCTGGCTTCTCTGCTGCTCGCCGTGGTGGCGCTGACGTCGCGGGCAGCTCAGCCTTGGGAGGGGCAGGGGAAGGCGTTCTTGGTGTTTGACCTTGGGGCGTTCTGGCCGGCGGACGAGTAAATTCAGTCTTGGAGATCTCGCCCTGGACGGTGTCCGGAACCTGGCTGGGGCCACCGCCAGATGGCGTCGCCGACCCTCGCGACCCTGCTCCGGCTGGTTCAAGATCGACTTGAGTTGGTCCCTCATCCTCGAATTCTCTTCTCGGCTGATCCCGGCGGATGGCACGGGGATGATCCCCTCGAACTTGGGGTTGATTTTGCGGCGGCCTGGCTCGTCGTCGCGCAGGAGTGGCAGGTTGAACCGAGCCAGGAGTCGGCCTCCCGCCTGAGGGAGGCCGCCCTCCAGTTCCAACCATGCTCACTCTCGCAGAGCTCTGTCGTGTGTCGTTGCCTTTGACAACTCTGGGTCCAACAGGACCATAGTTTGCCGCGGCGGCGAGTTCCTGCTCTGCCACCTCTTCAGCCACATTCTCGTTCGCTGCTACTGGCCGCGATGCGGCGGGCGCCGCCGCTGGTTGTCGTGGTGGCGTCGGCGGTTGCGGCTTCGCACTCAGCGCTCTATCGATGTCCGTGTTGTTGGCTGGTGGCGACTTAGGGAGATCGTCGTACTTGACTTCCGGAGCTGGGGGCTTGGTCACCTGTTTTCCCGGCACAGTGGCGGCCCCCTGTTCTCCTAGCCTGGCGGCTTCATCTCCCCCCTGGGTTAGCTCGCGTCTTCCCGCAGTGGCGACGCCCTGTCCTGCCAGCTCTGCTACCTCGCGTTCCGAGGTTTCTCTTAGTCCAAGCGTTAGTCGCGTTGCTCCTTTTGCCGCTCCAGGGACGTCAGGTACTATCTGAACCGCGGCCTCGCCGAGCGCCTTCAAACCCGCGTTCGGGTCTGCAGCGTCGCTACGAAGCCCACCCCGATACGCCGCGTCTTGCGTGCTGGCGGCGCTGATACTTTGGTCGAAGTTCGCGGCAGCTCCTGCAAACCGCGCCGCCCAACCGATCGGGCCTGGGATAAACATTGACACATAGTTGAAGACCTTCACGATATCCTGCCAAATCGTGGTCTGGGCCTTTCGCTCCTCCGCCAGCTTATCGATGATGAAATTTACCGTGTTCCACTGTTTTGCCGCAAAGCCTTTGGCGAAGGCGTGCTCAAGCGTTCCCTCCTGATAGCGATTGGAGTCGGATCCGGCTGCGAGCGCCTGGCTGAGAAACTCTTTCTCTTTGTTGATGACAATATCTGCTGCGTAGAGAAACTTTAGATCACTCAGCTTCTCTCTGGCCTCACGAACCTTCTTCCGCCCAGAGAAAATAGCATCCCGCAAAATCACTTGCGCGCGGTGGCCACTGTTCGCGGAAAGAATGGTATTGACGTCGGTGCCTGGTGGAAGTTTCAATATTGATTTTCTCGCCACCGCCTGTCGTAATGCTTCCGTATACTGCTGCTGCTCCTTGTCGCGCTTGTCCTGCCTCTCCTTTTTCCTCTGGTAGTAGATATGCGTATACTGCCGGGCGAGTAGGGCCGTACGCCACTTTTGATCGTCTTCTTGCTGTTCTTGGTCAATAGCTTGTGTAAACTCTTTGTGCTCTTTCTGCACCTTAATGACATCGGGGTCGTTGTTTACCTTCTTGATTTCATCTTCTAAGTAGCCAGGCCCCCATCCCTTGCCTGCGTTTCCCACAAGCCGATCTTGCACCTGAATCAGCCTTGCCTCGGTGTCGTCGAGAAAGGAGGTGGCGAGAGCCCGCAAATCGGCAACTAGCGCGTTTTCAAATGTACGTAGCGTTGTGCGCAGCTCGCCGAGGCCACTGAAAGGTGATTCGACTTCTTCCCGCGGCCCATCCATCGGACGCGTTTCTCCGGACTGAATGGCAGTGTGGGTGGCAAGCGCTGAAATCCGACTCTTGCCGGCAATTATTTCTAGAAGTGGATCTTGCTTATAGAGGTTAAGCGAGGCTAGAGAAAGGTGCTGCGCCGCCTGGAGGAGGGTAGTCGCATTGACCTGTTGAGCGGCCCGCGATTTACCATAGCTCAGGGACCACGTGACCCGATCCTCGCCTTTAAAACCGATTTCGCGCCAGTCCTCCTCGAGCTGGTAGCGAAGCAGCAATTCCTTCGGCGTTACGCCATACTGCTGCAGGATCGTTCCTGCACTCGCTGCCTTCAGCAGGTCTTCACCAGACAGGTTCTTTTTGTCGCTGGTTAAGAAATCACGAATGTGCGGAGGCAGCGCGTTGATTTTGTCCCTGGCTTCTTGTTCTCTGTCTTCTTTGAGCTTGCCCAGTGCGCCTTCGAGCTTGTGCAGTGATTGTTCGGTCTTGGCCCGTTTTTCTCGTTCTGCGGACCTCGTGTCGAGGGGTGGCGCAGAAGATAGCGGCATGGGCAAGTTATAGTGCTCGGGGTCCTTGTCGGAATGGGGCGAGAAGACGTAGATGCCGTAGGAGTGGCTCTCTTTCGCCAGGACCTTAGGGTCAGGTTCTCGCTCAGGGTGGAACCCTTGTAATATGGCGCAGGCACGCACCACTATGCCTCCTTTAGGATGCTTAAAGGAGTGATAGGAAGGGCCGATGGTGCGCTTCCGGTAGGTGAACTTAGATGTGGTCTGTGCTAAGAGTGCTCGGCCGATGTTGGTATTCTCTGCGACTATCTCGCGAATGACGGGTGCGCCCGGCCTACCGTGTGAGGGTGTCGTCCCCACCCGATGCCAGGCGTATTCGGGAAAGTTCTCCTCTTCAATGGGGTCAGCCGCCTCGCTGGGTGATTTTCCATCGGGCTTACGTTGCAGAACCGGAGACGCTACGGCTTGACCGACAAGCCCCCCCTTAGCACCCGATTGTTGCACCACATGCGTCAGTTCGTGGGCAATCAGTCGTCGGCCCTCGGCTGTCCCTGGCGCAAACTGACCTGCACCAAACACAATGCTATGACCCAGCGTGTAGGCATGCGCATTGACATCCCGAGCCGATTGTTCGGCAGCCGCGTCGGTGTGCACCCGCACCGCGGAAAAGTCGTGGCCGAAGCGCTGCTCCATGTCTTGACGGAGCAGCGGCTCCAGCGGCCTGCCGGGGCTGGCCAGGGTCTGGCCTACACTGGCCGGCGCCGCATCCGTCTGTCCATGCCATGAATTTGAAAAGCGCTGGATCTGCAGTGGCGCGCTGCGGACGTTGGCATGTGTCGGCGCCGCCATTACCTGATCGGCGACCCGGTCCGCTTCTTGTTCGTAGATATCCCCCGACTCGTTCACCCTGAGTTTGGCTTGCAGACCCAACCGCTGCGGCGTGGTGGTCATAGCCTGCAGGTAACTATTGCCGAGGTAGCGATGCAGCGGCGGGCTCGACTCGCAACTCTGCTCCGGCTGTCTTTGTCCTTCCAGCAGACCCTGAGGCGTCTGTGGGGTCGCCATTGGGCTCTTGTTTTGGTCGTGCGTTGTTGCGGCTTCTGTCGTCGCCATAGGGTCTCCTATCGCTGTCCCTGGGGAACGTTAGTGTCAATCCACGATTTGCCGATTTTCTCGAACTCACGCCGCGTGCCATGCAGCACATGGGTCATGTTGATCGTTCCACCATTGGCGGCCGCGCAAAACGCGGCGCTGAGGACGATGTTCTTGATGTTGCCGCCGGTGATCTGTAACTGCTGCGCGAGCCAGTCGTAATCCAGGTCAGCGCTCACCGGGGTCTGGCGAGGAAAGTGCGTTTGCCAGATCAGCTTGCGACTGGCGGCATCAGGGAACGGAAAATCAACGATAAACCTGATCCGTCGGGTAAATGCCTCATCCATGTTCTCGCGCAGATTGGTGGCGAGAATCACGATTCCTTCGTACGCTTCCATACGTTGCAGCAGGTAGCTGGTCTCGATGTTGGCGTAGCGGTCGTGCGCGTCGGAAACCTTCGTGCGCTTGCCAAAGAGCGCGTCCGCCTCATCGAAGAAGAGAATCGCATTGCTCGCCTCGGCTTCGTGGAAGATTTTCGCCAGGTTCTTCTCCGTCTCACCGATGTATTTGTTGACTACACTGGAGAGGTCGATTTTGTAGAGATCGAGCTGTAACTCGTGCGCGATGACTTCGGCGGCCATGGTTTTGCCCGTCCCCGATGGTCCGGCAAAGAGCGCGCTGATGCCGCGGCCATGCGCGAGCTTGCGCGCAAAGCCCCAGTCACCATACACGCGCTGGCGATGCACAACCTGGCCACACAGCTCTTTGAGCTGCTCTACTTTTTCTCCTGACAGCACGAGATCGTCCCAGGTGTAGTGCGGTTCGATCTTGACGGCCAGCTCTGTTAGTTTATGATGGGACTGGTTGCGGCAGGCGGCGTACAGCTCGTCGCGCGTCACTTCTGCCTCATCGCTCGCCATCGCCCGTCGTTGTGCGACCCACGCGGCGGCA
>Ga0075418_10005455_pt1 | contig 14406 bp, 9 predicted proteins | sample SoiMetdeltSBSDD2_FD_81776 | JGI IMG/M metagenome (GOLD analysis project Ga0075418, IMG submission 81776) | Bulk soil microbial communities from a Populus tree surrounding site in Tennessee, USA - Soil MetaG P. deltoides SBSDD2 | ecosystem: Environmental > Terrestrial > Soil > Tree plantation...
AGACGATCAGGTCGACGCCGCGGGACCGCAGGCTCTCGACGAACGCCGGGCGGTTCACGCCGCGGACCACTTCCAGGGGCACGCGGGCCCTCCGCGCAGCGTGCGTCACCGAGAAGCTCCGCGACAAGGGCACGAGGCGGCCGATCAGAGCGCAGAAGCGGTGGACGACGAGGTTGAGGGACTGCAACAGGAAGTCGCGAGGGCCCATCATCCGTACATATCGCCCGACGTGCGCCGTGCGCAGCTCCCCCGGCACGAGCCCCACACCGACGACGTCACGACGCTCGGCGAGGAGGTAGTCGATGATGAGGGGGATGTAGAACGCATCCTCCTGGGTCAGGACGTAGATGCGCACGATGACTCGGATGGGGCCGCGAACACGTGACTCAGCGCTCGCTCCATGGTGGTGAACGAGAAATCGCGCAGGAGACGCCTCGTCTTGCCCGCGGTCGAGGAGAGGTTCATGTAATGGGTGATCTTGGGCACCGCGCGCGGCATCCTCACCACGGGATGATCGGGGTCGTATTCCCACGGATGGACGTAAAAGATCAGACTTTGCGCCTCCCGCGCGACGAGATGGCGCGCCAGCGCCCGGGTGACCTCGTACGGGTAGAGGCGGAAGTAGCCCCCGCCACCCAAGGGGATGTTCACTCCCCGCTTCGATCGCGCGTGCGGGAGGCGAACCGTGCTCAGCGGGATCTCGAACAAGCGCCCGCCGGAAGGCGTACGCACCCATCCCGGGTGCCGATCCGCGCCCGGAATCCCGTACCGATAGTTGAAGGTCGGAAACACGCTCGAGTCGTAGAGGTACCCCTCCTCGGCCAGGATATCGAGTGCCCACAGGGCCTCGGCCGTGATGGAGAAGTACGGCGCTCGGTAGCCGACGACCCGCCGGCCCGACAATTGTTCGAGCACGTCGCGTGCCCGTCTCAGCTCACGCCGGAACTCCTCCGGCTTCTGCCGATACACGAATCGGTGTGTGTATCCGTGGGAGGCGATCTCGTGGCCCCGCGCCACGAGGTCCCGGACCACCTCCGGCGTGCGCTCCGCCTGGTAGCCGAGGACGAAGAACGTCGCTCGAACCCCGGCCTCCTCGAGCAGGTCGAGGAGCGGCTGAAGCCCTTGATACAGCCGCGGGCGATAGTTCCCCCAGTGGTCCATGTCGATCTCGAGTCCCTGGTACCAGTCTTCGAGGTCGACGCTGAAGACGTTGGGGGCGAGGGCCGTGCTAGGAGTCATGCATCTCGAGGTCGGACTCGGGGGTGAGGGGCGAAGCGCGGACGGCAACGGATCTCGGCCCGAGGCGCGTCGGGGGCCGAGGCCACATCGAGAACGAGGGCGACTGCGAGATCCTACCGCATGAGACCGGGTCATCACCAGGGCTCCCGCTCGTGCGCCCCAACGCCGACGAGAATCGAGCGACCGCGCCGCCTCGGCACGGCCGCTCGTACGGGCGCCACCAACGCCTCGATTGGACCGACCGCTCCATCTTGTCTAGTGTCCCGCTCGTGAGGATCCGCCGGCCGCCGGCGCATGCATGCGCCCGTCCGCCGGGAGTGCCGCCGCCGATGTAATCACGGTGGCATCCATTGCAGGAGAGGCCCCCTTCCAGATGACGGCCGAGACCCCGCTGCGCGTCAACATCGTCTCCATCTACTTCCATCCCGACATGTCGGGGACGAGCCAGATCCTCACGGATCTGGCCGTCGGGTTGAGCAAGATGGGCTGTCAGGTGTCCGTGTACACGACCCACCCGACGTTCGGCTCGCGGTCGCGCGCGAAGCGACGAGAGATCTACAACGGCGTCGAGATACACCGCCTCTTCGGCACGCAGTTCGACAAGAACCACAAGATCGGGCGTGCCATCAACTCGGCGACCTTTCTCGCTTCGGCCTTCTGGACCATGCTCACGCGGCGCGTCGAGGGACCGTTTCTGATCGTGTCTCATCCCCCGTTCCTGGAATTCGCGGGCTATCTCGTTTCGCGGCTGCGGCGCCGGCGCTACGTCTACCTGGTACACGACGTCTTTCCGGACGAAGCCATTACGCTCGGCTTCATCAACCCGAATGGGCTCGTTCGCAAGGCGTGGGACCGGGCCAACACGCTCAGCGTGTCTCATGCGGCGCAGGTGATCGTCCTCAGCGAATCCATGAAGGCGGTCATGATGAAGAAGGGCGGGCATCGGTCAGAGGCACAACGCTTTCACGTCATCCACAATTGGGTGGACGAGGCGTTCATCCGGCCCCTGGCGAAATCCGAGAATTGGTTCGTCACGCGGCACGGACTCGACAACACGTTCGTCGTGCTCTATTCGGGAAACCTGGGCCAGTCACACGACCTCGAAACCATGATCGCCGCCGCCGAGCGGCTGCGCGAACGCGACATGACCTTTCTCTTCATCGGCGACGGTGGGAAGAAGCAGAAGCTGGAGGCGCTGGTCCAGGAACGCGGCCTGCGGAACGTCCGGTTCCTGCCCTATCAACCACGCGATGTCCTGCCCTTCTCGCTGACGTGCTCGGACGTCTCCTTGATGGCGCTGGAGAAAGGCATCGAGGGCCTCCAGATGCCCAGCAAGCTGTACGCCATACTCGCCAGCGGGCGCCCCGTCGTCGCCCTGGTCGAGGCGGGCTTCGAGATCGCGCGGCTCATCGATGGCGCGGGCTGCGGTCGCAGCGTGCCGCCCAACGACGTGGAAGGGCTGTGCCGCGCTCTCGAATTCTACTACGCCGACCGGTCGGCGTGCGACCGCGCAGGGCGCCTGGGGAGGCAATACCTCGAGGCTCATTTCAGCCGCGCGCGCGCCCTGCGCGAGTACTACGACGTGCTCCGATCCGTGCCACGGATGTGAGTCCTGACACTCGGTTCACTCCCTGACCTCAGTCCGCTGAAGGCCGAGCGACCGTGCGGCCCGACGAAGGTTCAGGGCCTCGGCGTCGCGTGCACGGCCTTGGGCGCCCACGGCGGCAGACGCAACGCGGTTCGGGCATTCTCGGGTCCCCCGCGCGGCCGAGGCGCGATCACGGATCCCCCGAGTCCCCCGACGAAGGCGCGCGGGCCGGGAGGTGGTCCGACGCTTGAAACGGGAGACGCATGCAAGGTAAGGTCCAGTCCTCACCCTGTTGGGCCTACGCTTCCTCGAGGAAGGGGTCGACGTGTCAGACGGACTGGTGGTGGTCGCAGGTGGCGGCGGCTTCATTGGAGGACACCTGGTGGCGGCGCTCGGTCGCCGGGGTCTCAATGTGCGCTCTGTCGACATCAAGCCGCTCGCGGAGTGGTACCAAGTCTCTCCCGAAGCGGAAAACGTCATCGCGGACCTGAAGTTGATCGACAACTGCATGCGGGTTTGCCGCGGCGCCACCGAGGTCTACCAACTCGCCGCGGACATGGGCGGTATGGGCTTCATAGAGCACAACAAGGCGCTGTGCATGCTATCAGTGCTCACGAACACGCACATGCTGCAGGCGGCCCAGCAGGCTGGAGCCCGCCGCTTCTTCTATTCCTCGTCTGCGTGCGTCTACAACGCCGACAAACAGGTCTCGGCCGACGTCATCCCACTCAAAGAGGAGGACGCCTATCCCGCCATGCCGGAGGACGGGTACGGATGGGAGAAGCTGTTCTCCGAGCGGATGTGCCGGCATTTTCGGGAAGACTTCAGCCTGCCGACCCGGGTGGCCCGCTACCACAACGTGTACGGACCGCACGGCACCTGGGACGGCGGGCGGGAAAAGGCGCCAGCCGCCATCTGCCGGAAGATCATCCAGGCCAAGGTGAGCGGCCACCACGCGATCGAGGTCTGGGGGGACGGGCATCAGACCCGGTCATTCATGTACATCGACGACTGTATCAAGGGGACTCTCGATCTCACGGCGAGCGACATCGTGGAACCGATCAACATCGGCTCCAGCGAGTTGGTGACGATCAACCAGCTCGTCGACATGGTGGAGGAGATCGCCGGGATCCAGGTGGGGCGCGAACACAACCTCAGCGCGCCCAAGGGCGTCAACGGGCGGAATTCCGACAACACGAGGATCCAGCAAGTCCTCGGTTGGGAGCCTTCGATCCGCCTGCGAGATGGCATGGAGCGGACCTACCGCTGGATCTACGACGAGTACGTCAAGAAGTACGGCAAGTAGTGAGGACGACCGAGGCGCGGTGAACGAAGCGCATCATCCTCGGCCAGGCGCAACAGCGCATCAGCGCGCCGTCGCCGCCGGCAAGGACCTCGAGTTCATAGTCCTGCAGGTCAAGCTCGACGAAATCCGGTTGCACGTGGATACACGCGTGCGTGTTGCCCGGGCCATTGCGTGACTATTGTGGCTTCGTGGCGACGCCGGAGGACGCCGCCTGCAGAACCCAGTCCCACTCGCAGAGATCCCGAGGGCCGTCGTGTCCCAGGCGCTGCCGCAGCCGTCTGGCCAGGTGAGCTCCATAGTTGGCCTTCGTGTGGAACTGCGTGAAACGCAGGGCGGCCGGCGACGGCCGGTAGGACTCGGACGCGGCCAACGCCACCGGCAACAGTCGGGCAATCGCCGCGTCATCCCGGCAGTCGCACGTGGGACCAAGGCCGAAACGGTCCGCCACCATGCCGATCCAGCCGAAGTCGGACGCCAGCACCATGCGCTCGAGTACCGCGGCTCGCACGACAATTCCGGAGGAACCGACATGTCGGGGGTAAGATGCGGCAACGACGTCTGCAGCGGCGATCGCTCGGTGCAGGTCCTCATCGCTGACGAAAGCATCGCGGAGAATGATCTGGCCGCGTTGTTGTAGGTCGCGTGTCGCCTGGATCGCATCCCGGATCGATTCGTCCACTCGTCCAAAGAGCAGCAGACGGTCATCGGATCGCAATGTCCCGGCGCACGCCGCAAAAGCGCGGACGAGCCGGTCGACCCCCTTGCGCTCGTCGAGGCGGCCCGGGCAGCAGATGATTCGCCCCTCGGGTGGGAGGTTCAACTGTCGCCGTGCCTCCTCACGACTCGCGGCCATGGGCGGCGCCACCGGCTCCGGTATCAGCCGCGCCCTTGCCGCCAGGCGCCCGCCACGCAGAACGATCCGCTCGAATGGGATGGGGTCCAGAAAATGGAGAATGTCGAAATGGGACAGCGACGCGGCAGCGAGTGAGGCGCGAGCGGAGAGGGCATCAGGCCAGGAGAGTCGCGGATATGCGAACCGTCCCCGCATCATGATGCCTTCGTACTCGACCTGCTCGCGGCGGTGGACCCGCCCGATGAGCCGTGCGATGCCGCTGATCTGAGCGAAGCCGTCGGCGTAAAGGACATAGACATGATCGGGCTTGTGTCGCTCGACGGCCGCGGCGCATTCCAATACGCGACTGGTCGCCCACCGCCAGGAGGATGCCCCATCGAAGGCCTCGAAGGATGCGTCCACCGTCATGCGATCGAGCACGGGCGTGACGTGCGTACGAAACTCCTCGCTCGCGGGAGTCGACGCGGCCGTGGCGAAGACGATCTCCACATCGAGGTCCGCGATCGACTCCACACAGACCCGAACATGCTGCAACCGGTGACCGGTGGCATCGTTCTCGAAGATCAGAACCCGCAGCGACGCCATGCGCCTCGCCTCTCACTCTCGTTCACGCCTCGCTCCCTTCCCGGGGAGCGGCGGCGGCCGGATCGGCCCATCGGAATCGAATGAGCCCCTCGCGGCCGATCGCCATAGACCCGCCCCACAAGAGTGCCAGCGGGAAGGTGACATGGACACCGGCCATCTGGAAATTGCTCAGATCCGTCACGGCCACTAGGATCGTGGCCGCAGCGGAAGTGGCCAGCCACGCGGACTCCCACGGATCATCATGACGTCGCGACCCCCGCACGCCGATCACGATCGCAGTCAAGAGCATCCAGACGAATGCCGCCAATCCCACCGCACCCTGTTTGAGCCAGATGAACAGGTAGATCTCGTGCGAATACCATTGCTCGATGATGGTGAAGCTGATGGGCTCACGAAAGCTGAATGTGTAGCCCAGCCCGTGGCCCAGCCAGGGCGACGCCACGATGTGAGAGATCACCGTCGCGTACTCGGCGAATCGAACCACCTTTGAGGCGTTCTGATGGGTGAACTCCGCGCCGCCGATCGAACCGAAGCGGCTGCCGGCCAGGGCCAGGAAATCGGTCTGCCCCAAAACCAGCCCGAGCGCCAGCGCTCCCGCCAGACTCAGCCCGAGGAGTGACCCGCAGACCAGCGCTACGCGACCGAGACGAAGGCCTGCCCGGTCCCCGCGCCAGGCGTAGACGAGGACGCAGGTGAGCAGTCCCGCGATGCAACCGAGCCAAATGCCGCGGGTGAACGAGATGAACTGGTGGACGAGGAGCGGCACGGCGACGACCGTCCATCCGAAGGAAGGCAGCAGGCGTCGTGATCGAAGCGCCAGGTTGATCGCCATCATCGCCGCCATGCCGGGGACCGGTGTGAACGCGATGCCCGCTGACCGAGTGTGGTAGAGCGCGAAGAAGACGTAGCCCACAGCCGAACTGGCCAGGCCCAGAGCCAGGAGCCCGGCGGCCAACGGTCTCATGTGCCGTCGCAGATCGAGCCCGTTGGCGACCAGCGGCGCCGTCGCCAGAGCCAGCACGGGAAGCAGTTCGAGCGTTGCGTACTTCGCGGGCTGCCCGACCAACACCCCTCGAAAGTAATTGGCGATCGACAACCCCACGTAGACCAGCAGGGGCAGGAGGAGCTTCGTCCTGGGCAGGGTCAGGAGTCGACCGGGTTGGGACACGGCATACGAAGCCAGCATGAAGAGGATGAGTCCCGAGAGCAGGCTCAGCTCGACCGTCAGTTGGCCCCCTTCGTAGCGAATGAAGGCGGCCGCGATGGTCACCAGGAGATAGCTCGCGAGGAAATCGAATGGCTGCGCGACATGCCTGAGAACAACGACCAGCAACCCCGCCGCGATCCACCAGTTGGTGATCATCCCGACGACGATCAGCGCCACCACGGCCATCGACGACACCCAGCCGGGCATCCAGGCTGTTCGCTCCGCCCTCGTGCTCACGAGTGGACCGCTCCCATATCCCACGTTGCGTTCACGATACAGGTTCCGGCAGCAGCAGTGCCCGGCGGCAGAATCGGCCGGCGCTCGAGGGAACCATCGCGAGCGCCTCCTCAATGTGTCCGGGGACGAGGATGCGCACGCAGGCGACGAACAGAACGGAGAAGAGTCCGCCGGAGGCCATGAACCTTACGATGGACCCGAGGTTCGCGAACACCCGCCCGTCGAGCCAGATGGCCGGGATCGCCGCAGCCAGGGCGATGGCCCAGGCCGGAAGAGCCGAAGCGACCGTGGCGCCGACGGCGATGCCGAGCCGCCCGGCGATGAGCACGGTGCAGGTCAACGCGACGGCGGCCCCGGACAGCCCGGTCCACCATGCGATCCCCTCGACGGCCCGGGCACCGTGCGGCACCATGACCCCTCCTGCCGCCGCGGACGCAATCGAGACCCCGCCCACTGCGAGCAGGGTCAAGGCCCACTGCCGGAACTGCCCGACCGCCTGCTGGGCCGCCAGCGGCACGGCCAGCATGACCAAGAATGGATACATGTACCCCAGCACCCGAACCGCGGCAGCGGCGCTCTCCCACTTGCCGTGCCAGATCAGCTGCTCCAGCGCTGGAAATGTCACCGCGAGCCCCAACGACAGCGGTGTCGCAAGGAGCATCATCTGGCGAATGGACTTGAGAATCGCACTGTCGAGCCGCCCACGGTCGCCCGTGAGCTTGGCAAACGCCGGCAGGAGAACAGCACCCACATTGGCCGAGAGCAGGATGCCGACCTGTGCGACGATGTTGAACGCCATGAAGTATACGCCCACCAGGTCGGTGTCCCGAGAGACCGCGGAGAGCGCCAGATTGGGGGCCCAGTTGATCATCGCGATCGCGAGACTCCCGAGCAGGATCCACCTCGCGTGGGACAACAGGGACGGCCAAGTCGAGACTTCGGGCCGGCGCGACCAGAGGCGTTCCGGATTGACGTACCGGAATGCGACCCACTCGAACACGGCGCACACGGGGAGGGTGAGGACCAGCGTGAGGGTGCCAAGCGTGTCGGCGAAGCGCCACGCGAGAAGAATCATTCCTCCATACCGGATCAGCGACGAGAAACCCGTGATCGCGCTGATCGTGCCGAACTGCAACCCCCCCATGGGCCGTGCCTGCAGGACGGCGCCCGGCGTGCCGAGAGGGGCGCTGATCGCGGCCACGTAGACAAGGAGCGCGATGCTGTGGGCCTGGGCCGCGTCTTCGGTCCACAAGCTCGAAAACTGGGCCATCCCCACCATGAGGCCTGCGGTGAGCAGGTTGAAGCACAAGGCCATGTAGAACACGGGACCGATGAGCTGCTCGTGCCGCCGGTGCTCGCGAACGAGATACTGTCGCAGGCCGCCTTCACGGAGGACCGCCGCCAGGGCCGACACCGACATCGCGATTCCAAACACCCCGAAGTCGGCCTGGGTCAGCCACAATCCCAGGAGTACCGTCGCCATGAGCCCCGTGAGACGGGTGGCGACCGCGTTGAAGAGCATCCAGAACGAGCCGCGGAACGCCGCCCTTCCCACGGGCGGGGTTGAGGAATCCGGAGGCTCATTCGAGGTCATCGTCATCCGGTGAGGGACGCTTGGAGGGGTCCCCTGGGGGCGGCCACCGGAGCTCTACGGAAGGTTGGCCGCCGACCGCAGCTCGTCGGTCGCAGCCGGCATCAATCGGCAGCCGCCATGCGTACGAACGGTCTGGATGACGGCCCCCCCCGGATCGCGGCCAACCCTGCACCGAGCGCCAGACTCAGCAGGAAGGCCCCGGCCATCATGGTCAGCCGCTTCGGCCGCGACTTGCGCTCGGGAGGAACTGCCACGTCCAGAATGTCGATTGTCATGACGTTGCGCGCCTCGTTGATCCGGGCATCCTCGTACTGGGCGGTGAGCAGGGCGAGCACCTCTTCCAGGGCCCTCACATCGCGGACCAGTCGGGTCAGCTCGAGGCCGGTGGCCGGGAGCTCCCGCATCTTCTGTTCGAGCTGTGCCAGCTCCTGACGGATCTGGATTTCCTCGTCGCTGCCGAGGGAATAGCCGCGAATGACGCCGAGCCGCACCTGGAGCATCGTCCGGCGCGCATAGATGGACGCGGCCTGCTCGACCGCGGAGGACACATGGGAGCTGAGCGCGACCGTCTTGTTCCGGGACTGATAGTCGGCGAGCCGGCGTTCGGCCGTGGCCAATTCATCCTTGGTGTCGGATAGCCGCTCCTCGATGAACAGCCGGGCGCGGCGACCTTTGGTCATCCGGACCTCGCGATTGAACTGGTCCAGGTACTCCATGAAGGCGTTGGTCATGTCGGCGGCGACCTTGCGGTCCCGGTCCTCGACCGAGACCTGGATGGTGCCTGCCGCGGTCAGATTGAAGCGCGTGTGGTCATGCAGATCCTCGATGGCGTCGATCATGAGCTTCTGATCGTAGCGCCGCTTCAAATCGAACCGGTTCACCATCTGCTCGCCGATCCGACGGCTCTGGAGGACAACCATGAACACGTCAGCCGGCGTCACTTGGGTCGGGATCTTGATCCCGGGGACTGCCACACCGCGCAAGAGCGTGGCAAGCCCGATACCCGACTCCTCTTCACTCGGAGGGAGCAGCTCGGCCGTGGCCCGATACCAGGGCGGAAGCAGGAATGCGATGGTCCCCACCGCGATGGTCGCGGCGGCGACGAGGATGGTGATGCCCCGCCGCCGAGCCCGCACGCGATCCCATAGGACTGAAAGGGTTACGACGCGATCCTGATCCATGTCGATGGCGGGATGGGGGTTGCGGGAGGGAAGGTGTGCGGCCCCAGGGCCGCCGGACGCAAAGCACAAAGGAGCGTACCTCGTTGGCTCCCAATGGTCAACAGGCCGAAACCAATCGTCGAGCGGCCCCCCGCCCTCCGCTCGACCTCTGCCGATTCACGCGAGGTCATCTAGGCGGGCACGAACAAGAGGTTCGTGTGCTCGTATTTGTCCCGGGGCCTGTGCTCCACGAATGCCCCGCTCTTCCATTCCAGCCCCTTGTAACCCAGACCGAGCGCAGCATCCACCAGGGCGCGGGAGGGGCGTTTGTCTTGTCCTCCCTCGATGTCGCCAACCTCCAGCGTGAACATCGGCCGCCGGGACCTGAGGATTCCGTTGCAACCGGCCAGGACATCCATCTCGGCGCCCTCGGTGTCGATCTTCAGGAAATCGGGGTAGATCCCGGTCTCAGCGCACCACCCATCCAGCGCGCGGGCCATGATCTTGAGCGTTCTGGGCGTGGCTCGGGCAAGTTCGTCGTCCTTGATCTTTCCGCCGTACATGGAATTGAAGACGGAAAACTCGCTGCCGAAGTCGGTGAACTCAATATGGGTGTCCTCGCGAAACGCGGCGAGTTTCTCGCATCGGCAGTTGGCGAGATGGGCCAGGTTTTCGTTCACGATCTCGAAACTCGATGGCGTGGGCTCGAAGGCCACGACTCTCCCTCGGGGTCCCACGATGGCCGAGGCCAACAGCGAGAAGAACCCGATGTGCGAACCGACATCGAAGAACGTCATCCCCGGCTTCAGGTAGCCAAGGAGTACGTGGGTCATGTCCTCCTCGAAAAAGCCGTATCGGTAGATGGCGACGGAAACGCGGTCGGGGAAGACAACGTTCATCCGCTCGCCCCAAAAGGTGGTGGCCATCTGACGAGACCTGCTCCTGCGCGACCGACACCAGATTTCAAGAAGCTTGGAGTAGGGGCCTCGCAACGGACGCGCGAGCAGCTTCCTCAACGGGCCGGCCCGAGACGCGACCAGTACGGCCCGTTCGAATCGCTGAACATCCTTGCTCGTGGGGCGAGGAGTTGACGCTCCGGGAGACATTCGGCGGTCTCTCATGAAGTGAGCGCGACCGAGAGGCCAACCCAGCGATCCTTTCCCGCCGAACCGTAACGGCCGGTTCCCCACCGGTTCGATCGACGGTGGCCGCGCACAATGCCCCGATCGCGGCGGGTTGTGATGCCCAGCCCTCGAGCGCACGCGCAAACCCATGGGACTGAAGAGGTCACGACGTGATCCTGATCCATGGCGATGGCCGGACGTAGTTACCGAAGAGAGGGTGGGCCTCGGGGCGCAAAGCGTGACGAGCGTAGCTCGTTGGCCCCCAATGGTCAACAGGATTCGTCGCCCCTCCGAGAGGAGGTCCTTCCCCGATGATCCGTGAGGCGCACTGGCTTACGCAACTTCGAAATGAAACAATGGCGGAGCGAGCCTGACGACCGCCGGTCGAAACAGGCGTTCGAGCGGCAGCCAAACTCGAAGCTGGGGCGGCCGGGACGACCCATCGGCGGGTTCCAGGGTCGGGAAAGATGGTCACTGACCCCGAGGAACCTGTGATGTGCGGGATCACCGGCATCGTCTCCCGGGAGCGACTCTCCCCGAATCATCTCGAGCCGCTCGCGCGAATGGTCGACGCAATGGCCCACCGTGGACCCGACGGGGCGGGCCGGTTCGTGGATTCCCACGTGGCCCTGGCGATGCGGCAGCTCAGCATCATCGATCCCAAGACATCGTGGCAGCCCCTCTACAACGAAGACGACTCGCTGGTCCTGATCGCGAACGGTGAGATCTACAACTACATCGAGCTGCGCGATCGGCTCGTTGCTCTCGGGCATCGGTTCCGGACGCGAGGTGACTGCGAGACGATCCTCCACCTCTACGAAGAGCATGGTCCCGACTGCGTCCATCATCTGCGGGGCATGTTCGCGTTCGCCCTGTGGGACGCCCGTCGCCAGCGCCTGCTGCTGGCCCGAGACCGCATGGGGGAGAAGCCGCTCTACCTCCACGAGCGCGACGGGGAGATCGTGTTCGGCTCCGAGCTCAAGACGCTCCTTCGGTCCGGTCGGGTCCCGTTCGCCCTGAATCCCTCGGCCGTCGACCTCTACTTCCACTACCAATACGTGCCGGAGCCGCTGACCCCGATCCGCGGCGTCCGGAAGCTGCCGCCCGCCCACCGGCTCATCGTGTCGTTGGCGCCCTGGTCGGTGAAAGAGGAGTGCTACTGGCGGATGGAGGATGCCCCCGCGATCGATGGAGATCCGGCGGCGGTCATTCGGGCGGAGTTGGAGACGATCAGTGAGATCGTCATCCGCTCCGACGTTCCGGTGGGCGTGGCGCTGAGCGGCGGTCTCGACTCTAGCGCGATCGCCGCCCTGGCCGCACGGAAGTACCCCGGGACGATGCACGCCTTCAGCGTTGGCTACTCGGACCATCACCGTTCGGATGAGCGAAAGTATGCCCGGAGGCTGGCGGCCCACCTCGGCATGCCCTTCCACGATATCGAGATCGACACGCCGGCCATGGTGGAGGCGTTCCCGAGCCTCGTCTCCTGGCAGGACGACCCGATCGCGGACATCGCGGGATACGGCTACTACTCCCTCGCGCAAGAAGCTCGCAAGGCGGGTGTCCCGGTTCTGTTGCAGGGACACGGGGCGGACGAGCTGTTCTGGGGCTACCCCTGGGTCATTGAGGCCGCGCGCCAGTCCTGCCGCAAGGCCCGGCTCGGTCGGGCACGAATCAGGGACATTCCGCAGTACTTCCGTGTCTCGGCACCGAGGTTCTGGTCGAGACGGGGCCAACTGGACTGGGCACTCTCCCTGTCCGGGCTGCGTTCATCGTGGGTCGCTTTCCAACGCGATTGCCTGAGCCCCAGGGAGCGGCTGGTCTTCTACGAGCTCGCGCCGGATTTCCACGCTGCGTCGAAAACGATGCGCCGCCTCTACGAGAGTCGCTTTCAGGAGTCTCTGGACCACCAGAGCCCGTTCGACGCATTCACGTTCCCGACGCCGTGGCCCCCGATCGAGATCCTGATGACCCGGCTGATCTGCCAGACGTATCTGCTCGAGAACGGTCTCGCTCAATGCGACCGTCTCAGCATGGCTTCGTCCGTCGAGCTTCGGCTGCCCCTCGTGGACTACCGGCTGGTCGAGATCGTGATCGGCCTGAGAAAGGCCCGCTCCGACCTGAAGCTGCGGCCCAAGGCATGGCTCAGGGAGGCGGTCCGCGACGTCGTGCCGGGCTGGGTGCTCGATCGTCCCAAATGGGGGTTCCACCCGCCCGTCCGTCGCTGGCATCGGGCCCTCTTCGAGCGGTACGGGACCCGGCTCCGGGACGGGCTCCTGGTCGAACTCGGTGTTCTCGAGCCGAAGGCCGCCCGACAGCTCGCCGAGGGTCGATTTCCGCTGGAGGCCATCGCGCCGCTCTCGTTCAAGGCGCTGGTCCTAGAACTCTGGTGCAGGCAGGCCTTGGCGGGCGAGGTGCCGGAGCGGGCGGAGGCATCGCTCGCGACATCGTCATGCTAGAGGGGTGACACCGCGCCGCGTCCGGCTTCTTCCGGTTGCGTCCCCTGGGCGTCCGTGCCGGATCGCTACCGCCGCACGCCCCGCGACCGGAAGATCACCCGCGGCCCTGCCGGAGCCTCCGAGGCCGAGGCCCGCCACGCCGGCGGCTCGGGCGCTTCGGGCTCGAGCAGCGCCCGCTGGGCCAAGGCCCAGTCGGCGGCCGTGAGACCGCCCTTCTCCTGCGCCTCCGCGAGGGTCGCGAGGGCGCGTCGACCGGCGTCGTGGAAGTCGCGCTCGCTGGTCGCCGCCGCCAGCTCGGCGAGGAACAGGACCGCGCGCGCGTTCTCGATCGGGTCCCTCCCGGCACGGTGGATGGTGCCGTCCTTCTTCGGCCGCGCCTGGGTCATGAACCCGCCCTGGACACGGTCCTCGAACTTCTCGATCATGACGCGCCCGAGCCCGCGCGCGCGCTCGAGGTCCTTCTTCCGCCCGCACAGACGCCACGACAGCAGCAGCGCCCGCCCCATCTCCACCTGGTCCGCGAGCCGTGGCCACTCGAGGACCTCTCCGAAACTGTTGCGGCGCAGGAGCACACCCAGCGGATCGAAGCACGTCTCCCACACCCGCTCGATGCTGCGCAGCGCGAAGTCCCGCGTGACCGGATTGGTGTTCGCCGCCGCCCAGGTGAGCCATGCATGGATGGCGACGCCGTTGGAGGCGGGCTCCAGATCGCGGTCCCCGACCTGGGCCGACACGAAGCCGCCGCGGCCATCGAGCAGCACGCGATCCATGAACGCGGCCACCCGATCGGCGTCCTTGCGGTAGCGCTCGTCACCGGTCGCCCGCCAGGCGGCCAGCAGCACGGCGAGACGGCGCCCGTTGACATCGGTGCGGGTCTCGAACGCGGCGCCTTCGGCGGCGCTTCTCGGCCGTCGGGTCACGAACCCGCCGCTCACCGTGTCCATGAGCGCGCGGGTCCACCCGATGGTCGCGAGCGACCGCCGCTTCCAGTCGGCGCCCGCTGCGTCCCGACCCAGCACGAGACCCAGCTCCACGGCGCTCTCCGAGGGTACGC
>Ga0075418_10005456_pt1 | contig 14405 bp, 11 predicted proteins | sample SoiMetdeltSBSDD2_FD_81776 | JGI IMG/M metagenome (GOLD analysis project Ga0075418, IMG submission 81776) | Bulk soil microbial communities from a Populus tree surrounding site in Tennessee, USA - Soil MetaG P. deltoides SBSDD2 | ecosystem: Environmental > Terrestrial > Soil > Tree plantation...
CACGAATGCCAGATCCTTTCCGACTCGTCGTGGCATCGGTACCGGGGGGATCAGCTCGAGTTTCAACCCGGCCGCTGGCACGACTGTCGTCTCCAGGCCTCGAGCGGTGCCGACTGCCGTGAGGGCCAGCTCAGGGGCAAGCCGGCGTAGCTCGAGGCCGGTTGCGATCAACGGCGAGGTATGCCCCGCCGTCCCGCCGCCGACGAGCACTACAGAGCCCGGATCCACAGACGAGTCGTTCATGCGCGCGTCCGCGAGCCAACCACGGTCGTCATCCGAGGCCGAGGCCGCATGGCCTTCCTGGCCAGCAGCTTGCGAGCCTCGGGCTCGCGGCGAGCACACGCAAGCAGTACGCCAACCGCAAGCAGGTTGGCGATCAATGCCGAACCCCCGTACGACACCAGCGGCAGCGGAACACCCGCAATCGGAAGCAGCCGTAACACGACTGCCAGATTGATCAGTGCCTGCACCATGAACCAGGCGGTGATACCTCCGGCGGCATAGCGTATGAAGAGATCGTCAGCATGCATCGCGATCCGAATGCCCGCATATCCCAGGATGCCGATCATGGCAAGCACGACCAGGCTGCCGAACAGACCAAACTCTTCGCCAAGTACAGCGAAGATGAAATCAGTATGTGCCTCCGGGAGACTGCCCCACTTCTGCCGGCTGGCCCCGAGCCCGACACCCCACCAGCCGCCAGACGCGATCGCGAACATACCGGCGTTGGCCTGATCATTGGCGCCATTGAGATCAAGACTCGGGTCGAGAAAGGCAGCAAGACGGCGCATTCGCACCGGCGAGCTGACGAAGATCGCGATCACACCCACCGCACCAGCTGTTCCCAATGCCATGAGCACTCGCAGCGGAGCACCGACAATCCACAGCATGCCCGCAGCGATGACCGCCATGACGACCGCTGTTCCCGCGTCGCCCTGGAACAGCACGAGCAAGATCAATATCGCACTCACCGGCAGGAAGGGCACCAGCAGATGTTTCGGCTGGTCGAGCAAGCGGTACTTGCGGGCCAGCATGTCAGCGCCCCAAACGATCATGGCTAGCTTGGCAAACTCTGCCGGCTGTATGGAGAACAGCGAGGAGCCGAGGTAGAGCCAGTTGCGGTTACCATTCACCGAGATGCCGAGCGGCGTATAGGTCAAGATCAGCAAAATGGCGGCGAGAGCGACACCGAACCAACTCAGCAGCCGCAGCGTGGACTGCGGCAACTTCATGATCGTGAATGCGCCGAGTATGCCGACCGCGAGGAAGAGCAGTTGCCGTTTGACGTAGAAATATGAGTCACGGAACGTGAGATAGGCATTCACGCTGGACGCCGAGAGCACCATCATCACGCCGAGGATGACCAGCAGGGACACAGAGCCGAGCACCAGGTGATAGCTGGTCAGTGGCCGGTCCAGCATGGAGCGAAGCCAGTGCAGTACCTCAATGGCTGCCATTGGGCGCCGACTGTCCTCGGCCCGGGTATGGCGGATCGATCCAGCTCGGTTGCTGGACGCGGTCGAGCCCTGCGGGGTCAGGGTCGCCACTGACGCCTACTCCTCTGCAAACGCGCGCACCGCGGCAGCGAAGGCATCTCCGCGGGCGGCGTAGTCGGTGAACATGTCCTTGCTGGCGCACCCCGGCGCGAGCAGGACAGCATCACCAGGTCTGGCCAGGGAAGCGGCCGCCGCAACGGCTTGTGCCATTGCTCTAGTGTCGGCTCCCTCGATGATTTGTGTGGGGACTTCGGGCGCGTGTCGAGCCAGGGCTTGCGCGATGATCTCCCGGTCTATCCCGAGGAGTACGGCGCCACGCAACCTTTCACGATGTGCAGTGATCAACTCGTCGAAGGTGGTGCCCTTGGCCTGGCCTCCGGCTATCCACACCACGGAGTCAAAGGCCCGCAACGCGGCATCGGCGGCGTGGGGGTTGGTGGCCTTGGAGTCATCAACCCAGGAGACCCCATTGCGTTCCAGGACGGTCTGGATCTTGTGCGGGCCGACTCTCACCGTTCGCAGCCCCTGGCGGACCGCTGTGGCGGGCACCCCGTAGGAGCGAGCCAGCGCGGCGGCTGCCAGTGCGTTCGCCACGTTGTGCGGGGCGGCGGGGTTGACGTCGCTGACCTTGGCCAGCTCTAGCGCCGAGTCGCGACGCTGCTCGATGAATGCCCGATCCACCAGCAGATCGTCGACGACGCCGAGCATCGACAGCCCCGGCGTTCCCAGCGTGAAGCCGATTGCTCGGGCACCTTCCACCACCTCAGCTTGCTCCACCATCTGCTCGGTGACCGGGTCAGCGACGTTGTAGACGCAGCTGGCCTGCACGCCGGCGTAGATCTTGGCCTTGGCGTCGCGGTAGGCGGCGTACGAGCTGTGCCATTCCAAGTGGTCAGGCTGCACGTTCAGGACGGCGGCTGAGTGCATGGCCAGTGAGTTGGACCAGTGCAGCTGGTGACTGGACAGCTCGACGGCGAGCACGTCGTACCGTTGCGGGTCCAGCACGATCTCCATGATCGGGCGGCCAATGTTGCCGACCGCTGCCGTCCTCAGCCCTGCTGCGGCCAGTATCGACTCGAGCATCTGGGTCGTCGTGGTTTTGCCGTTCGTGCCCGTGATGCCAAGCCAGGGCACGATCTTTTCGGGCCGGCTGAGTCGCCAGGCCAGCTCCACCTCGCTCCAGATGGGCACGCCACGATCCGCGGCCTGCACCAGCAGTGGTGCGCTGGCCGGCCAACCGGTCGCGATCACCAGGTCGGCATCACCGGGCAGGGTCTCGGTGGAACCCGGCCCGAGCTGGACAGATCCGCCGAGCACCTCCAGCAGCTTGCCTTTGTCGGAGGTGAGGTCGTCCAGCAGGTCGTCCAAGGTCGTGACACGAGCGCCGAATTGCAGCAGCCCATCGGCAGCCGCAAATCCCGAGACTCCGATACCGGCCACCACAACGTGCGCCTGCTGCCATGGTGATCGACCATCTGCCTGCGCCAGCCAGGAAGGACTCATGTGCCTGCCACCCACTCCGCGTAGAAAATGCCCAGGCCAGCGGCAACGCATAGTCCGGCGATGATCCAGAAGCGCATCACGATCGTCACCTGCGCCCAGTTCAGCAGCTCGAAGTGATGATGGATCGGCGACATCTTGAAGAGTCGTCGACCCCGGGTCAGCTTGAAGAAGCCGACTTGGAGAATCACCGACATCACTTCGAGAACCAGCAGTCCCCCCAAGATCACCAACAAGAGCTCGGTGCGGGTGAAGATCGCCATCCCGGCGAGCGCGCCACCCAGAGACAGCGAGCCGGTGTCACCCATAAAGATCTTGGCTGGCTCCGCGTTCCACCACAGGAAGCCGAAGCAGGCGCCGGCGAGCGCTACCGCGACCACCGCCAGATCGTACGGGTCCCGAACCTCATAGCATTTCGGTCCGGCAGACGCGGTATAGGCGCAGGACTGGTTGTACTGCCAGATGTTGACCAGCGTGTAGGCACCGAAGATCATCACGCAGGCACCGGAGGCAAGGCCGTCGAGCCCGTCGGTGAGGTTGACGCCATTGCTGGCGGCGGCGATCAACAGCATCACCCAGATGATCACAAGAATCAGTGGCAGTTGCAGCCATTCGATGTCGCGCAGGAAGGAAATGGCAGGTGAGGCCGGGGTGACTCCCCGCTCGTCGGGGAATTGCAGCGACGCAACCGCGAACACGATGGCGACGATCGATTGGCCAGCGATCTTTGCCTTGCTGCGCAAGCCGAGCGAGCGCTGCTTGCTGATCTTGATGTAGTCATCGAGAAACCCGACCACACCTAGGCCGGTGAAGAGGAACAGCACCAGCAACGCCGAGGCAGAAGGGGCTGTAAAGGTGATCAAGTGGCTGCCGAAGTAGGCGAAGAGGACGGCGGCAATGATGACCAGCCCGCCCATGGTGGGAGTCCCCCGCTTGACGTGGTGGGAGGTGGGACCATCGTCACGGATCAGTTGCCCGTACCCCTTCTTGACCAGTACGAGGATTGCCAGCTTGGTGCCGAGCAGCGTGCCAAGCAGGGCGAGGCCGCCGGCGAAGACAATGGTCTTCACACGGCATCCTGATCTGGAGGTGGTCCGACTGCGGTGAGGATTTCGTCGGCCACGGTGTCCAAGGCTAGGCCACGGGAGGCCTTGACCAAGACGACGTCGCCAGGGCCAAGATCACTCGTAACAACAGCAACCGCGTCCGCCTTGGCCGTCACTTGCACCGCTCGGCTGGACGGTAAACCGGCAGCGACGGCGGCGCTGGTGATGCAGCCTGCGTATTCACCAATCGCCACCAGGTGCTCAACCCCGCTCTGTGCCGCGAACCGGCCGATCGCGGCGTGCTCCTCGGCTGCCGTCTCGCCCAACTCGAGCATGTCTCCCAGCACAGCCCAGGTGTGCCGGCCCGCTCGACCCAGCTCGGCAAGGGTGGTCAGCGCGGCACGCATCGAATCGGGGTTGGCGTTGTACGAGTCGTTGATCACCGTCACGCCATCGGATCGGTCGTGCAGCTCCATACGCCAACGCGATCGCGGGCCGGCCTCACTCAGTGCGGCGGCGACTTGGTCGAGCTCGAGACCCACCGCGGTCGCAGCAGCTGCCGCGGCGACCGCGTTTGCGACCTGATGGCGCCCGGTGAGCTGAAGTTGCACGAATTCAGATAGATCGTCTCGGCCGTCATGGAGCACGAAGGAGTAGCGCCCATAATTGTCGCCGACCAATTCGGAGGCCCAAACACCGTCCTCAAGTGGCTCGACGGTTGACCAGGGCAATACCTGTGCGCGGGTACGCCGGCGCATCGACCAGACCAGCGGATCGTCAACGTTCAACACGGCCCAGCCATCAGCCGGAAGTGCCTCCACCAGTTCACCCTTGGCGCGAGCGATTGCCGCCTGCCCGCCAAACTCCCCAACGTGGGCCTGTCCAACGTTCAGCACCACTCCGACTCGGGGTGGTGCGATGTCGCAGAGGTAGGCGATATGGCCTATGCCACGCGCACCCATCTCTGCGACGAGGAATCTGGTCTGCTCGTCAACGCGTCCAACGGTGAGCGGCACACCGAGCTCATTATTGAGATTGCCGAGCGCCGCCACCGTCGGACCGGCCTGCTCCAGAACCTGCGCGAGCAAGTCCTTGGTGGAGGTCTTGCCGACTGAGCCGGTGATGCCGATGACATGGAGACCTCCAGCACTCGCCCGGTCGACGAGGTATCGCGACAGCCGGCCCAGCCCGACAAGCGGATCAACCACCACCAGGCACAGTGCCCCCTCCACCGGGTGCCTGGTGAGCGAAGCTGCCGCCCCTGCTGCTGTGGCCGCCGCCACGAAGTCATGCCCGTCGGAATGCTCACCGCGCAGCGCCACGAACAAGGCACCAGTCGACGCCGTCCGGGAGTCGGCAGTCAGGGCAGTCACGACTGCAGTTGTGTCGCCGGGACCAGATATCTGAGCACCCAGCACCGTGGCGATCTCGTCGATCGTCACTGCGATCACGGCATCGAATCCTGCTGGCCGGCGGGCCCGGCCAGATCCGGGTGCAGCGCAGCCCACTCCTCGGCTGCCACCATCGGATCGCTGAAGGACAGGACCTTCCCAGCAATCTCCTGACCGAGCTCGTGGCCTTTGCCGAGGATCGCGATCACGTCACCAGAAGTGGCCAGTTGGAGCGCGAGATTGATAGCCGAGCGCCGGTCGCCGCCATCGATGACCTCGGTGGCCAGACCATCTCGGACCACAGCTGCTCGAGCCCCACCGATCAGTTGTGCCCGGATAGCGGCAGGGTCTTCGGAGCGTGGATTGTCATCTGTGGCAATCACCACGTCCGCGTGACGAGCCGCCGCCTCGCCCATCGGCTCCCGTTTTTGCGGATCGCGGTCACCACCGCAGCCAACGACCACAATGCGGCGCCGGCTTCCGACTGCCTCCAGCGCTGCAGCGATCGCCTGGGGCGTGTGGGCAAAGTCGACATAGACCAGCGGCGCACTGGGACCTAGCTCGACCCGCTGCATCCGGCCGGACACATTGGCCTGCGCGAGACCCGCGGCCGCACGTTCCAGGTCGCCGCCGATCGCGTCAACCATGGCCAGCGCCGTCAACGCGTTGCGGACGTTGAAGTCACCGGGGAGTCTCAGGTTGAAGTCGACGATCCGACCGCGCAGGTCGGCGCGAACAGCCGTACCTCCATCGGGTTGAGCTCGGTACGCCAACGCCCGGCAGGCGGCATCGGCGTCGATACTCACGGTAGTGAGGCCCATATCGGCCCGGCGGCCAACGCGCTGCACCAGCTCACGGCCCCTCGGATCGTCGACGTTGATCACCGCATGCCTGGTGCGCTCCGGGGTGAACAGTGATGCCTTCGCCTCGAAGTAGGACTCCATATCGCCGTGGAAGTCCAGATGATCTCTGCCGAGATTGGTGAAGGCTGCGACGTCAAAGGTGATGGCATCGGCGCGACCGAGCACCAGAGCGTGGGAGGAGACCTCCATCACCACTGTCTCCGCTCCCTCCTCGAGCAGGAAAGCCAGTAGGCCCTGAAGATCAGTCGACTCCGGCGTCGTCACAGTCGTGGGGACGCAGTCGAGGGCCACGCCGTTCAGCCGGAAACCGACGGTACCGACCAGCCCGGTACTCACTTCTCCCGCCCGCAGGGCGGCCTCCAACAGGAATGTGGTGGTGGTCTTGCCGTTGGTGCCGGTGACGGCGCACATGGTGAGCGCGTCGGCGGGCCGGCCATAGATGGTTGCCGCGACGCCGGCCATTGCCTGCCTAGGTTGGTCGACCACGATCACCGGCAGCTGAACGCCATTGGCCATCTGGCCGCCAGCCGCGTCAGTGAGAATGGCAACGGCCCCCGCCTGGGCGGCTTGTTGGATGAATTCTGCGCCGTGATGATGCGCACCAGAAAGCGCGACGTACAGATCGCCTGGACGGACCAGCCGGGAGTCGATACTGATGCCACTGACAACCGGGCCGCTTACAGCGGCGCGGTTCCCGAACAGCTCGGCTAAACCGATCTGGTGTCTGGTGCGCGGCCGGAGCACGGCCCCCCGTAGACCTAAAGACACGTTTGTGACGTTATCGACTCGTCGGGCCGTTCGGACCAATACCCTGCATTTGCTTCGCTCGCTGCAGATCACCAGGTCGTGGGCAGCGGTTTGTGCGGCCTCGCATCCGGAGCGACCGAGTAGCGGGGTAACGCGATATTCATGATGTCGCGGTACGCCGGGGCTGCGGTTACCGATCCGGTATCGCCAGCTCGTGGGTTGGTGATCACGACATAGGTCAGGATCTGCGGATCGTCGAGCGGCGCGAAGCCCACAAATGAAGTCACGTAGCCCCGATAGCAGCCGCATTTGGTGTCCGCACGCTGCGCGGTGCCGGTCTTACCGCCTGTGGTGTATCTGTCGAGCTTCAGGTTCAGCTGGCCATTGACGCTGTCGATGACGGCCTGCATCAGTTCACGGACCTCGGCCGAACTCTGCTCTGAGATCACACGGCGCTGGGGTGCTCGCGGCAACGCCACCTGCTTGCCCTCCCCGTCGGTGGCCCTCTTAATCACCGTTGGCGGGTTATAGATTCCGCCGTTCACGATGCCCGCGATGGCTGCGGCTTCCTGGATTCCTGTCACCGCCAGCGCCTGACCGAACGCGATCTGATCCCGCTGTCCATTGTTCATGTCGGGCTTGGGCAGGATTCCCGCAGATTCTCCGGGAAGCTCGATGTTGGTTTTCGACCCGAGACCAAAGCTCACCAGATAGTCGTGCAGCTTTTGCTTGTCGAGCTGCCTGGTCAGCAAGACCGTGCCGATGTTGGATGAATCCGCAATCACCCCACGCATGGTGTAGTGCAGCACTCCGTGCGAGAAGTGATCCTTGATCGAGCGGCCGCCCGAGGCGAGACGGCTGGGAATGACCACACGCGTGGATGGCGTCACCGTCCGGGAGTCGATCAATGCGGCCGAAGTCAAGACCTTTTGGACGCTTCCGGGCTCATAGGGTGCCGAGACGGCTCGATTGCCGCGGTCTTCTGACTTTGCAGCCTGCGGCCTGGACGAGTCATAGCTGGGGGCATTGGCCAGGGCGATCACCTGACCCGTCTTGACGTCCAAGACGATCGCGATACCCGAGTCGGCGCGGTTCTTGGAAACCTGCTCCGCCAGCCGTCGTTCAGCGACCCACTGCACCTCCGAGTCGAGCGTGAGCTGGAAGCTGAGGCCATTACGCGCCGGTGTGATGGAGCTCTGGCCAAGCGGAATCTTGCTGCCATTGGGGGCGCTCTCATACGTTTCCTTGCCTTCGACGCCAGCGAGCTGCGCATTGAGGGTCCGCTCCAGCCCAGCCAGACCCTTCCCATCCGCCCCGACAAAACCGACAACCGGGGCACCGACCGAGCCATTGGGGTATGTGCGGATGGGATCGCTTTCCCGGAAAACGCCATGCAGATCCCGGCTCGATAGGTCGGCCGCGAGCGCGCTGTAGGTGAGAGCGGGCACCTTCTTCTTGAGATAGACAAAGCGGGTGCCGGTCTTGGTCAGCAGCGGCATCAGCTCCACCGGCGACATCCCGAGGTGGACAGCGAGCACACTGGCGAACTCTGCGGCACGCGGAGCAGTCAGCGTCGGGTCGGCTGTCACGGCAACGGCCGGCTGGGTCGAGGCGAGAACCAGACCGTTGCGATCAGTGATCTCGCCACGGGCCGGAAGCAGCGGCAACGTCCGAGTCAAAGCGTCGGCAGTATAGGAAGAGGAGTCGAAGCCCTGCAGTTGCAGCAGCCGGCCCGCGCACAGCGAGAGTGCCATTGCGACGGCGATCAGCACCACATGCAACCGTCGAGGGGCCGAAGCCAACGGCAGCCGCATTGGAGGTCTGCGGCGAACCAGCCGGATCCGCGGAGGTTGAGCTACCCGCGGCCGGGGTGTGTGGACCGTGCCGTCACGAAGAATGCGTACTCCACGGGCGTGCAAGGTGGACGGTCCGTTGGTAGCCGTCGGATGGGAATGGCCGGCTGAAGTGGGTGTGCGGAGTTGACGCGACGGAGCCCGCCGTTGCTGCGGACGAGGACGATGCTCCTCATCCATTACGGCCGTCCGTGCCCTTCTTGTTTGTCGAGCCGTCGGCATGGCTGGCCTTCTTCTTTGCCGCTGCCCGCTCGGTGGCTTTCCGCTGGGCCTCTGCCGCGGCGGCCGCCTTCTTCGCAGCCCTTGCGGCAGCCTTTGCCTCAGCACGGGCGCGCTTGGCCGCCTCCTCTGCTGCCAGCTGTGCTGGTGTCTTCACGATCAGAGCGGGGATCTCGCTACCGCTTACCGGAGTGGGCTCACCCACCACCTTGCCGCTGGGCAGGACGAGAAACGCCGGGAAAGGGTTGGGGCGCATTCCGAGCGCGGAGGCCCGACGAGCGAGCTCCTGGGGAGCCTCGAGAGCATCAAGCTGATTCTCCAGATCAGCCTGGGCGTACGCGAGTTCGGTGGCCTGTCGGTTGAGCGTACGCGACTGGAATGCCTGGCTCTGCAACGTGGTATTGAGCATGAGCAAGCCCGCCATGCCGATACCGAAGATTCCGATCAGAACTAGGAGAAAGGGAAATCGAGCCAAACGGGCGGCTGGCTGCGCCACCACCCGCAGCGGCCGGCCTGCGTTCCGGACCTCGTCACCCCTCGCAGCGAGGGGAGCCCAAAGTGCACTCATCCGGCCGCCGCCATCTCAGAGATACGGACCGCCGCACGAAGCCGTGCCGATGCCGCGCGTGGGTTGCGGGCGATCTCATCAGGACTCGGCCGCATCGCTCCGCGAGTCAGCAGCCGCAGCTGCGGCTGGAGGTCCGCTGGGACTACCGGCAGGTCGCGCGGAGCGCGATCCTGAGCCGCAAGGCCCAGGATTTGCTTCACCAGCCTGTCTTCCAGCGAGTGATAGGCCAACACGACAATCCGTCCATGAAGCGCGAGCGCCGCGATGGCATTCGGTAGCACGGATTCGAGTGATTCAAGCTCTGCGTTCACCTCAATCCGGAGAGCCTGAAACGTCCGCTTTGCCGGATGGCCACTGGTTTTCCGGGACGCTACCGGAACCGTGTCATAGAGCAGCTGAACGAGTCTGCCAGAAGTGACGAAGGGCTCGCGTTCCCGCTCGGCGACGATTCGCCGAGCAATCCGGTCCGCGTACCGCTCTTCGCCGTAGGTCCGCAGTATTCGGGACAGCTCGGCTCGCGAGTAGGTATTGAGCACCTCAGCGGCGGTCAGCACCTGGCGTCCCATCCGCATGTCGAGCGGCGCATCTTGAGCGTAGGCAAACCCTCGTTCTCGATCATCAATCTGAAGCGAGGAAACACCCAGGTCGAGCAGAATCCCTTGAACCTTGGGACGACCCAGCCGAGCCAGGACCGCGGGCAGCTCGTCGTAGACGGCCTCGACGAGTGTGATCCGATCAGCAAACTCGGCCAGCCGCTCGCGCGCGAGAGCGAGCGCCTGCGCATCGCGGTCGAGTCCGATCAGCTGAGCTTGGGGGCAGGCTGCCAGCAACGCATGGGCGTGGCCGCCCATGCCGAGTGTGCAATCGACGAGAACGCAGTCAGCTGCAAGATCCTCGGGGGGTGCCTCGAGGGCCGGAGCCAGCAATGCGACGACTTCCGCCAGCATGACGGGTACGTGCAGGTCGGCCAGGCCACTCATCCGACATCTCGACCCTTCGTGTTTTAGCTTCGTGCAGAGGGGTTTCAACCCGAGATCCGCGGGGAGACCTACCTGGCACCGGGGAAGTTGCGTCAGGGAGTCGAACCTGCGGGTTGAAGCCTCTCTACACGAGCCGTCTTTCGTCTTGTCCTTCTGTTGTTCTGCCACGCTCCTCAGCCGCCGGGGAACACGGCTTCATTCAGTTCGGCAAACGCCGCCTCCTTTGCGGCGGAGTACTCCACCCATGCGGCGGCGTCCCATACCTCCACACGATCGATCGCCCCCACCACGACGCAGTCCTTGTCGAGGCCCGCATACGACCGCAGATGAGGCGGGATCGTGATGCGGCCCTGCTTGTCTGGTTTCTCATCCGAGGCCCCAGAGGCGAGCATCCGCTGGTAGTCCCGGACCCGTTGCTGGCTAGTGGAGGCACCCCTCGCGGTTTTGGTCACCTCATCAACGAACTTGTCTGTCGGCCAGATGGCCAGGCAGTGCTCCTGGAATCGCGTGATCACCAGGCCGTCAGCAAGCTCGTTGCGGTACTTAACCGGAAGAATCAGACGGCCTTTGTCGTCGAGCTTCGGAGTGTGGGTGCCAAGAAACATGGACCACCCTCCCTAAGCCCCACTCATCGCCCGCCGTACTCCACTTTCCCCCACCATACTCCACTTTTCCCCACATGGCACCCCATGTCGGCTTTGTCGTCTACTTCGGCGTGTTGCCCTTTTTCTTAGAGCGGCACCTAACACGTAGGGTTTGGACATGTCCCTGGGCTATGAGAAGGCGGCCGAGATAGGACGGAATCCGGACCGGGCCTACTCTCTCGGCGACGTTGTCCAGGTGATGGGCCAGGTCCGGCACGCGATGGAGAGCGTGATCGAGGGAAAGCGGAGCTCGATCGACCTGGCGTTAGTCGTGCTATTGGCCGAGGGTCACCTTCTCGTTGAGGATGTGCCCGGGGTCGGAAAGACGATGCTAGCCAAGGCATTGGGCCGCTCGATTGCGTGCTCAGTACGCCGGGTGCAGTTCACCCCGGACTTGCTGCCCTCAGACATCACCGGCGTCTCGGTGTTCAATCAAGAAACGCGCGACTTCGAATTCAAGCCTGGTGGCATCTTCGCCAACATCGTCGTCGGTGACGAGATCAACCGTGCATCGCCCAAGACGCAGTCAGCCCTCTTGGAGTCGATGGAGGAACGTCAAGTCAGCGTCGATGGCACGACCTATCGGCTCGAGTCGCCGTTCATGGTGGTCGCCACTCAGAACCCGATCGAGATGGAAGGCACCTATCCGCTCCCAGAGGCACAGCGAGACCGGTTCATGGCGCGGATCCAGATGGGTTATCCGACTCCCAACTCCGAACTGGACATGCTGGAATCCCACGGCTCCTCCGATCCGCTTGCTGCGCTGCAACCGGTCACCGACGGCTCCACGATCCGAGGGCTGATCGAGGCGGTCAAGAATGTCTACGTCAGCCCGGCCGTCAAGCACTACATCGTTCAGATAGTCAACGCCACTCGGAACTCTCGCGATCTTCGTCTCGGCGCTTCACCTCGCGCGACGCTGCAATTGCTTCGGGCGAGTCGCGCCTTCGCTGCAATGTCCGGCCGGGACTACGTGACGCCAGACGACGTCGCGGCTCTGGGTGTCTCCGTTCTGGCGCATCGGGTGCTGCCTTCTACCGATGCTCAGCTCGCGCGCCGTACGGTAACCGACGTCATCGCGCAGGCCATTCAATCCGTACACATTCCTGACCGGAGATAAACACCGTGTCGCGTCCGTGGCGGCTGCTCACGACCCGGGGTCGATTCTTCGTCTTGATCGGGCTCATCGTGGTGCTGGTGGCGATGGCTACCGGCCAGCGTGATGTCATGCGACTTGGCCTGTTCTTAGTTGCCCTCCCCGTGATTGCCGCCGTTTTGGTTTCCCGCGCCCGATTGCGGATGTCGTGCGAGCGCTCCATCGAGCCCGCTCAGGTGCCCCTGGGCTCACCGATGAAGGGCCATATCATCCTCGGGCAGGACGGCCGGCTGCCGGCCGGGATCCTGTTGCTCGAAGACTCAGTGCCGCGCGAGCTGGGGACCCGGCCCCGATTCCTGGTAGACGGCGCAAATCCGACCTGGCGCCGGGTTGTGGAGTATCCATTGCTGGGACGAGTACGCGGCCGCTTCACTACAGGCCCGCTGACAGTACGGACTGTTGATCCGTTCGGCCTGGTGCAGCTGGATCGGCAGTTCGTTGCCACCAGCGACGTAATGGTGACGCCGCGGATCGTGCCGCTGCCGACGATCCGGACCATTGGTGGTGGCGGCAGTACCGGCGAGGCTCGGCCACACAGGGTCGGCGTCGTCGGCCAGGACGACGCACTTGTGCGCGAGTACCGGCAAGGCGATGACGTACGACGCATCCATTGGCGTTCGACTGCGCGGTGGGGCGACCTCATGGTGCGACGCGAGGAGCAGGCCTGGGACCCGAGCGCCAGCATCGTGCTCGACTCAAGATCAAGCGCCCATGCGGGTCGCGGCATGCAAAACTCCCTGGAGTGGGCCATCTCCGCAGCCGCCTCGATCGGTATCCACTTCTTGGATGACGGCTTCGGCATCGAGATCTATGAGGCCGACGGCCCGCTGCACATCAGCGGGACGATGGGCCAGCACAGCTCGGCATCGCAGGAGCTGGTGATCACCCGGCTGACTGATCTCAGGCCGCGGCCCACGACCACCATCCACTACGCCGTTGAGTCCGCCACTGTTGATCGGCCGGGACAGCTGGCAATCGCGATCATGGGCCGGATGAACGCCCAGGATGCGAACTCGCTGCTCCGGGTGCGACGCAACAGGGCCCAGGGCCTGGCGATGCTGCTGGATGTCGACACCTTTACCGACGAACCGGCCAGTGAGCAGCAGCGGGCACAGCACGAGCTGGCCGGGCAGATCTTGCGTGACAATCAGTGGCGGGTCATCGACGTACGGCGCGGCATGGGAGTGGCCGACGCGTGGTCCGCCCTCGAACAGCTCAACACGGCGGCTTAACAATGCGTGCCTCCGACCGTAGCGCCATCGCCGTGACCTTCTCGGTGATGCTGGCATGCCTCACCGTCACCCCACTAACTTCGGATTCCGGCTTCCTGGCTCTCAGTTGGGTCTTGATCATCGCCATTGGCGCGGCCAGCGTCGCACTGCGGCGTGTCCGGTTGGCGAGCGGCGCAGTGCTGAGCGCCCAGGTCGCGATCTTGCTGATCTATTCGTTGCTCCTCGGCCTCACTCTGACCTCGGACCTGACTGACGTGACCACGCCGTGGTTCGAGGACTATCCCTCACTTTGGGCACAGGGCATCGAGCACATGCGGACTCAAGCTTCCCCAATGGATCCCGACAACGGGGTGAAGCTGATCTTCGTGACGGTGATCGGGATGATCATGATCATGACCGATCTGCTGGTGTCCGGCGTGGGCCGACCGGCTTGGGCCATCGCACCACCCGCCACGCTGTTCCTCGTGCCGGCACTCGGCCTCGGCACTGACACGGGAGTAATCAGCTTCTGCTACATCGCCGTTGGATATCTGGCCATCTTGATTGCCGAGGGGCTGAACGGTACCGCGCGCTGGACCCGGGGACTCTCTCGCGACTCGGCCGAGGGCTTCGGCACAGCCATGCCAGTGGTTTGGCGTGCTGCCGGCTATCTCGCAGTTCCGGCCATCATCGCGACCATCGTGCTCGGGTTTGCCTTGCCGACGCTGTCC
>Ga0075418_10005459_pt1 | contig 14402 bp, 10 predicted proteins | sample SoiMetdeltSBSDD2_FD_81776 | JGI IMG/M metagenome (GOLD analysis project Ga0075418, IMG submission 81776) | Bulk soil microbial communities from a Populus tree surrounding site in Tennessee, USA - Soil MetaG P. deltoides SBSDD2 | ecosystem: Environmental > Terrestrial > Soil > Tree plantation...
ACATCACCCTTCAGTACCGAATCGGAGCACAGGACTCGCCCATCGACGTACAGAACTTCCGCTGGGGAGTTCTTGGGCTCGCCGTCTACCACGCGGCCTTTGTCGCCGAAGCGCTGCGAAGTGGCATCAACACTGTCCCCAAGGGTCAGGCCGAGGCCGCGAGGGCCATCGGCCTGGACTTCCGCCAGAGCTTGTCCAACGTGGTGCTGCCCCAGGCGTTCCGCGGAGCGATAGCCCCGCTGGGGAATGTGATGATCGCGCTCACGAAGAACACTACGGTTGTGGCCACCATTGGCGTGGCCGAGGCGTCCTACCTCATGAAGGGGATGATCGAGTTCCGTCCCGACCTGATCTACATCATCTTCGGGATCATCGCGGCTGGGTTCGTGATCTTGACGCTGCCCCTTGGAATTCTTTTCACGACCTTTTCACGGCGACTGGCGGTGAAGCGATGAGTGCCGAAGCGAACGTCCTGTTCGACGCTCCCGGCCCCAAGGCCCGCACCCGCCACCGAGTCATCGCAATCGCCGGCGGCCTCGCGATCCTTGGTCTGCTCTTCCTACTGATCAGGGCGCTCGCCGCCAAAGGCCAGTTCACTGCCGACAAGTGGAGCCCGTTCCTCGACCCGGTGACCTGGACCTCTTACCTGCTGCCAGGCCTACGGGCCACTTTGGTGGCAGCCTTCTTCTCGGTCATCCTCTCGATGATCTTCGGGATCTTGCTCGGAATGGGGCGTTTGTCTCAGCTGAAACCGGTGCGGATGGCATGCGGTGTCTTTGTGGAGTTCTTCCGCGCCGTTCCGGTGCTGATCATGATGCTCTTCGCCTACTACGTCTTCCTTTTCGGCATCCAGATCTCCGGAGAGCTTCTTCCGCTGTTGGGCGTCATTACGGGGCTTACGTTCTACAACTCCAGCGTTATCGCTGAGCTCGTCCGCTCCGGCGTCGGGTCGTTGCCAAAGGGTCAGCGGGAGGCGGGGCTGGCTATCGGGCTCACGCCATTCGCGACGCTTCGGCTCGTGCTGTTGCCGCAGGCCATCACCTTGATGCTGCCCTCCATCGTCAGCCAGCTCGTCGTCATCTTGAAGGATTCTGCCCTGGGGTTCCTGATCCTGTATCCGGAGCTGGTCCGCAGTGGGCAGACCCTGGCCTCGCTCAAAGGGAACCTCATCCCAACCTTCATAGTGATAGCCGCGATCTTCATCATTATCAATTACTTGCTCACGCGGCTCGCCCGCTACCTGGAGCGCCGGCTACAGGCCCGGGGACGGGGACGGGGACCGAAGGCATCGGCGTTCGAAGAGCTCGTGAGCCCATCGATGACGCCCGGCGGCGCGCTAGCAGCGCCGGGTCAGACCTAACGAGCAGTTTCGGTTGCTCTGGACTCTCGTACCACCGTCACCTTGATCTGGCCAGGGTAGGTCAGCTCTTCCTCGATCTGCTTGGCGATGTCGCGGGCCAGAACCTGCGCCTCGATGTCGTCGACCACGTCGGGGGCCACCATCACCCGAATCTCGCGACCCGCCTGCATCGCGAACACCTTGTCCACGCCATCCCGTGCTGCAGCGATCTCTTCCAGCCGCTCCAGGCGTTGAACATAGGCCTCGATGCTCTCTCGCCGAGCGCCGGGTCGACTCCCGCTGATCGCATCAGCCGCCTGAACCAGAACCGCTTCGACGGTGCGGACTTCCACCTCGTTGTGATGGGCCTCGATGGCGTGCACCACATCGGCATGCTCGCCGTACTTGCGAGCCAGATCGGCGCCGACGATCGCGTGCGAGCCCTCCACCTCGTGTGTCAGCGCCTTCCCGATGTCGTGCAGGAATGCCGCACGTTTGCAATGGGCCACATCGAGCCCAAGCTCGGCCGCCATCAAGGCCGCGATGTGGGCGCTCTCCACCAGATGTTTGAGCACATTCTGGCCGTAGGACGTCCGGTAGCGCAGCGTGCCGAGCACCGGAACGAGTGCCGGATGCAGATCAGAGATTCCCACCTCTGCCATCGCATCTTCGGCTGCCCGCAGACATTGAGCCTCGATTTGGCTCTTGCTTCGCTCGTGCACTTCCTCGATCCGAGCCGGATGAATTCGGCCGTCAGCAACCAGTTCAGTCAAGGTCATTCGGGCGGTCTCTCGCCGTACCGGGTCGAAGCAGGACAGCAACACCGCCTCCGGCGTGTCGTCGATCATCACATTCACGCCGGTGACTTGCTCGAAGGCCCGGATATTGCGCCCTTCTCGACCGATGATTCGGCCTTTCATGTCGTCGCCCGGGAGGTGGACCGCCGAAACCACGGACTCTGAGGTGAGCTCGGACGCGAGGCGCTGGATCGCTCCTACGACGATCAACTGTGCTCTGGCGTCCGCTTCCCGGACCGCCTGGCGTTCGATGTCTCGAGCGACAAGAACCGACTGCCGCTTGGCGTCGTGGGCGACCGCGGCGACAAGCTCGGACTTGGCCTGCTCAGCGGTCATGCCGGCGATCCGCTCAAGGGTCAGCTGGTGCTGCGACTCGAGATCGGCCAGCGTCCGTCGCTGATTCTTGAGCTCGTTCTTGAGCTCCTCGAGCTGCCGGGTCTTGTCTTCCAGTCCGCGTACGTCGGCATCGAGGCGTTCCTCTCGATCCGACAGCCGTTGTTCGCGGCGCTCTAGGTCGGCACGTAGTTCGCGCAGCTCGGTCCGCCGAGCGCGTGACTCCTCCTCAGCCTCAGCCCGTGCCGACTGGGCAGAGGCGAGCAACGTCTTGGCTTTAGCACGCAGATCCTCGAGGTCAGCTTCGGAGCTCGACTCTTGCTTCGCGCCTCGGTCGGCGTCGGAGCCGCCAATCTGGAGCACGCCAGACGAGCCAGGGCTAGAGAGAAGAGTCGGCGTGGTTGAAGGAGCGGCTCCAGATTGAGTCCCGGTGTTGTCGTGATGCACGCGTCGAACCATGACCGCCGTCGCCAGCGCCACCACCGCAGTGAGTAAGAAAAGGCCGACAACTACTAATGCTTGAAAGACGCCGGTCACCGTCGCGCTCCTGTCTCCACGCCTGTGCGTGTACTCAAGAGGATCCGCAACGCGAAATGCAAATCAGCCAACGTTCAATCAGTGAACGTTGGGTTCTTCATAAGTCCTCTCAATTGGAAGAAACTGCGTTTCATTAGCTCTACATTCCGGAACTGGCGTTTCGTCCCGACTTTCGTCATATCGTTCAAGCGTTGTCGGATACCTCGTGACTGCAGGGTATGTCTGGCTACGGCCTCGGTCAAGCACAAAAGTGCGGACCAGCTCTACGTGGACGCTGGACTCTCAGCTCACTCGCTTAGCACGTCGGCCAACACTCGGGCGGTGGTGCTGGCATCGAATCCGCGCCTGCTGAGCATCCCGGCGAGTCGCCGATACTGCACGTCGCGCGGTAGTCCATTCAACGCCGCTCGCTTCCGCTCGACCAGGTCACGAGCCGACCGGAGCTCCGCAGCGAGATCGACATGCTCGAGCGCCCCGTCGATCTCGCTGGGCTCGACACCCTTCGCTTGCAGCTCTCGCCTGAGTACTCGACGGGAGAGGTGCCGACGCTGCTGCCGGGAAGTGACCCAGTCAACTGCAAACGAAGTGTCGTTGATCAGGCCCACCTCTTCGAGGCGATCAAGTACTGCATCAATCGCATCTTGAGGCACATTCTTGACCTGAAGTGCCTGCTCAACCTCGTATCGGGTGCACGCTCGGGCAGTTAACTTGCGCAGTGCGATGGTGCGGGCTACCGACTCGGCATCGGCGTCGACATCCTCGATCGTCACAGGGCTAGAACTCCACCTCACCGGTGACCGGATCGATGCCTGCGGGCAGATCGATCTTCGGGCCGATGCCCATTCGCTCCTTGATCTTCTTCTCCAGCTCATCAGCTAGATCGGGATTGTTGCGCAGGTAGCTGCGAGCGTTCTCGCGCCCCTGACCTAATTGATCAGCGTCGTAGGTGAACCAAGCCCCCGCTTTGCGAATGATTCCGGTGTCCACGCCCAAATCAATTAGGCTGCCCTCACGACTGATTCCGTGTCCATAGAGAATGTCGAACTCGGCCTGCTTGAATGGCGGCGCCACTTTATTTTTGACTACCTTCACCCGTGTCCGGTTGCCGACCATTTCTTGTCCGTCTTTGAGCGTTTCGATACGACGCACGTCCAACCGCACTGATGCATAGAACTTGAGTGCACGGCCACCCGTCGTAGTCTCAGGCGATCCGAACATCACCCCGATCTTCTCCCGCAGCTGATTGATGAAGATCGCTGTCGTGCCGGCTCCACTCAAAGCACCTGTCATCTTCCGAAGTGCCTGGCTCATGAGCCGCGCCTGAAGACCGACATGATTGTCGCCCATCTCTCCCTCGATCTCGGCCCGCGGTGTCAGCGCGGCTACCGAGTCGATCACAATCAGGGCTAATGCGCCCGAGCGGATCAGCATGTCGGCGATCTCCAACGCCTGCTCGCCGTTGTCGGGCTGGCTGACCAGAAGCGAATCAGTATCGACGCCAAGGCGTCCTGCGTACTCCGGATCCAGCGCATGCTCGGCATCGATGAATGCGCAGATCCCTCCTTCTGCTTGAGCGTTCGCGATCGCGTGCAAAGCCACGGTGGTCTTGCCGCTTGACTCAGGACCGTAGATTTCCACGACCCTGCCGCGTGGCAAGCCTCCGATGCCGAGCGCCACATCAAGGGAGATCGAGCCGGTCGGAATGACCTCGATTGGCGCCCGGACCTCCTCACCGAGGCGCATCACCGATCCCTTTCCATACTGCTTGTCGATCTGCGCGAGTGCTGCCTCCAGTGCTTTCTCGCGGTCTGGGGTGGCCATCGTGTTCCTTCCCTCGTCCGTCGGGCATTTCCTGTGCCTCCGGCGCTGCCTGTTGTATTTGAAAGTCTTGCGCTGTGACCCTAAGGACGGGGACTGACAGTCGTTCGGTCGCACAGGATTCTGTGGATAACCAATCCCGACCCCTGGTGGATAACCTACCGAACGTTTGTTCGAACCGCACTCGACACGCCAGGCCTGAAATGCATCCGCAAGCTCAGCGGTCGCGCGCGGGTAGCTCAAGCGCAGTCCATACCGCGCGCCAGATGATCTTGCAGGGCACTCCGTCGGCGAGCGCTTCCACGACGGTGCGCTGGCCCAGCGCCGCGAGGCTGTACTCCGCCGCCCACACCCGGAAGTAACCCGCACCGAGGTGGAGCTGCAGACGCTGCCATAGCTCGGTCTCTTTCACAGCCGCCATTGTGCCTGGCCACCAAGTCGCGAGCAGATCACGGCGCGCGGGAATGTCTGTGGCCGAGGGCAAGATAGACAACGTGCCTGCTGATCCTCTGGAGGTCTTCTCCCCCGCGACCGCGACCTGGTTCCGGGAGGTCTTTGCGCGCCCGACAGCTGCACAGGTCGGGGCATGGGAGACCATCTCCGCCGGCGAAAATGCATTGGTCATCGCACCGACTGGATCCGGCAAGACGCTTGCCGCCTTCTTGTGGGCTCTCGATGATCTGACCCGCGCGCCGCAGCCCAGCACAAAAGAACGGTGCCGTGTCCTCTACGTCTCCCCGCTGAAGGCGCTTGCGGTCGACGTCGAGCGGAACCTCCGGGCACCTCTGGCTGGCATTACTCAGACCGCCCTGCGGCTGGATCAAGTGCCGCCGAGTGTCACTGTAGGAGTGCGGTCCGGAGACACATCGGCAGCCGATCGGCGGGCACTCATCAGTCGGCCACCGGACATCTTGATCACCACTCCCGAGTCGCTGTTCTTGATGCTGACCTCGGCTGCGCGCGACCTCCTCCGATCGGTCGAAACGGTGATTGTCGACGAGGTGCATGCCTTGGCTGGCACCAAGCGCGGCGCCCATCTCGAGGTCTCTCTCGAACGACTAGAGGCGCTGACTGAATCTGCCACCGGGGGCTCGTCCTCACGGCATCCGCTGCAGCGGATCGGCCTGTCGGCCACCGTACGACCGCCCGAGCGGGTCGCAGCCTTTCTCGGTGGACCGCATCCGGTTCGGGTCGTTGCGCCGTACGCCGAGAAATCATGGGATCTGTCGATCGTGGTGCCGGTCGAGGACATGAGCGATCTTGGGGCCACAGCGTCGACGCCGACAGCCGCGCCTCCGAGCTTGGACGATGAGCAGCCCCCGCCGCGGCCACCCTCCATCTGGCCTCATGTCGAGAACCGAATTCTCGACGTTATCAACGAGCACCGCTCGAGCATTGTCTTCGCCAACTCACGCCGGCTGGCGGAGCGGCTCACCGCTCACCTCAACGAACTGAACGCCGAACGCCTCGGTGATGCTACTGAGCCCTTCCCACCACCAGCACAAGTAATGGCCCAATCTGGCGCATCCAGCGGCCGGGACGGCAGCCACGGGCAGGTCATCGCTCGAGCGCACCATGGCTCGGTCAGCAAGGAACAGCGCGCCCAGATCGAAGACGACCTCAAGACCGGCCGGCTGCCGTGTGTTGTAGCGACGTCGTCACTGGAGCTCGGGATCGATATGGGTGCCGTCGATGTCGTGGTGCAGGTCGAGGCTCCACCGTCCGTGGCGAGCGGGCTGCAGCGGGTCGGTCGGGCAGGGCACCATGTGGGGGCGACATCTCGCGGTGTGTTCTTTCCCAACCACCGTGGGGATCTCATCGCATCGGCGGTCGTCGTCGAACGGATGCGCCACGGTGCAATCGAGGAGGTAGCCGAACTCCGCAATCCGCTCGACGTGCTGGCCCAGCAGATCGTCGCGATCGTCTCGATCGAGGACGCCAAGGTCGAGGAGCTGTACGCCCTGGTGCGCCGGGCGTTCAGTTTCCGGCAGCTGCCCTACAGCGCCTTTGAGGCGGTGCTCGACATGCTGAGCGGCCGTTATCCCAGCGAGGAGTTCGCCGAGCTCAGACCCCGCCTGATCTGGCATCGCGACACCGGCGTCCTGGTGGCCAGGCCGGGCGCCCAGCGGCTCGCGGTGACCTCCGGTGGCACCATTCCCGACCGCGGGCTCTTCGGGGTGTTCTTGGTCGGCGAGGGCAATGCGTCCGGGCGGCACGCACCCAGCCGTCGGGTCGGCGAGCTCGATGAGGAGATGGTCTACGAGACTCGGGTTGGCGACGTCTTTACCTTGGGCACCACGAGCTGGCGGGTGGAGCAGATCACCCATGATCAGGTTCTGGTCTCCCCCGCGCCGGGCACTCCAGGACGACTGCCTTTTTGGAAGGGCGATGCACCGGGCCGGCCACTGGAGTTGGGGCGCGCGTTCGGCGCTTTCGTTCGCGAGGTGGGTGCCATGCGCCCGGCGGCTGCCCGAGCGCGACTCAGCGAAGCCGGGCTGGACGAATTCGCCGCCAACAACCTGGTCTCCTATCTGGCCGAGCAGCAGGCAGCCACAGGGTCGCTGCCAAACGACCAGACAGTGGTCTTCGAGCGGTTCCGCGACGAGCTCGGTGACTGGCGGGTTTGTGTGCATTGTCCCCTCGGTACCGGCGTCCTCAGCCCATGGGCGCTGGCGGTCGAGCATGCGGCACGCGAGCGCTACGGCATGGACGTGCAGGCGACCGCGACCAATGACGGCATGGTGCTTCGTATCCCGGACACGGAGTCCGAGCCACCGAGTGCCGAGCTGATCGTGTGTGACCCGGAGCTCATTGAATCCGTCATCAGCGATGAAGTCGGTTCATCGGCCCTCTTCGCCGCCCGGTTCCGAGAAAATGCGGCGCGCGCGCTGCTCCTTCCCAGGCGTGATCCACGGTTACGTTCTCCGCTCTGGCAGCAACGCATGCGCTCGGCGCAGCTTTTGACGGTCGCCGCGCAGTATCCGGAGTTTCCGATCGTTCTCGAAACCATGCGGGAATGCCTGAACGACGTCTTCGATCTCGAGGGGCTGCTTGAGGTGCAGCGCCAGGTCGCGTCGCGGTCGCTCCGCATTGTCGAGGTTGAGACCCGAGAGCCGTCTCCCTTCGCCCGCTCGCTCCTCTTCGGCTACGTCGGGGCATTTGTGTACGAGGGTGATGTGCCACTCGCCGAGCGGAAGGCTGCAGCGCTCTCGCTGGATGCCACCCTGTTAGCCGAACTGCTCGGCAAGGACGGCATCAAGCAGCTTCTGGATGCCGACGTCATCGCACGCGTCGAGGCCGACCTTCAGTGCCTCAGCGCCGAGCGACAGGTGACCACGCTGGAGCAGGCGTTCGACCTGTTGCGCACCGCTGGACCGTTCACCCCTGTCGAAGTCGCGGAACGGACTGCCCCGGGGCTCGACGTCGCTGAGGTGATCGACGCGCTAATCAAAGATCGCCGTGTCGTCGAGCTGCGAATTGCCGGTCGGGACATGCTGGCGGTTGCTGAGGACATCCCGCGGCTCCGGGACGGCCTCGGAGTTCCGGTCCCGCCCGGTGTGGCGGCCACGTTCACCGAGACCGCCGAGCATCCGATCGATGATCTTGTACTGCGTTGGGCCCGCACCCACGGCCCCTTCATCGCCTCCAGCATCGCAGAGCGATATGGGCTGGGACGCGCGATCGTTGAGTCGGCCTGCGACGGGCTGGTGGCTCCCGGCACACTGGTCGCTGGTTCGTTCGTCGACCTGCCGGGCGAGGCTGCGAGCGAACGGCGTCAGTATTGCCACAGTCAAGTGCTGGCGTTGATCAAGAGACGCACCCTGGCACTGCTGCGCAAGGGCGTTGAGCCCGTCGAGCAAGTTGCATTTGCCCGTTTCCTCGCCGAATGGCAGGGCGTCGGCAAGGGAGGCCGCGGCGTCGATGCTGTGCTGGGCGCAATCGAACAGCTCTCGGGCTATCCGATGCCCGCCAGCGCCGTCGAGTCGATGATCTTGCCCGCGCGGGTAGCTGATTACACGTCTTCTATGCTCGACGAGCTGACTGCGACAGGTGAGATCTATTGGGTCGGCGACGGGCCAATCGGTGATTCCGACGGTTGGGTGCGCTGGTACGTCGCTGATCAGGAACCAAAGCCACCGCATGGCGAGCCAGCGCAGTACCGCAGCAAGGAGCTTCTTGCTGCCCTGGGCAGTGGCGGCGCGTATTTCTTTGACGCCTTGCTACCCACAGGGTTGCCAGTCACCGAACGCTCGCAGTACGTCGATGCCTTGTGGGAGCTGGTCTGGGCCGGCCTGGTTACCGGAGATACCTTTGCACCCGTTCGTAGCCTTGCCGTGAGGGGAGCCCACAGACGACCCAGCCGGCCGATCGCGAGGACCCATCGGACCCGACTGGCTGGCGGAGGTCTCGGCCGAATTCCTCGTACGCCACGCTTCACCACTCCAACGACCGCAGGTCGTTGGTCGCTGGTGCACCGGTCGTCATCGTCAGCCTCGGACCGCCTAGCCTCGGACATCTTCGCCCAACTGGACCGCTATGGAGTTGTGACGCGAGGCAGTGTCCTCACCGAGAACGCCGAAGGCGGCTTCGGTGCTGCCTATCGCGCGCTCAGTTCGCTCGAAGAGTCAGGCCAATGCCGCCGTGGATACTTCGTGGAAGGTTTGGGCGCGGCCCAGTTCGCCTTGACCGGGGCCGTTGATCGACTACGCAGTCATCAACAAGAGCCGTCGGAGCCTCATGCCGTCGTACTCGCCGCATGTGATCCCGCCAACCCTTACGGCGCAGCGCTTCCATGGCCTGATCGAGAAGGCCACCGCCCCGGCCGCAAGGCAGGAGCCCTCATCCTGCTGGTTGGCGGCCCTCTGATCTTCTACGTGGAGCGCGGAGGCAGGACGCTTCTGTCCTTCACCGAGGACCCGACGAGGCTGGCGCCCGCGGCGGCGGCACTTGCAAGATCAGTGCACCAGGGTCTGCTCGGGAAGCTGACAGTGGAGCGGGCAGACGGCGCGCACGTCTTCGGCTCGATTCCTGTGAGTGAGGCGCTGCAGGCTGCAGGCTTCCGAATGACACCTCAGGGCCTGCGGCTTCGGCCTGGCGTCTAACGATCAGGCGGCAGCCTGTGCCATTGCCCGTACGTTGGGCAACGCGGTCACGCGCTCGTAGCTCGCCATCTTCTCGCTGACGACGTTCAACACGACGGAGAGCGGCAGATCCAGCGCCGCACAAATGGCCGCGAGCAGCTCGCTCGATGCTTCCTTCTGACCGCGCTCCACCTCGGAGAGATATCCCAGGCTGACACGAGCATTCCTGGACACTTCCCGCAGTGTCTTTCCCTGCGAGACGCGCTCCTCACGGAGCGACTCACCGATGAGCTCGCGCACCAGCACCGGCTTCACCGGGAGTTCCTCGGACCGCATATGGAAACTGTACCCATCCTGACTGACAACACCAGATTGCACCACGCTAGGTCGTGCTCGCGTCGTCTGCGCCAAGTGAAGCACCGGCCAATCGAAGCGCCTCGGCGAGCAGGGTCAGCGCGGCCACGGCGGCCTGCTGCCGGATTGCCGCACGTTCCCCGTGGAGTGAGAGTTCCTCGACGCGCAGTACGCCGTCAGCTTGGCGGCTGACGGCAACGAAGACCTGACCGACCGGATGGCCTGCCTGAGCTTCCGGCCCGGCAACCCCTGTGGTCGCGAGGCCCCAATCGGCGTTGCATCGCTCGGCCACGCCTCGCGCCATCTCCGCGGCCGTGCGCTCCGCCACTGGACCGAGTTCGGCGAGCGTGGAGGCATCCACACCTGCCAGCGTCTCCTTGAGGCGAGTGGCATAGCTGATAACGCCGCCCAGGTAGCTGGCGGACGCACCGGATACATCAGTAAGTAGCTGTCCAACCATTCCGCCGGTCAAAGACTCCGCAGTTGCGAGCGTCTCACCTCGTCGGCCCAGCTCCGCAAGAACGCTCGCGGCCAGCCCGGATCTCATCCGCGGGCGTGTGCCCGACGCCGCAGCCGAAGTGCTTCGCGGACATAGTCCAAACCGGTCACCATAGTGATCACCCAGGCAACGCCCATGACGATCACTGCGACAATGTGGGCCTCAGCCGGCAATGGCAGCAGATACAAGATCACCGCGACTGCCTGGGTGACAGTCTTGATCTTGCCTCCGCGGCCAGCCGCCATCACGCCGTAACGAAGAACCACAAAGCGTAAAGCCGTGATCCCCCACTCGCGGACCAAGATCGTGACGGTCACCCACCAGGGCAGCTCGTCGATGATCGACAAGCCGATGAATGCCATACCGGTCAGCGCCTTGTCCGCGATCGGGTCGGCGAGCTTGCCGAAGCGGGTAATGATGTTGTGCCTGCGTGCCAAGTATCCGTCAAGGGTGTCCGTCAAGATCGCCACAGTGAAGATCACGGCACTGAGGAACCGCCATCCTGGCTGGTCAGGATGAACCAGCAGCATCCAGGCGAAGATCGGGACCAGAATGATGCGAAAAGCGGTCAGTGCGTTCGGCACGTTCCACGGACTCGTTTCCGGTTCGGCCATAGGTCCAACTGGATGTGTCTCACTCGGCGCCAGCGCATCGCGGTCCGGCTTGGGATGTTCGTTGTCGATCATGGTGTGGTGCGCACCCGTCCACTGATCAACGGGACCTGCCCGTTCTGAATCGCGCTGGCAACCAGATCGGCACCGTCGCAGTCCGACACGATGGCGTCGACCAGGTCCCCGCGGGTGAATCCGCGCGTCATCAATCGGACATTGCCGTCGACCTCAGGACCCTGGTGAGCGGCGCGACCAACGATGTCCTCATCGGCTTCCTCGATGAGTACCTGCACGCACTCGCCGATCCGCGCCTCCGCACGTTGGGTGACTAACTCGTCAGCAAGATCAGCCACCCGCGCACGGCGAGCCTCGATCTCCTCCGGCGGATGCTGCCCCTGCAGCTGAGTTGCTTCCGTACCCTCCTCAGCCGAGTAGCCGAATACCCCGACCGCGTCCAGGTCCGCCGCGGCCAGAAAATCACAGAGCACCTCGACATCCGCCTCAGTCTCACCCGGGAACCCGCAAATCACATTGCTGCGGATCCCTGCGGCCGGCGCCAACCGGCGGATGGACTCAAGCAATCCCAGGAATGACTCGGCACTGCCGAAGCGTCGCATGCGCCGCAGTACGCCGGGTGAGGCGTGTTGGAAAGACAGATCGAAGTACGGGACGACTTTCGGCGTGCCTGCCATCACCTCGATCAGGCTGGGCCGCATCTCGGCCGGTTGCAGGTACGAGACCCGGATCCAGGACAGCCCGTCAATCTCCGCCAGTTCGGTGAGGAGCCGCTCGAGCAGGCGAATGTCGCCGAGATCTTTGCCGTACGACGAGGAGTTTTCGCTGACCAGAAAGATCTCACGAACACCCTGCTCAACGAGCCAGGCCGCCTCGGCCTTGATCTCGGCCGGCCGGCGCGAGACGTATGCCCCCCGAAATGCGGGGATCGCGCAGAAGGTACAGCGCCGATCGCAGCCGGAGGCGATCTTCAGCGGTGCCGATGGACCGCCGCCTAGCCGGCGACGGAACACACGGGGACCGCTTGCCGGACCTACCGGGCCCAACCGCGGCGACCCGTGTCCTGGAATGGCTGCGGCGTGCGCCACCGCGGACCGTGCAGCAGGCGCCAGCGGCAATAGTGAGCGACGATCACGCGGCAGGTGGGCCGGGTGGCGTGAGCCGGCCAGAATCAACCTGAGTCGATCAGCAATGTCGGCGTAATCGTCGAATCCGAGCACGGCATCCGCTTCAGGCATGGCCTCGGCCAACTCGCGGCCGTAGCGCTCTGCCATACACCCGACGGCTACGACGGCCTGTGCGCCACCTGCCTTCTTGAGGTCGCTGGCGGCGAGCAGCGTATCGATCGAATCCTTCTTGGCCGCCTCAATGAAGCCACAGGTGTTGACCATCACCGCGTCCGCGTCACCAGGCTCGGCCACCAGCCTGAAGCCGTCGCGCTCCAGCAATGCCGCAAGTTCCTCCGAGTCCACCTCGTTACGCGCGCAACCAAGCGTCACAAGGTGCACTGCCGTCGGCTTTGAGCTCACTGTCGGACCCTGATCGGCAGCCAGGACGGCAGACGTGGTGGACTCAAGCATGGCCGTCCCAGTATGACCGATGGCGAAATGGCTAGCCGACCCTGAGGTTCTCCATCACCGCTTCCAGCTCATCGGGCGTGACCAGGACGTCACGTGGCTTGGATCCCTCAGAGGGTCCCACAATGCCGCGCGTCTCCAGGATGTCCATCAGCCGCCCCGCCTTGGCAAATCCGACGCGAAGCTTGCGTTGCAGCATCGAGGTTGATCCGAGCTGCAAGGTCACCACGAGCTCCACCGCCTGAAGCGCGAGCTCGAGATCGTCGCCGATGTCCTCAGCCACCTTGGCTGAGGACTCCGATGCCAAGGTCACATCCTCCCGGTAGGTGGGCTTGAGCTGCCCGGAGACATGACTGACGACGGCTCGGACTTCGTTCTCAGTAACCCAGGCGCCCTGGATGCGGATCGGTTTGCTCGACCCCATCGGCAGGAACAGCCCATCGCCCTGGCCGACGAGCTTCTCCGCGCCGGGCTGATCCAAGATCACTCTCGAGTCGGTCATCGAGGACGTCGCAAACGCCAACCGGCTGGGCACATTTGCCTTGATCAGCCCGGTGACGACATCAGTGCTCGGCCGCTGGGTCGCGAGCACCAGGTGAATTCCCGCTGCCCGGGCCAGCTGCGTGATACGGACGATCGAGTCCTCGACATCACGTGGAGCCACCATCATCAGATCGGCCAATTCGTCCACGATCACCACAAGGTAGGGATAGGGCGCCAGCACCCCCTGCGCTGCGTCCGGCGACGTTGAGGAGTCCGCAGCGTTCGGTGTGTCACCCACCATCGGCTTGATCGAGCCGGTTCGCACCGCCTTGTTGAAGTCATCGACGTGCCGAAAACCATAGGCCGCAAGATCGTCGTACCGCAGGTCCATCTCACGGACCACCCACTGCAGTGCTTCGGCGGCGCGCTTGGGATGGGTGATGATCGGCGTTACGAGGTGCGGAATTCCCTCGTACGCAGTCAACTCGACTCGCTTCGGATCGACCAGCAGCATCCTCACCTCGTCGGGCGTGGCTCGCATCATGATCGAGGTGATCATGGAGTTGACGAAGCTCGACTTGCCCGATCCGGTAGCACCGGAGACCAGCAGGTGAGGCATCTTGGCCAGGTTGGCCATCACGAAGCCACCTTCGACATCCTTACCGAGACCAACCGTCATCGGGTGATGATCATTCCTGGCTCGCGCCGACCGCAGTACGTCCCCCAGAGACACCACTTCCTTGTCGCTGTTGGGAATCTCGATCCCGATGGCGGACTTCCCGGGTATTGGCGACAAGATGCGCACATCGGCGCTGGCCACCGCGTACGCGATGTTGCGGCTCAAGGCCGTGACCTTTTCCACCTTCACGGCAGGACCGAGCTCGACCTCGTATCGGGTCACTGTTGGACCGCGGCTGTACCCGGTGACGTGGGCGTCGATCTCGAACTGGAGCAGCAC
>Ga0075418_10005462_pt1 | contig 14400 bp, 8 predicted proteins | sample SoiMetdeltSBSDD2_FD_81776 | JGI IMG/M metagenome (GOLD analysis project Ga0075418, IMG submission 81776) | Bulk soil microbial communities from a Populus tree surrounding site in Tennessee, USA - Soil MetaG P. deltoides SBSDD2 | ecosystem: Environmental > Terrestrial > Soil > Tree plantation...
CGCGATCGCACTGCTCTATCCGGAGCGTTTCCAATGACCGGCTCAGGTCTGCTGCAGCTCGCCCTGTACGTTCTGGTGCTGGTGGCGTTGGCCAAGCCGCTGGGCGGCTACATGGCACGGGTCTTCGAAGGCGAGCGCACGTTCTTCACGCCCATCGTCGGTCCCGTCGAGCGCCTGATCTACCGGGTCGCCGGCGTTGACGCATCGAAGGAAACCGACTGGCGCCACTATGCGCTGGCCGTGCTCGTGGTGAACCTCCTCGGCTTCTTCGTGGCGTACACCCTGCAGCGCCTGCAGGGATTCCTGCCCCTGAACCCGCAGGACTTCGGCGCCGTCTCGCCGGACTCTTCGTTCAACACCGCAGTCAGCTTCGCGTCGAACACCAACTGGCAGGGCTACGTCGGCGAGACGACGCTGAGCTATCTCACGCAGGCGCTCGGCCTCGGCGTCCAGAACTTCCTCTCCGCCGCAACGGGCATCGCGGTACTTATCGCGCTCACACGCGGTATCGCGCGCCGCGAGACCGACCAGGTCGGCAATTTCTGGGTCGACCTCACGCGGGCGACGCTCTACGTGCTGCTGCCGCTCTCAACGCTGCTCGCCATCGTGCTGATGAGCCAGGGCGTCGTGCAGAGCACCACCCCCTATCGCACGGTCGCGCTGCTCGAGCCGCTCACGGTGGAGACACCCGCAACCGACACCCGGGGCGAACCCGGGACCGCACCAGACGGCTCTCCGATCATGGAGCAGGCCACGGTGACGGAACAGATCGTGCCGCTCGGACCGGCCGCCAGCCAGATCGCGATCAAGCAGCTCGGCACCAACGGTGGCGGATTCTTCAACGTCAACTCAGCCCATCCGTTCGAGAACCCGAACCCTCTGTCGAACTTCCTGGAGCTGCTGTCAATCCTCGTGATCTCGGCGGCGCTCTGTTACACCTTCGGCCGCATGCTCCGCGATACGCGCCAGGGTTGGGCGCTGCTCGCCGCGATGCTCGTGATCTTCGTGCCGCTCCTGATCGGTGCGGTCGCCGCCGAGCAGGCCGGCAACCCCGCGCTGGCCGCTCTCGGCACCGACCAGCAGGCGACCGCCCTGCAGTCGGGCGGCAACATGGAAGGCAAGGAAGTTCGCTTCGGGATCGTTAACTCCGCGCTCTGGGCGACTGCGACCACCGCAGCATCGAACGGCTCCGTGAACGCGATGCACGATTCGTTCACACCACTCGGTGGGCTGGTGCCGATGTGGCTTATTCAACTTGGCGAGGTCGTCTTCGGCGGCGTCGGCAGTGGCCTCTACGGCATGCTGATGTTCGCGATCGTGGCCGTGTTCATTTCCGGCCTGATGGTCGGCCGCACGCCCGAGTACCTCGGCAAGAAGATCGAGGCCTACGAGATGAAGATGGCCTCCCTCGTGCTGCTGATTCCCTGCGCGGTGGTCCTGATTGGCACCGCGGTCGCGAGCGCCGTGCCGGCCGGAACGGGCAGCGTCGCAAACCCGGGTGCGCACGGCTTCTCGGAGATCCTGTACGCGTTCTCGTCGGCCGCGAACAACAACGGCAGCGCGTTCGCGGGTATCTCGGCCAACACGCCCTTCTACAACTTAGCACTCGGCATCGCGATGTGGGTCTCGCGCTACTGGCTCATCGTGCCCGTGCTCGCCGTCGCGGGCAGCCTCGCCCGCAAGCGTCATACGGCGATCACCGTCGGGACGCTCCCGACTCACACCCCGCTCTTCATTGCCGTGCTCGTGGGCACGGTCCTGCTGGTCGGTGCGCTGACCTTCATTCCGGCGCTCGCCCTCGGGCCGATCGTCGAACACATGCAGCTCTACGGCCATGAATGACGTCGCTCGAACCGGGGCCCATCGCGACGTGCAGGACGCGACCGCCGTCCGTCGCGCGCCACTGATGACGCAAGCCATGCTGCGCACCGCGGTGCACGATTCCTTCGTCAAGCTCGATCCGCGGTTGCAGATCCGCAACCCGGTGATGTTCGTCGTCCTGATTGGCAGCGTTCTCACCACCCTGCTTGCAATGGCGGGGGCTCTCGGCCAGACGCCGCAGCTCGGCGGTCCGTGGTTCGTTGCGGTCGTCGCTGCATGGCTCTGGCTGACGCTGCTTTTCGCCAACTTCGCGGAAGCTCTCGCCGAGGGCCGCGGGAAGGCACAGGCGGCGGCACTGCGGGCCACCCGCCGGGACGTAAAGGCGCGGAAATTGCGCGGGCGCAACCGGGAACAGGGCTTCGATCGCGTGCCCGCGAGCTCGCTGCGTCGCGATGACGTCTGCTTCGTCGAGGCCAAGGAAACGATACCGGCCGACGGCGAGGTGATCGAGGGCGTCGCTTCGGTCGACGAGAGCTCGATCACCGGCGAATCGGCGCCCGTCATCCGTGAGTCCGGCAGCGATTTCTCGTCGGTGACAGGCGGCACACGCGTTCTGTCGGACTGGCTCGTCGTTCGCGTGACCAGCAATCCCGGCGAGTCCTTCCTCGACCGCATGATCGCGCTCGTCGAAGGCGCGCGCCGCCAGCGCACGCCGAACGAGATTGCGTTGTCGATCCTGCTCGCCTTCCTGACTCTGGTCTTCCTGTTTGCCACTGCGACGCTCGCGCCCTTCTCGGCATTTGCCGTCGCCAGCGCCGGTCAGGGCGAAACGGTGAGCATCGCCGTGCTGGTTGCGCTGCTGATCTGCCTCATCCCGACCACGATCGGCGGCTTGCTCTCGGCCATCGGCATCGCGGGCATGGACCGCATGGTGCGCGCGAACGTCATCGCGACCTCCGGCCGCGCCGTGGAGGCCGCAGGCGACGTCGACGTGCTGCTGCTCGACAAGACCGGCACGATCACGCTCGGCGACCGCCAGGCGACCGCCTTCCACCCGGCACCCGGCGTCGGTGATCGCGAGCTGGCCGACGTGGCGCAGCTCGCCTCGTTCGCGGACGAGACGCCCGAGGGACGCTCCATCGTCGTGCTCGCCAAGCAGAAGTTTCAGCTGCGCGGTCGCGACCTGGCCGGCCTGCCGCACACCTTCCACAAGTTCTCGGCACAGACGCGCATGAGCGGCGTGGATCTGGAAGGACGGTCGTTGCGCAAGGGCGCCGCGGACGCCACCCGTCGCTTTGTCGAAGGCCAAGGGGGGCGCTGGCCGGCCGCATTCTCGAGCACCGTTGACGAAGTGGCGCGGCGTGGCTCCACGCCGCTGGTGGTCGCCGACGGCGGCCGGGTGCTCGGGGTGATCGAACTGCAGGACATCGTCAAGGGCGGCATCCGCGACCGCTTTGCACAGTTGCGCCGCATGGGTATTCGCACGGTGATGGTGACCGGTGACAACCGTCTGACCGCTGCGGCTATCGCAGCGGAAGCCGGCGTCGACGACTTCCTCGCCGAGGCGACTCCAGAAACCAAGCTCGCGCTGATCCGCAAGCAACAAGCCGATGGTCACCTGGTTGCGATGTGCGGTGACGGCACGAACGATGCGCCGGCGCTCGCGCAGGCCGACGTGGCGGTAGCCATGAACACCGGCACCCAGGCGGCCAAGGAAGCCGGCAACATGGTGGACCTCGACTCGAACCCGACCAAGCTGATCGAGGTGGTCGAAGTCGGCAAGCAGATGCTGGTGACGCGCGGAGCTCTCACCACCTTCTCGATCGCCAACGACGTCGCGAAGTATTTCGCGATCATTCCGGCGGCCTTTGCCACGACCTACCCGTCCCTCAACGCGCTCAACGTGATGGGTCTCGCGAGCCCGGCGAGCGCAATACTCTCCGCGGTGATCTTCAACGCGCTGATCATCGTGGCTCTCGTGCCGCTGGCGTTGCGCGGGGTCAAGACGCGCGCTCAGTCAGCAGCAGCCCTCCTGCGCCGCAATCTGCTGATATATGGCGTCGGAGGACTGATTGCGCCATTCATTGGCATCAAGCTCATCGACCTGCTGCTGGTCGGACTTGGCGCTACGTGAGGAGCCCCATGTTCAGGACATTCCGCCCGGCGCTGGTCGTATTCACTCTGCTGACGCTCCTGACGGGTGTCGTATATCCCGTGCTCATCAGCGTGATCGGCGGTCTTGCGTTCCCGACGCAGGCCCGTGGCAGCGTAATCGAGCGCAACGGCGAGAGCGTGGGCTCAGTGCTCCTGGGGCAGCCGTTCTCCTCCCCGCGGTACTTCTGGAGCCGGCCGTCCGCGACCGCTACACATGCCTACAACGGCGGCGCCTCGAGCGGCTCGAACCAGGGCCCGACCAACCCTGCGCTGGCCGAAGCAGTCGCTGCTCGGATCGCCGCTCTCCGTGCAGCAGATCCGGGCAACGATGCGCCGGTGCCGATCGACCTTGTGACCGCGTCCGGCAGTGGTCTCGATCCACACATCTCACCGGCCGCCGCCGAGTACCAGGTGGCACGAGTTGCGCGCGAACGCGGCCTGTCCGTTGAGCGGGTTCGCGAGCTCGTGGCGGAAGCCACCAGCGGCCGCACTTTCGGTATCCTTGGGGAACCTCGCGTGCACGTGCTCGAACTGAATCTCGCCCTGGACGCCATCCCCTGAGCCAACGCCGCGATCACAATGACTCGGCCGTAGAGCGGCCAGATCCCGATCAGCTGCTTGCAAGCGTGCGGGCCGAGGAAACGCGCGCCCGGCGCGGTCGGCTCCGCATTTTCTTTGGTGCCTCTGCAGGCGTCGGTAAAACGTACGCCATGCTTGAAGCCGCACGCGCAGGCCGTGCGTCAGGCCTGGACATCGTCGTCGGCTACGTCGAGCCACATGGCCGCCAGGAAACCGAACGACTGCTGGAAGGACTCGAGCAGCTGCCCGCTCTCGAGGTCAGGTACCGCAATACAATTCGTCGCGAATTCGACCTCGACGCGGCGCTCAGGCGCCGGCCGGAGATCGTCCTGGTCGATGAGCTTGCGCACTCCAACCTGGTCGAAGGCGAGCCGCGCGCTCGGCACGCCAAGCGCTGGCAGGACATCGAGGAACTCCTCGATGCGGGAATCAGCGTCTGGACCACCGTCAACGTCCAGCACCTCGAGAGTCTCAACGACCTCGTAGCGCAGATCACCGGGGTGCGCCAGCGCGAGACGATCCCCGACCATGTCTTCGACGAAGCGGAGGACGTCGAGCTCATCGACCTGCCGCCGGACGACCTGCTCGCGCGTCTCAAGGCGGGCAAGGTCTACCATCCGGAGCAGGCCGGCGTCGCAGCCGAGCGCTTCTTCCGCAAAGGTAACCTGCTCGCCCTGCGCGAGATCGCGCTGCGTCGCACCGCCGATCGCGTGGACGCCGCGGCGCGTGCCGATCTTGCCACCGAGTACGGCACGCGGCCCTGGCTGGCGCGCGATCGCCTCCTGGTTGCGGTCGGCCCGGACGTTCAGGCCGAGCAGCTGGTCCGCGCCGGCAAGCGCCTCGCCGACGCACTCGACGCACAGTGGACGGTCGTCTATGTCGAGACACCGGCGCTGCTGCGGCTGACAGAGGGTGAGCGCAACCGTCGCATCGATCTGCTGCGTCTCGCTGAATCACTGGGTGCGGAAACGGTGACGCTGGACGGGCCCACGGCGGCCGGTACGCTGATTCAGTACGCGCGTACGCGCAAGGCTTCGCGCGTTCTGGTGGGCGCGCCCAAGCGACGCGGCTGGCGCGCGTGGATTCGTCCATCGACTGCCACCGAGCTGGTGCGCCGGGCGCAGGGCTTCGACGTGATCACGCTCTCGATGCCCGAGCAGCCAGTGCGCGAGCATCTGCCCGGCATCGACACGTACGCGCCTGCGCCACAGCCGATCCACTGGTCACGCTACGCGAGGGCACTGCTCGGCACCGCGGTCTGCACCGCCGTCGGGTTCCTGATGTATCCCTATTTCGAGCTCACCGACGTCGCGATGGTGTACATGCTGGGCGCCGCGGTCGCCGGTCTGCGCCTGGGACGCGGCCCGGCGCTTGTCGCTGCTGTCGCGAACATCGCCGCGCTCAATTTCTGCTTCGTACCGCCACGCTTCAGCTTCGCAGTGCACGACGTGCGGCACATCGTGACGTTCGCGGTAATGCTGATCGTCACCATGGTTATCGCGACGCTGATGGCCAGCGTGCGACAGCAGACACGCGTCGCCGGTGCACGCGAGCGACGCACGGCGCTCCTCTACGCGATGAGCCGCGAGCTGGCAGCGACCCGCGACCTGCCCAATCTCGCCATCGTGGCTGTAACTCACGTGGCGGAGGTGTTCAACACCAAGGCCGTGATCCTGCTGCCGGACGCCGAAGGACGACTATCGCAACCGCGTGGTCTGCCCCTCGCCTGCTCACTGCGCGGAGCCGATCTGTCGATCGCGCAGTGGGTGGCGGATCATGGCCAGCGCGCAGGTCTCGGTTCGGACACGCTGCCTGCCGCGCCGGCGTTGTACCTGCCTTTGAGAGGGTCGCGCGCCACCCTCGGCGTGCTCGCGGTCCAGGCTGAGAACCGGCGCAGGGTTCTTCTGCCCGAGCAACGTCACCTGCTCGAGACCTTCGCCGGCCAGATCGCGCTCGCGATGGAGCGCATCCAGCTCGCCCACACGGCCGAATCCTCGCGGGTCGAGGCCGAGACCGAGAGTCTTCGCAACACCCTTCTCGCATCGATCTCGCATGACCTGCGAACGCCACTCGCCGTCATCGCCGGTGCCGGGAGCACGCTGGCCGATCCTGCGAACGAACTGGATCCGGACAACCGCCGCAAGCTTGCGCAGTCGATCGAGTCCCGCGCACGGGACATGTCCGACCTCATTTCCAACGTGCTCGACCTGACCCGGCTGGAGTCCGACCGGCTGATCCTGCGCCGCGACTGGCAGACGATCGACGACCTGCTGGGGACGGCCCACGCGCGCTGCGTGGAGCGCCTGCGTGACCACCAGGTCGAGTTTGCGCTGCCGCCCGACCTGCCGGCGGTCCGCGTCGATGCCACGCTCTGCGTGCAGCTCTTCGCGAACCTGCTCGAGAACGCGGCGAAATACACCCCCGCAGGGACGCAGGTTAGTGTCTCGGCCCATGCCGGCGACGGAATGCTCACCGTCCTCATCGAGGACAATGGACCCGGGCTGCCGGCCGGCGATCCCGACCGGATGTTCGACAAGTTCCAGCGCGGACGGGCGGAGAGCGACGTCACGGGGGCGGGTCTCGGACTGGCGATCTGCCGCGCGATTGCACGCGCCCACGGCGGCGACATCCAGGCCACGAACCGCGCAGGCGGCGGCGCGTGCTTCGCGGTAACGCTGCCGCTCGAGGAGCCCGCGTAGTGACCACCGCCATGCACCAGATCCTCGTCGTCGAGGACGAACCCGGCATCCGCGGGGTGGTCCGGCTGATGCTGCAGGCCGCTCAATACCGGGTAGTCGAGGCCGACTCGGCCGCGCGCGCCGAGATCGAGGCCCGGGCGCACCGTCCTGACCTGCTGATCGTCGATCTCGGTCTTCCCGACGGTGATGGGCTCGAGGTCATACGGCGTGTCAGGACCTGGTCACCCGTTCCGATCATCGTGCTCTCGGCGCGCACGATGGAGGAACAGAAGGTGACCGCGCTTGATGCGGGAGCGGACGACTTCGTGGCCAAGCCGTTCGGTTCATCAGAGCTGCTCGCGCGCGTGCGTGCGGCCCTGCGCCGATCGGTGCAGTCGAGCGCAACAGTCGCAAGGCTCAATATCGGCGCCGTCGAGCTGGATCTTACCCGCAGGTTGGCTCAGTCCAACGGCCGCGAGCTGCACCTGACGCCCCTCGAGTACCGCGTGCTCGAGTGCCTGGCCCGGAATTCGGGAATGATCGTGACTCAGCGCCAACTGTTGCGCGAGGCCTGGGGTCCGGACCGCGTGGACGACAGCCGGACCCTGCGAGTCTGCATCCGCAACCTGCGGGCCAAGCTCGAGCCCGACCCGGCCCGTCCCAGGCACATCGTCACCGAAGCAGGGATCGGCTACCGGCTCAGGTTGGACGACAGCGCCGACAGCGATCCGGAGCGCCCTCGGGCGGGCGACGCTTCCGTCTCGACCTGACTCACCGGTTCGGAAAGTCGATCGCCCGCTTGTCGGCGGCGAGCGCCGCTTCGTGCAGTGCCTCGGACAGGGTCGGATGCGCATGGATGGTGCGCTGCAGATCCTCCGTGCTCGCGGAATACTCCATCGCGAGCACGGCCTCAGCGATGAGCTCGCCGGCCATCACACCCACTATGTGCACGCCCAGGATCTCATCGTCGTCGACCGCGGAGATGACCTTCGCAAAGCCGGCCGGCGCTTCCATCGCACGCGCCCGTCCGCTCGCCATGAAGGGGAATGTCCCGACCTTATAGGCGCGCCCGGTCTTCTTGACCTCCTCCTCGGTGCTCCCGACCCAGGCGATCTCCGGCGCTGTGTAAATCACCGACGGAATCACCTTGTAGTTGACCTCGGAGACGAGTCCTGCGATCAGGTCGGCCACCATCACCCCTTCCTCCTTGCCCTTGTGCGCGAGCATCGGGCCGCGCACGACGTCTCCCACGGCCCACACCTGCGCCGCAGTGGTGCGGCATTCATGATCGACCTTGACGAAACCACGCTCATCGAGCTGTACGCCGGTGCCCTCGTCCAGCAGGTCCTTCGTGTACGGTCGCCGCCCGATCGCGACCACGACCTTGTCGACGGTCACCGTCTTCGCGCCCGAGGCATCGGTGTACTTGAGCGTGATGCCGCCCTTGCCGCGGTCCGCGCCTTCGACCTTGGCGCCGAGCCGGATGTCGAGTCCCTGCTTCCTGAAGTGCTTCAGCGCTTCCTTCGCCAGCTGCTGGTCAGCCATGAACAGGAACTGCTCCAGCGCCTCGAGCACGACGACCTCGGCGCCGAGGCGTGACCAGACGCTCCCGAGCTCGAGACCGATCACGCCCGCGCCAATCACCCCCAGCCGCTTTGGGACCGCGTCGAACTCGAGCGCGCCCCAGGAATCGACCACCGTCTTGCCATCGAAGGGCACGGACTTGAGCTCAGTCGGAACGGATCCCGACGCAACGACGACATGTTTCGCCACCAGCTCCTTCTTCGTACCGTCGCCCGACGTGTACTCGACTCGGTTGCCGGACAGCAACCGCCCGTGACCCTGCAAGCCGGTCACGCCGCCCCCCTTGAAGAGCCCCGTGATGCCCTGCGTCGAGGCCTTGACGATCTGCGCCTTGCGCTTCTGCATGGTCGCAACGTCGAAGCCAAGGTCGCCGATCCTGATGCCGTGCGCGCCGAACTCCGAGTGTGCGCGGTGATAAAGCTCGGAGGATTCGAGCAGCGCCTTGGACGGGATGCAGCCGGCGTTCAGGCACGTCCCGCCAAAGGCGTAGCTGCCATCGAGGTTCTTCCACTCGTCGATGCATGCCACCTTGAGCTTGTTCTGCGCTGCGCGGATCGCGCATGGATATCCGGCGGGACCCGCACCGATGACAACGACGTCGAACTGATCGGACATGAACGCTCCGTCCTGGCTCGCAGCCAGATTATTCGCGATCGATATGGCTCCGGGCCGCGTGCTTCCTGATGTGGCTCGGAGCCGATTTCTTTCCGGCAATCAGATCTGCAGCAGCAGGCGGGCGGGGTCCTCGAGCGCCTCTTTCACGGCGACGAGAAACTGCACGGCTTCGCGGCCGTCGATGATGCGATGGTCGTAGGTGAGCGCGAGGTACATCATCGGCCGCACGACGACCTGTCCGTCCACGACCACGGGACGCTCCTGGATCTTGTGCATGCCGAGAATCGCGCTCTGCGGCTGATTCAGGATCGGCGTCGAAAGCAGCGAGCCGAACACGCCGCCGTTCGTGATGGTGAAGGTTCCACCCGTCAGCTCCTCGAGTGTGATCGCCCCGTCACGCGCACGCGCCGCGAACTCACTGACGCTCTGCTCGATGTCAGCAAAGCTGCGGGCATCCGCGTCGCGCAGTACCGGGACGACGAGCCCGCGGTCGGTCGACACCGCGATCCCGATGTCGTAGTAGTCGTGGTAGACGATGTCGTTGCCGTCCACCGACGCGTTGATCACCGGGTAGCGGCGCAGCGCCTCGATGCACGCCTTGACGAAAAACGACGTGAAGCCGGGCCGGACGCCGTACTGCTTCTCGAAGCGCTCCTTGTAGCGGGCGCGCAGCCCGTTCACCTCCGTGAGGTCGACCTCGTTGAAGGTGGTCAGCATCGCGGCCGTCGACTGCACCTGGAGCAGACGCTCGGCGATCCGCGCGCGCAGGCGGGTCATCGGCACGCGCCGCTCGGCGTGCGCGCCGGCAGGAGCCGGCGGCTGCGATACCGCAGGGCGAGCGGGTGCCGACTGCGACACTGCGGGCGCCGGCTCCTTGGCCGTGAGATGCGTCAGCACGTCCGCCTTGGTGATCCGGCCGTCCCGTCCGCTTCCTGCGATCCCGGCGGTGTCGAGGTGATGTTCCTCCACCAGGCGACGTACCGAAGGCGCAAGCTTTTCGGCGCCGCCGGGCGCCGCCGCGCGTGCGGCGCGAGTCTCGGCGGGCGGCTGCGCACGTTCCGAGGGCCGGGCGGCGGCGGGCGCCGCCGCTCGTTCCGCTGGCCTCGATTCCGCTGCCCGCCTGGCAGTCTTTGCGGCAGGCGCTGCGGACGCGCCCGCACCCTCCTCCAGCACAGCGAGGACCTGCCCGCTCGTCACGGTTGCACCGTCCTGCACCTTGACTTCCTTGATCACGCCGGCGGCGGGCGCCGGGACCTCGAGCACGACCTTATCGGTCTCGAGATCGACGAGGTTCTCGTCGCGCTGCACGGCATCGCCCGGCTTCTTGCGCCAGGCGATCAAGGTAGCGTCGGCGACGGACTCGGGCAGCTGCGGGACGCGAACTTCAATGCTCATGAGCTCTTCCTGCCGCCGGTCACGCGAAGACGCGAGGTCTCACGCCCGGAATCTTCCTTGGCGTTGGACTTGAGCGCAGCGGCGACCAGCCCGTGCTGCTGCGCGGTGTGCAGTTGCGGAATGCCGGTGGCCGGCGCGGCGCTCGGTGCGCGCCCCGAGTAAAGCAGGTCCTGCCGCGGACCGAGCGCCTCCTGCAGCCGGTGACGGATCTGGTACCAGGCGCCCTGATTCTGTGGTTCCTCCTGGCACCAGACGACTTCGACCGCGTTCGGATACCGGCGCAGAACTGCCGAGTACTCGTCTGTCGGGAACGGGTACAGTTGCTCGATCCGGACCAGCGCGACGTCGCGCGCCTCGTCGGCGCGCCGTGCCTCGAGCAGATCGAAGTACACGCGACCCGAGCAGAACACCACGCGGCGAACCTGCCCGGCCTGCAGGTCGTCGATCTCGTCGATCACGTTCAAGAACCGCCCCTGCGTGAGGTCGCCGAGCGCCGACACTGACAGCTTGTGACGCAACAGGCTCTTCGGTGTCATGACGATCAGCGGCTTGCGGAAGCTCCGCAGCATCTGGCGGCGCAGCATGTGGAACATCTGCGCCGGCGTCGACGGCACGCAGACCTGCATGTTGTTCTCGGCGCAGAGCTGCAGGAACCGCTCGAGGCGCGCGGAGGAGTGCTCCGGCCCCTGCCCCTCGTAGCCGTGCGGAAGGAACAGCGTCAGCCCGCTGATGCGGCCCCACTTCGTCTCGCCGGAGCTGATGAACTGGTCGATCACCACCTGAGCTCCGTTGCCGAAGTCGCCGAACTGGCCTTCCCAGATAACGAGGCAATTCGGATCGGTCGTCGAGTAGCCATACTCGAAGCCCATCACGGCTTCCTCGGACAGGAGCGAATCGGTTACGCGGAAGCGCGGTTGACCTGCCTTGATGTGCTTGAGCGGAATGTACACCGCGTCGGTCTTCTGGTCGTGGAAGACTGCATGCCGATGGAAGAAGGTGCCGCGGGCGCTGTCCTGGCCCGTAAGTCGCACCTCGAAGCCCTGGTCAAGCAGGCTGGCGTATGCAACGGTTTCCGCGAAACCCCAGTCGACGGGGAGCTGGCCCGCCGTCATCTTGCGGCGGTCCTCGACGATGCGTGCCGCCTGCCGGTGCAGCTCGAAGCCCTCCGGGAAAGACGTCGCGCGCGTAGCTAGATCCCGCAGTAGCTCGAGCTTGACGCTGGTTCGCACCGGCTCCGTCCAGTCGACGTCCAGGTACTTGCTCCAATCGACGGTGTACTTGTTGCCGATCAGGCCGAGTGCGTGGCGCACCTGTGGCTTGCCCTCGTCGAGTCCGCGCCGGTATTCGTCGGCCATTGCCTGCACATCGGTCGCGCTCACGACTCCGTCCGCGATCAGCCGCTCGGCGTACGCCTGTCGCGGGGTGGGCTTGGCGCGGATCACCTGGTACATCACCGGCTGCGTTGCGGCCGGCTCGTCGGCCTCGTTGTGACCAAGGCGGCGGTAGCAGACCAGGTCGATGACCACGTCCTTGTGAAACTTCATGCGGTATTCGAGCGCGAGCCGTGCCGCGAACACGACCGCCTCCGGGTCGTCGCCGTTCACGTGCAGTATCGGCGCCTCGACCATCTTGGCGACGTCGCTGCAATACAGCGTCGAGCGCGCGTCGCGCGGGTCGCTGATCGTGAAGCCGACCTGGTTGTTGATCACGACGTGCACGGTGCCACCGGTGTAGAAGCCGCGCGCCTGCGACATCTGCAGCGTTTCCATGACGACGCCTTGGGCCGCAAACGCGGCATCGCCGTGCAGCAGCACCGGCATCACCTTGTCGCCACGCGCGTCGCCGCGCCGCTCCTGCCGCGCCCGCACCGAGCCCTCGACGACGGCGTCGACGATCTCGAGATGCGACGGATTGAAAGCCAGCGCAACGTGCACGTTGCCGCCGGCGGTGCGCAGATCGGACGAGAATCCCTTGTGATACTTAACGTCACCGGAACCCTTGAGCTGCTTGAGGTCGACCTGGCCTTCGAATTCGGTGAAGAGATCCGCGGGCGACTTGCCGAGCACGTTCACCAGGACGTTCAGGCGGCCGCGATGCGCCATCCCGATCACGACGTCCTCGACCGCGTGACCGCCGCAGCTCTGGATCAGGTCGTGAAGGAGCGGGATCAGGCTGTCGCCGCCCTCGAGCGAGAAACGCTTCTGCGCGGGGTACTTGGTCGCGAGATAGCGCTCGAGGCCCTCGGCCATCGTCAGTTGCCACAGCAAGTTGCGGCGCTCGTCCGAGTTCAGCCGTTCGCGCATCCGGCTGGTCTGGAACCGGTCGTGCAGCCAAAGCCGCTCCGTGGTGTCGGAGATGTGCGCAAACTCGGCGCCGATCGTGCCGCTGTAGATGTGCTGGAGCTGCGCGAATATGTCACGCAGCGGGAGGTGGGGCCTGATCGCCTCGTTGCGGCTGCCGGTATAGAACTCCTGGTCGAGGTCCGCGCCGGTCAGCTTGTAGTAGTCGAGATCGAGCACGCGCGGTCGTGGCCGGACCATCAACCCGAGCGGATCGATGTCCGCGACCAGGTGACCGCGGTTCATGTAGGTCTGGATCAGCCGCGAGACCGCGGCCTGACTCGCGCCAACGTTGGTGCTGTCGGTCTGCACATGTGCCGAGGTCACGCCAGGCGAAGCGGCAGCACTGGAGGCAGGTCGCGGCTGCCCGACCGTGACAGAGCCCTGCGATCGGTCGGCGGGTCCACCCAGCGAGTCGAAGTACTCCCGCCAGGCCGCCGGCGCCGAATCCGGATCCGCGAGATAACGCTCGTACTGTTCCTCGAGATATGCCGCGTTGCCCGCCGCGAGCGGCGTGACAGGCAGCATCGGCTTCGGATCGCCCATCGCGACTAAGTGTCCGTCCGGTATAGACATTCGCCCCGCCCGGCGGGCGGAGAAAGGCCGCGTAGTGTACCGAAAAGCATACTTCCGACGTAGGGGCGCGTAGGGAAATTCCTAGGGTGCGTCACGGCCAATTCGGGTAGTGATCGCGACGAAAACGGCGGACGATCGCAACCGTGGAGATCGCGAGCGCTATCTAGCCGTAGCAGCAGCGATAACCACTAGGGGCTGCCTCGGCAGCCCCGACTTGTATCTGGGACAGGCAGGCTGTGGATGGCGCCCCCGGCCGGAGTTGAACCGACGACCTACCGCTTAGGAGGCGGTCGCTCTATCCACTGAGCTACGGGGGCGCGCCGCGCGCAGTTTACGTGGCGCGGGCCAAACTTCGTATCCTGCGCGGTACGGGAAGCGAGCCGGAGCGCACACGGATGCCGCGCAATCTCATGTTCACGCCTGAAGCAGCTCGCGGCACCGGCCTCCTGCAATTCCTCGTACGACTCCTTGCGACGGCCATATTCGGCCTGGCGATCCCGGGGCTTACCGCGTGCGGCGGCTCGGGCGGTGACAACTCCGCCGACCCACCGCTCGCGCCCGCCCCGGATCCCGCACCCGGTCCGACAAATGGCCCGCCGGCCGCTGCCGACGACACCGCAAGCACCGCGCGCGACGCGTCCGTCGTGGTCGATGTGCTC
>Ga0075418_10005463_pt1 | contig 14396 bp, 10 predicted proteins | sample SoiMetdeltSBSDD2_FD_81776 | JGI IMG/M metagenome (GOLD analysis project Ga0075418, IMG submission 81776) | Bulk soil microbial communities from a Populus tree surrounding site in Tennessee, USA - Soil MetaG P. deltoides SBSDD2 | ecosystem: Environmental > Terrestrial > Soil > Tree plantation...
CTGTTCCCGCTACCGCCCTCGCCGGCCGCACCAGGGGCAGACGTTCGGGTCGGCCCAGTCGGCTGGCGGCGGCGCGTCAGAGCGCTGGGCCTGCGTCTGCCGCCAGCCGCAGTTGCCGCACTTGTGCTCCCAGGAGTGCACCTGCAAGTCGCCGCGGTCGAAGAAATTGAACCGGCAAACGACCGAGTCGCCGCCACACTTGGGGCAAGCGCCAGCAGGTTGAGTGGATGCGGCCATTGCACGTGTAGAGGAACGCCCTCTGTGGCGTTCCTCGCGCGGGGTGAATCGGATCGCCACGGAGGGCGATCCGTACAAGGGTTCAAAATCCCCGCGCAGCCCGCACGTCGTCGAAATCCCGCAGGTGATAGCCGATGTCGAGGTAGTCGAGCACGCGGCACAGGCCCCGCAGGGCCACGCCCATCCCGTCGGGGCCGCTGAAGCCGCCGAATTGCCCGCCGCCCTTGACGTGCGGCTCCAGGTCCAGGAACACGCCGGGCACGCCCCGCTTCTTCAACTTCTTTTCCAGCACCGGGATCATCTCGCGGAAGTCGCGAAGGACCAGCTCATGGCCGCTGTCGCCGCGGTCGGCGGGGACGAAGTGCTTGAGGGCCTCTTCATCGACGTGCGTCGTCCGCTCGGCCCGCTGCGGATGGCGATAGTCCTTGATGTGCATCCAACCGAGACTCTTCTTCATTTTCTCGTACTGCTGGAAGACCTGGCCCGGGCCGAAGCCCTGGGTGCTGATGTTGGCGGCGTCGAAAATCGTCAGCAAGGCCGGGTGATCGACCTGCTTGTGCAATTCGGCCATCAGCTCGCCGTTTTGCCCCACGAGGTTCGCCTCGACCTCCAGCCCGAACGTCAGATCGCTGCGGTGGCAGGTCTCGGCGATCTGCCCCAGCTGATCGACGGCCTGCGGCACGTGTCGCCAGGGATCGGTCCCCTTGGGATGATAGAACGAAAATCCGCGAATCAGCTTCGTCTCGAAGGCGTGGGCCAGCTCGCAGGCTTTCTTCACCTCGTCGCTCAGATATTTCTTGAACGGCACGTAACGGTTCTTCGTGCCGTCTTCCTGGTCGAGCAGCTTCACCTTACCAATCGGCGAGCCGAGCGTCGCCACGTTCATGTCGTAGGCGTCTTCCAAGTGGCGGATCTTGGTGATCTCCGCCTTGGAAAGCTGCATCACGTTTTTGATGCCCTGCCCGGCGTCGATGAACCGCAGCGAGTAGTACTGCAGGCCGATCGCCGCGAAAGCCGCGAACTGCTGCTCCGCCGTCTTCTGAATGGCCGCTTCGTCGCCGAAACCGGACAGGATTACGCTGGGTTGTTCAGACATAGATGCTGGCTAAGGAAAAAGGGGAACGAAACTTGCCGCGGCTGTCTGGGTTTAGTAACTCGAGGTGCGCGATGTCGCTCAATCCTTATGCCGCGCCGCAGCCCGTGGTGGCCGAAGCCTCCCTGGCCAGGGACGCCTCGCTGACGCCGTTTCTGGCGTGGGAGCGGCTGCGGGTCTGGTTCAACACGATTCTCGTGCTGGTCGTGGTCGTCAGCGCGCTGCCGCAGCGGGAATTGTGGTTCAGCTACCGGCTGAACTACTACTGCATCGAGGGAGCGATTCTAGCGAATATCTGCTTCTGTGTGGGGCTGGTGGCGGAATCTTACTTGCGCGTCGTCGGCTGGTGGCGCGATCCGCTGCGCTGGGTGCTGTTCGGCCTGGGCACGCTGCTGGCGGGGCTCCTGGCCCACGCGGGCATCGTCGGCCCGCTCAGCCGGCTGTAGCACTGTCTCCTGTCTCCCATTCCGATTCTGCCGCCGCTGGTCGCCCGCTGGTGGGGGCCGCGGTATGATGGACGGCCTGGGGCCAGCCGTCCGGGGAATGGGGCGACGTAGAGTTCTCCACGGTTCGGCGAATGCCCGTTCTCCCCGGAACAGCTCTCATGAGTGGACGCACCGCCTCGTCTGCGATCTGGGCAGCTTGCTTGATCGCGGCCGTTCTCGCCGCCCGTCCTGCCGCCGGCCAATTGCCGCCCAAGAACGTCCCGCACGACGGCTATTGGCCCTGCTTCGTCGCCTATTACGACGGCGACTTCCGGGCCGCGCTACAGGATTTTCGCGGCGCGGCCCAGGGGGGATACGCCAGCGTGGAGGGCCGCTGGATCGACTCGATCTGCTACTACACGATGCTCGGCGAGTGCTACTACCAGATGGGCAACAACGCCGATGCCCTGGCCCAGTACGAAGCGGCCCTCAAGCTCTTCCTGGTGAACCGCGATTGGATGATCCGCGTCGAGTTTCCCGCCACGATCAGCGCCGACACGAACGTCGGCAAGACGGTCGCCTGGGGCCCGAGCACGCGGCGGCTGGTCCGCGGGCAGTTCCCGGAGAAGTTTCAGAGCCTGCAAGGGCGGCTGGACAACGAAAACGTGCTGAAGACGGGCGGCGTCGTCGCCAATCCGCAGCTGGTGCCGGTCTATGTCAGCGAAATCGTCCGCTGCACGACGCTGGCCATGTCGCGCCGCCGACAGATCGCCGGGCCGTCGTGCGAGCACGACCGCCTGACGCTGGACCTGCTCAACGCCCTGTCGCGGCGACCGGGGCCGCCCAATCACTGGTCCCAGTGCTGGCTCGAGCTGCAGCTCGGCGTGGCCTATGCCGCGGCAAACAAGCCCGACCAGGCCGCCAGCGAGCTGACCCGCTCGCTGCTGGCCGGCGGCACGTTCGACCATCCGCTGACCTGCGTCGGCTTCCTGGAGCTCGCCCGCCTGGCCTTTGAGCAGGGCAAGTACGACCCGGCGATCGCCTATGCCCACGAGGCGACAATCAGCGCCGCGCTCTTCGACCGCTACGACGTGCTGGAAGAGGCCTTCCGCCTCGCCGCCAAGGCCCACGTTGTCTCCGGCAAGAAGGGCATCTACCCGCCGCTGACCGCTGCTGTAACGACGAGCAAGGGCGTGCCGATGCTGCACGTTTCGCTGCTGACGCTGCTGGCCGAGCAGTACTGCTCTCTGGGGCAAATGCCCGCCGCGGCCACTGCCATCGGCCAGGCCAAGAGCGGCATGAACCGCCGCGACATGCTCCAGGGGGCGCTCGGCGCGCGGATGTACTATCAGGCCGCCCGCATCGCCCTGCAGAGCGGCGAGGCCAAGGCGGGCGCGTCGGCCCTCACGGCGGCGCTGGCTTATCAAAAGGCCGGCTCGCTGGGACTCTTTCAGATCGCGCTGGCCGACAAGCTGTTCGCGGCCGGCGCGTGGACCGAGCGGATCGCCGACCTGGTCTATGCCGAAGTGCTCCGCGAGCCGACGCGCGCCGATTGGACCGTCGAACCGCTCGACACGCTCGCCGTGGGCATTTCGCCGCATCCGCTCCCCTTCGAGCACTGGCTCGAAGTGGCCCTTGTCCGCAAAGAATACGAGAAGGCCCTGAACATCACCGACCGCCTCCGCCGGCATCGCTTCTATGCCTCGCAGGCCCTGGGCGGCCGGCTGCTCGCGCTGCGATGGGTGCTCGAAGCGCCTACGGAGGCGCTCGGCAAGGAAGCTCTGCTGCAGCGGCAGGACCTGCTCGTCCGCTATCCCAAGTTCGCGGATCTGTCGAAACAGGCCGCCGACATCCGCAGCAAGCTACAGGGCCTGCCGCTGATCGCCGCGGACGAGACGCAGCGCCGCGAGCAGACGGCCCTCCTGAGCGAGTTATCGACGATCAGCTTCGCCCAGGAAGCCTTGCTGCAAATGATAGCCCTGGAGCGGGTCCCCAGCGAATTCGCGTTTCCGCCGCTCCGCGACACGAAACTGATCCAGGCCGAGTTGCCGCAGGGAACGCTGGTCTTCGACTACCTGGTCACCTCGCGGCACGTTCACGCCTTCGCGATGACCAACGACCGCCTGGGATATTTCACCGTCTCGCAGCCGGCGAAGCTGAAGGCCGATCTGGGTGAGATGCTCCGCCTGATGGGCCATCACGATCGCAATCAGCCGGTGTCGGCCGAGGATCTCAAGGCCAACGGCTGGCGCGTCGCGGCCGGTCGGATGGTCGGGCAATTGACCAACAACACGCAGCAGGACGATTGGGCCAAGTATCGCGAGCTGGTGATCGTTCCCGACGGCCCCCTCTGGTATTTGCCGTTCGAAACGCTGCCCGTGCCGATTGAAGGCGGCATCAACGGGCCGCTCTTGCTGCAAATCCCCATCCGCTATGCTCCGACGCTGTCGCTGGCCGCGCCCGACCGCCGGCAGATCCGGCCCGTGACCCGGACCGCGGTAGTGGGCGGCAAGCTGCTCTCGCGCGACGACGACGAATTCGCCAAGAAATCCGTCGCGGCCGTCGTCGCCGCCCTGCCCGGCAGCGTCGAGCTGAACGCCGATTCGCTGCGGGCCACTTCCGCCACGCTTTCCTCGGCCTTCGATCGCCTCGTGGTGATGCGCGACAGCGAGGATCCCGAGCGGCTGCCGTTCGGCTGGGCCCCGCTGGCGCTCGATGCCGGCAAGCCCGGCAGCACGCTGGCCGATTGGGGTCTGTTGCCATTCAGCGGCACCGAGCAGGTCGTGTTTCCCGGTTTTCACACGCCGGCCGAGTTCGGCCTGAAGCGCGGCGGCACGGGCGAAGAGGTGTTCCTGGCCGTCTGCGGCCTGATGGCCAGCGGCAGCCGCACGATCCTGCTTTCGCGATGGCGCGTGGGCGGGCAAAGCACGGTCGATCTGATGCGGGAATTCGTGCAGGAATTGCCGCACGAATCGGCCGCGGCCGCCTGGCAGCGAAGCGTCCGCCTGGCCGCCAGCCGCGACCTCGATCCCGCGACCGAAGGCCGCTTGAAAGCCAACGGCGCCGCTCTGGGGGTCAAAGCCGACCATCCCTTCTTCTGGTCCGGCTACCTGTTGGTTGACACCGGCGTGAAACCCCCGGCGATTCCGCCCAAAGCCGCCGCTGCGGCGCGGTAGCGCCTAGCCGTGAGATTCGCGCGCTGCTGTGCTACATTACCGGCCTGCGCGCTTTCGATCCTGTCCCGCCACTGCCTGGAGGTCACTCGATGAACGCTAAACTCCATCGCCGCTCGTTTCTCGAATCGTCGGCCGCGGCGGGGGCCGCATTTGCTGCGGGTTCGTATTTTGTCTCCGAAAGTGGGGCCCAGGAGAGCAAGTCGCTGGGCTCGCGGATCGCCGTGGGCGTGATGGGCGCCAACGGCCGCGGCACGGCGCTGGCCGAGGGCTTCATGGGGCAGCCCAACTGCGAAGTCGCCTATGTCTGCGACGTGGATGAGAACGTGCTCAATCGCGTGAGCAAGGCAGTCGCCGACAAGCAGGAGCGCAAGCCGCAGGGCGTGAAGGATTTTCGGCGGATGCTCGACGACAAGTCGCTGGATGCAATCCTGGTGGCTGCGCCGAACCACTGGCACGCCCCGGCGACGATCCTGGGCTGTGCGGCGGGCAAGCACGTCTATGTCGAGAAGCCGTGCAGCCACAATCCGCGCGAAGGGGAACTCGCGGTCGAGGCCTCGCGCAAGTACAAGCGGGTCGTGCAGATGGGCTCGCAGCGCCGCAGCGGCCCGGCGATCAAGGAAGCGATCGCCAAGCTGCACGCCGGCGAGATCGGCCGCGTGATCTATTCCCGCGCCTGGTACAACAACAATCGCCCCTCCATCGGCCACGGCCAGGAAGCGCCGCCGCCGGCCAACCTCGACTGGACGCTCTGGCAAGGCCCGGCCCCCGAGCGGCCGTACATGAAGGGCGACGTCGGGACCGGCAACTTCATCGTGCCGTACAACTGGCACTGGCACTGGCACTGGGGCAACGGCGAACTGGGCAACAACGGCATCCACGCCCTGGACATGTGCCGCTGGGGCCTCGCGGTCGATTACCCGATCAAGGTGACCAGCCTCGGCGGCAAGTACCGCCACGACGACGGCCAGGAAACGCCCGACACGCATACCGTCACGTTCAACTTCCCCGGCAAGAAATCGATCATGTGGGAGGGCCTCAGCTGGTCGCCCTATGGCCCCGGCGGACTGTCGTTCGGCGCGAGCTTCCACGGCGAGCAGGGCTCGATTGTCATCGACGGCTCGGGCTACAAGCTTTACGACCTGAAGAACAAGGAGATGGGCGGCCGCACGACGAGCCTCGGCGAGCGCGAGCACTTTGCCAACTTCCTGGACTGCATCCGCAGCGGCCGGCGGCCCAACGCCGACATCGAGGACGGCCACAAGAGCACGCTCCTGTGCCACCTCGGAAACATCGCCTACCGCGTCGGCCGCGTGCTGACCTGCAGCGAGAAGAACGGCCACATCCAAGGCGACGACGAAGCGATGAAGCTCTGGACCCGCGAATACCGGCCGGGCTGGGAGCCGAAGGTCTGAGGGCGCTGGCGATTGCGTTTAACGGTGCTTACCTTGGTGGTGCCAGTCGGCAAGGGGAAAAGTCGCATTTTGCTTGTGCCCAGGCGCTTCAGTCATGCCGCTTTCCATCCAATGTCCCGCGTGTCAGGCGAAGCTGAATGCACCCGACAATCTGAGGGGCAAACGCGTCAAGTGCCCGAAGTGTCAGGCGACCGTCACCGTGCCGGCGGCCAGCGCGGCGCCCGCGGTCAGCCAAGCCAGGCCAGCCCCTGTTCCGTTGACACCCATCATCGTTTCTCAGGCTCCAGCGTCCGCAGAGTCGGCTGCCCCTGAGGCGCGCCGCCCCGGGACCGCGCTGCCCTGGCTTCTGGCGGGCGCGATCGGCGCAGGCGGCCTGCTTTTGGTCGGCGTCGTGGCCGCAGTTGTCATTGTCCTGAACTGGCCCAGCGGCCGATCGCCGGCGGATCGTGCGGTGGCTGCAGCGACGCCGAAAGCGAATTCGCCCCCTGCTCCGCCTGCTCCACCGGTGGTCGCCGCGCCGGCAACCGCGACGCCGGCCGCCTCCCAAGTCGCGACGGGGCAGGTCGAGTGGGCGCTGTACGAGAACGCCGAGAAGGGGTTCAAGGCCGTCTTTCCCGGCCGCCAGCCGGACTCGATCGATCCGCTGTCCGCGATTGAAGATCCGGAGCAGCGGAAGTTGGCGGAGGCGATGACGAAGGAGATGACGGTGCTTGGCGCGACGCACGGCGGTCGCAAATTCACGTTGACGTGCGCGCCGCTCGTGTTGGGCGGCGTCGCCCCCGGCGTCTATCTGGACCGCATGTCGGCCGGCTTGAGAATCCTGCACCAGGGGTTTTCGATCGAGCCGGTGTCCGCAGCGGACAAATCCGCGCCCGTGCGGGACTATGTCCTAACGAAGAGCGACGCGGGCAAGCTCCTCCGCGTCGTCGTCGGCCAGGGGCAGGTGTTTCATTTGCTGATCGAAGGCGAGAGCGGCCTGGCCTTCAGCGATCCGGCCGCGCAGCAGTTTTTTGGGAAGTTCCAATGTGCCGGCGTGTCTGCTGCGGCCGTTACGACCAGCGCCAGCGGCGAAAGCCAGGGTTCGACAAAACGAAAGAAATCCGCCGCTGCACCGCCCGACGCACCCGACGGCCTCGACTGGCGGCCGTTCCAGGGCAACAAGGTCGCGTTCACGATTAACTTTCCGGGCGTCACACCGCAGGCAGAGGATCCGCTCTCGCTGATTCTCGAGTCGAATCGTCAGAATCAAAACGACAACTGGGCCCGCGACGGCGTGGTCGTGGAGTCCTTCGCGGCTCAGGTCGGCGAGCGGCGCTACGGCGTCACCGCTTTTCGCGATCCCAATCGGCGGCAAGAAGGATCGATTCGCTTCGCTGGGCAGATGCAAGGCCTGCTCCGTACCTTTGCCCAGGACATCCACCAGGAGGTCCGCGACCACGTCGTCCGGTCGCGCAGGCCTCCGTCGAAGCTGGAGATTCTTGCCACATCCTCCCTCGCGATGCGCGACGGGAGCAAGGCCATCGTCCGCCAGTGCTGCCTGGGGCATTATGGTTTCGTGGTCCGCGTCGAAGGGCCGGCTGCGATGGAGGACCTCGACCCGCAGGTCCACAAATTCCTCGACAGCCTCCAGCCCCCGCCTGATGCCGCCCCGCTGCCACTCAACGTCAGGCCGCTGCCCGGACCCAAACCGGAACAATCGAAGCAGAAGTGATTCCGCCGTGTCCGCAAATGCACGGTTCAGATCGCGAAATTCACGAGATGAAGGAGCCGAAATGCTTGCCCGCTATCTTTTACGCCGCCTGGCGATCGGTTGCCTGCTGCTCGTTGCCGCCGGCTCGGCCGCCGGCTTCGCCGCCGAACTCGACCCGCAGAAGCTCGCCGCGATCGCGCCGCGGATGGAGCAGTTCGTCAAGGAGGGCACGATCGCGGGCGCAGTAACGGTGGTGGGAAATGCTCAGGGCATCGCGCAGCTCGACGCGGTCGGCTTGCAGAGTCTGGAGTCCAAGCAGCCGATGCCGCGGAGTGCGGTCTTCCGCATCGCCTCGATGACCAAGCCGATTACGGCGATCGGCATCATGCAATTGCAAGACCAGGGGCTGCTCTCGGTCGAGGACCCGGTCGAAAAACACCTGCCCGAGTTCAAGGGGCAGCTGCTGATCGACTCGCGGGAGGGCGAGCGAGTCACGCTCAAGAAGCCGCCGCGGCCGATCACGATCCGCGACCTCTTGACGCACACCTCGGGCCTGCCGGGCGGCTTTCCGGCGGGCTATTCCGACCTCTATTTCACGCGGCAGCACACGCTGAAGGAGGCCACGCTGGCCCAGGCCCAGCGGCCGCTGGAGTTCGAGCCGGGCAGCAAATGGGCCTACTGCAACGCCGGCATCGACACGCTCGGCCGGATCATCGAGGCGAAGAGCGGCCGGCCTTATGAAGATTTCCTCCGCGACCGCGTGTTCCAGCCGCTCGACATGGAGGACACGTCGTTTTATCCGAGCGAAGAGCAACTGTCCCGGTTAGCCGGCCTGTACGGGCAGAAGGATGGCCAGCTGGTTTTCGCCGATTACCAGCTGATCGGCCCGACAAAGGACGCCCGGCATCCAATCCCCGCCGGCGGCCTGTTTTCGACCGGCAGCGACCTGGCCGCGCTCTACCAGGCGATGCTCCATCGCGGGTGGCACGGCGTCACCAAGGCCGGGGACAAGCGGCTCCTCAGTGAGGCCGCCTTCCGGCAGATGACGCAGCTGCAGACCGGCGACCTGCAATGCGGCTTCACGCCGGGCATGGGCTTTGGCTTCGGCTGGGCCGTCATCAAGGAGCCGCAGGGCGTGCACGCGATGCTGAGCAAGGGGACGTTCGGCCACGGCGGCGCGTTCGGCACACAGGGCTGGATCGATCCGGCGCAGGACCTGTTCGTGATCCTGCTCATCCAGCGGACAGGCCTGGCGAACAGCGACGCCAGCGACCTCCGCAAGGAATTGCAGCGGCTGGCGGTGGCAGCGATTCGCCGCTGATTCGCCTCAAGAAAGCAGCGAAGCCCCCGGTGATCGGCCGGAGGCTGCGCTCGTATCTCGTTCTCGGGTGCATTCCGTCCGCAGAGGCGTATGCGGCCGGAGGCCCCGAGCTAATGGCAGTCGATTACCCGCCGCACCCGCAGCCTTTGTCGTGGCCGCAGACGTTGTCGCAGCCGCAGCCCCGGTGGTGATGGCAGCGGTCCTTGCAGCAGCGGTCGCGGTGGCAGCGGTCCTTGCAGCAACGGTCGCGGTGGCAGCCGCGGTCGCAACCGCACTTGGTCTCGCAACCGCAGCTCGGAGCGGCGGCGCAGGTCGGAGCAGCGGCGGCGCAAGTCGGGGCGGCGCAGCCGCAGCCTTTGTCGTGACCGCAAACGTTGTCGCAGCCGCAGCCGCAACGATTGCGATGATGGCCGTGCGACCGGCAGCCGCGGTCGCAGCCGCAGACGTTGTCGCAGCCGCACTTGGCGTGGTGGTCGCAGCCGCAGACGTTGTCGCAGCCGCAGCCATAACCACCGGACATCATTCGCAGAAACTCAAACGCATTCGCTTGCGCACACAGACAGAACAAACCGGCCGCGATGACGGCGGCCAACAGACGGCTCTTCATTGGAGAGACTCCTCTTTCCAAACACGAAGGGTGACGGAAACGGAAACAACGGACACGTGTCGCCGGAACCGCCGGCCCCGCGTGGCACTCGGCACATTGCGGCAGCCGTATCAAGGATGTTCAGCGACGAATCAGCGGGCTGCACTCCCGCAGTCCCGGCTGAATCTACGCAGTGCTATCGTCTGCTCAATTTGCCGCACTTGACTGGTCGGCAGGGTCATGCGGATTTTTGCCAGCTTGCCGGGCCGCTTGCACGAGGTTTGCCGGGCGTGCCAGGAATGCGGCCTGTAAACGACCAAATCGCAGGCAGGCAGTTGCTACAACCCCTTCACCGCCGCTCGCAGGGCGACCAGGTAGGGCACGGGCTCGGCCCCGAGGGCGTTCAGCACGGTGCCGCCGGCGGTGAAGCAGTGGGTGACCCACTCGGGCCGGCCGTACTTCTCGAGGGCTGTCCCGCCTTCGCCGCCGCCGATGTAGACCCGCATCCCTGCGTCCTTCAGGCGCTTGAGCTGCTGGATAAACGCCTTGGTTCCCTCCTCGAACCGCGGATCCTCGAACATGCCGAAGACGCCGTTGTGGAAGACAACCGCCGGCTTCCCGCGGTGGGCCGCAATAAACTCGCCGATTTTCTTTTCGAAATGACTAATGGTCTTGGGCCCGATGTCGAATTGCTGATCGCCCGGGGCGAGCGTCTCGACCACCCGGCCGTCCCCCAGCTTGAAATCGACCGGCAGCACCAGCTCGATGCCGAGGCGCTGGGCTTCGGCCACCATCCGGCGGGCCTGCTCGATCCGCTCGGGCGGAATGTAATAGGGCTTGTCCTTATGCCCCGCGTCTTCGCTTACCCCTAGCGAGAAGTTCGTGCCGGCCAGCAGCGCCGCGGCCTTCTTCAGCGACATGGCCAGCGAGCCGGCGCTGATGATGGTGCGGATCGTGCCGCGGGCGATCATCGCTTCCAGGTCGTCGAGCTTGTCGATCTTGATGCCGCTGAAGACAACCAGCTCCGCCTGCAGGCAGTCCTGCATCGGGCCTTCGAATTCGCGGGCGACGTAGGCCCCCAAAGCGACCCGCTGCATGGCCAGGGGCACGATTGTGCTGGAGGCATCGAGGCTGCCGGCCGAGAGGGCTTCGTTCACGTACACGCCCGCGACTTTCTCGGCCAGCGAATTGGCCATAGCCGCCAGTTTCGCCGCGATCTGGGGCAGCGCGTTCTCTTTGGCCTTCCAGAGGACGGTCTCGATATCGTACGCCCGCACGTTCTGCAGCATCAGCACGCCGCCGGCTGCTGCGGCGGCGACCTTCTGCGTCACCTGCGGTTTGATCGTGCCGCTGGCTTCGTCGAGCCAGTCCTCGACTAGCGGCACGTCGCAGCCCAGGATCTGCCCCAGCCGGGCCGCGACTTTGGCCAGCGAGCCGATCGGCTTGTCCGGCTGCTTGCGGCCGAGGTGGCCGAAGACGATCTGCTTCCAGCCTTGCCGCCGGCCGAATTCGAGCGTCTCCTTCATCGACCGCAAGCGGATGTCTTCCTGGCCAACTTCCGGGCCCGGCTTGCAATCGACGTCGCCGCGGACCAGCACCGGCGTGCCGCGAGCGACATTCGCCAGCGAGTCCAGCCGCGGAATGTCGCGCAGGTAATCGGCCAGCGACAGCTGCTCGCGAGGTTCTAAGCCCTTGAGCACGCGACAGAGCTTCAGGACGCGATCGGGCGTGGCGGCCATGGGAGAACTCCGAGTCGAGAGGCTCGTCCAACGTACCAATCGCCGGCCGGACTTCCCAGGGGATCAGCATACTAACCCGAAGCGTAAGCGAGGGACTCCACAGAGCGACGTTGTCCCAGAGAGTCCCTCGCTTACGCGTCGGGTTTGTATGCGACGGCGATGCCGCAGAGGACGAGGTTGGGCACGAAGCGCGCGCCTTCCAGGTGCGCGGCGAGCTGCCGCAAGTCGCCGCCGGTCACGAATAGCTTCGGCTGTGGATTCAGGCCGGCGGACAACCTGGCGATAAGCTCGCGGACCGCGCCGACCGCGCCCCAGAACAGGCCGCTGCGAATGGCGGCTTCTGTATTCGTTCCGAGCGGGGCGGGCGGAGCGTCGTCGGGCACGAGCAGGGCCAGCGGCAGCAGGTCCGCGCCGCCGAACAGGGCGTCGGCCTGCATCTTGAAGCCGGGCAGAATCGCGCCGCCTTCAAAGACGCCGTCGGCGCTGATGCGGTTGACGGTGATTGCCGAGCCCGCGCCGACGAGGAGCGCGGCCCGTCCTGCCTCGCGGATCACGTTCACCGCCACTGCGGCCGCCAGCCGGTCGAGGCCGACCTTGTCGGGGAAATCGACGGCCGCGCGGATTGGCAGATCGCGATGGGTCAGCAAGCGCACAGGATCGGCCGGCCGGTGGGCGCGGACCCACTCCTGCAGTATTCGCGTGCCCTCGCGGTGGACGCTCGAGACGTGCCACTGGCAGGTCTCACGCGGCAGGCTCGCCGCAAGTTCCGCGGGCGGCGAACTGCCGGTGGGAAAAACGTGCACGGCCTCCGGATTCGGCAAGCCCGCCAGCGCGGGTCCGAACCAGCCGATCTTGGTCGCGCTGTTGCCGATATCGACGGCGATCAGGCGGGGCTGGCTCATGGGGCGGCCTGCAACTGGGCCACGAGCAGCCCGCTGGCCCGCTCGACGAGCGTGTTCAGCCCCTGGCCGGTGACGGCCGAGATCAGCAGCACGTCCTGGCCACTGGCGGCCGCGAGCTGCTCGCGCAAGTCCGCCGCGCCGGGCAGCTCGGCTTTGGAGACCACGAGAATCTCCGGCCGCTGGGCGAGCCGGGCGTCGTACTGGGTCAGCTCGTCGCGAATGACGCGGTAGTTGACGAGCGGATCGCTGCCGTCGGCTGGCAGGGGCTCGACCAAGTGGACCAGGATGCCGGCTCGCTCGATGTGCCGCAGGAATTCGTGTCCCAGACCCGCGCCGGCGTGCGCCCCTTCGATCAGCCCGGGAATGTCGGCCATCACGAATTGCCGGTCGCCGTCCACGCGGACGAGGCCCAGGTTCGGGTGCTTGGTGGTGAAGGGATAGTCGGCGATCTGCGGGCGGGCCCGCGTCAGCCGCGACAGCAAGGTGCTTTTGCCGGCGTTGGGCTTGCCGATCAGGCCGACGTCGGCGATGACCTTCAGCTCCAGGACCAGCTCGCGCCGCTCGCCCTCGCCGCCGGGCGTGGAATCGCGCGGGGCGCGGTTGGTCGCCGTCTTGAAGTGGGCATTGCCGCGGCCGGCCGCGCCGCCGCGGGCCACGGTGACCGTTTCGCCGTCCTGCGTCAGGTCCTTGAGGACAAAACCGCCGTGCGAATCGACGATCAGCGTTCCCGGCGGCACTTCGATCACCAGGTCGTGGGCGCTCTTGCCCTGCTTGTTCGCGCCGCTGCCGGGCAGGCCGCTCTCGGCCCGCCAAAATCGGTGATGGGCCAGGGCGGCGAGGTTGTTCACGCCGTTTTTGGCGACGACGATGACGCTGCCCCCTTCGCCGCCGTCTCCGCCGTCGGGGCCGCCGTGCGGGACGTATTTCTCGCGCCGGAAGCTGACGCAGCCGTTGCCGCCGCGGCCCCCTTGGACCTCGATAGTTACGCGATCGACGAACATGGGAACAAAAACCAAGAACCAAAGAACCGAAGAACCAAAAAAACGGCCGGCAGATTTGGTTCTTCGGTTCTTCGGTTCTTGGATTTTTCCGCGCGAGGCTAATTCGCCGCGGGGTCGATGTTCACGCGGCGGCCTTCCTGGTCGAAACGCACGGTGCCATCGACCAGGGCGAAGAGTGTGTAGTCCTTGCCCATGCCGATGTTGCGGCCGGCGTGGAATTTCGTGCCGCACTGGCGGACGATGATGTTGCCGGCGACGACCCGCTCACCGCCAAAACGCTTGACGCCGCGGCGCTGGGGGTTGCTGTCGCGACCGTTGCGGGTCGAGCCTTGACCTTTCTTGTGTGCCATGACGCAAACTCCTGTCCGCTATGCGGTTACGACACGGCGTTCCCGCCGGCGATAATCGTTGACCTATTTGCGAATCTCTGAGTCTATCGGCCATTTCTGCAGCCGGCAATGGGAGCGGTCGTCAGCCGGGTCGCGTGTCAAGAGAAACAATTCCGGAAAAGCTGCGACCAGATGGGAATAAATGTTCCCTTGTGCGCATCGAATCATCTAGAGGCACGATGCGGGCCTGCCAGCGAAAGGCGATCACGGATCGCCGCGCACCCGCGGCTTTGGGCCGACGCGCGGGTTATGACCAATTCTCTAACACTAATAAGTACTACTTAACGGTTTCCAGCCCAATGGCCGCAAGTCAATGATGCGTCAGTAGTTGCGGCGGAGAATCGCAGAACACGCGCGTTTCGTGCCCGCCAACCAGGGGGCCCAATCAGGCCAAATCCCGGTCCTCGAACAGCGTCAGCGCCAGC
>Ga0075418_10005465_pt1 | contig 14392 bp, 14 predicted proteins | sample SoiMetdeltSBSDD2_FD_81776 | JGI IMG/M metagenome (GOLD analysis project Ga0075418, IMG submission 81776) | Bulk soil microbial communities from a Populus tree surrounding site in Tennessee, USA - Soil MetaG P. deltoides SBSDD2 | ecosystem: Environmental > Terrestrial > Soil > Tree plantation...
CACGCCGCTGACCGAAAGGGGGCCGCGCTGGCTTGGGAGGAGGTCAGCGCGGCCCGCAGTCGATGAGGAGCATGACGCTGCCAACCGCTAAGCGGCGCCATGCTTCAACTCAAAGCGGAAAGCTAAGCCCCAGCCCCCGCTCAGCACTCACACTCGCATGTGAACTGTGTATCCGCTATGACCCGGGCGCAACTGTGGAAAAAAATTGCAGCGGATGGAGCAGCGAGCAATCGACTTTCTAGCTTGTTGTTCGCTTTGTCGTTCGCACAATTGTGTCCCATCGGCAACTGCTCAGCAAAATCACGGAGGGTGTTTCTTTTGTAGATGAATGGCCAACTCATCATTGCTAAAAAAATAGCCGCGGGCCGATGCTGGGCCGCAGTTGGACCCGCGGTTACGGACCGGCTTCTCGAAACTGCTTCGAGCGACAAATGACCACAAACTTCCGCACCGTTTTTATAGGGCTGGCAATGGGCATTCTCGTATTCGCCGTAGTGATGGGATTCCACTACGCATCGAAAGTGTGACCGGTAGGTCAAAGTCAAAAACCCGAAAGCGCCGGCTGATACACGAACTAATGACGGAACGTTTTAGATAATTTTTTCCAGCCTGATCGCCAGAATTTACTGTTCCTGAGCGAGGCCCTTCGCGAGGGTAGGCTCATCGAAGCTTCCGCCGGATATTCGCCCCCCAGCGTGTGTCCCTAGATCGGCGGGAGCACGGAAAGAACCGCAGTGTGTCCGGCAACAACTCTGCGGTTCTTTCTCCCGCAACAACCCGACGCAATCGACGGAATTCTTGGTCTCAAGCCCGATATCGCCAGCATGGTATTGCGTGCGACTCGCGGCAGGCCACCAAACGCGCGCCTGCTGTTTTCATTCATCCATGCCAGCCAATTGTCGTCTCTCAGCCGCCTAGTGGCCGTGGCAACAATCAGCAAATTTCGCGAGTAAGGAACGGTGGTCTTATCCCGTCTCCGTTACCACCGGGCTTGGTGAGAATCTGCTTAGCCTGCTAGTCGCATTGGAGACATTCACATGACTGACGCAAATGTTTCTGCCCGTATTGATCGGCTGGAACGCTTGGCACACTGGGAAGATCTGGAAACGCGCATAGCTCGGCTAGAGCGTCTGGCCACTGTTGCAGGCATTGCGATTGCCATTGGCGTCGGCGCTGCGGTCGGCGTTTACGTGCAGGGTGCAGTTCAATCTCAGCCATGGGGCTGGCCGGCGATTTTGGCAAGCCTTGCCGCTATAGGGCTGACAATTCTTTTGCAGCTGAAGCTAATTCGGCTGGACCCCTGAGATCACGATGAAGGCGGAAACTGGATAAACGATTTTCTGGCATTACGTCGATCTGGTTCAAACCACGCCAAGCTGAGCGGCCTGCATGAGCGTCTAGGCGATTCCCACACGCCGTCGGGCGGCGGAATCAAAAACAGGACTGCTTGATCGCAAAGTAGGCAGATTGTTCCGGCAAAGTTCCCAAGATTTATCGAAAGCAAAACCGTCCGCATACGATGGGTTGCGTGGCACGAACTAATTGCGCTCCGCAGAGTCTCGCGCATCCATGGAACCCCAAGCTTGCGTTCTCGTTTTGCCTACATGAGTACGCTCGAGATTGCCATTCATGTCGAAGCTTTGGTCGTCGCCGCATTCGCCATCTTAGTTTCCCTAAGCGGCATTGCCTCGTTGTGGGCTTTCCGAAAAATTGCTCGCCTAGCCAGCTAGGTTGCTCACCTTCGTCCTTACGAAAGGCCCAATCTGCGGCTCTACAAGATCAACGGCGCGAACGGGTCAAAGCGCTATCCGCTGATTGTCGAGGCCGCAGCTCGCATTGATGGCTCCGCGATCATCAAATGTTTCTAGTGCCATAATAGAAGCCGGGCGCGGAGACCGCGCCCGGCTTTAGCTTAGGAGGTTCAATTTTTTAGTCGCATACCCGACGCGAACGGAAGATCACGCGACCGCTTGGCGTCTCAATGCGTTCACGGATCAGTCGGCAGTCACCCGCATACGCATAATCGTGCAGATGTCGATGACGGTAGCCGCCATCCCAATAAGGGCCGACGCCGACGCCCGCGCCAAACGGGCCAACCTGCACGCCCACGCCCTGCGCGTTCGCTGATGTTAGCGTTGCCGCACCCGCAATCGCGAGCGCCGACACTGCTAGGAGAATCCGTTTCATAACAGCCTCCTTTTTACGTACAGACTGTCAACGCCCCTCGGCGGGGACCGTTTCTGTTTATTACACAGGAATTTAAGGTTCCCGGAACTTTGAACAGAGCTGCCCAATAAGACCGGCTCAAGCTCGCCCGAGAGCGCGAGATGACGTGCAGCACCTCCGAAATCGCCGTCTGCTGCTCACGCGCCTCTTGCAATTCCCTGCGCGTTCTGCGGGAGTAAATTGCGCGATGTGATCGCGTACGACAAATGCACGATATGTGCGGCGTCCGCTATTTCGGATTAGCCTAATTGTATTTTACGACCTCGACGACATCGCTACCGCACTCGATGCATTCGAAGGTGCGACGGTCATATGCTGGCCTGTCAGGCTCGATACGCGTGAGAAACATTCGTGTTCCGCACTTCGGACACTTTGGATGCGTGAAACCTTCCTGAAGAGGAATGGATTCGTAGTGCTGCATTGTGACGCCCTCGTTGTGGCGTCGCCCATAAATTGTATGTACTGCGAGCACGTGAGGATTTATGGGCGGAGCAATTCAAATTGCCGTGCAAACATGTCCAAAAGTTAATCTCCTGTTGGGATGAGCTCAGAGACGCAATGCGAGCGCCGAGTGCAAATGCACGACGCCTGCATGGTGCATTAGGCGATCTCAAGCCCTATTAGGCCCCCTTATTCCCGCACTGAGCGGAGGCGATCATGCGAGTTGCGATCTACGCGAGAGTTAGCACCGACGGCCGCGGCCAAAACCCTGAGAACCAATTGCGCGAACTGCGAGAATGGTGCGCCCGCGCAGGCCACGAGATCGTACGCGAGTTCATCGACCGGCACACCGCCGCAAAATACGCCTAACGAACCAAAACAAGGACGAAGCGGGCCGCCGCAAAAGGTCATGTCCGCTTTACCCTCGAAAGCGGACATGTGCGGTGCAACTACAGATGTCCGCTTTGGGCCAAAAGCGGACATCATCTCATTCGAGTGCTGCGCGACAAATTTGATGAGCCAAGCCTAGTGGATGCTGAACTGATAGCTCATGCGAGCCTTGACGGTGTCGATATGCTCGCTCGCACTGAAGGCGAGGCTCCCTCCGGCGTTATTGCTGACCGTGATCGTCTGCTCGGGAAAGCCATAATGCAGATATTCGACGCCGAACACCCAGGCCGAGCCCGCGTCGTGCCAGAACTTCCAATCGATACCAGCGCCAGCTGCCCAGCCGAACATTGTTGTCCCACCTGATGCGGCCAGGCTAGGCGAGGCGCTAGGTACAAAGTGCCAAAGGGCCGGCGTTAATGATAGTAGCGCCTGTCACAGAAGGGCTGACGGCAGCCGACTGAGTCGAGCTGACGGTGGTCTTAGCATGCGCGAACGCCGCGCCGCCTGTGCCGTAAAGCAACCAATCCGGCGCAAATGACCAGCCGACCTTGCCGCGCAGCGAAGCGAGCAAATCGATCTTGGACTCGATCGAAAGGTCGTGGTTGAGGGTGGCGCACGGTCCCGGACAGGTAAAGGTGACGCTCGGACTGGCGGGAAATGGACCAAAAGTGAGTGTCTGAAGAGTCAAGCTTGCAGTTGATGAGCCCGATCCCCTGATGTTAGCGCCGTCGATGTCACCCTCAATGCCAAGCACCCAGCTGCCCCATTGCTTCTGAGCACCGAAGAAGCCGCCCAACAACCAGCCATTCTGTTTTGTGGACGGGATGGCAAGATCGGGAAACGAGGTAGGAGGTATCAGTGATGCCACCTCTCCCGGGTGCAGGCTTGGCGATGTGAAGGCAGCGGAAAACGGAGCACCGGGATCGATAGCATCGGTGCTCTGCTTACCCCATCCGTAGCCGCCCTCGATGCCCATATAGACTCCAGACCAGTCCGAAACCTGAGCTGGGACAAACGGCGCCGCTTTGCGCGGCAGATCAGCCGCATAAACATTTGCATCGGCTGTAGCGACGGCGCCGTTCATATTTGTCGGTTCTACCGAGCGTTTATTTTTCGTATCGCGAATAGTGCCACGAAGCTCGGCGTTCTGTTTTTCAAGTTGCTCGACCCGCTTACGAAGCGCAACGATTTCGTTCGCTAATTTTTGGTTGGTCGTTGCGCCTGGGTCGGCGGTCTGCGCCATCAGCGGATCTGAATTGAATACGAGCACTAAAGCGAATAGCACTAGTATTACAGCGCGCGGCTTTTCCATCATCGCCTCCCCAAGCATTGGCGCGGGAGGCCAATAAACGAGAGTCATTCGCCGTCAGTACGGTGGCAGATCTCGTATAGGCCCCCAAGCCTAGTGATCAAAAAGAATAGCCGCCGGCGACAGGGCCGCAAATGTCTTTCGGCTTGCACTCAACAAGACCAGCAGTGTGTGGCCTCGCGGTCACGGGGGAACTTGTCCGCTTTGGGTCACAAGCGGACATTTGCAGTGCAAAACGTCATGTCCGCTTTAGCTCCGAAAGCGGACATGTGCGTTGCACTGGGTTATGTCTGCTTTGGGCCAAAAGCGGACATGGCCGGCGCTATTCAATCACTTCGTCGGCGCGGGCGAGCAGCGAGACCGGTATTTGTATGCCGGTCGCTTTGGCGGTCTTGAGATTTATCACCAGCTCAAATTTCGTTTGTCCGATCCAGTTCCGATCTTGCGAATTACTACGGGCGGCGAGCAGGTGTGTCGCACCTCGGCACGCACATTCAGCGTTCTATCGCGTGATTAGGCCTCGGCTGATATCGACTTTCGATGAGCTGATCGTATATTGCTGAACGACTTTGCTTTTATCGAAAAAAATCACAAGCGATTTCTTATCGCCTTCGGAGCCACTATAAATTAGATTCACATAGGGGATAAAGTTTGTGGGCTTCGAGTGCAGTCTGGAGAATTCATATTCCCATGATTCATTCCCGCTGTCGGTGAAGGAGGTCTTTATCGGATCGCCGTACAGTTGGCGCACTTGCGCTTGGGTAGTTCTTCCTTTGACCAATTGCCCGGATACGGTTTGCTGCGAAGCGTCGGCGATGCTTTCATTGCCGCTGCTTGAGCATCCCCCTAGAAACGCCGATGAAAGCCCGGCGGCGACGACGACACGCCATGCCATTACGCCCCCCAACCCTGTGACCCCAGGAACTGCTGCTCGCCGCGCCCCGAACGACGGCAGCCCACTACCAGAGCACCCATTTGCCCGCCATGCGAAGGATTGGGATTTGGTCAGACCGACCAATGATCGTCAACGACAATACGGGACGCCAGCAGATGATTCCGAACAAAAGTTGCCGAGAATCCTCAGGTCCTAGATTCAAAGTAGGTTGGTGTTTCGGTTTACCTCCGAAGCAAACATTCGGCAGTGCGATGAACATGTCTGCTTTGGGCCAAGAGCGGACCTCTCTGGCCGGGTAGAGTATCAGCGTCATTTGAAGGCGAGCGGGTGTCCGCTCAAAACTAGATGTTGGCGATGATCAAAAGGCTCCCGGCCGCTCGGGCACGACAGCTTTCGCATTGTTATCGGAAAAAAGTGCCGGCGCGTCGAACTTACCGGTCTGCAGATCATATCTGCAGCGCCAGCCGTGCACCACGACGGTCTGCATGGGCTTGCGGCTCTTAATGTCGGCATCCCCCGACAGAGTGATCAGAATATAGCGGTTCGCCGGCCAATCGACGCCGAGCCAACGATAGTTCTCTTCAAGCCCCTCCAGCAGATCCGCCGACTCGTGATACTCTGGCTCCTTCGCGATCTTTCGCCAGTCAGGGTGAGTCTTCAAGAAGGCCCACGCCAGGTCGCCGAGCGGCTTCTTGCTCGCGGGAACGTAGCCGTGCGGAGCGAGGCGGTACAGATAGAGCGTCGAAGTGCCCGCGCCGATCTTTTGTTCGCGAACGATCCATTTTAGATCGTTGGTGAAGAGAAATCCCGCGGGATAGTCGGCCGGCTCCGGATCAAGCAGCGTGAATGTGCCCTGCCGGCACCCAGAATTGCCATTTGTAGTCGTCCGTATCCTTGTTCACGTATTGCTCGATAGTTATCGCGCCATCCGGCGACGTCTTGGTGAATTTCGGATCGATCTTGTAACCAGCGGGTGGACCCGCCAGCTGCGCGGCGGCCGTGCCAATGCTGCAGACGCTGATACCGCAGACAACAAGCAGGCAGATCAAAGATGTTCTAACCTTCATTTTCTGGCTCCTTTGACCCGGTCAGCGATTAGTCGCGCATGCCCTTATCCAGTTCATCGAGGGCAGCTTGCGGTCTTGAGAAAGGGTGTCAGCCGCGATGTAGCTGCAAACGAAACGCCGGATACCCGCCGTGCTCGTATGACAAACCAAGCACGACATCGGTAAATAACCGCGTCCGGAAAGTTGCGCCTTCGAGAAATTTCTGCACAGCGGCTTTGGTGAGAACCATCTCGTCGGCATGAAAGACAAGAACGTAGCGATCCAGACAGGGCGACTGCCTCCCGGGAATTGCACCGCGCATCTGAGTAGCAATGTCCGCTTTGGGTCAAAAGCAGGCATTTGCGTCGCAAAATGTCATATTTGCTTATCCCCGAAAGCGGACATGTGCGGTGCAACTGGGGATGTCTGCTAAGGGCCAATAGCGGACATGACGGCCCTTCGAGGTCATTCAATCTACGTCCGCAGTCAGCTTGTCCAGACTCGAAGTGCTATTGCTGGGCTCAGCAATGTTGAAGGTGCCTTCATCAAGTTTGCCACCTCCAGGAACTTCGTTGCAAGAATGGGATCGCGGTTCGCGGACCGAAACAGTCTCCCGATGTACCAATTGACAAAGCGCACCTGAGCCGTCCGCTTACCTTCGACACGCTCGTGCTGCAAATCGCTGCCCACAGCAATTTGCCAGGGAATGTCGATCAGTCGACCTGCCGCGCGGAAAAAACGACGTGCAATTCTATCCGAACCTTCCGCCAGGCACTCACCCAACGTCAGGGCCTCTGTGCAAGCCACGGTCATGCCCTGACCATAGATCGGATTGAAGCTGCACAGAGCGTCACCGTAGACTATGAAGCCCTCGGGAAAGCGGGACAGCTCTTCATAGTGGCGGCGCTGATTTGTGCTGAACTGATAGGTCAAGATTGGACCCAGTGGTTCTGCATCTTTGATAACGTCGAATATCTCCGGCTTAGGCAAACTTCTCGCGAATTCAATAAACCCGATTTCATCTGCTGGGACTTCATCGTCGAAGTAGCCTGAAAGGCTGACAGTCCACCGTTCACCCTCTTGCGCCAAAATGACGCCAGAACGCCAATGAGGCCGACACGCCGCAATAACCGCTCCCAATTTGCCATGCAGGTCTTCCGGCCGACGACGATAGAGTCGAGTTTTGTAGCCGATATTGACCTTGATCTGCTCCTCACGCGAATTGGCGTATCCCAGAGCCTCCAACCATGACGGACTACGCGAACCACGACCGCTGGCATCGACAACCAGGTCAGAGCTGATCGTTTCGGCTGCGTCCGAACCATTTCGCGCTGTAACCTGAACACCGGTTACACGGTTGCGATCACGGTCGCAGATGGGCCCCAATACATTACAGCACTGACGTATCCGAACGTTGGGCAATTGCAGCAGCCTGCGGCGCACGCAGCCCTCCAGCATTGGGCGGCTGATGCCTAGCCCAGAAAGATCGCTATGTACGTTGCGCAAATAAAAACCGTGGTTGAACCAAAGGACGGCGTCAGCGACATCGCCGGGCACTGCACCTTCAGCTACCAATTCCGCGGTAAAGCCCGGGAACAGCTGATCAAGCACTTCTCGTCCCCGAGCGAGAAGGCCATGCGAATGTCTTCCCTGCGGAACGCCTTTGCGAGGCTCATATCCAACAGGCAGTGCATCGCGATCAATAAGAGTCACTTCGTCGTAGTAATCAGCCAACGCGCGACCGGCCAAGAGCCCGCCCATGCTCGCGCCGATGACGGTCGCATGCCTGCCGAGATGCGCCATTTTACCGTTCGGGGCCTGATAGGACTTTGGAACACTCGTGGCCATGTGATCCTCCTACACTTTGATAATCCTTCTCGTCCCACCTCCCGATAGAGTCACGCACGCTACGGTTTGATGAGTGCGCTTACGCTTTATGAATTAGACCTGGTCCCAGTGATTTCGCGTGAGGTGGCTCACATAGCTTTCGTTTTGCTGAGTGCTATTTTTCAGTATGGCGAGCCAGGGAGGCTCATTCACACTGGAATGGTTTTGCCTTGGGGCCGCGAGGTATAGCAAAAATTGCCCAACGCGAGGGCCGGGATTACGCTCCTGTCTTCGGTCCAGGCAAGAATAATTGCGATGGGTCGTGCACTGGTCATCGGCGGCTCGCTGGGCGGACTATTTGCGGGGCTGCTCCTGGCAGTCCGGCTGGGACGTCGCGGTGTTCGAGCGCAGCAGCGGCGATCTCGCAAGCCGCGGCGTCGGCATCGGGACGCATGTCGAGCAATTTGAGATCATGCGCCGGCTCGGCATCACCGTCGATGAGCGCATCGGCGTCGCGGTCACGTCGCGTATCCGCCTTGACCGCGACGGCGCCGTGGTCGCGCGGCTGCCATTCGAGAAAACTTTGACCTCCTGGGCGCTGTTCTACAGAGCGCTGCGGCGGCGTCTGCCGGACGCGTGCTACCGGCTGGGTATGCAGCTCGAGGACGTTGCCCAGGATGCGAGCTGCGTCACCGCGTTTTTCGCCAATGGCATAGAGGTGGAAGGCGATCTTCTGGTCGGTGCCGATGGCGCGCATTCCACGGTGCGCTCGCGCGTCTTCGGAGGCCCGGCGCCGAGTTATGCGGGCTACGTGGCCTGGCGTGGCGTGGTCGATGAAGACGCGGTCACTGCGGCCGGGTGCGGTGACCTGATCGACACCTATGCCTTCTTTCTGACACCGCGCGAGATGGTGCTCTCCTATTGGCAGCCTGGTGCCGATGACGATTTCCGCTCCGGAAGGAGGCGCCTGAACTGGATCTGGTATCATCCGGTGCGTTCGGCCGAGCTGGAAACCCTCTGTACCGATGCGAGCGGCCGGCGCCACAACGGCGGAATTCCACCGCCGCTGATCCGTCCGGAAGTGATAGCCGCGTTTAGGACGGAGGTGCGTGCGGTTCTGGCGCCGCAGTACGTTGCGCTGACGGAAGCGACGCCCGCCCCGTTTTTCCAACCGATCTTCGATCTGGACTCGCCGCGGATCGTGACTGGCCGTGTAGCGCTGCTAGGCGATGCCGCCTTCGTTGCGCGACCGCATGTCGCTGCCGGCGTCACAAAGGCCGCCTTGAATGCCGCCTGGTTGACCGATGCGCTCGCGGCGACGCCTGACGACATTGATGCGGCGCTGGCCACCTATGAGGCCCGGGCGAAATCCTTCGGCTCCGCTATGGTTGCGCGTGCGCGCTTCCTTGGCGCCTATCTTGAAAGTCCGCCGCGCGTCGGGCTGACGCCCGAGCCCATCGCGGTCATGCAGGCCATTGGAGCGCCGCTACGCGATATCCCGGAACTGGTGGGCGCCTTTACAAAGCAAAAAAACTGACCCGGCGTGAAAGCCGGGTCAGTGCGGGGAGATATGCAAGGCTTAAAGGCTAGCCTTGCGACCTCAATGTCCGATTTGGGTCATAAGCGGACATTTGCGCCGCAAAAAATCATGTCCGCTTTACCCCCGAAAGCGGACATGTGCGGTGCGGCTAGGGATGTCTGCTTTGGGCCAAAAGCGGTCATGAGGTCAGCTAACCTTGTTCGCCATTTTCGAGCAATCCGAGAGCGCGACGCAGCGCATCTGCCGCTGCTTTGCGCTCGTCTCCCGACATGCGATCGATTTCAAGCTCGAGCTTTAGATGCTCCGTCCCAGCCTCTTCGATGTTCTTGTTCAGCCCGACCACGGCGTACGTTGTGATTGGCTGCGCAATACCTTTGACATGCACCTGCCCGCGCTCCTCGCAACGCAGGAGGTCTTTCACCAGGGCGTAGGTCTCGAATGAAATCAGGACCCCGCCAGGAGGCGCTTCATGCTCCAACCGCGAAGCAAGGTTTACCGTCCCACCGATCATCGTGTAGTCCATGCGATCATCGCTGCCAAAATTGCCTACCGTACAATAGCCGGTATGAATGCCGATCCGGCAGCGCAACGGGGTGGCAATACCGCTCTTGGCCCATTCATGCGCCAATTCAGCGGCACGCTTTTGCATGGCGATCGCCATTTCAACGCAAGCGAGCGCATCCTCTTTCACACCAAGCGTCGTTGGATCGCCGAAGAACATTACAATGGCGTCGCCAACATATTTGTCGATCGTTGCGCCGTATTGCAGCGCGATTTTCGACATTTCGGTGAGATAGTGGTTGAGGAGCTGTGTGAGATCCTCTGACTCCATCTTGTCGGTAATCTCGGTGAAACCGACGAGGTCGGAAAAGCAGACCGTGAGCTTCTTGCGCTTGCTGACGATCTTGACGTCCTGCTGGCCGGTAAAGATCGAATCGTACACCTGCGGCGCAAGGTATTTTGCAAGCTTGGCAGACAGCGCAGTCAATGCATTGGACTTCTCAGTCAGATCCTGCTCGCGTTGCTTGAGCTCCGTAATGTCGGAATAGACCGAAACGGTGCCGCCGTCCTCGGTGCGGCGTTCGCTGACCATCACCCACCGGCCATTGCTGCGCTGCTGTATCTGCGGCGGCCCTGGGTTGCGGTGCTGTTCCAGCCGTTCCGCAACCCATTCCTCAATACGGCCTTCGGAATCCTTGATGTAACCGCGTTGAGCGGCCCGGCGGATGATGCTTTCAAAGGTCGTGCCGACGCTCAGATCGATGTCCAGACCGGGATAGAGCAGATCGCGATAGCATGAGTTACAGATCACAAGCTGATCCTCACCGTCGTAACAGACAAAGCCTTCAGAAATACTCTCGATTGCCTCGGCGAGCCGGCGTTCGCTCCGCAACCGAGCCTGCTCAGCGCGGCGCAACGGAGTAATGTCGTAGAGCCAAGCGAGCCGCTTGCCGCCAGCAACCGCAACATGGCCCCCGTGATATGCCACTTGGACGTAGGAGATCAGCATATTGAGCTGCTCACCAAGTTTGGTCTTCCAGATCACCTCTTCATTAAGAAGCTGTCCACCACGCTGCTGCAACAGCTCAACGATACGTTGACGATGGCTGAGGTCGTACCAAAACTTTCGGGTATCGAAGAGATGCAGTTCCTCCTTCTCATAGCCAAGCAACTCTCGTAGCCGCCAGTTGTGAAACACGAGCCGCCCATCTTCGTCGACGACAGAGAGCCCGGCGGGGCAGAAATCCAGAATTTCGCGAAGCTGCCGCTCCTGCTCGACAACTTGCACCTGGTGCTCGATCAGCGGCGTAATGTCGTACGCCCAGGCAACCCGTTTACCGCCCACAAAGCTGACATGGCCTCCACGGTAGGCCACTTGGACATATGACATCAGAAAGTGAACTAGCGCCCCCTTCTTGGTTCGCCATGTCACCTTTTCATTCAGAATCTGGCCGCCGTAATCCCGTAGTTGTTTGATGATCCGCTCGCGTTGCGCGAGGTCATGCCAATGAACGCGGGTATCGCAGAGGTCGAGCTCTTCCTTGCTGTAACCGAGAATTTCGCGCAAGCGCGCGTTGTGGAACAGCAAGCGGCCGTCTTCATCGACGACCAAGAGCGCCGCTGGACAGAAATCGAGTATCTCGCGGAATTGGCGCTCATGCTCTGCCGCTTCATGTCCAAGAGCGGCACCACCATCATGGCTTCCCGCCAAGCTTATGTCAGAAGACATGTTGTCTCCCCCGGAGCAACTAAGAAAATTAGCATCAAAGCCCACCAATGTCCGCTTTGGGTCAAAAGCAGACATTCGCGCCGCAAAAAGTCATGTCCGCTTTGCCCCCGAAAGCGGACATTCGGCCGTGCCACTGACATGTCCGCAATGTGCCCGACTCGGACATTGTGCCGCTTGCGCCTAGGCGGCTGCGACGGCGATTCCCTCCTGCTCACAGGAATTGGCGACGTCAGACACCGTGGCACGCTGCATGTCGCGTTTCCAGCGCAGGTCGTCGAACTCAGAGCCGCGGTGCATGGTGCAGCGATTGTCCCAGATAACCAAGTCATGAACGCGCCACCGATGGGTGTAGACGAACTGCCGCTGGGTGGCATGGGCGATGAGCTCGTCGATCAGCGCGCGGCCGTCCGGCTCGGGCATGCCGAAGACGCGGCCGGCATGAGAGGCAAGGTAAAGCGATTTGCGGCCAGTCTCCGGGGTGGTTCGCACGAGCGCCTGCGGCACCGGCGGCATATCCTGGCGCTCCTCGTCGCTGAACTCCGTGAAGCCGAGGCGAGCGCGGGAGTTGAAGATTGAATGCTCTGCGACAAGGCCGTGGAGCTGGCGTTTCATGTTTTCGGGCAGCGCGTCGTAGGCGGCGCGTTCATCGGCAAATTCAGTATGGCCGCCGATCGGGGGGATCGAGCGCGCATAGAGCAGCGACGCCCGCGCGGGCAGCCGCCTGAATGAGCTGTCGGTATGCCACAGCCGGTTGCCGAGCTGAAACATGCGTTGCCGCGAGTTCTCGCCCCACACCTCATTATCGGGATCGAGATTGGAGACGTCGGCGAACTCCTTACGCACCCGTAGTTTCGCGTCCTTGCGGTACAGCGCGATCGTGGTCTCGAGCGGACCGAACGTCTTCGCAAAGTCGAGATGTTGATCCTGCGATAGGTGCTGATCGGGGAAGATCAGCACCGCGTATGTCGTGAACGCATCCTTGATGGCGGTGAGGTCGGTCGGTTCGAGCGATCTCGATAAGTCGACGTCGCCGATTTCAGCAGCAAAACTGCGCGTGACGGGACAGACGGTGATGGCCATTGGCAATTCCCTCCACGGCCATCTTACTCTACTGGAGGCAAGGGGGGAGGATGATACGCCGGCAGCTCAAAGCAGACATTGGTCGGTGGCCTCGACAAGTCTGCTTCCTGCCAAGACAGGGCTCATGCACTGCCCGCGAAGAGCAGCCCATTCGATTGCAGCATCGGCTGTCGTAAGCAGCGACGGCGGGATAATCAGTCCGAGTGCCTTGGCCGTCTTTAGATCGCTATGTCCGCTCTACCCCCAAAAGCGGACATTCGGACGGTGTACTAACCAGCCTTACCTTGCCGTACCCAGTCCGCCCAAGTCGGGCGGTCCATTGCGAAAAGGTCGGATAGTTTTGCGTACCACCTAGCGCCATGCATCCCGCCAAACAGCTTCAATTCTGGCGTATCGATCAAGCCTCGCGTCGCATCGCGCACGCATCGGTCATCGACGTACGCATGAACAATTTGACCCGCGATAATCGCCTGGTTTGGGCCAAAGGACAGTGACGTGAGAAGCCGGCATTCGTAGGCGACGGGGCTTTCGTTTACTCGCGGCGGCTTAACTTTTATCGAGGGCGCAGTTTTCAACTTTGCAAGCTCTAACTCATTTGTTCCGGGCGGCGCGTCTATGCAAGTGATGTTCATCGCCTCTGCAAGCGGCTCCGATACGAGATTGATGACGAATTCTTTTGTCGCCAAAATATTGTTGGCGGTGTCCTTCAATCTTCCATCTGGATGCGCCAAAACCGAAATCATTGCGACCGCCGGGTCATGCCCCATCACATTGAAAAGGCTGTACGGTGCTGCGTTAATGGTGCCGTCACCTGAGATCGTCGTAACTAAAGCGATCGGCCGTGGCACAACGGTTCCGAGCAACAATTCATATCGGTCCATGGCCGCCATCTTGTCGATGTCGAATTGCATGATGCACCCCACTGGGGCCAATTCTGTCAGCCTCTCAACAAGGCAATGTCCGCTTTGGGTCAAAAGCGGACATTCGCACCGCAAACGGTCATAACAGACAAGGGCACGGTCTATCACGAACCTCCTTACACCAAGGAGGAGGAGATGGAATTTTATCGGCGCATCGCCGGCAGTCCGATTGCAGTCCTGCGAGGTTCTCCAGGGCGACATAACGGTGAGCCTCCCTATCCCGCCCGTCCTTCGGCGGACGCTTGATGCGGGCCCGATTGGCGACCTCGCTTTCATCTGCGGTAAGAACGGCAATCCGTTCAAAAAAGAAAGCTTCGGCAACGCATTCAAACAGGCGTGCGTGATCGCTGGCCTGCACAATCGCTCCGCACATGGCTGCCGCAAGATCGGCGCAACGAGAGCGGCAGAGAATGGCACCACGGTCGCACCACTCAACGCGATCTTTGGATGGACTGGCACCGCCATGGCATCGCTCTACAAACAGGCAG
>Ga0075418_10005466_pt1 | contig 14390 bp, 11 predicted proteins | sample SoiMetdeltSBSDD2_FD_81776 | JGI IMG/M metagenome (GOLD analysis project Ga0075418, IMG submission 81776) | Bulk soil microbial communities from a Populus tree surrounding site in Tennessee, USA - Soil MetaG P. deltoides SBSDD2 | ecosystem: Environmental > Terrestrial > Soil > Tree plantation...
CGAACGTCACGAAAGCGGTGTTGAAATCCTTCTTCTCGATCGTGAACTGATCGGTGACGAAGTCGTAGAAGTCGCTCTTCGCGCCGGCCATGAACCATCCGCCCTTGATGCCGACCGATCCGCGTGGGCGGCCGAGCATGAAGTCGGGCGGCTGAGAGGATGCTTGCGTCGACGTACTAGCTGACTGATTGTGGTCCTGCGCCAGTGCCGGCGAGGCCATGAGGATCAGCGCGGCAAAACACACGAGCACTCCGCGCAACCGGGACACAGCGCTTCGCACGCTGTAAGCCATGACTACCTCGTGAGGACATGGCGCCTGCTGGCGTAGGCCCATTCCTGCCTAAGAGTAGCAGAAACGGGCTATTTCAGCGTGAACGTCATCTCTACGGTGACAGCGACGTCGACGGGCTTGCCGTCTTTGGTTCCGGGCTTGAACTGCCATTGCTTGGCAGCCTGAACGGCCTGGTTGTCCAAGCCGAACTCTTTGTCCAATGAGCGCGTTACCTGCACATCCCCGACGTTCCCGTCTGCCTGAACGACGATTTTGAGCCAGACATAGCCCTGAATCCGTTCCTCCTTTGCCTTGGCGGTGTAGGTCGGTTTCACCTCTTTGAGAACGACCGGAAGGCTGACGCCATTGCCAGGTTGCTGGACTTGCGCCTGTGTGACCATGGCGTTAACGAGTCCAAGAGTCAGCGCCAATGAAAAGATGAGCCGTTGAGACATCGGTCCTCCATTGTGTCCTTTGACGACCATACAGCGCAGTTGGCCGTCTCTCCTTGACAGACTAGGAGAGCGGCGTTACTCTCCTTAGTTAATTAGGAGACGGCATGAGCGCCTTTTCTCGCCTGCGTATCTGGGTCCAGCGCGTCTTTGGCCGCGAACAGCTCGACCGCGATCTGCACGACGAGATGCAGCTGCACATCGATCTCTACGAGGCCGATTTGCGCGGGCGCGGCGTTCCGGCCGGGGAAGCGCATCGCCGGGCGCGGGCCGCATTCGGCAGCACGCTCGCCCGCCGCGAAGAAGTGCGGCAGGTGCTGGGTCTGCAACTGATCGACGAATTGCGATCGGACGTCATCTACGCGTGCCGCCTCTTGAGGCGCTCGCCGATGTTTGCGGCGGTCGCGATCCTGTCGCTCGGGCTTGGCATTGGCGCAAATGCGGCCATCTTCAATTTGATCGATACGGTGCTGCTCAAGTCGCTGCCGGTGCAGGATCCATCAACCCTGTTTTTCATCGACAACTCGGGTGGCAAGTCGCAGGGCAACAGCGGGCCGCCGTACCCGTGCTTCGAGATCCTGCGGCAGTCGAACACCACCTTGAGCGGCATCGCCGCATTCGATGACGGGCTGTTCAAGGTCACGATCGATGGGGAAGCCGAGGAAGTGCGTGGCCAATATGCCTCCGGCAACTTCTTCGAGGTCCTCGGTGTGCGCCCGGCTTATGGCCGGCTGCTGCTCGCCAGTGACGATGCGACGATGGTCAGCGGCGCCGATGGCGCCGTCGCGGTGATCAGTCACGGGTTCTGGCAGCGGCGCTTCAATTTCAATCCCGCGGTCGTCGGCAAGACGATCGTCATCGGCGCGCGTCCCGTCACCATCGTCGGCGTCACACCGCCGGAATACTTCGGCCTGCAGGTTGGACTGCCGAAGGACGTCACCGTGCCCATCACGCTGTCCGAGAACAATCTAGGCGCGCGATCGTTGTGGTGGTTCAGCGTCGTCGCGCGGATCAAGCCTGGCGTCCCGGTCGAAGCCGCGCGTGCCGAACTGCACGGACTCTGGGATCGCTACATGACCGACATTGGCGAGCTGCCGGAGAAGCGGAAGTACTTCAGCGGCATCGAGCTCGTTCCGGCCGCGCGCGGCCTCGCCGAATTGCGCCGGCAGCTCTCCGAGCCGTTATTGATCGTGATGACGATCGTCGGCATCGTGCTCCTGATCGGATGCGCGAACATTGCCAATTTGCTGCTGGCGCGCGCGAGCGCGCGGCAAAACGAGTTGTCGGTGCGCCTGGCGGTGGGCGCGAGCCGCGGTCGGCTGATTCGCCAGCTGCTGACCGAAGGGGTCGTGCTTTCGGCGGCCGGCGCCATCGCGGCCCTGGTCATTGCGCGCTGGGGCACCGCGGTGATCGTGTCGATGCTCGCGCGCGCTGACAATGGGGCACCGATCGACGCACCGCTCGATCTGCGGCTCGTGTCCTTCATCGCCATGGTCGGCGTCGCGGCCGCCATGCTGTTCAGCCTGGTGCCGGCGATCCAGTCGACGCGATCGGATGGCGCGCGACCGGCCGCTCAAGGGATGACGCAGATGGTCGCGGTAAAAGGGCGGCTGGGCCAGTCCCTGGTGGTGTTGCAGGTCACGCTGTCGTTGATCTTGTTGTCAGCGGCCGTGCTGTTTGTCCGGACATTGCAGAATCTCGAGAACCTCGACTCAGGTTTCAGCCCGCGCAACGTGATTGCATTGACGGTTGAAACGCAGTTGCCGCGGCCGCCGAGGATCGCCAAACCAACTCCGGCTGACGTCGTCGCGTATTACACGCAGATTGGACAGGCGTGGACCGCGCTTGGCGATCGGATTGCGGCGTTGCCCGGTGTGCAGGCGAGCGCGATCGCCACGATGGTGCCGCTGACCGGCCGCGATCGCGGCGTGTTGGCGGGCGTGAGCGGTGGACCGCCGCTGACGGAAGAGCAGCGCTATATCCACATCAATCATGTGACGTCCGGCTTCTTCGCGACGCTCCGGATCCCGCTGACTGCCGGACGATATTTCACGCCCGCGGACCGGGCCGGTGCACCGCGCGTCGCGATCCTGAATCACAGCGCGGCCCGTGCGTATTTTGGCGAGACGAATCCCATCGGCCGCCGCGTGAACTTCCCCGGCCAGCGCGTCGAAGATGAATTCGAGGTCGTCGGCGTCGTTGGCGATGTGCGCTATCAAAACGCGCGCACCGAAGACGAACGCATGGCGTATCTGCCGATCGAGCAGACGATCGATGGCGGGCGCAGCGGCGTCGTGATCGTGCGCACCACTGTGCCGGACGAACATCTGTTCCGCGATGAAATCGCGAAGGGCATCACCGGCGGATTCGCGCCGCGCCTCGAATCGCTCGGCGAGATGGCGCGCGCGTCGCTGACGCGCGAGCGGCTGTTGTCGATGCTGGCCAGTATCTTCGGCGTGCTCGCGCTGCTGCTCGCGTGCATCGGGCTCTACGGCATCATGGCCTACGGCGTGATGCGGCGCACGCGCGAGATCGGGATTCGCCTCGCCGTCGGCGCCAGCCGCCGATCGGTGATGTGGATGATGCTGCGCGAAACGCTGATCGTGGTCACGATCGGCGTGCTCGCGGGTGCGATCGGCGTCGTGCCCGCGACACGGGCGCTGCGCAACCAGTTGTTCGGCGTGACGCCCGCCGATCCCGCATCGCTGGTCATCGCCATCGTCATGCTCGTGGCGGTCGCCGCGATCGCCGGTTATGTGCCGGCGCGCCGCGCGACGCGCATCGATCCACTCTCGGCGCTGCGATGTGAGTGATACGAGCTTATTGGCCTGTTGAAGTCGTAGGACTTGTCCTCACCGACAAGACGATTACGGCGCCGACGACCAGAATTGCCGCGAGTGTCAGTAAGCCGGCTGTGAATCCGCCGGTGGCTTCGCGGATCCATCCGACGATCGATGGGCCAAAGAAACCGCCAAGATTGCCGATCGAATTGACGAGCGCGATGCCGCCCGCGGCCGCGGTGCCGCGAAGAAACGCGGTCGGCAGCGTCCAATAAGGTCCGAGCGTTCCCCAGATCCCAAACGCGGCGATCGACAACGTCGTCAATGCGAACGCCGGTGTGGGCGGCACGAACACGGTCAGCACGAAGCCGAGCGCGCCGATCAGGCACGGCCCGGCCACGTGCCATCGCCGTTCACCGGTGCGGTCGGAGCGCGATCCGACGTAAGCCATGCCGATTGCCGCCGCGATATAGGGAATGGCAGACAGCAACACGACCATCGCCGAGCTGAGGCCGCTCGCTCCCTGCACGATCTGCGGCAGCCAGAACGCAATGCCGTAGAAGGCAACGACGATGCAGAAGTAGGGAACGGAGATGATCCATAGGCGGATGCTGGTCAGCGCGGCGCGCAGCGTCACGTGCGCATGTTCGGTTTGCCTGTGCTCGGTTTCGATTTCGCGCGTCAACCACTCGCGCTCGTCCGTCGTCAACCACTTCGCTTCCGATGGGCGCTCCGTCATGTAGATCAAGACGACCGGCGCGAGCATCATTGCCGGCACGCCTTCGAGCAAGAACAGCCACTGCCATCCATGCAGGCCGGCGCTGCCGTGCAGTTGCAGCAGTGCGCTCGATACCGGTGCGCCGATCACGCCGGCGATCGCGGTGGCGGTCATGAAGTAGCCAACGGCGCTGGCGCGCTCGCGCGCCGGAAACCAGTGAGTCAGATACAGGATGATGCCTGGAAAGAATCCGGCTTCGGCGATGCCGAGCAGGAAGCGTAACGCATAGAACGTCGGCACGCTGTTGACGAAGATCATCGCCGTGGCAAACGCGCCCCACGTAAACATGATCCGCGCGATCCAGATCCGCACGCCGACGCGCGCGAGGATCAGGTTGCTGGGCACTTCGAACAGCGTGTAGCTCAGAAAGAAGATGCTCGACCCAAACCCGTAGACCGACGCGCTGAAGCCGAGGTCGCGATTCATGTCGATCGCCGCAAACCCGACATTGACGCGATCGAGATACGCGACGATGTATAAGAGAAAGAGAAAAGGAATGAGCCGCCAGCGCACTTTGCGCATGGACGACTGCGCGATTTCTGCACTCACCGTTCCGCAGATTCTGCATCAAAAACGTTGAATGCGGGGCCAGACCCCGCATTCAACATAGGAACTTCCAAGTCGTTGCAAACGTAGACACTTAAACGATGGATCGCCTACTTCAGGACCTACGGTTTTCAACCCGGCTTCTTTGGAAAGACCGCAGCTTCTCGATCACAACAATTGCCACGCTCGCGCTGTGTCTGGCGGCCAACGTCGCGATCTTCGCGGTTGTCAATGGTGTGCTGCTGAAGCCGCTGCCGTTTGACGAGCCGGACCGGCTCGTGCGGATGTTCAATAAGTATCCGGGCGCGGGCGTCGATTCGGGCGGCTCCAACGGCGTGCCCGACTATTTCGATCGCAAGCGTGACATGACGTCCCTCGAAGAGACGGCGCTCTTCCGCGAAGCCGGCGTGACGATCAGCGGCAGCGGGCTGGCGGAAGCCGAACGCATCCAGGCCATGACGGTGACGCCATCGTTCTTTCGCGTGCTGCGTGTTCAGCCCTATCGCGGCCAACTGTTCACCGAAGCGCAGGGTGAACTGGGACAGGAGAAAGTCGTCATCCTCACCGACGGTCTCTGGCAGCGGCTGTTTGCCGGCCGCGACGACGCCATCGGCCAGGACGTGCGCCTCCTCGGCGAGCCCTACAAGGTTGTTGGCGTGCTGCCGCGCGGGTTCGTGTTCATCAACCCTGACGTGCAACTGTTCAGGCCCGCGGCGTTCACACCGCGCGAGAAGTCAGATGACTCACGCCACAGCAACAACTGGCAGCAGTTCGGCCGCCTGAAGCCGGGCGCGACGCTGCAGCAGGCGCAGTCGCAGCTCGATGCGATCAACGCCGCCAACCTCGAGCGCTTTCCGCAATGGCGCGAGATCCTGAAAAACGCGCGCTTCGGCAGTGACGTCGTCGACTTCCAGCGCGACCTGATCGGCGAGCGCCGTTCGACCCTGACGATGCTCTGGGGCGGAGCGATCTTCGTGCTGCTGATCGGCTGCGTCAACGTCGCGAACCTCGTGCTCGTGCGATCGACGTCACGCATCCGCGAGCTCGCGACGCGTCACGCCATGGGCGCCACGTTCGGCCGCCTGACGCGCCAGGCGCTGACCGAATCGACGGTGCTGTCCGTGCTTGGCGGCATCACCGGGCTTGGCATGGGCTGGTGGGCGCTGAAGGCCGCGCCGTTCTTCGGCTTCGATCGCCTGCCATCGGGCATGAGCCTGTCGATCGATCCGCAGGTGATCGGCTTCACGATGCTGTTGATCCTCGTCGTCGGCATCGGTGTCGGGTTGATCCCGGTGATCGCGATGCGGCGCGCCAACATGGCGCAGGTGATTCGCGAAGAGGGCCGCAGTGGAACGCAGGGCCGCGGCCCGCGCCTGATGCGTCGTGTGCTCGTGACCAGCCAGGTCGCCTTCGCGTTGATGCTGCTGATCGGCGCCGGCGTGCTGCTGGCGAGCTTCGATCGCGTCTTGACGATCAATCCCGGCTTCCGCGCCGACAATGTTCTCACTGGAACGATCAGCATGCCGGCGACGCGCTATCCCAAGGACCCGGACTTGATTGCGACGCAACAGCGCGTCCTCGAGCGGCTGCGCGCGATCCCCGGTGTGGAGGGCGTTGGCATGACGACGACCCTTCCATTCAGCGGCTCGTACAGCGACAGCGTGATCCTCGCGGAGGGTTACCAGATGAAACCCGGTGAGTCGCTGATCTCCCCGGGGCAAGTCAGGGCCTCCGATGGGTATTTCGAGGCGATGGGCGCGAAGCTGATCGCCGGCCGCTTCTTCAACCAGGGCGATGCGGAAGGCAAGCCGCGCGTGATGATCGTCGACGAGCGGCTGGCGCAGCGCTTCTGGCCGGACGCCAATGCGCTCGGCAAGCGCCTGTATTTTCCGCAGGACATCAACGACTTGATGAAGAAACCTCCCGAGGATCAGATGTTCACGATCGTCGGCATCATCGAGACAATGCGGCTGCGCGGCCTCGTCGATACGCAAGCGCAAAAGACCGGCGCGTACTTCTATCCGTTGCGACAATCCGTGGCGCGGACGCTCGGTGTGGCGATTCGCACCGCCGTGTCGCCTGAATCGGTGACGGACTCAGTGCGGCGCGAGATTGCGCAAATCGATCCGGAGATGCCGTTCTACGCGGTTCGGACGATGGAGGAGAGCCTGTCGACGTCGCTGATGGATCGCCGGACGCCGATGTTGCTCGCCGCGGGATTCGCGGCGGTCGCGTTGTTTCTTGCGGCGATCGGCATCTACGGCGTGCTCGCGTATCAGGTCTCGCAGCGGCGCCGTGAGATCGGCATCCGCATGGCGCTTGGCGCGGAGCAGGCCAGTATCTTCAACCTGGTGCTGCGCGAAGGCGGACTGATCGTCGCGCTCGGCGCCGTGTTCGGCTTGATCGGCGCCTTCTTCCTTCGACAGACGCTGCAGTCGCAGCTCTATGAAACCGGCGCGATGGATCCGCGCGTCGTCGGCGCCGTGGCGGTCATGCTGATCGTCGTGGCGATGATCGCGTGTGTCTTGCCCGCGCGCCGGGCAGCGAAGACCGATCCGCTGATCGCATTGACGGACCAGTAGCATCCGGCTTGAGCCGGATTGTCACTGGCTACTGAATCTCTCGCGGCGTCACGAGCAGGCGCCGCAGCTCGCCACGCCGCAGAATCTTGAGCGGCAACAGCTCGCCGATCCGTTCCTCGGTGAGCAGTCGATGCAGATCATCGACACCGCGCACCGGCTCGCCGGCAAATTCCACGATCACATCGCCGGGACGCAGTTGCGCTTCTGCCGCCGCGGTGCCTTCCGAGACTGCGGTGATCGTGATGCCGCGCTCATAAACCAGGTGATGCAATCGAACCAGCCGTCGCGGAAGCGGCGTGTCCTGGCCGGCGACGCCAAGATGACTCCGGCGCACGCGGCCATCGCGCAACAGCGACGATACGACGTAGCGCGCGGTGTTGATCGGCACCGCGAACGCGATGCCCTGGCCGCCAAGAATCACCGCGGTGTTGACGCCGATCACCTGCGCGCGACTCGTGACGAGCGGCCCGCCGGAGTTGCCCGGATTGAGCGCCGCATCGGTTTGAATCAGGTTCTCCATCAGGCGCACGGTCCGCGCGCGCAGCGATCGACCGAGCGCGCTGACGACGCCCGCCGTGACCGTGTGCTGGAATCCAAACGGATTGCCGATCGCGATCACGAGTTGTCCGGGACGCAGCGTGGACGAATCACCAAACGGCGCGGCGATCAGTTCGGGCGCCGACACTCGCAGAACGGCGAGATCCGTATGCGGATCGTCACCGACGAGGTCCGCCACGAGATCCCGGCCGTCCGGCAGGGTCACGCCAATGCGCGTGGCCCGGGAGACAACATGACTGTTGGTAAGGATCAGACCGTCGGGCGCGAAGATGAATCCCGATCCCGTGCCGCCCGCATCCACTTTGACGACCGATGGACCGATCTGGTCCACGGTCGATGTGACCGCATGTGAATAGGCATCGAGCAGTTCTTGCTCGACGCGTATTTCAGATCTCGATAACGCCAAGTCGAACCCCTCTCTGGACCGCTTCGGTCCGGGTCGACACGCCCAGCTTTCCAAAGATCGACGCCAGGTGGAATTTCACCGTGTGCTCGCTGATCGACAACGCCTGCGCGATCTCGCGATTGGGCAGGCCGTCGGCGACGAGCGCGAGCACGTCATGCTCGCGGCTCGTCAGTCCTTCAATGAGAGGCTCTTCGCGCCGTGCGGGCGGTAACGAAACGACAGCTTCCGCCAGGTCGGCGCGATCGACGAGCGCGAGATTCGGATCCGCCGAGAGCCGTCGTCGCAGCGCATCAAGAGCATCAGATGCGCGGCCGCTCAAGAAAATTCGGAGAGGCACTATCCCCTGAGTCTTGGACGCTCTCCCACGGTGACGGTTACATCAACCGCGCTCGTGCCGCGAATCACCGTGATCGGGACCGCGGCGCCGACGGATTTACCGCGCAGCTTCGTCACCAGCGATTCCGGATCGCCGATGGCCTCGCCGGCGAAGCCGACGATCACGTCGCCGACCAGCAAGCCGCCGCGCTCCGCGGGACTGTCAGCCGCCACCTGGCTGATCAGCAGGCCCGATGTGTGCGAGCGGCCGCCGCGCTGGCGCTCGGGGATCGACACCGGCATCGAGCTGACACCGAGGAATCCCTGCTTCACGCCGCCGTCGGCCGCGGTCTTCGTCGCCGCCGCCCATGCGATCGAGGCGGGGATCACCACCGTCGTGCCGCGAATCGCGAGCGATGTGATGATGCCGAGCGCCTGGCCTGTTGCGTTGATCAGCGCGCCGCCATTCAGCGCGCCGTGCGGCGCTTGCTGGATGCGAATCACGCGATCGATCGAGCTGCCGCGTCCGGTTCGGAGCGGCCCGCCAACGACGGCGATCGGCGCGAGCGTCGACATCACGCCGCCGCTCCACGTGCGGCCGATCGCCACTGCGAGGTGTCCGGGCTTGGGCTCGGCAGCGGCCTGCATCGCCGGGCGATTCACGCCATCGACGCGAATCACCGTGAGTCCCATGTTGCCGATGCGTCCGAGTACCGCGCCCTCGACGGTGTGCTCGCCGGCCAGGACGGCAACCGTGTCGTCATCGCTGACGGCAGGAGTAATCACCAGGTTTTCGGCGACGACGACGCCGGCGGCAACTCGACGGTGGCCGTGAACCTGCACGATCGATGGGGCAGCCTTCTCAACCGCCGCCTCGATCTCGTTTGAAAGTGTTGACCATGTGCTCATGCTCTCAAGGTAAGGCGGCCGCAAGAGATTCGGATCAGCCGTTTGGGCAGGTGGCAATACAATCGAATGAGATGCGACTGATAATCCAGCCCGACGACGGCGTGACCCCAATTCTCAAAGCCATCAACAAAGCCCGCAAGTCGATCGACATTGTCGTGTTCCGCTTCGACGTCGATGCCATCGAAACCGCGCTGACCAAGGCGGTCGAGCGCGGGGTTGTCGTCCGCGCGTTGATCGCGCACACCAATCGCGGCGGCGCCAGCAAGCTGCGCAAGCTCGAAAGCAAACTATTGAAGGCGGGGGTGACGCTGTCACGCACCGCCAACGACATGGTTCGCTACCACGGCAAACTGCTGCTGATCGACCGGCGTGAAGCGTACGTATTTGGATTCAATTACACGCACCAGGACATCGAGAAGAGCCGCAGCTTCGGCTTGACGACGCGCAATCCCAAGGTCGTGCGCGACATCTTCCAGGTGATCGAGGCCGATCACAATCGCACCGACATCGCGGTCAAGTCGTCGCGCGTCGTGGTCAGTCCCGAAAACGCCAGGGAGCGGCTGGAGGCGTTCATCAAGAAGGCCAAGCGCGAGCTGCTGATTTACGACGTCAACGTCAGCGACGACAAGATGATCGGCCTGCTGAAGCAGCGCGCCGAGACCGGCGTCAAGATCAAGGTGCTCGGGAAAGTTGAAAAGAAATGGGCGGCGGAGCTGCCCTGGAAGGTCAAACCGTTCTCAGGCCCCAAGCTGCACGTGCGGTGCATCGTCCGTGATAACGAGGCGGCCTTCGTCGGTAGTCAAAGCCTGCGCAAGCTGGAGCTCGATGATCGCCGTGAAGTGGGATTGATCACGAAAGACCCGCGCGCCGTGCGCGGGATTACCAGGGTGTTCGCCGTCGACTGGAAGCGCAGCTAAGAACGTCAGTCCCTCAGTCAGTCACTTGAACTCGATGTCCACTTCCTCGAACCACTGCTCCTTGCAGGCATGACAGTGGATGTCGATTCGAATGCGGCCCGGGCTCGATCGCACCGTCTGCACGGTGGTTGGAAATCCCGTGAGGTCGCCACAGTACGGACATCGGACCGGATAGTTACGTTGAGAGGCGAAATCTTCTTTGACCACTCGCAACAGCGAGTGTAACGAACACCGCCGCCCGTGATCTGTCGGGAACCCGACAGAATCAGCGCGCCGGCGCCGTGAATTGTGGAGTCGTGACCCGCTGCAGCAACGTCACCGACACGCGATAGCACTCGCATGACGCGGCTTCGAGGCCGTCGCGATTCAGGATCTCGAGCTGGCCCCGGCTGTAGTCGATCACCTGATTCTTCTGCAACGTACTCGCAACACCGGTCACCGTTTGACGCGTGGCGCCGAGCAGCGTGGCCAGAAATTCCTGGGTGATCCGAAAACGCGGCGTCTCCAGTCTGTCCTGTGCCATCAACAGCCATTTCGCCATTCGCTGCTCGACCGAATGGGCTGCGTTACAGCAGGTGTTCTGCATCACCACGGCGAGAAAGGCTTCGCCGTAGTGGTTGACCACGTCGGTAAACGCGCCGCATTTATCCTGCTCGCGTCGAAAATCATCGACGCGCATGCGATACGCGCATTCATCCTCGCCGTGCACCACGATCAAGGCATTGGTCATCGCGGTGAGCGCCGGTCCTGTCGCCGGGATGCCGGCCAGACCCTCGCGGCCGATCGGCGCCACTTCGACCATCGACCCGTCCCGCAACGCCACGGCGACCGACATGAAGCCGCTGCGGGGGAAATACACGTACTTCGACGCTTCACCCGGATTGTGCAGGACGCGTTGTGGCTCCAACGCGACGATCTCCAGCAACGGCCGGATGGCGGCGTAATCTTCAGGCGGCAGTGATGCCAACAAGAGATTACGGCTGGCCGCGCAGCTGGGCGTCACGTTCGTCATAGTGTCGTCAGGCTAACACGTGATCCAGCCGCCCTCTGCACATCGCGATCGAGTGGAAGAGCTAGAGCCGCTTTGCGGCGTCCGCCGACAACATGTCCTCGAGCGTTTGCACCAGGACGTCGGGGTTGACCGGCTTCGCCAGGTGCTCGCGGAATCCCGCCGCCAGCGCGCGCTGGCGATCGGCAGGGCTCGCATACGCCGTCAACGCGATCGTCGCCGCCGGCATCCGGGCGCCAAGTTGATCCTTCATCAACGTCAAGAGGGTGTAGCCATCCTGTCCCGGCATCGCGATGTCGCTCACCATTGCATCAAATGGGTGGCCATCAATGGCCTGCACTGCCTCCGCCACCGAATGCGCGGCGATCGGCTTCGCGCCGGCCAGCTCCAGCGTGCTCTCGAGCAATTCGAGCGTGTCCGGATCATCGTCGACGACGAGGACCGTCGCGTCACGCAGCGTGCCGCGCGTTTGGGATCCACGGGATGCTGCGACCGCTTGGGCGGGCCGCCGCACCGGCAGCATCACCGTCAGCTGCGCGCCCTTGCCGAGCCCCTCGCTCGACACCGTGACCGTTCCGCCATGCATTTCGGTAAGGCGGCGCACGATCGTCAAGCCGAGTCCGAGTCCGCCGTGCGCGCGCGTGCTCGCCGCATCCGCCTGGCGGAACGGTTCGAACATGAAAGGGAGGAACTGCGGTTCGATCCCTGTGCCGGTGTCACACACTTCAATGATGTCGTTGTTGCCGGCGCGTGACAGGCCAACGCTCACGGAGCCGCCTGCTGGCGTAAACCGCACCGCGTTCGTCACCAGATTCCACATCACTTGCTGCAGCCGGTCGGGATCGCCCATCGTTGGGAAACTGCCGCGGCAGTGGCAGATCAGTTCCACCTGTCGCGCGTCGGCGGCGGGGCGGCACGCATCGAGCGCATTGTTGACGACCGTGGTCAGATCGATCTCGCGGACGTCGAGCAGCAGCTTGCCGCTGGTGATGCGCGACACATCGAGCAGATCCTGCACGAGCCGTGCTTGCGCGTGCGCATTGCGATCGATGCGTTCGAGTGCGTGTTGCTGTTCTTCCAGCGGCAGTTGCCCGCGGCGCAACAGGTGGACCCAGCCGACGATGGCATTGAGCGGCGTGCGGAGCTCGTGCGACAGCGTCGCGAGGAACTCGTCCTTCAGCCGGTTGGCCTGCTGCTCGCGATCGAGCAGATCGGTGCGTTCGCGGTGCGACGCCTGGATTTCGTCGAGCATCTGGTTGAACGCGTGGACCAGCACGCCAATCTCATCGTGTGCGGAGCTCGCGGCGCGAATCGAGTAGTCGCCCCGATCGGCGATGCTGCGAGCCGTGCCGGCCAGCCGATCGATCGGCTTCGACACAATCCGTTGCAGCAGGGCGGAGAGCAGGAACGAGACCATCCACCCGACGATCAGCACGGCCGCGACCGCCGTCGCCTGCGTCTGCAACCGCGCGCGATGCGCATTCAGGTCGCTCGCAATGAACAGCATCGAGCCGCGATCGACGCCGCGCGTCAGTTGCTGCGTCAGCTGCAGGCGGTTCGGCGTGTAGTTCACACCCGGGGTGAGGGCCGATGGACAACTGTCCTGCGACGTGTCGTGAAAGTTCGCCGCCGCGAACAGTTCGCCCGATGGCAGATACAGGCAGGCGATCTGGACGTGCGGATCGATCGACAACATGTCGAGCGTTTGCCGGGCCGCGTCGGGATCCTTGAACGTGATCGCCGCGGCGGTGTTGTCGAGGACCAGCGCGGCCTCGGTGGCGAGGTCGACTTCCATTTCCGCGCGGAACCGGTAAAAGTCCCACGTCACGAATGAGACGCTGGCGAGCAGCAGCACGAAGCTGCTCATCATCATCAGCATCGCCGTGAGCTTCTGGCGGATCGAGAGCCGGTTCAGCATTACCGGTCCCTCACTTGCCGCGCCAGGCGCAGCAGCTTCGAGCTCACGTTCAGGCCGTGGCGCGACGCGGCCGCGCGATTGATGTCGAAGCGAATGCGATTCTCATCGCGAATAAAAGTGATGACGGTCTCGTCGTTGAGCGCACCATCCGCGACGGTCAGCACCTGCCGGCCACGCACGGCGTTGAGCCACGCCTTGCCATCCGGGGAGGTCGCGTTGCCGACGTAGAGAATCTGGCAGGAGGGCGCATCGTCGAGACCGTCAAGCGCGACGGCCTCCAGCGGCTTGCCATCGATGTCTTCGTCCTGCACCGCCGACTTGAGGAGCGTGAAGAACGTGTCGTTGGTGGTGACGCAGACGCGGATCCCCGCCGGACTGCGCTCGCCGATGCCCGGCGCCGGCCAGGTGACGTACTTCGTGAAGTTGAACAGGAAGACCGCCTTGACGTTGGCTTCCGCCGCGGCCGGCGCTTGCGCGGTCGCGCGCGCCGTGTTCATCGCGCACACGACGACCGTCATCAGCATCACCAGCGGTCGAGCGTGCATTAGAAGCGCCATATCGATCGCACGCGCACCGATCGTTCGTATGTTTCCGGCGCGGTGCCGGCAATGAATTCCACGTGGCGTTCGTGCAGCAGGTTGTTGCCGATCACCGACACATCCCACCACGGCCGGATCCGGTAGCCGACGCGTGCATCGAGCTCGGTGTAATCGGCCACCGCCGGTGCCGGCCGCGCGCCGTAGTAGCGGAAGAAGCCGTCGATCTCCAACGCGCCAATCGGATTCATGTACGAGCGAAGCTTGAACATGTGTTTCGGATCGTTCGCCTCGGAGACGCCGTGTGTCGGGTCACGACTGGTGGGATCGAACGTGAGCTCTTTCCATAAGTAGGTGTGAGAGACATGGGCCTGCCACCAGTGCAGCAACTGGATCGACGCCGATGACTCGAC
>Ga0075418_10005468_pt1 | contig 14386 bp, 10 predicted proteins | sample SoiMetdeltSBSDD2_FD_81776 | JGI IMG/M metagenome (GOLD analysis project Ga0075418, IMG submission 81776) | Bulk soil microbial communities from a Populus tree surrounding site in Tennessee, USA - Soil MetaG P. deltoides SBSDD2 | ecosystem: Environmental > Terrestrial > Soil > Tree plantation...
TCATGGTCTCGGGTTCCCGCTGGCATCGGGATGGAAGCGGCCGTTACTGCGCGCCGCCGAGTCGTGGTCGGCCCGACGCCTCACCCATGTCTGGGTGCTCACCGACGACGACCGACGTGTGCTCGCGCGAACTGCTGGTGCCTCACGCGTGACGCGGCAGGCGGGGTTCGGCGTCGGATGCGATCTGAACCGCTTCAGTCCATCGCGTTTCACGCCGGACGCGCGCACATCACTTCGCGCGCGGCTTGGTTTTGGCGAGGCCGACTTCGTCGTGACGTTTATCGGTCGGTTCACACACTTCAAGGGCTTCGACGCCGTGTGTAGAGGTTTTCTCGAGGCCGCCCGTTCGCACGCCCGGCTTCGGCTGCTGCTTATCGGAAGCAAAGATCCATTGCACTCGACCGGTCTGCGGCCTGGCGAACACGAGGAGCTGATTCGCTCCGGTCGAGTGGTCGATGTTGGATGGCGGAACGACACTGACGCATTTCTCGCGATCAGCGATGTGGCGGTGCTGCCCAGCCGGCGCGAAGGAATGCCCGTTTGCCTGATGGAGGCGCTTGCGATGGGCGTCCCGGTCATTACCGCAGCCACTCGCGGCTGTCGCGAAATCGTTCGGCATGGTGTGGATGGGTTCGTTCTGGCCGACTGTGCGCCCCCACAGATCGCGCGCGCGATCTCCGACCTGGTCTCTAGTCCCGAGATGCACGGCAATTTTGGTAGGAATGCACTGGCCGGCCGTCAACGGTTCGACCGGCGAACCTTCGTGGCGCAGCAGGTCCGCGCCTACCAAACGCTGATCGGGCAGCGGCCCGACCGCATCGCCAGCTGACATGCCTCGCATCTATACGTCGATTGGAAAGAGGAGCGTGGACCTGCTCCTCGCCACTCTGGCATTGCTTGCGTCTGCTCCATTGCTGCTCGCGATCGCTGCAGTCGTGCGGCTGGATGTAGGTCGCCCCGTTCTCTTCCGTCAGCGAAGGCCGGGATTGAATGGCGTTCCTTTCACGTTGCTGAAGTTCCGGACGATGCGCGATGCGCGTCACTCGAGCGGCAACCTGCTCGCGGACGCCGATCGTCTGACCCGGTTCGGTCGTTTCCTCCGCTCGAGCAGCCTCGACGAGTTGCCGGAGCTTTGGAATGTGTTGAAAGGAGATATGAGTCTGGTGGGCCCGCGTCCACTGTTGATGCAATATCTCGATCGCTATACCGGACATCAGGCGCGCCGGCATGAGGTACGGCCTGGCATCACAGGTCTGGCGCAAGTGAGCGGCCGTAACGCGCTGACGTGGCAGGAGAAATTCGCGCTCGACGTCGAGTACGTGGACAGCTGTTCGTGGCGATTGGATGTCGCGATTCTCGCCCTCACGGCGCGTGAGGTCCTGGCGAGAAGGAACGTCAACCAGCAGGGTCATGCCACCGCGCAGGAATTCATGGGTCCTCCTTCCGCATGAATGTCGTCATTGTCGGTGCGGGCGGTCACGGTCAGGTGGTGGGGGACATTCTTCTGGCAGCCGGTCGTAGCGGGCAGTGCGTCCGCGCCATCGGATATGTCGACGACCGATCCTGTTCGCAACTGTCATTGAGAGCGAATCAGACGCTGCTGGGGACCGTCGCCCAACTCTCGGAGTTCCCCCATGACGCGGTGGTGGTAGCGATTGGCGACAATGAGACGCGCGCCTGGATCATGTGCGCGCTGGCGAAGGCCGGTGAGCGCTTCGTGACGGCGCGTCACCCGTCGGCCGTTGTTAGCGAAGACGTTCAGTCCGGCGATGGCACCGTTCTCGGCGCGAGAACGGCCGTCGTGACCGGAAGCCATCTCGGACACGGGGTCATTCTCAATACCGGGTGCACCATCGACCACCACACCATCGTCGGCGATTACGCGCATGTTGCTCCCGGTGTGCACGTCGGCGGCGAGGTCTCCATTGGGCCCGGAGCATTGATCGGGATCGGCGCCGTCGTGTTGCCTCGAATCTCGATCGGTGCCGGAGCGATCGTCGGGGCCGGCGCGGTAGTGACCCGGGACGTGCCGCCGGGTGTCACAGTGGTCGGCATTCCAGCGCGTCCGATCCGGTGATTCTCGCGTGCCTATAGACGTCTCAGCTGACGCCGTTCGATGAAGCGGATTTATCTGTCGCCGCCGCATATGGGCGAGTTGGAGCGCCGATTGCTCCTCGCCGCCTTCGACTCGAATTGGATTGCGCCCCAGGGACCCGACCTCGAAGCCTTCGAACGCGAGTTCGCTGACGAGGTCGGAGTGCCGCACGCCGTGGCGCTTTCGAGTGGTACCGCCGCACTGCATCTCGCGCTGCTGGCACTCGGCGTCGGTCGGGGCGATCGGGTGATCACATCGACGCTGACATTCGCTGCCACGGCAAACGCGATCGCCTACGTTGGCGCGACGCCGGTCTTCGTCGACGTGTCGCGCGACACCTGGACCATCGACCCCGACCTGCTTGACGAGGAGCTCACGAAGTCTGCTAAGAGTGGCGCGCGGGTCGCGGCAGTTGTCACCGTGGACTTGTATGGCCAATGTGCGAACTACGACCGCATCGAAGCCGTGTGCGGCCGGCGCGGTGTGCCGATTGTCGAAGACGCCGCCGAAGCGCTCGGTGCGACGTATCACGATCGCAGCGCCGGTGCGTTCGGGGCCTGTGCCGCCTTCTCCTTCAATGGCAACAAGATCATCACGACGAGCGGCGGTGGCATGCTGGTGTCGCACAACCGTGATTTGGCCGAGCGCGTTCGCCACCTGTCCACCCAGGCGCGTCAGCACGCGCCCCACTATCAGCATGACGAGGTGGGGTTCAACTACCGGATGAGCAATCTCCTTGCAGCGCTCGGTCGCGGGCAACTGCAGACGCTCCCGGATAAATTGACGAGACGACGTTTAGTGAACAAGTCGTATCGGGTTGCCTTCGCGGAATGGCCAGGTATCGCGTTCATGCCCGAAGCAGACTACGGTCATTCGAATTGCTGGTTGACCTGCATCACCGTAGAGCCGTTGCTCTGCGGCGTCAGCTGCGAGCAGATTCGACGGCATCTCGAAAGCCGCAACATCGAATCGCGCCCCGTATGGAAGCCGATGCACCTGCAGCCGGCGTTCGAGCATTGCGACAAGAGGGGCGGTGCGGTGGCCGAGGAACTCTTCGAGAAGGGCCTCTGCCTGCCGAGCGGCTCCTCGCTCACCGAAGAAGAACAGGGCCGGGTCATCGCGGCGATCAACGAATGCCGCGCGCACGCCGGGACCTCGGCCGCATGGTCGTCGGATAAAAGAAATGAAATATCTCGCGATCGCGGGGCAGTTGCTCGTTGCCGTCGTAGCTAGCCGGACTGCCCTGGCGCTTCGGTTCGATGGCCAGCAGCCCGAGTGGGCCACGCAAGCATGGTGGCAGGTGCTGCCGTGGCTCGTGGTCATTCGCGCGGTCACCTTCGTCCGGTTCGGATTGCACGAAGGCCTGTGGCGCGATCCGACCATCGACGACGTCAGGCGCCTTGTGTCCGCGGTCGTTGTGAGCTCCGTCGTGTTCGCGACCTTTACGATGAGTCCGTTGGGGCCGCCGCGATACCCGCACTCGGTCCTCGTGATGGACGCGGTTCTGACGATCGTCGGACTCGGTGGCGTCGGGCTGATGCGGCGGCTCAATCGCGAGTGGTCGACCGGTTACGCAGGCCGGCGAATCCTGATCTTCGGGGCTGGAGCGGCTGGGGAGTTGGTGGTTCGCGACATGAACGCGAACCCCGAGCACGGCTATCGGCCGATCGGCTTTGTCGATGACGACACCGCGAAAGTCGGCCGGCGGATTCGTGGGATTCCCGTACTCGGCACGCGTGGTGACCTGCCCCGTGTCCTCGCCCGGTACACACCGGACGAGATTTTGATCGCGATGCCCGCCGCCGATGCAGCGCAGATTCGCGGCATTCTGCGCTCGCTTCAGCCCTTCGGACTTCCCATCAAGACGCTGCCGGGGTTGGGCGATCTCATCGACGGCAATGTCAGGATCGCGCACATTCGCAGTCTTGCCGTCGAAGACCTGCTGGCGCGTTCGCCGGTCGGCCTCGACTCTCGTTCCCTGAAACGGCTGATTGACGGGCGTCGCGTAATGGTGACCGGCGCCGGCGGCTCGATTGGAGCGGAACTGTGCCGCCAAATCGCCAAGCTCGAACCAGCAGCGTTGATCATGTTCGAGCGATACGAAAACAGCCTGCACGCGATTCGTCTGGAACTCGACGATCAACAGCCAGGCTGCGGTCTGCATCCCGTGATCGGCGACATCGCCGACGCTCAACGCGTGTCAGCCGTGCTTCAGCGGCACCAACCCGACATCATTTTCCACGCCGCGGCGCACAAACACGTCCCGCTCATGGAAGAAAATCCGTGCGAAGCCGTCAAGAACAACGTGCGGGGCACCCGGATACTGGCCAAGCTCGCCGAGACGCACGGTGTCGATCGCTTCATCTTCATTTCCACCGACAAGGCGGTCAACCCGACCAACGTGATGGGGGCGTCCAAGCGTCTGGCTGAACTCGTCCTGCAGGCGCAGGCGGTTGGCAGCGGCACCTCGTTCGCGACCGTCCGTTTCGGCAACGTGCTCGGTAGCAACGGCAGCGTGATTCCGCGCTTCGTCGAGCAGGTCCGCCGCGGCGGGCCCGTCACGGTGACGCATCCAGAGATCCGTCGCTTCTTCATGTTGATTCCCGAGGCGGTGCAACTGGTGCTTCACGCGGCGGCGCAGGCCGAGCACGGCGTCACATACGTCCTCGAAATGGGCGAGCAGGTGAAGCTGGTCGACATGGCGCGAGACGTGATCCGCTTATCGGGTCTCGTTCCCGACCAGGACATCTCCATCAAGTTCATCGGGCTGCGTCCCGGTGAAAAACTGCACGAGGACCTGGTCGGAAGCCACGAAACGGTCGGCCCGTCGATGGTCGACAACGTGCTGCGCGTCACGAGCCGCACGAAAGTAACCCCGGAAATGCTCGACGGTATCGCACGCATCGAAGACGACGCCATTCGCGGTGACACCCAATCGCTTCTCGACGCGATCAAGCGTCTGATTCCTGAGTTCCGGTCGGCGATGGATCCACGCCCCGGCGCCGCCGCCGACCCGGCTGCCGTGCAGCAGGCGCTCGAGCCGCGGGAGTCCGTGCCCGTCATCGAGCAGTTCTGCCCTCAGTGTCATTCCTCCCGTGTGCACCGGTCGAGACCCCGCTCCTTCCTGGAGCGCGCGCGCCGGCGGATGGGCGCGGTTCGTCTGTTCAAGTGCCCTGACTGCCAGTGGCGCGGCTGGTTGACACCGCTCCAGTTTGCCGGAGGGGCACCATCCGTCCCATCGGTCGATCTGGCGGCGCTCGATGCGCTCGTCGAAGCCGGAGCCATGCGGGACCGCCGAAGCTTCGTTCCCCGGAATCTCAACCGTTGACGCGGACATCCGCCGAATCGTGCGACCACGAGACGTAGCCTCGCGTCTCTTCCTGGTCCTCCAAACGGGTACATTGGGCTGGGGCGCGCTCGCTTTCGGCGCCAACTATCCGTGGGCGTTCTGGCCCTTAGCGGTTAGCGCGGTTGTTTGCGGTGTCATCGGCTTGCTGGTCCTTCCTTCGCAGTCTCCGCGCCTCACGTGCGTATCGTTTGCCCTGTGGCTGGCAGTGATTGCCGTCGCCGTCTTGTTGCAGCTCGTACCGATTCCTCTCAATGCGCTGGCCGTCGTGTCGCCTCACGCGAATGGCCTCGTCTCACAATTCGATGTCCTGTTTTCGGCCGGCCTCGTGTCTCGGCACGCGGTCTCGATCGCGCCGCCGGCGACGCTCACGGCTCTGGCATTGTTCGTTGCGTTTGCCGTGATGGCGCTTGGCGTCACGAGAGCCGTCTCGATCACCGGGCCACGATCGCTGGCTGGAATCATCGCCATACTCGGCGTGGTGATCGCGCTCGTGGGAATCATTCAACAGCCGTTTTACGCCGGAAGGATCTACGGCTTCTGGGCGCCACAGATGCACGGGAGTCCATTCGGCCCCTTCGTCAACAAGAACCACTTCGCTGGCTGGATGCTGATGGCCCTGCCGCTCTCGTTTGGACTGCTGTGCGCGGTGGCGACGCGTGCGGTCAGTCGCCTCCACCACGATTGGCGTCGGCGGATTATCTGGTTGTCTTCGCCGGAGGCGAGCCAGACGCTGCTCCTCGCGTCGGCGGCGGCGGTGATGGCGCTCTCGCTGGTCATGACGATGTCGCGGTCGGGAATCCTTGCGATCGCGGTTTCCTTCGCCGTCGTCAGTTGGTGGGCCATTCGCCGATTGCCTTCCAGATCGACACGCATCGTCGCGGCGGTCTACCTGATGTTTCTGACGCTGCTCGTCGTCGCCTGGGCGGGCGCGGACACGATAGCGGCGCGATTCAGCACTGCCAACGTCGATACCGTGAACGATCGGCTGCCGATTTGGCGCGACACGTTCGCGATCGTGCGCGATTTCTGGCTCACGGGTACGGGTCTGAATACCTACGGAGTTGCCACGCTGGTCTACCAGACCAGCCTGCAGGGGCTCCACCTGCGCGAAGCCCACAACGATTACCTCCAGCTCGCTGCCGAGGGTGGGTTGCTGTTGGGCATTCCAATCGCCGGTGCGCTCACCGCGTTTGCGATCGCCGTGCGCCGCGAATTTCGGACGTCGTCGGGCTCGAGCTACTGGATACGTCTCGGTGCGGTGATCGGGCTGGTCGCGATCGCGGTCCAGACGGCGGTTGACTTCAGTCTACAGATGCCCGGTAACGCGGTCTTGTGTGCCGTGCTGTGCGGGATCGCTCTTCATCGCGATCCGCGCCTTCACCTGCGACGAGATCACATCCCCACCTCGGATACGCCCTCGCGGCACAGTACCTACTGATCCCAACCAACTTTTTGCGTACGGTGACTGAGCGCGGCGGAGCGCCGCACCGGCGAAGCCTGCCTATCGGACTGCGGCGTAGTTATGGACGACGATCGTCGCGTAAAGCGAATTCAAGCCGGCCATGAGGACGATCGCTCCCACACGGCTGCGGTTGCGCACCTTGTCGGCTATGACGATGGTCGACGCGGCGACGCCGGCCTTGACGGCGAAGAGCGCGGCCGGGTTATCGGCGATCGAAAGCAGCATCGGGTTCTGTTCAACAGCGCCGCGGTGAATGCCGCGCGACGTCGAATGCGCATCGAGTGCTTGCAGGGCGGCGAACGACGCATACAAGGGGATAAGGACCCCACGGCTGGAACGGGTCGCAGCGGGCGCCGGTGATAGAGCCGTTTCGGCGGTTGCAGTGGCGGGAAGCCCCGAGAGGTCGAGGTGGGAGGCCACAGGCGATAAGGAGGTGGCGAGATCCTGTGCGGAGACCATCGCGGGGATCAACGCTAGCGTGACCACGGTGAGCGTCAACACACGCATCACGAAACCTTTCCGGTCCGCAAGGCGAACCGTGCGTGAACGCCGCCCGTTCAAACGAGCCCAACGCGCCGGGCCCTCGCGGCGCGGCACGCGGCAAGGGTCTGCGGCGCGCCACGGCTGCGGTCCAAGCGATGTGCCAGTGATATGGGGAGAAATGACGTGTGCTTACGGGTCGTGTCTACGGGAGACCGATCGCGCGACCGTAAGCGTCCGGCGAACACTGTGATCGAGCGTCGCCTTGAAGGATTCGCTACTCACGTCCAGGCGCTCCTTTCTTGCGCCTGAATCGGCGACCGTCGAGAACTGGCGGTTTGACCCCTCGCGTAAGATACGCCGGTCGCGCAGACCAACGAAGGAGCCAGTGTGAAAACGATCTCCCGTCGTGGACTCTTGAAAATGGGCGCGGCGCTCGCCGCTTCCCACGCAGCCGTTCGAAGTGCCGGCGCCGCACAGCGCTCGACGACGAGGCAGGACGGTGGCGCGCTGGATCCCGCCTCGCGTTCGCCGGTCAACCCGGCGCACCACATTCTGTTGCGGGGCGGGACCATCATCACGATGGATCCGGCCCTCGGCGACTTCGCGAGTGCAGACGTCCACATCCAGGGTAAGCACATCGTCGAGGTGGGGCGCACTCTCAAAGCGCCATCTTCCGCGGAGGTCATCGACGCGACAGGCACGATCCTCATTCCTGGGTTCGTCGATTGTCATCGCCACTCGTGGTCCGCGCAGTTCCGGCGGATCATTCCCGACGGTCTGATCGCCAACTACATGTCGACAACACATCAGGGCTTTGCGCCGTACTACCGCCCGCGCGACATGTATGTGGGGAATCTGATGACGGCGCTCGGCTGCATCGACGCGGGCATCACGTGCGTCATCGATAACTCCCACAACTCGCGCAGCGCAGCGCATTCCGATGCCGCGGTCGAGGCGCTGTTCGACTCGGGCATCCGCGGTGTGCACGCGTCGGGCCCGCCCCAGTTCGGGACGTGGGACAACCAGTGGCCCGGCGACCTGGCGCGCCTGAAGAAGAAGTACTTCACGTCGGACGACCAGTTGGTGACGCTGCGCGCGTTCGCGAATCCAAACCGGGAGAACTGGGCGTTCGCGCGCAGTCTGGGACTGAAAATCCATGCGGACGGCATTTCCTCCGAACAGGTCGAGGCGTTCGCGAAAGAGAACCTGCTGGGACCGGATTTCACCTTCAACCATGCCAGCAGTCTGACCGATGCGGCGTGGCGCCTGGTCCGCGAGACGGGCTGCAACGTTGACGTCTGCACGCGATCCGACGCGCAGTACGGGCTGGGTAACGGCGCCTCGGCTGGCGTCGGCGGATTCCAGAAGGCGCTCGACTTCGGCGTGCAACCGGGCTTCAGCATCGATAACGAGACGTCCTATAGCAGCGACATGTTCGGCGAGATGCGTGCGGCCTTCTTCGTCCAGCGCGCGCTGGCCACCAATCGCCGGGCCAACAAGGATCCGAACGCCCCGGCGCCCGTGACCGTGCGACAGGTCCTGCAATGCGCCACGGTCAATGGGGCGAAGTGCGCCGCCCTTCTGGACACGTGCGGGACGATTACGCCGGGCAAGGAGGCCGACATCGTCATGATCCGGGCCGACGAGATGAATGTGTATCCGCTGAACAATGCCGTCGGCACCGTCGTCCAGGGCGCAGACGTGCGCAACGTGGACACGGTGATCATCGGCGGCGCGATTCGCAAGCGCCGCGGCGCACTGGTCGGCGTCAACGTGCCGCGGTTCCGGCAGCTCGTCGACGAGTCGCGCAGCTATCTGTTCGGGAAGATGAACTATACGCTCGACATCGTGTCCTGAGCCGCGGGCCCACGCCAGCATATCTGTCTGCGCAATGACGTGCGGCAATCCAAGCCGCGCGGCCAGGAGAGAAGAGTGATAGCGTGTCCGGGTGTCTGCCTCCTGGTTGCTCGCCACCGCGGCGGCGATGGCGCTGTCAGTCTCCAGCGCCGCCGTCTGCGCGCAGGAGCAGCCGCCGCGATATGTCGAGCGCGTCGAGGTTGAGCGCCTCATCGTCGACGCCCGGGCACTCGACGATCACGGCGATGCGATCACAGGACTCACAGCCGATGACTTCAAGGTGACTATCGACGGCATACCTGCGCGCGTGGAAACGGCTACGTGGGTAGGCGAACCTGAGGCAGAGTCCGTTGACGTTGCGACACCGCGCGCGGCCACGCGGGACGCCAGCGTTCCGGTTCCGCAGGGGCGTCTCATCGTCCTGCTCTTCCAGAAAGACTTCGACGGCTCACGCCTCCGCGGCCTGATGAATATGTTGCTTAAGAGCCACGAAGTGCTTGACTCGCTGACGCCGGGCGATCACGTCGCCATCCTATCGTTCGACAAGCAGCTGAAGATCTGGACCGACTTCACCAGCGATCGTGAGCGCCTCGATCGCATTCTGACGCACGACCTGCTGATGCAGGGACCGACGCCCATCGCAGCGTCGTCCGCCCCGTCGCTGGTGGCGGGACTCGATCCGGAAAGCGCGCGACACACGTACCAGATCGAGCAGGCGTTGAAGCTGATCGGCGAGACGCTCGCGCCGCTGCCCGGATCGAAATCACTCGTCCTGTTTGGCTACGGCTTCGGCCAGCTCACGCTCGGCGGCGGCGTGGCGATGGAGAACAACTATGAGGCCGCGCGCCAGGCGCTGGTGGACGCGCGCACCTCGGTCTTCTCGCTCGACATCACCGATGCCGATTACCATTCGCTCGAAGCCGGGCTGCAGATCGTGTCTGAGCAGACTGGCGGTTTCTACGCGAAGACGCATCTCTTTCCGGGAATCGCGCTGCGGCAGCTCGCGGGCGCACTCGCCGGCTATTACGCGCTCTTCGTGGAGAAACCGGACCGCCAGCGCCCCATGCACGACATCAAGACCGAGCTGACGCGACGCAAGGGGCGAGTGCTCGCGGTCACAAGCGTAGCGGAGCCGAGTCGGTAGCCGATCGACGATTCGTTCACGCCCCCGCCTTGCTCGCGGCGCCAATCCTCGAGGCACGCCGTCTGGACGATCTCAGAAGTAACGCTCGGGCTAGCGCATCCCCATCTGCTCCGCGGCAAACGCCCACTCGTCCGCACGCTCGGCAATCAGCTTGTCCGTCGGCCGATAGCCATGCGAACCCTGGACCTCGACCCGGATCAGCACCGGCTTGTCGCAACCCTGCGCGGCCTGGAGCGCCGCTGTGAACTTGAACGAGTGGCTCGGCACAACCCGATCGTCGTGATCGGCAGTCGTGACGAGCGTTGCCGGATAACAACTACGCGGCTTGATGTTGTGGAGCGGCGAGTACTTGATCAGAAACGGGAATTGCGTCGGATTCGATGCTGAGCCGTACTCCGTGGTCCACAGCGCACCGCCGGTGAACTTGTCGAAGCGCAGCATGTCCATTACGCCGACGGCAGGCAGCGCCACGGCGAACAGCTTGGGTCGCTGTTCCATCACGGCTCCCACGAGGAGCCCTCCGTTGGACCCGCCCATGATGCCGAGACGCGCGGCCGACGTGTATTTCTGCCGAACCAACTCCTCGGCCACAGCGATGAAGTCGTCGAAGACGTTCTGCTTCTTTTCCAGGATCCCCGCCCGATGCCACGCCTCGCCGTACTCGGCGCCGCCGCGCATGCTCGCGGTCACCCAGATGCCCCCTCGCTCGAGCCAAGCAGGGACGTCCTGACGATACGCTGGCAACGTGCTCACCGAGAATCCGCCGTATCCGTACAGCATCGTCGGGTTGTTGCCGTCGCGCGCGATGTTCCTTCGCGCCGTCACGAAGAATGGCACGCGTGTCCCGTCCGCGGACGTCGCAAACAGCGCCGTCGTTTCGAACGCGCTCGTATCGACGACGCGCGGCGCGACCTCGAAGCCTTTACTCGTTCGCGTACGCGGATCGAACCTGTATATCGTCGACGGCATCAGGAACGAGCTGAAGTTGTACCAGATGTCCGGAGCGTCCTGGCGCCCGCGAATCGCTCCTACTGTGCCAGCGCCGGGCAACACCACCTCGCCTTGCGGCGCTCCATCGAGACCGAACAGCAGGAGCCGGCTCTGCACGTCAACCAGGTATTGGGCGACGATGCGATCGCCGATCAGGGCGACGCTTTCGATCGCCTCTTTGCGCTCAGGAACGATCGTCTTCCAGGCGTCTGATGGATGGCCAAGATCGACCGCAACCACAGTCCGGTTCGGCGCGTTCTTGTCCGACCGAAGATACAGCATCGACCCCTCGTTGCCGATCGGCAAGTACTCCCCGTCATTGACCGGCATGATCGGCTTGACAGGCGCGGAGATCGTCGGCGCGGTGGCGCGTCCGAGATCCGCGACGTACAGGCTGTTCTTGTTCTCTGCGCCCTGGAACAACGAGATGAGCAGGTATCGCCCATCCTCCGTGACGAACCCCTCGACTATCCACGAGGGCAGATCTTTTCGCTCGTACACGAGGGTGTCTGCGGTCTGCGTGGTGCCGACGCGGTGGTAATACAGCGCGTGTCCCGACAGGGCCGCCTCGAGCACCTTCCCTTTCGGCGGCTCCGGATAGCGCGAATAGAAGAATCCCTTGTTGTCGTTGGTCCACGAAATGCTCGAGAAGCGCATCCATTTCACTTCGTCCGGCAGATCCTTGCCCGACGAGGTGTTCCTGACGTGCAGCGTCCTCCAGTCGGCGCCGCCCTCCGAGAGCGCATAGGCCAGCAGCGTTCCATCTGGAGATGGCATCCACTCCGAAAGCGAAACGGAACCGTCTTCGGAGATTGCGTTGGGATCGACCACGAGCGCGGGCGTATCATCGATGCTCGTGCGCATGAAGATCGGCGATTGCCGCTGAAGGCCGGCGTTGCGCGCGTAAAACAGCTTTCCGCCTTTCACGATCGGAATGCTCACCCGCGGATAGTTCCACAGCTCTTTCAGACGGGCGTTGAAGCGATCGCGAAGCGGCAACTTTGCCAGGTACGGTTCGGTCACCGCATTGGAGGCCGCAACCCAGTCGGCGACCTCCTTCGAATCAAGCGCTTCCATCCATCGATATGGATCGGGCACGCGTGTGCCGCCGTAGTCGTCGACGACGTCGCCTTTGTGGGCGACCGGGTACGGGAAGGTACGGGATGCCAGTTCCGTATTCCCGCAGGAAGAACAAGCAACGGCCAGCAGCAGGATGGTGAATAGCCGCGCCACGCGGCGTCAGTCTACCGCAGCGGTGAACGTTTGTGGCGTACACTGCTGCGACTCTTCCGTCGTTGAATCCGCAATACCGCCTCTCGGATCGTGCCATTCGCATGGGGCTAAAGCCGCTTGTCTTCGTGGTAAGCCTGTGGCCCGCCGCCTCCCCACTGCTCGCAGCGCTGACACATCATCTGAATATCAATCCATTCAATGCGATTGTCAGGAGCACCGGCTTCTGGTCCCTCCGCTTTCTGTGTCTCACATTGGCCATCACGCCATTCCGGTGGTTGGCCGGGTGGCATTCAGTCGTGAAGCTCCGGCGAATGATGGGACTTTTCGCGTTCTTCTATGGCACGCTCCACGTCCTCGCATACGTCGTTTTCGATGCCCTCGCGGGAGTGGACGATGCGGATCGTGTCCGACCGATGCTCATGACCTCACATGTGCTATCGGCGATATACGTTGACGTCGTACGGCGGCCGTTTTTTGCCATCGGGGTCGTCGCGTTCGTACTAATGGTGCCTTTGGCGGTCACGTCGACCGTGGGCATGATTCGTCGTCTTGGTGGACGGCGCTGGCAGACGGTGCATCGGCTCGTTTACGCCGCTGCCATCGCCAGCGTCGTTCACACGTACTGGCCTCTCCCTGTGCGTGCACGGCGCTACGAGATCATCCTGGGCCTCGTGCTCGCACTACGGCTTGGCCGCGCCTACGCACGACGGCCGCTCAGGAACTGGCGGCCGCGAACTCTGCTTCCCTATTGACGCAGCGGCCTGAAGCCCGCTCCACGTCCTCTGACAAGAGTTGTGGCTGCTCCCACGCCGCAAAGTGCCGATCGTTGTCGTGCTGCTTGTAGTAAATGAGTTTGAGATACGCCCGTTCTGCCCAACTTCGCGGCGTTTGGAAAAAGTTCGTCAGAAAAGTAGAGACGGGCCCCAGAAATCGCCGTGTTCGTCAACCACTGGTATTCCGGAGATCGCTTAACGAATCACCGTGCGAATGGCAGAGTGCGTGAAATCGGCCAACCGATTCACTTCCGAAACAGACCGGGGACATACCAACGAACGTAGGTTGCCGATCCCAATAGGAGCACGACCCACCAAAGCAGGAGAACCGTACGCATCCATAACTTATATTTCGTCAATCGGAATCGTTGCGGCATGATATTCGTGCCCGCGGCGAGCACAATGTACAATCCTGCGACTTCGGTAACGGTTCCTAGCGCCGCGTGCGCAGCCGCCACGCCGTAATATGCCTTGCCAAGTTCGGCTGGTATTTTCCGACTTACGTGAAGGAGAAATGAGGGAACCATCACCAGTACGACGATGGCCAAATTTAGGAGCACGACGGCGGATTGGCACCGTGCGTGTACCCGAAATTTTCTTCTTCGTGCAAGCACTGCACCGATGAGCAGCGCCAATCCCATGCCGATCTCGAGGAGCAACACCAAATCGGCGTAACGGGGAGCCTGCGTTCCGAGGAATCCTTCGCTCAGCAAGCTTATCTCCGCGCTGCCTCAAGTCGAAAGCCAAAATCGGGATTAAAGGCGAATCCTAGAGCACACCGCAGCACGCTTCGCCACCAGTGCCTTTAGTGCCGTATCGGTATCAAACGGATGCGGTGCCTCTCGCGCGTCAGTGCACCACGATCTGGCCCGTCATCTTCGGATGGATCGAGCAGTGATAGGGATATGTCCCCGCCCTATCGAACGTGTAGGAGAACTTTTCGTCTGTATCCCGGGCTTTGGACTTGAATACACCGTCGTCGCTGGTCACGGTATGCGGA
>Ga0075418_10005472_pt1 | contig 14381 bp, 9 predicted proteins | sample SoiMetdeltSBSDD2_FD_81776 | JGI IMG/M metagenome (GOLD analysis project Ga0075418, IMG submission 81776) | Bulk soil microbial communities from a Populus tree surrounding site in Tennessee, USA - Soil MetaG P. deltoides SBSDD2 | ecosystem: Environmental > Terrestrial > Soil > Tree plantation...
GCTTTCGTCGATCGTTATCTTCCTGGTTACCAGCGCTGCGGGTGCTCGACAGCGAAGCGTGCTCTCGTGGCTGATTGGCGATCTGAGTGGCGAGTCCAGGCTGCTATTGCCTGTAGCGGTGGTCGTCTTGATCGGCATCGGCGCGGTGTATCTGAATGCGCGAAGCTTGAACCTGATGATGATCGGCGAGCAAGAGGCGGTTGCGCTGGGCGTAGAAGCGAGGCGGGTAAAGATCGCTGTTTATCTGGCTGCATCGCTTTTGACCGGCGCCGCGGTTGCGGTTAGTGGAGCGATCGGATTTGTCGGCTTGATCATCCCTCACGCCGTGCGATTGGTCGGCGGGAGTGACAATCGGCTGGTTGTGCCGGCGTCGGCGCTGGTTGGCGGAGTATTCCTGATGCTCGCCGACACTATCGCTCGGACGGCTGTCGCGCCGCGCGAGTTAAACATTGGAGTAATCACGTCGCTGGTCGGCGCGCCGATTTTTGTCTATCTGCTGCGAAGAACTAATTGAATAGTCAAATAGGTCCAATAGGTCCTATAAAGTTTTTCCAATGCTTGAAGTCAGCGATATCAGATTCAGTTACTCAAAGCCGGTCTTTAAGGGCATATCTCGTTCGGTCGGCATGGGAGAGTTGCTTGCCGTGCTTGGCCCAAATGGTTCGGGTAAGACCACGCTGATCAAAATCATCGTCGGTATGCTCAAGCCAGAGAGTGGCTCAGTATCGGTTGCTGGCAAGAATCCCACGTCGATGTCTAGACGCGATGCTGCGCGGCTCATCGGTTATGTCGCTCAGGAATCCGCGGTTCGATTTCCGCTGACTGCTATGGAACTGGTGCTGCAAGGCCGGTTCGCGCAAGGTGGGCTGATCGGATTTGAGAGCGAGCGCGACGTCAACGAAGCCGAGTGGGCTATGCGGGTGACCGAAACTACGGAGTTCGCCGCAACCCTTGTCACGGAGTTATCGGGCGGCGAGCGTCAACGCGTGATGCTGGCCAGGGCGCTTGCCGTTCGACCAAAACTGCTTGTGCTCGATGAACCGGTTGCCAATTTGGATATAGCACATCAGGTAAAGATGCTCGATCTGGTGCAAAGACTCACCCGCGAAAACGCGATGTCGGCGATCGTTGTTACCCACGAATTGAACCTGGCAGCGGATTTCGCCAACAGCGCTCTGTTGTTGAAGGCCGGAGAAATGGTGGCTGTGGGACTGCCGCAAGCAGTGATGACAGAATCGCTGCTGCGGAGCGTCTTCGAGACAGAACTTCTGGTTGATGAGAATCCCGCAAGCGGTTCTCCAAGAATCACGCTGATCCGAGGAGAGTCTCAGAGATCAGATCTGAGGACCTGAGGTCTGTTTTTCGTTCGTCAAAGCTGTATGTGAAAAGAAGTAGCTTTTTTTACAATCTGGGTCGCCGCGCGGGGAAGGCGGTGGAAAGCCGCCACTGTCCCGCAACTGTGATGCGCAACGAAACCGGCATCGTGCCACTGCCAGTTAAAGGTGGGAAGGCGCCGGCGTAGGAAAAAAAAGACTATTTCCCATTTTTATTTGATATTTGTCATTTGTTATTTGGCGGTTGTGTGCGGTCCTTGCGCCCTAAATAACAAATAGAAAATAGAAAATAAGTAGGCGCTAAGTCAGGAAACCTGCCCGGCGATCCGCGGAAATAACTCTTTCGCGGAAAGGAGCCATTCCATGTTTAATCGAAACTCGATAGACGCTTGTCGCAAACCAATGTTCATCTTTTCGATCTTATCGCCGCAGCCGCTGAATGATCAGAAGCGGACCAGGCGACGATCAATATCAATATCTGCACTGGCCTTCTCGCTGGCGTTTGCGCTCACCCTGACAGTAGCGTTCGTTCCCGTCCGTGCGTCGGCGCTCGGAAAAGTGGAAGGAAATGTTATCGATCAATCAAACGCAAAGATCGGCGACGCCCGAGTCACGCTGCGCGACATCGCAGGCGTAATCCGGTATGAAACACGCAGTCGCGAGGACGGACGGTTCTCGATCTCAAATGTAGCCGACGGCGTATACCGGGTGGCCGCCGAGTCGCCGGGTTTCACCCAAACGAGCGACGTTACCGTTGAGCTTAGCGGCGGAACCGAAAGGTCCGTTGATGTGAGGTTGGAGGTCGCCGCCATCTCGGATCAGTTGGTGATAACCGCAACCCGAACGCAAACCGTGACCAGCGAACTTGGCGGGTCGGTGTCAGTGATTACGTCGGATGACTTGAAGCGCGGCAATCAGAGCTTTGTTTTGGAGGCTCTCCGCTCCGTTCCGGGGCTCGCCGTTGTGCAGACCGGCGGGCAAGGCGGCCTGACGTCCATTTTTACGCGCGGTGGTGAGTCAGACTACAACAAGGTGTTAATAGACGGTGTGCCGGTCAACCGGGCCGGCGGAGCTTTTGATTTTGCTTTTCTGACCGCCGAGAATCTTGAACGCATTGAGATCGCGCGCGGCCCGCAGACCGCCCCGTATGGATCGGACGCCGTAACAAGCGCGATTCAACTGATCACCAGGCGAGGATCAACCTCTGTGCCCGAATTCGAATTCTCCGGCGAAGGAGGAAGCTTTGATTCGCACCGCGAAACAGCGCGGCTCTCGGGGCTGGCGCGTTCGTTTGACTACTCTGCCAGCTTTGGCTACATCAGCTCGGATGGACGCGTCGCAAACAACGACTACATCAATCGCTCGGCGTCGGCAAACCTTGGTTTTCAGTTAACACCGTCGGCGGAACTGAGGATTACTTCGCGTTGGAATAACAGCACGCTGGGAGTTCCGGGTCCGACTAACATTTTGTTTTCAGATCCTGACGCGCGGCAAAAGCATCGCGATCTGGCGCTGGGAACAACGCTTAACATTAAGACGACCAGCCGCTTCCACCAATTTGCGCGATTCATTTACTCGGAGTTTGATACTAACAGTTTCGACCCGGTCGCCCAGGACCTGACCCTGCCCGGCACGCCGCCGCTTCCGCCGTTTGCGTTCGGCGCAGACTTCGCATCGACGTTTAAAGATCACCAAAAACGCAGCGGTGTTCATTACCAGGCTGTCGCAGCGATCAACAACTCCAATCTCCTCACTGCCGGCGCAGATTTCGAACACGAATCGGCGGTCATTGATAGCGGCAGTGATTTCTCGCGGGCCCGAGTTTCACCCACCAGGCGCAACCTCGGTTTCTATGTTCAGGACCAGGCCGCCTGGCGTGAACGGGTGTTTCTAACTGCGGGGGTCCGAATCGAGAATAACACCGGGGATGTTCCGGACGATTTGAGAACGGTACTCGAGTCACTCGGATCGACCGCGCCCTCGGGGAATGTCGGCTTCGGAGTTGCCGCCAATCCAAAGATTGCAGTCTCGTTTGTAGCGCGCAGACACAGGGACAACGCACCGGCGGGCGTCACAAGATTTAAGGCAAGCTTCGGCACCGGTATCAAGGAGCCAACGCTCGACGAAGCATTTGGGCCCAGCCTATTTGCTCTGGGAAATCCCGGGCTCGACCCGGAACGCACGATAAGCTTCGACGCGGGTTTTGTGCAGGAATTCTTTTCTCGCCGCCTTAGCGTAGACCTGACTTACTTTGACAACCGGTTTCGCGACCTGATCATCTTCGAGTCAACCGCTGCCTTCGAGCCAATCCGGCTGGCGGATGGAACTTTGACAAACTTCATCAACGCGGATCGGGCGTCAGGCCGCGGCATTGAACTCAGCGTTAGCGCGCGGCCGGCAGGAGCGTTATCCCGGCTGCGATTGTCGGGGAGCTACACTTTTCTGAGATCTCGGCTTGATCGGGCGGCAGAGGTGCTCGTGTTTCCTCCGCCAACCTTTGAAGGTGTGTTCGTAACCAACCCTGAATTGGGGTTGCCGTTATTGCGCAGGCCGCGCCATTCTGGGTCGTTCGAGGCTACCTGGGTCGATCAGCGGTTTGATGTGACCGTAGCTGGTTCGTTTGTCGGCAAGCGTCGAGACTTCATTCCTTTTCCTTTTGCGAAGTTCGACTCCTCGAACAATCCGATATTCAACGAGGGATACGCCAAGCTCAACACCGCCGGCGCGATTCACCTCAGCAACTCACTGAGCTTTTTTGCTAGAGTCGAGAACCTGTTGAACCAGAACTACCAGGAGGTGCTGGGCTTTCCGGCCCACCGGTTGACCTTCAGCGCCGGTCTTCGGATCAGGGTTGGAGGTGCTAGGTAGCCAGGCACAGCACAACTGACAGCCGGTCAGCTTTTGACGAGGTCAATAACTGGGACTCTTGCGCGGGACCTATGCAGTTTGACGAGGAGCACCTTCGCGCTTGAGCATTCGCTGATACATCTCGCGCAGGCGGAGGGCCATTGCCAGACGCTTGCGCGAGAGGCCCATCAGTCTTTTGTTGCCCAGTTGCCGGGCGGCTTCAATTGTCGCCCGTAGCGACTTGATGTCGTCCTCTTGTGCCCGCAACCGCTCAATGAAATACTCTTCGGGCATTTCTGATACAACCTATTTTGTTTTTTCGCTTGAACTGAGGGGGAGGCCAAACAGTTCCAACTTCCCACGCGCACTGCTCTAAGGCGCCTTCTTCGGCCGCAATTATACTGAAACCTTCTTTAGTTTAAAAGGTCAAACAGCTTTATCAAAACTACGGTTGCTCGTTGCCGGTACGCTTCTTGTTAGTCTCGCTTACGCTGTTAACCGGTACCGCGTAACCGTCATTGCTCCGCTTTGGGACACCCAACTTCTTGAGCAATCTTGCCGAGGGCAACCCGGTTTGTGATAGCCCATTTTTTGCCTGAAATTCCTTTATCGCAACGACGGTTGCATCGTCGTACACGCCGGAAGGTGGACCGTCCAAATGACCTGCCTTAATCAATGCAGTTTGGATTTCAGTCACGCGCTCCGATGGAATACCGGGCGACGGACGAGGCGGACCGGAGGCGACAATCGCTTGAGGCTCATACCGAGTCCGGCCGCGGCCGTTCGAGCGCGCGAGACGACGACCACGCCTTCCGCGCACTGCGTAAGTCTTGCGTCCGGTTTTCGCGGCGGCAACTCTGCGTCTCGACTGGCCGCGCTTCGCACCGCTTTTGTCGCGAGTTTTAGATGATGCCCCTTTTGAACGAGGCCTCTTCGCGTATGCAACGTTGATGTCTATGAGCGTCATTAGCAACGACACCGCCAGGACGAAGACCCAACTTCTACGCATGTAGCCGTCCTCTCTTCTGAAAAAACCCGCGCAAGATTCCTGTTGCACTGTAAGGGCGGGGCGAGCCCGGGCAGGATTATATCAAGGTCGGTCTGTTAGTCCAATTGAATGCTTTCATGATTTAATTGGACGACTCACGACTTGGAGGAGAAATGAAGGTCATCATAATAGGGGACGTCGTTGGCAAGCCCGGGCGCAAAGTTCTCGCTGCGGCGTTAAAGGGGTTGAAAGAAAAGCACGAAGCCGAATTCGTCGTGGCCAATGTTGAGAACGCAGCGGAGGGCGCCGGGGTGGTTCCGAAGGTGGGAGATGAGATCCTCAACGCGGGAGTCGATGTGATGACCTCGGGTAATCACATATTTTATAAGAAGGAAGTCATCGGCTACATCGAGAATCAAACGCGTCTGCTTCGGCCCGCCAATTATGCACCGGAGGCTCCCGGACGAGGGCTTTGGCTGGGTTCAACCGCTTCCGGCACACAGGTAGCAGTCATAAACATACAGGGTCGAGTCTTCATGCCGCCCACTGACTGCCCGTTTAGAACTGCTGACCGCTTGATAGCCGAGGTCGGCAACCGGGCATCGGTAATCATCGTCGATCATCATGCTGAGGCGACATCGGAAAAACTGGCGATGGGGCGTTACCTTGACGGGCGAGTTTCGGTGGTGGTCGGCACGCACACTCACGTACAGACTGCTGACGAGCAAATCCTTCCCGGCGGCACCGGTTACATAACCGATCTCGGAATGACCGGGCCCTACGACAGCGTGATTGGAGTAGAGTCCCAACTGGTGATCGCCCGTTTCGTGCGAGGCTTGCCGGTTCGTTACCAGACTGCAAGCGAGAATCCCCAGTTGCACGGCATCGTTGTTGAGATTGATGAGCGGACCGGGAAGACCGTCGGAATTTTGAGACTACAGATTAAAGAGTAGTTCAGCGTCGCTCGTTGATGAGTCGCGCTACGGGAGTTGTTCGATCACACAACAAAACCGCCGGCAACTCACTTATGACTTGCCGGCGGGTTCTCTTCTACACTCTTGTTTGTCACGGTGCTACGAAGTAGACGTCCCACGCCCATCTACCGACACTTGCGTCGTGCTCGTCATAGACCTTGGCACGGTAGCGAAAGCCGTTGCCATATTCATCGGCCCGCTTCGACTTTTTGTACTTAAGGTCGACAGCATGAACCCCCAGTTGCGGCAAGGTATGAAGCTCGCTTGGCTCGGAGACGCCATTGTGATTCGTGTCTTGCCACAGACGCAGAGAGGAAAAGATCGCATCGAGGCGGTCAATACGCTCGTCGCCGTTTCCGCCGCTCGCCGTTGTATCGTACGCAGCGAGCGCATGGAAACCATTCGGAGTTGCCGAAACAGGCTGGGGCGTGTAATTACCAAACAATTCACCGCCGTCAGTTATCGTTCCATTGCCGTTCCGATCAAGGGCAAGGAACGCATCATCGGAACCCGCTGAGGTCCAGGAGAGGTGTTCTGGAACGCCATCCCGATTAAGATCGAAAGCCACTCCACCTGCTGCATCCGTCAAGCTAAAACCATTTCCTAAAGTGTCAACTAAGATGGGGGACGGACAGCATTCAGTTCCCGGCGCGTCGATTTGAAAGAACTCAGGACAAATCTCGTTGGCGCAAGGGTCGGGCTCCCAACCCTCGTCGCAACCCGTAGGCGGGATTATGTTAAAGCTACCATCCGAGCCACCATTGGTATTTTCTTCGGGAGGGTCTGGAGGAGCACCGGGGCCAAAAGTGTCCGCAGGCTCCGCAGGATCGCCCAACTGCCCGTTTGTCGAGCTGCAGTTAAAGTTCGTTGCCGCGCGGCCTCGAGCGCCTGGATCTCCGGGTGCACCAGCGGCGCCGGGGGATGTTCCTACGCCTTGCGGACCAACGCCCCCTTTGTGAAAGTCAGGAGCGGGGCTAAAAGTGCCCGTATAGTTACACGGGAGCTGAACAAATATAGGTCCGCCAGAACCACCGTCACCCCCTTTGCCGCCTTGCCCGCCTTTTCCACCTTTACCACCCCAGCCGCCTTTTCCGGCCCTTCCCCCGCTCCCAGTTCCTCCCTGATTACAGCCGCAGTCTGCTCCGTCACCTCCGGGCCCTCCAGTACCACCCTTTTTCCCGGCGTACGCGACTCCGCCTGTGCCACCCTGTCCGCCCCTCCCGCCATAACTCTTAAGCTCCCATTGCTGGTGGGCTGCGGTTTCCGCGGCTGACAGGAAGATCGAACCGCCAGACTGTCCGGTAGGTCCTTGGCCCCCTGACCCAGCGTCCCCCGCGTCTCCGCCATTTCCTCCTGCTTGAGCCTCATGTCCGTTCACTGTAGCCGCGCTGCCACAAACACCATCCGACCCTTTAGCACCGACAAACGGAATAGGGTCAGTAGGAAACGCGCCATCTGTCCCTGTTGCTCCGATCCCAGTTTGGTTTGGCTTGGAAGTATCGCGAACTTCCTGGATAGCCATTTTGTCGCCCCGCTGCATTCTCTTGATGAGCTCATCTACACGCTTGCGGCCACCATGACTCGCCACCCATTCGTCGAAGCCATTGCCGTGGGTATCGATTGTTATGTGGGTTAGTGGCAGGCAAGGCCGTAGAGCAATGTCGCGCGGAACCTCTCTTGTGTCGCCAGTGTTTACGCTCGCGAGACGTCGTTTGCCCTTTCCATCCAGGTTCTCGACCGTCGTTCCCAGGACTCCGACGCTGTCGACGAGAAATATGTAAATGTTGTGATTGCCACGAATCACCGGCGCAAAGCCTTCAAACCTCAGGTTCTTTACCAGGATCACCGCATCGTCAGTCAACTCGACTTGCTCCGGGAGACACAGCGTCTCTGCAAGCTGGGTACCGGCGAGCGGCTCATCAAGGAATCGAACCTCATCCATCTGAGGAAGACTATTCAGAACTGAAGCCAATTCGTTGCGCCAATTGGGACTCATTAGCTCCGTGGGCTCGAACGGCAAGCGCGCTGCTTGAAAAAGCCTGCGAGCGGGCTCAAGCTGAGCCTCCGGAACTGGCGTTGTGCGTCGTAAGATATCCTGCTGGCGAGGCGCTTCGCTTGTTGGCTGTGTGGTGTTTGGTACATTCGCGAAGCTGATTCCAAAAACACAAAGGACCGCAATGATCGATGAAACGTTCGGGATCTTCATGGGGACTCCTTTTGGGTTCGATCTCATTCGGACTATGTTGTCAAACCAAGTGCACAATCACGTGCCCGAAGCTCTGATTGTCAGACACGGGTCGTCCTTCGATTCGAGCTTGGCGCTTTCGAGGGCGCTAGCGTTCGAACTTTCTGAATTCCGTATCGCTTAGGGGGATGTATATTACGCGGGGCGGATTATAACGGCGGAAGGGAAACAAGTCTTTGGGTGATTCTTAGTGAGTTATTAGCTAGTTCTTGGCTGGAGGTGAGCGGAGATCTGCTGATCGCGGACCAACCAGGTCATTCACCGGTCGCAAACCCAATACGCCGTAACAGACGTACGAATCTCGCGTCTGAGCGAAGATGATCAAAAATCGGCCACACCTTTAGCCAGATGAGTAGTCCGGAGCGTTCCACATAAGCCTTCTCCAGCCATTCCATTGTCTGGTCTATGCGGTCCCTGAATCCGGCACAGACAACCGCAATCGTGGCGCACGACACAAACTGACGCTGCGACAACGTCAACAGTTGGTCTAGAAACTTTTCAGCCTCCGCTCTCGCGCCAAATGATGCGTGACAGTGACCGAGACCTGCTAGAGTCCACGAGTTTTCGCTGATGGATCTCGCCTTTTCGAGTGCGGCAATTGCTTCGCCGTACATCCCCTTGCGCTCGTAACACATTCCAACGTGGAGATGCGCGCGAAAGAAACTGGGCTCCAGTTCGAGCGCGCGTTCCAATTGTTCGAGAGCGAGATCGTACCGCCGCGCGAAAAAGAAGTTGAGCCCAAGATTTGTATTGATGATCAGCGAGAGTGGATCGAGATCACGAGCTCTCTTCAACTCAGCTAGTCCTTGATCAAACAAGCCCATCGACACCAGATATTCACCGTGCCACTGATGGGCGGTCGGATAAGTTGGGCTTAAGCGTATGGCTTGTTGAAAATCCGCCTCTGCTGCCGTCCAATCCCAATCATAGATGAGCTTTATCTGCCCCAATGAAGCGAAAGCCTCCCCGATCGTTTCATCCAACTGAATAGCTTTGATGGCGGACGCCTTGGCTTGCGGCATGATCTCTCGTGGATTTTCCGCTCCGAATAATCCAAGTAGGACGAGGCAATCCGCGACCCCGGCATGCGCCAGGGAATACTCCGGGTCTTCGGCGATTGCTTGCCGGAAGTACTTGACTCCTTTTTTCAGATCCTCGATGGCTCTTCTGGCCCAGGCGTAGCGTCCCTTAAGATAAAACTCGTATGCCTCCCTGTTCTCCGTAAATCTTTTTGTTAGTTTTTCCTTCTGCTCGCCGCTCAACCTGAGGCGTAACTTCTCTGATATCTCCCAGGCCAATTCAGCTTGCAAAGAAAAGATGTCGGAGGATTTCCTGTGATATTGTTCACCCCAAATCAGCGATCCGTCCTCAACGTCGACCAGTTCCACGCTCAGGACAAGGTGTTCGCCAACCTGCTGAAGAATGCCCATCATCACTGCGCGGACTCCCAGACAATGTCCGACCTCTCGCGGCTCAATATTAGCTCCTTTGTAGCGAAAGACGGTGTGGCGCGCCATCACTTTCAACTGCGGGAGGCCCGAAAGGCTGTTCATAACGCCTTCCGTTATCCCATCCGAAAGGTACTCCATGTTGGAATCATTACTCGCATTAACAAAAGGAAGCACCGCGAGAGAAGCTACACCTTTGTGATCCGCTTTTTCTCCGAGTTCCGTCATTTCGGCGACAAAGCGATAGCCTCGACGCGGAACGGTTTCGATGTACTTGGGAGTCTCGGTGCTTTCGCCCAGGGCCCTGCGTAGAATGAAGATGTGTTGCGCGAGATTGCCTTCCTCGACATACTCGTCCGGCCAAACCGCTTCTATCAGAACGTCCTTTTCCACTACGTGCCCGCTATTCCGGACGAGGAGAATAAGAGTGCTCATAACCTTCGCAGGCAGCGGAACGATTCGTCCATCGCGCAGGAGCACCCGCTCGCCCGCATCAAGGCGGAAGGCGCCGAACTGAAAGTCATTAAAGTCACTATCGGCTAGCCCCATAGACGAATGGTTGATAACACAGAGGGTGTAGTCTTGCCCACCCTTTTGTGTCTGGCAAGCGCCTAAAGGGGGTTAATCGAAATCAGTGGGCTTCACTCGACGAGCTTGCGAGTCCCAGTGGCCGTCGGCACACGCACTCACATTCAGATAACGGATGAGCAGATATTAATGGGGAGGCGCTTTGAGCGACACCCCATTTTCCGGAGGAGGGTGGAAGCCATGACCTACTCAAGAACTCTCTTTATCGCAGCAGCGAAGGTGTTAAGGGCGAAGTCAACTTGTTCGCGGTCCACTATCAACGGCGGAGAGAAGCGAATTGCAGACTCACCAGCACCCTGAATCACCAGTCCGCGATTGAAGCATTCGACGACTATCTTGTCTCGCAACTCGGACCACGTCTCGTTGGCATCGGCGTCGCGGGCGATCTCTACTCCGATCATCAAGCCCAGACCTCTAACCTGAGCAATACATTCGTGCCGCGGCTGAAGCTCCCGCAGCCGGTCCATCATGTAGGCACCCATATCCGCTGCATTTTTCATTACGCCATTTTCGAGTATTTCAAGAGTCTTGAGCGCAGCGGCGATTGCAACTGGGTTGCCACCAAACGTCGATGCGTGGGCCCCCACATGCCAGCGCATCAACTCTTCCTTTGCCAGCGTGACGCCAAGCGGAAGGCCGCCCCCAATAGCCTTTGCCATGCACATAATGTCCGGGACGATCCCGAAGTGTTCGATCGCCCACAGCTTTCCCGTGCGGCCCATGCCGGATTGAACTTCGTCGACGATAAGCACGATACCGCGCTGGTCGCAGATGCGTCGAAGCTCTGGAAGGAAGTCAGGACAGGGAACAACGTAACCGCCCTCACCCTGAACCGGTTCGACCACTATTCCAGCGCAGTCTTCCGGTGCAACCGTTGTTTTGAAGATTGTTTCCTCGATATAACGCGCCACCCGACGTCCGACGCTTTCACCCGAACGCCGTTCGAGTGGAAAGCGAATCGGATTTGCGAATGGAACGTGGGTCACATCAAGCGCTTGCGGGCCGAAACCCCTGCGCTGCGCCGCTCGCGATGCAGTCAACGACAGAGTGCCAAAGGTGCGTCCATGAAACGCGCCGCGAAACGCGATGAACTTGTCGCGCCCGGTTGAATAGATGGCTGCCTTCAACGCCGCTTCCATGGCTTCCGCACCCGAGTTGCCGTAATGAACCTTTTTTGCAAAGGTCCCCGGCGTCACCTGACAGAGTTTCTCCGCAAGCGCAGTCTGATGAGGGTAGTAGTAATCGGTTCCCGATATGTGAACAAACTCACGCGCTTGTTGCGCGATCACTTCAACAATTTCCGGATGAGCGTGGCCGAGTGCGGCGACAGCCACACCGGCATTGAAGTCAAGAAACATGTTTCCATCGACATCTTCGATGATCGCCCCGTACCCGCGCTGGGCGACAAGCGGGTAGCTGCGAGTGTAGCTTGGCGAGATGAATTGGGCATCGCGCTCGAGAATCTCTTTTGCCTTTGGTCCCGGCAGAGCAGTCTTTATCTTCGGCAGCGTAGTCTTAGTAATCGTTTGCATGAAACCTCCACGAATGGCTGAGAAATCAGAAAGGCAGGTCCGCGCCTAGAAATTAGTTTATTGATGGAGGGCTGTTCAGTCGGCGAAGAGGTTTCTTCGGATCGTGCAGGGGGCGCATCTGATTGTATGTCTCACCTTCGTCACCTCCCTTTCAAGTGCTGAAATCTTAACACGGCGGGTAGACCGCATCAATCATCCCGACCACATACCCGGAAGCTCGTTCGGCCGGTACAGCGTTTGTAGTCGGGATTGCGCTCCGGCACCCGAGTTTTTTCATTTTTAGGGGTTTTTGCAAAAGTTTCTTGCGCGGGTCATGCTGCCGTGTTAGATTAGGCATTCAAAAGATTTACTAGAACGGGAGCTGACTGAACGGGCGGCAAGCAAGCAGTAGATTTTGACCGGGACCGGGGTTGGAGGTTTCGTAAGGGACACCGGCCGCCATCGAAGAGCCTTACAATGTGTTGTTAAATCATCCACCGCCTCGGCTTTACGCCAAGTGCGTCTTTCTCCCATTGCAAAAAAGCCTCTTGCTCTCTTTGCAGTACTCTTGATGGAGCTTGCGAGAACTTTAGGACCAGCGCAATGAGTGCGTGCTCGTCGATCTCACGGATGAGCACTCTTCCAGGGAACCTTCCGGATGCAGAACGAAGCAGTAAGACCATCGATATTTGAGGCCGCCATGAGGCTGCACCAAACGCTGGATGCGAGTGAAGTGGTAGCCCGAGCGCTCGAGTTTCTCCCCGAGTTGGTTGATGCGGAGTCGTGGGCCGTTTTTGTCAAGACGGAGCAAACCAATCGGTTAGAATTGGTGAGAGCGATTAACGCGCCTGATCTGCCCGTAGGCCCGTTTGTAGAAATCGAGCAGGCGCCTCTTCCGATAGCCCGGGCGGTTAACGAACAGCGAACGATTATCGCCGGAAGTCTCAGGGAGGGAATGACGCCGGAGGCGTCATCGGCGGAGACCGAGCTGAGTACGTTGTGCGTTCCACTTATCACCGGTGGCCGGTTGGTTGGCGCTGTACAGGCGACGCGCAAGAGCGGGGGAAGCGAGGCCTTCACTCAAGAACAGGCGCACAAAGTGGAGGTTGTGTGCTCCGCGCTGGCGACTGCGCTTGCTAACGCGATCGACTATCACAACGCAACCCGACAGACGCTGATAGACGATCTGACGCGACTGTACAACGTCCGCTATCTCTATCAGACGCTCGAGGGCGAAATCCGCAGGGCGCGCCGGTATGGTTCGGCGGTTTCAGTGGTGTTTATGGATCTGGATGGGTTCAAGCTGGTGAACGACGCTTACGGACACCGCGCTGGGAGCGCGACACTGACCGAGGTTGCCCTGGTGATTACCCGGTCGGTTCGGGATTCCGACTTTGTCGCGCGGTACGGCGGCGACGAGTTCGTGCTGATGTTGCCCGAAACATCGGCAAAACGGGCGCTTCAGATGGCCGAGAGGGTGCGGTTACGAATTGCTGCCCATCGGTTCAAGGGCGGCGTTGGCGCGGACATATATTTGACGGCTAGTTTCGGTGTTGCGAGTTTTCCCGAACATGCGACCTCGGCCGAGAAGCTTATCGAACTGGCGGACGCCGCGATGTACGAAGCTAAGCAGCGGGACAAGAACAACGTAAAGCTGGCCGCATGTTAAACAGATTGCGGCAGCCCCTGAATAGCGGGAGAAGTCGGTCGAAAAAGGCGAAGATAAATCAATGAGGATGAGAAACCTGTTTAACCCGTTTTCCAGCGATCTAGCGATAGATCTTGGAACTGCAAACACTCTTGTGTTTGCCAAAGGGCGCGGCATCGTGGTCAGCGAACCTTCAATCGTAGCCATCAACAAGGTAACCAATAAAGTAGAAGCCGTCGGCAAAGAAGCCAAAGAGATGCTTGGCCGCACCCCCGGCAATATCATCGCGATCCGGCCGATGAAGGACGGTGTGATCGCCGATTTTGAGGTTACCGAGAAGATGCTCCAGCATTTTATTCGCAAGGCTCACAACGGCCGATCGTGGGTCTCGCCGCGCGTCGTCATAGGCGTGCCCGGCGAAATCACCCAGGTAGAACGGCGGGCAGTCGAAGACGCGGCATATCGGGCGAAGGCATCAAAGGTCTATTTGGTAGCCGAAGCAATGGCGGCAGCGATCGGCGCGGGACTCCCGATCACCGAGCCGTACGGAAACATGATCGTGGACATCGGGGGTGGTACGACTGATATCGCCGTAATCTCGCTTTCTGGAATCGTATATTCGCGCGCGGTTCGCGTAGCCGGTAACGAACTCGACGAAGCGATCATTCAGTACATAAAACGTAAGTACAACCTACTTATCGGAGAGCGTACGGCGGAGTCCATCAAGATAGAGCTCGGCTCAGCCTGGCCCTGCGAAGAACCGATTCAGATGGAAATCAAAGGACGCAACTTGATCGA
>Ga0075418_10005473_pt1 | contig 14381 bp, 10 predicted proteins | sample SoiMetdeltSBSDD2_FD_81776 | JGI IMG/M metagenome (GOLD analysis project Ga0075418, IMG submission 81776) | Bulk soil microbial communities from a Populus tree surrounding site in Tennessee, USA - Soil MetaG P. deltoides SBSDD2 | ecosystem: Environmental > Terrestrial > Soil > Tree plantation...
AGACGGCCTCGCGTCCCAGTTTCATCCCAGCTACACCCGCATGGTCCCGGCACACTACGTGGTGGAGATCGCGTTGGTTGGATGTCCCGATCCGGATCCGGTTTACACGCGGTTCTTTACACCGATGCCCAATGCCTTGCCCGCAACGCTCGATGAGATCGGGCAACAGTATGTCGGCGCAATGGCGAACGAACTCGAAAAGTGGCTCGTGCACATTGAGGCGGGACCATCACGAAACGAGCCGATTGGCGTCGCGTTCTCTGGTGGTGTCGACAGCGGCGCAGTGTTCGTCGTCACTTACCACACCATGCTGCGGCTCGGCATGTCGCCGGGGCGCCTCAAGGCGTTCGTGCTCAACCTTGGAGATGGACCGGACGTCGAGCAGGCGCGAGCCTTTCTGGCCGATCTCGGGTTGTCGCTGTTTCTCGAGGAGATCACGGAATCTGAAGGCGGCCTGAACGTCGATGAGACGCTGCGTGTGCTCGAGGACTACAAGCCGCTCGACGTCGAGTGCGCGGCAATGGGCCTCGAGCTGTGCCGCGGCATTCGCGCGTGCTACCCGCAGTGGCGCCATCTCGCGGACGGCGACGGCGGCGACGAGAACCTCAAAGACTATCCGATTGAAGAAAATCCAGAGCTGACGATTCGTAGCGTCATCGACAACCTGATGCTGTATCAGGAGGGCTGGGGCGTCGGACGGATCAAGCACTCGCTCACCTACAGCGGCGGACTCAGCCGAAGCTACGTGCGCACGTACGCGCCCGGGCGCCACTTCGGTTTCTCCGGGTTCAGTCCCTACACGCAGCCTGCGGTCGTCGAAGTGGCCGAGGGAATTCCGTTCGCGGCGCTGACGCGGTACGACGTGCCGAGTTTGTATGCGCTGAAAGGCGAGATCGTTCAGCGCGGCGTACGAGCGATCACTGGTCTCGAGATGCCAGTATTCGAGAAGCGCCGATTCCAGCACGGTGCCATCCCGGTTGATACCATGCGACACCGTCTCGGCGGGTCGGAGCAGGCCTATCGACGGGCGTTCCACGCGCTTTATACATAAGCTTCAGGATGACGCTTTATCCGGCGACCCCGGCGGCGCGAGATCGGTTCGTGCTGGACCGTCGGCCTTCCAGAGAAGTACTGGATCCCTGGCGATCGCAGGGGCTCCTCGTCGAAAACGAACGAAGTGCCGACGGAACGATCGCGCATGTGGCGACGCTCTTCCTGACCGGCCGTGAGTGCCGGTGGCGCTGCGTGATGTGCGATCTGTGGAGGTACACGACCGAAGCGGATACGCCTCCGCGTGCAATTCCAGCGCAGCTTGCCGACGCGCGCCGGGCCTTGGACGATGCACGCCAAACCGTCAACCAATTGAAGCTGTACAACGCGAGCAGCTTCTTCGATCCTCTCGCGGTCCCCGAAAGCGACTACGACGCGGTTGCGGAGCAGTCGACCGGGCTGGCACGGCTCATTGTCGAATCGCATCCGTCCCTGATTGGCACGAGGACCAGTCGATTGCTCGAGGCGCTGGCGCGCCATGCGCCGGCGCCCCAACTCGAAGTCGCGATGGGTCTGGAAACCGCGCATCCCACTGCGCTCGAACGCCTCAATAAGCGCATGACCATCGACGCGTTTCTGGAAGCAGCCGAGCGTCTCGCATCTCTCAACGTGGCATTGCGCGTCTTTCTTCTCGTTTACCCGCCGTTCGTGGCTAGTGACGAGCAAGATGACTGGTTATGCCGGTCGGTGGATCTCGCATTCTCGGCTGGCGCCACTGCGGTTTCGCTGATCCCGACGCGCGGCGGCAACGGTGCGCTCGAAACCGTGGCAGACGAGGGGTTCTTTCGCGAGCCCCGTCTCCTCGATCTCGAGAGAAGCCTGACGCTCGCGTTGAACCGTGCACCGTCCAGCGGACGCGTGTTCGCCGATCTTTGGAATCTCGATCGCTTTTCTGACTGTTCGCATTGCCTCGACGAGCGGCGCGCGCATTTGCATGCCGCGAATCTCGAGCAACGCGTGCCTGAACCGGTGGACTGCGCCCACTGCCGGCCGTCAGTACGTTCCCACGGGTCATGACGGTCGACGTCGACGTAGCGATCGTCGGTTCTGGATTCTCCGGAGCGCTGTGCGCGCTGGCACTGCGTCAACGGGGCCGCACAGTCGCGCTTCTCGAGCGTGGACGCCATCCACGATTCGCGATTGGTGAGTCCACGACGCCGCTGACCAATCTGCTGCTCGAGGAGCTTGCCGATCGCTACGACCTGCCGCACATTCGATCGTTGTCCAAGTGGGGCACGTGGCAGCGGAGCCATCCAGATATCGCGTGTGGACTGAAGCGTGGCTTCACCTTCCTGTTTCATAGCCTCGGCGGCCGATTTGAATACGACAAGACGCATGCGCGGCAGTTGCTCGTCGCAGCGAGCCCACACGATGACGTCGCGGATACCCACTGGTACCGAGCCGATTTCGATCTTGCGCTGGTTGAGTTCGCGCAAGCCGCCGGCGCCACCTATCTCGACGAGTTGCGGCTCGAGACGATTCGCGACACGGGCTCCGGGATGGTCATGGAGGGCGTCCGCGGCACCAGACGCGTCGAGATAAGGGCGGGCTTCGTCATAGATGCCAGCGGCCCACGCGGATTCATTGCCAATGCGCTTGGCAGCGGGGCTGCTCCGCTGCGGTGGCTGCCGGGCACTCAGGGAGTGTTTTCGCACTTCGAGAACGTTGGCCTGTGGGCGGATGTCGCGCCGCCCGACAGCAATCCACCGTATCCGCCCGATGCTGCTGCACTGCATCACGTTTTTCCCGGCGGCTGGATCTGGGTACTTCGTTTCAACAACGGCATCACCAGCGCTGGCGCGGCGCTGACCGATCGGTTGGCAGCGACGGTCGGCGCAGCTGACGGCGCGTTGGGCTGGGACCGATTGCTGCAGTCGCTCCCTTCCGTTCAGGAGCAGTTTCGAGCCGCGCGTTCAACGATGCCGTTCGTCTATGCGCCGCGTGTCGCGTTTCGATGTCGTGAGGTCGTCGGTGAGCATTGGGCGCTGCTGCCTTCCGCCGCTGGCGTGATCGATCCCCTGCTCTCGACCGGCTTCCCGCTGACGCTGCTTGGCATCGCGCGGCTGCTCGACGTGCTCGAAACAACAGCGCCGGGCGTTGAGCGTCGCACGGCATTGGCTGAATACGCGCGGGCCACTCAGGCAGAACTCGATGTCACCGAACAGCTCGTCGCGGCGCTCTACGCCTGCATGGACGACGCGCCGCTGTTCAAGCGGCTCGCGCTGATGTACTTCGCCGCGGCAAGCTACAGCGAGGCGGTGCGACGGCTCGGTCGTCCGCATCTGGCGCCAGGCTTTTTGCTGAACGCGCATCCACAGTTTGGTGCAGAGATCCGAGCGTGCGCGGCGTTGGCTGCAGTCGTGCCGACCGGCGAGCCACGCATCGCGCTCTTCAGTCGAATCGATCGCGCGATCGAGCCGTTCGATACGGCCGGCCTGCTGGACTTCTCACGCCGCGATTGGTACCCGATGCTCGCGTCGGATCTGATCGCCGGCGCGCCGAAGCTCCACGCGTCAGCGAGCGAGGTGAACCGGCTGCTCGAGCGATGCGGGCTGATCAATCACGACGCCAACAACGGCGTCGCGCGCTTGCAGAGCTGAATCGCCAACCCCCACGGATCGCGCAGCATGAGGAGGCGCGACCCATCCGCGGTCGTCTGATCATCGAGTAGTGTGGCGCCCGCTGCGACGAGCGCCGCCTGTGCGGCATCCGGATCGGCCGCATTAAACGCGAGGTGAAACCGGAGAGGGTGCATCGCCGAATAGTCCGGCACGGGATCGGCGGGATTGCTGTAGATCTCAATCACCACACGGCCGGCGGCGTCGGCAAGGAAATGCATGTGGGGCGGCGACGAGATCTTGCGCACCACGCGCATTCCAAGGTGTTCAACGTACCACGCGGCCATCGCCACCGGGTCGGAGACATTGCACGCAACGTGTTCCACGTTCAGTACAGGCATCGGTCATAATCCTCGCCGTGCATTATCTCATCGCGCTTCTCTGCGCGGCGGCCGGAGCTGCCACGCTGCAGTCGTCATCGCAGACCTCGCAACTCGACACAGTCATTCCAGCAATCGTAAATCGCGTTCTCGCTGAGACGCAGATCGCAGGCGTCTCAGTCGCGGTGGGACGCGGAAGCAAGATCGCGTTTGCGAAAGGGTTTGGACTTGCCGACCTCGCGTCGAAGCACCCGCTTGGACCAGATGCCGTCATGGATATCGGTTCCGTGGCCAAGCAGTTCACGGCGGCTGCAGTCCTGAAGCTGGCCGACGACAGCCGGCTCGAGCTGGATGCCCCGGTGACTCGTTACGTGCCGTCATGGAACGACGGCGACCGAAGCATTACGGTGCGGCAACTCCTCAACCACACATCCGGCTTGGAGGATCCGCCGTTCTCAGAGGAGAAACCAGAAGCGCGCTTCCTGAAGCCGGTGTCAGCTGAGGGCCTCCTGGCCCAGAGTCAAACGGCCCCCTTTAGATTCGCACCACAGGAGACTTGGTACTACTCGAACACTGGATATCAGCTGCTCGGACTGATGCTCGAACAACTGCACAAAAACACGTACGCCGCCGTGATCGACGAGGTCATAGCAAAGCCGCTTGGACTTTCGACACTCGTGTACTGCGACAAGAACCGGCCAATTGCCAATCGAGTACGCGACTACGTTCTCGAGGGCGGCGTGCCGACGCCAATACAGCCGATTGACGTTTCCTGGTTTGGCGGCGCCGGCGCGTTGTGTGCGACGGCGAGCGATTTGGTGCGGTGGGAACACGCGTTGTGGACAGAACGTTTGTTGTCTCACGCGTCGCAAGCGTCGATGCACGCCCCGTCGTCGATTCGAACCAGCGGGGCAACCTTGCAAGTTGATTACGGCTTTGGGCGGGCATTCGGCGTGCTGGGCGGACATCGCAAGATCGCGCACACCGGCTATGGAGCCGGCATCACTGCAATCCTGACGCACTACCCTGACGACGACCTCATAGTCGCGGTGCTTACCAATACAAACGGTCAGGGTGCCACCGATGCGCGCGAAATCGAGGCACGGATTGCCGCTCGACTCTTGGGCTTGGAATCTTCTCCCTCAAAGAAAGAAGTGCCTGTCACGTCGTCCCAGGCAGCTGAGTGGGGAGGCACCTACTTGGGCAGCTTCGGACCAAATCGGCTACGGTTGGCACCCTGTGAAGGCGACGGTGTGTGTGCAACGCGTCTCGCCGCTCCATCGAACCCGCGACGGCTAATGCACCAAGGCGAGGGCTTGTTCGTTAACCCACGCGGGCCAAATGGTCAGATCCGTGTCGTTCCATTTCAGGGACAGGCGCAATGGATTGTTGAGACGCTGCACGGAGTGCACGACAACGTCTATCGCCGCACGGACTCCAAGTAACAGTCGCCCCTACAGCGTCCGCAGATAGGCCAGCAGCGCGCCGACCTGCGAGCGCTGAAGCCGTGAATCGATCTCCTTGCGATCGCGAACGGGATCGAGGCCCGACGTGTCAGGACACAGCGGCGCGCCGAACGTGTGTCCGCCGTTCGACCTCCCGGGCACGGCCGTGTCGTATTCCTTGACCAGGATGATGTCGTTCGGACCATAGCGCGCCGCGGGCCGCTCGGCCCACTCGAAACCCACCAGACTCTGGTCGTAATTCAGATTGCCGCGCAGGAATTTCGGCGGCCGCGTTTGCGGGCACATCAGGTGACCGAGCGTCGGCACCGATCCGTTGTGCAGGTAGGGCGCCTGCGCCCAGATGCCGTGCAGCATGTCCGCCTTGTATCCGTTCGTGCCGTCTGCAATACGTCGTGGCGTATCGCGAAAGTACTCGTCGAGTCGTGCCTGCCAGTCGCCTTTGGGAACGCACCAGTCAGCGCCGGGCTTGCCCTCGTTGTTGAGGCCGTAGATGCTGCACGCTTCCGTGACCAGGGCGGCAAGCCCGTAGCGTGACACGCTGGTGTTCACCATCGACCGATTCGGATCGACGCCGAGCTGCGACGCCTTGTAGATCGTCTGGTTCTTGGGCTTGTGACACGACGCGCACTTATCCTTGAAGATGGCCTTACCTTCTCGCGCGCCCGCGAGATCGATAGGGAACGGATACGGCGGCGGAGGAAGGTTGTCGATGAATGGGTTCAGCGGCTCGTGAATGCGAACGTTCACCATCCGCGGATCCCCGGTCGCCGACGCGCCAGATGCCAGCGTCCGTGACGAAGCGCCTTGGTTCCCATCCCAATTGGCGAGAAAGCGGTGCGTTGCCCAGTTGATGCTTTTCACATCGATCGGTGCAGGGACCGGCGGCGCCCAGGCCGCAATGTTCTTCATGATCCGGTCGCCGGCAGCCTTTGCGTCAGTCACGGCGTCCGTCATTCCGGGCACGTCGGCCGGCAAGCCGTTCGCTTTGCTGAATCCAGTGAAGATTGGACTGTTCGGGTTATCGCGCCGCACGAACTCGAGAAAACTGTTGTCTGGACGCCGTGTGTGGATGGCGACCAGCCCGGACGCAATCCCGAATGCGTCCATCTGGCCGGGGCGATCCTCGAGCACGTCCGGAAGCGGGGCTCGATACGCGTGGTTCTTGGCGACAACGTAGTAGATGAAGTGCGTTTTTACACCAACCGCGATCAAGTCCTGCATCACGCTCGGGAAGTCTGACGCGACCGCAAGCGCCTGCTCTTTCGCACGCGCAATCTGCGCCGGCGACGAACCGTACAACGTCTCGGGATGCTGGCGCGCCTTGTCGAGCATCTCGGTATAAAGCGCGCGAATCGCGCTGGTGTTCGGTTGAATGTTGGCCGGGTTCACGGGTGTCGGGGACGCCGGATCGAAACCGGACGCCACCAGGGCAGCCGACGTCAACATCAGCAGCTTCGAGTAGTACTGCGCCTCGATCTCCGTGTTGGGCATGCCGGCCAGGAACTTCATCTTGCCGTCCACTACCACCCGGCCAACATGGCACGCAGAGCACGACAGGAAGACACGATCCAATGCCCCTGGGGTTCCAAACCCCGGACGATCGCGCTCCCAGTTCTCTTCAGTGTGCGTTTGCTTCAGCTTTGCAATGAGCAGGCTGGTGTTCTGAAAGACTCGCCGCGCGAGCAGGCGTCCATCGAGCACTGCGATTTCAGCCGACGAGACCGGTTCGAAGACCTTCGGATTCTCGAAGGCAAATCCAAACGGCAGCGGCGACTGCCGTTCGCCGGCCGGACGCGCCACGCCGTCCACGTAGTCACGCGGATTCGGTCCAATCCCAATGTGATCCATCGTCCACGCTGGTCCTGCAGCGCCCGGCACCGGCACCTTGGCTTCGCGCTTCCAGATCCGCGCGATCGAGCGAAGCGTGGGATTGGGATGATTGGGATCGAGATCGAAGATGGTTTTCAAGACCACGAACGGCACGCCGTTGAAGCCAACCGGATTATCGAGAAACCAGTTCCACGCCAGGCGAGGATGCTGGCCGCTCCTGAAGCCGTACTTCTCGGCGTGGGCAGGATCCGAGTCGTTCAAGTAGCGGTCAATTGCTCGATCGCGTTTCGAAACCTCAGCTGTCCAATCGGTCACGGTTTGGCCGTCCACCCACGACACGATGTCCGCACTGGTGTCGTTCTCGAGCGGTGCGACGAGGCCCTCGCTCGCTCGTGCGGCCGCCACTGGATAGACGGTGCTCTCTTTGGCGGCCTCGCGGCTGCAGGCTGCCGCAGTTGCGACCAAGGCGATGGCTGTGACGGCGAGAGATGTACGAATCCGCATGTCAGATGACCTCGGCCGCCGATCCGATCGGCCAGAAGAGCCGCGTCGTTCCGGAATCGGCGAACTGCAGCGAGAACGTGGCGGCATAGAGATTCTGATCGTCAAGTTGGAAGCGGCCGAAGCGGCGCTCGAACGGGAATGATTGTTCGCCTGGCCGCGGCTGCGGCCGTGAGAGATCCTGCAGCGCCAGCAGCGCCACCATTGATTCGACGATGATGACGGGCGAGACGTGCTGGCCGAGGCACGTGTGCCGGCCCCAGCCGTACTGGAGGTAGTGCTCACGTGGACGGTCGAGTACGAACGCATCTGACTCCGGTATGTCATGCATCGCCGAGCCGTGGGCAACGAACACCGGTGTGCCTGCGGCAATCGGCCGGCCGTCGGCAATTCGGGCGCCGTCGCGCGCGCACTTTCGGAGGAGGACCTCGCCTTGCGGCTGCATTCGCAGCGCTTCAAGAAAATACTTGTATAACCCGGCGCGCGATTGTCGAACGTCAGAACCGTTCAAGACGTTGATGGCCAGGGTTCTTGCCTCGTCGAAGCTGCCATACCGATACGCGCCGGTTCCTGTCGTTCGAAATTCGCCATCGCGCAGACGCATCAGCGAGTCGATCACGCGGCAGGTTGCCTCTTCCTGTCCCGCGATGGCGCCCACGATCGCACCCATCACGTTTTCGGCAATCCGCAGATCGCTCACCAGCCGTGGATCCAGGTCCGCAGGCCGTTCGACAGTCGCCGACGACTTGCCCATTTGAAACAGCACGAGCCTTGCGAGCATCGTGTCCTCGACGGCCTGGCCATCGAGTACGCGCTGACGCTGAATGCCGATCTCCCTGAGCAGGTACGCGAGCAGCGAGCGACAGGCCCGCAACCCTTCGATCTGCACCACAGGATCTTTCTGGACGTTGTTGAAGAAGTGGCGGAACGCCGCCTTTATCCACAGGTACATCTGGCGTTCGTCTGGAATGACGCCGTCAGCTTTCTCGAGCGCCGTTTCCGGTTGCCCATCGATCGGCGTTCCGTAGTAGGTCAGCATGTCCGGCGCCAGCTCGAACGAACCAGGCTGAGGAGCCACGGGAACCCCAAGGTACTTGTCGCCGAGGATCACCGGTACGTAGCGCGCGAGACCTTCAACGATGTCGAAGGTTTGGGTCCCGGTCGATCGCGCCGCGGCAACCGCTGCGCCTACTCTCCGCATGCACTCGCGGTGGACGATGTCCACGATCCTGTCGGCGTCGTCTCGGTTACAAACGCGAGTGAGGAGGCGCTTGTCGGGTTCGTAGACCGCGTTGTCGTCCGTGCTGAGAACGAACGTGGTGAATCCGCCGTTGCGCAGCGGCGACATCACCTTCGACATCTCGACGCCGTACGGCTCAACCGTAAACTCCTGATCGCGCTCGAGCACGTCGCGGATCGACGCGCCATCGACCACGAGCACCGGGCCGACAACCGGCTGGAACAGCTTTCCTCTTTCGCGGATCTCGGTCAGCATCGGATACGGCTTGAGCTTCAGGAAAAAGCCAATCACCGCGCCCACCGCTCTCCCCTGGCGGACCGCTTGGATTCCGAGCGCCTGCAGTTCCTGCGTTTCGTCGGTGGTGAGCGTTCCCGACGCCACTTTATTCTTCAGTTCGAGAAGTCGCGGCGTCGCGACGGGGTTGTCGGCAAGAATGCGATCGACCGTTTTGAAAAAAGACTGCACCGCCGCTGCGGGATCGGCGCTGAGGAACGCGAGGTCCGGCGCCGTGGGATCGGCCGCGACTCGCCCAGTCGTAACCGATGCTGTCGTGTTGTGCTCGATTGAGAGTCGCATGGCAGAACACCTCGTTGCCGCGTTCCCAGAGCAGCCGTCGTCAGTAATGCCTGAGCCAGCGCCTATGCTACGGATCCGGGACTCCAGAGCCTCGGGGCACACTATCCCTACCCGGCAGCGCGCCTAACTGGGCTAACGACGATTGCGAGCATTTCGAACAGGCCCGGTGTTCGCCGCTGCGGCGAAAGTCGTTAATGACGTTAGTATCGACGGGGGCGCGCTCAATGAACACCATTTTGGTTACCGGTGCGACCAGCTTTCTTGGCTACCACGTCGCCAAACGTCTGAACGAGGGCGGTGTGCGCCCACGTGTGCTCGACCGGCGCGAGAGCAAATTCGATGTGCTCGACCGCCTGGACGTCGAGCGCTGCGCCGGCTTTCTGGAGGACCAGGACGCGATCAAGGCCGCGTGCAGCGGGGTCGACACGCTGCTGCATCTGGCATTCAAGGTGGCCGTTGGCGGCGGACCGCAAGCCGTGGAGGAGATGCAGCGGATCAACGTTGATGGCACACGCCTGCTGCTGCAGACAGCCGCGGCTGCCGGCGTGCGACGGGCCGTCGTCACGGGAAGTGCGCTCGCGATCGGCGTCAATCGTCAGCCGGCGCCGCTCGACGAATCGGCCAGTTGGTCGGAGCACGAGTTCGATCTGCCCTACGCGAAAATGCGTCGGCAGGTGGAGCTCGACGCAATCGCGCTGGCAAGCGCGAGGTTTGCAGTGCTCACCGTCTGCCCTTCGTTCACGTTCGGGCCTGACGATCCGTCGGGAGCACCCGCGAACAAGCTGCTCTCTGCGTTGATGGCCGGAAAGCTACCGGCCAAGCTTGGCGTGGGTTTCGGCTGCCTCGACGTCAGGGACTTCGCGAGCGGAATGGTACTCGCCGGCGAACGCGGCCGAAGCGGCGAGCGCTATCTCTTGAGCGGCGAAAACATCACAACCGACAAGCTCGTCGAGGAGGTCGCCTCGATCACTGGCGTGCCCGGCCCACGGTTCACGGCGCCGGCATTTCTGGTCAAAGGCCTCGTCGGTGGACTGGAACTCCTGAGCGGCATCCGCGGAAAGCCGCCCGCGATCACGCGAGATGTGTTGCAGATTCTCGGCCGCTATGCGTGGTACGACACATCGAAGGCTCGGCGTGAGCTGGGCTGGACGCCGCGCCCGTTGCATCAAACGCTCGCCGATACGATCGGATGGCTCCGCGGCCAGTCGCAGGTGGCGAGTCCGGCACGCGCTGCCGCTGGTTAGAGGCTCGGGCTGGCGATCCCGGTTCGCGCTGCCACGTAAACGACCGAAGGCGGGAACTGCTTGCGGCACTCCTTCTCGAACCGGGCATCGCCCGATTGTCGCTGCCGAACGCTCTCGTGAATCCACGGTGGCTGTCCATCGAAGCCTGACATCCGCCGGCGACGCCATCCGAGCAACCACCAGAACGGCAACAGCGGATTGTGCGCCTTGCCGGCTGAATCCGGTTTGAGCGGCGGCGCGCTGTCAGCGTCGACCAGCAACCCAAATCTCGCCGCTTCGCTCAACATCCAGTCGAGCGTGATATCCGAGAGGCCTGACTCGACGTAGCCGCCGCCGACATCAGAGTGCGCGCCGGCGAACCAGACCTGCGCAAACGTGTCGTCGTTCGGACGGTTCCAGAGGTTGGTCCTGTATTTCGATCGCTTTTCGTTGAGCGACACCGCGTGACGTCCATGGTGCACGCCATTCATGTCTGCCGTATGCGGCAACGCGAGGGAGCGGCGAAAGAGGCCGACGGACTTGACCGTGTCCCAGACGCCGACGAAGTGGATCTCGCACTCGCGTCCGAAGTACTTCTTGAACCTCGCCATGCCTTTCCAATCCGGTTGCCGCCGCACCGGCTCGAAGTAGCGCTTGATGGCATGCTCGACGAGGTTTTCGTTCCCGCGATTGAGCAGACCGGTCCGATGAATCATTCCGGCCAGCGCGCGCACGGTGTACGCGCCGCGGCTGAACCCGAACAGGAAGACCTGATCGCCGGGATCGTAGTGCTGCATCAGGAACAGGTAAGCGTCCTTGAGGTTGTCTTGCAGTCCGTAGCCGAACGCAAGCCCCATCAGTCGCGTCAGACTGGTCAACGTACGCGTGCGGAATCCTGGCGTGCCGAGCGTTCCAAGCCCAGGGTCATAGAACGTGATCTGTTGATTGTGTTTGCCTAGCCGGATGTAGAGCTTTGCGACGTTGGAATATTCCCTCGCGCCGACCTCGTTGCCGGTTCCGTCGCAGCAGATCACGATGTTTTTGGGCATCACGAGCTCGTGCCGCTACGCAACGTCATGTCGCGAAAAGATCACCGGCCAAATACTTTAGTCCTGTATCGACCGCCACCGTCGCGACGGTGTGGCCTGGACCGAGCTCGCGCGCCAGCTGGAGCGCCGCGGTCACGTTCAACCCGGTCGAGATGCCGGCGAAGATACCTTCTTCCTTCGCCAGACGCCGCGCCATCGCGCGAGCCTGCTCCTCGTCGATCGCGCGCGCCTCGTCGTAGTCAGCACGACCGAGATGAGGAGGTATGAATCCGGGCGCAGTGCCTTCGACGCGATGCGGTCCGCCGCGTCCGGTTGTCATCACCGGTGAGCCGCTAGGTTCCAGCGCAATAATTCGCGCGCGGCTGCCTCCCGCTTTCAGCGCTCGTGAAACGCCAACCAGCATGCCCGCGGTACCCGTCGCACCGCAGAAGGCATCAAGGTTCTTGACCTGCTCGAGCAACTCCACACCTATCTGACGATAGCCGTTGAGTGCGTCGGTGTTGTTGAACTGATCCGTCCAGTACGTATCAGGCTCGTTCTGCATTTCAGCGATTCGTGAGCGGAATCGATCGAAGAGAGCCGGCGTCACCTTCCCGCCATCGCTCGGCACCATCTCCACCTTCGCGCCAAACGCCTCCATCGTCTGAATCTTCTCGCGAGCGAAGGCGTCGGAGCAGAGTGGAACGAACGTGTATCCCTTGACCGCGCAGACCATTGCCAGCGAGGACCCGGTGCTGCCGCCAGTAAACTCGATCACTCGCATGCCAGACCGCAGAACGCCGCGCGCCTCAGCGCCTTCAATCATGGCGAGTGCCATTCGGTCTTTGTACGACCCCGTTGGATTGAAGTACTCCAGCTTGACGTAGACGTCCGCGCTGCCGAGCTCAGGAAGCTGTTTGAGTTGAACGACCGGCGTGCTGCCAATCGTCTTGAGCACGGAATCGGTGGCGGCTGGAAAGGGCATGGCCCAGTTTATCGGACCGGCATGCCGGCAGCGTGACCAATATCGCCGTAGCTCGATTGGGGTGCTACCATCACGACCCATGCGCATCCTTGTTGTGGCCCTGATGATGTGGTTTGCGGCAACGATGTACGCGTTATCGCAGAAACCCGCAGGCGTCACGCTCTCTCCGAAAGTGCCCATCGATCTCCCGTCGAAACCGACACAGACCGATGCCGTCACGTTCGCCTGGCAGTCGTTCGTCGCCCTGAACTGGCCCGCACTGGCGAATCAACGCGGGGTCCCCGACACCAACCGCAAGATCGGTGCTTCCGGCCCCGTCGTCTGGCACACCTGGAAGATCCCTGAAGAAGTGTTTCTCGCAAACGGGGGCGCGCCCGCAGCTTGGGACACGTATGCCAGCGCGCTTCCTCCGGGATGTCAGACCGTTCCAGGTGAGGGACCGGGGGCGGCCGACCTGGTTCTCTTTCGGACCTCGAAGGTTTCCTCCGATACGAACGGCAACAACGCACTCGAGCTCGCCAACGAAGTCGTAGGGGGCACGCTCACAGACCAGCACGGCAACCTCGCGCGTTATGACATTCGCTTCAACAAGACCGAGTTCGACGCAATCGTCCAGAATCGCTACTACAACGTTCAGGGACAGAACGCCGCGAAGGTAATTCAGTTGCCCGCAGGTGTCATGGAAGTCAAGGCATCGTGGCGGATTCTGCCGGCGAGCGACCCGCTCCAGGCTCGTTTCTTCCAACGCACGGCATGGATCTACACGCCGGCAGACGGGACGCAACCGGCAACGTGCACGAAAACAACGGTCGGCTTGACCGGTCTGCACATCACGCAGAAGACACCAACGCGCCCGCAATGGATCTGGGCGACGTTCGAGCAGATTGACAACGTCCCTCCGTTCGGCGGGAAGCTGCCTCCCGGCCGCACGCTGCCGTACTCGTTCAACAATCCCAAATGCCCCGTTCTGTCGTGCCCGCCGAACCAGAGCACCGAGGATGGTCGCTCGCCGACTACGCCCACACAGGTCACACGCATCGTCAACATCGGCTCTGAAGCTGGTGCCGCGAACCAAACCTGGCGGGCCGCTCTGAAGGGCACGCCGTTCGCGTTCTACGAGCTCGTTGATGTCCAGTGGCCGAGGAACCCGACACGCCGTCCGTTCGGGGATCCCACACCCGGAGTCCTCGCCAATACGACGATGGAAACCTACATCGAAGACAGCAGCTGTCTTCATTGCCACTTCACGGCGCGCACGCAGTCAGGAAAGCTGTCGTCGGATTTCACGTTCGTGCTGGCCAACGCGCGCCCAGCACAGGAGCGGCCGTGAGCGTCCTTTCTTTTCCCCGCATCAACTTCCGCGGTGTGTTTCGCACGAACCCGTGCACCTCGAACAACGACGACGTCATGCCGAGGGTGGTCGACCGGGATACCGACACGCTGGGCTCGACGCTCGCCGGGATGTCGGACAATCAGATCGAGGCGTACCTGCGCGAACAGGTCGCCATGTCGAACAATCCGCCCTCGCCGCAGAATCCGAATCC
>Ga0075418_10005474_pt1 | contig 14380 bp, 19 predicted proteins | sample SoiMetdeltSBSDD2_FD_81776 | JGI IMG/M metagenome (GOLD analysis project Ga0075418, IMG submission 81776) | Bulk soil microbial communities from a Populus tree surrounding site in Tennessee, USA - Soil MetaG P. deltoides SBSDD2 | ecosystem: Environmental > Terrestrial > Soil > Tree plantation...
CCGTGTGGAGGAGATTCAGGAGCCGATGATGCGCGAGATCCGCTACCTCGACAAACTCATCGACGAACTCGCCAAGGGCAAGGCGATGGAAAAGATCCTCCGCAAATAGCCGCGCGCGCTCCGGCATCCAGCACATCAATCATCAGGTTGACACCGCCGACGACATCATGCGGTCGTTGCATTTCCTCAATGACCAGCGGGTAAGAATAACTTTCGGACCAGGCCGTCATCCGTCGTCATCGGCCCAATTCCTCTACTTTGAGGGCCCAGACGGCATGACGTTCGAATACTCATCCGGCGTGCGCTCGATTGCTGACGAGCTCCTCTATCGCGAGCGGCAGCTCCGTGCTGATCCGAAAGGCTTCTGCCAGTGGGGTGCGAAGCCTCAAATCCGGGAGTTCATGTAGCTGAAGCATTGCTGCTGTTGCCGACAAGTTCGTCAGATGACAGAGTTACTTACGCTGTGCGCCGGTGTCGCCCCAGCATGCGCATTTTTGACCGGCATTTGCCGCTCCCTTAGCCGCGCTCGTTGCATCGCGGCCAACCACCGATTAGACCAAATAGCGGTCACCATCGTTGGGTACCTCTACCACTCCCTTGAAAGCCGCTTGTGCCTCTTCCAGAATATTCTGCGCCGAACCGAACCGCGCGATATGAACGCACGCCAGACGATGGGCGCCCGCATGATTGGAAATCTCCGCAGCCTCCTTCGCTGTCGGATGCATGAGACTTCGTGTGCGATTGCGTGCACCATCTCCGTCGCGTTCCGCGCACATGGTATCGCAAATGAACAGGTCCGTATTCCGCGCTGCTGCAATTAGGCCCTCACATGGCAGGCTATCTGCGCTGAAAGCGACGGTGCGCCCGCGGTGAGTGATCCGGATCGCGACCGTGGGTACGCGATGCTCGACCTCAAAAAACTCTACGGCCAGCCCGCCGATCTCGCGTCTCTCGCCAAATTGGACGCCGTGGTGACGCACTTCGGGATGAAGCTCCGTGTCAGACAAACAACCGGCCTTCATCTCACAGATGCCCGCATAGGTGTCGTCAAGCGCGTGAATGTCGAGCGGCATGTTGGCCAAGAACAGCGCCATCATCCCTCCCGAATGATCGAAGTGCCGGTGGGTGACTATGACGTTCCGGATCTGCGCAAGTGGGAATCCAATGGTGTGCAGACTTCGAGCCAGCTCAAAGCCACCGCACGTGTCAATCAACAGCGGTGCACAGCCGTCGGCCTTGATGAGCATGCCTGCAGTGGCCCGCGACACATGCAATGGCGCGCCCGTGCCAAGAAATGTGATCTCCATCGGCGTGACCTCTTCAGCGTATCCGTTCGTTAATCAGTTCAGGGGCCGGTCACCCGGTCAAGCGCTTTGTCAGAGCCGAGCAATCTGGCTCGCGCGGAGGTCCGCCGGCATCGATGCCAGCTGCCCGTTCACGGCGCTGCAGCGCCTCGTTCGCTAACAGAGATGCTTGCGCCGTGCCGGCGCGACGAGCGCATGCGTGCGCACGACCCCTACGAGACATGGCCGCGCGGGAAGTCAAGCGGATGGTCGGTCAACACTCCTCACGCTGCGCCCGATCGGCTCTTGCCTGCCGGGAACCCCAGAGAACGCAGAGGCGATATTCAGGGCGATGTGACGAAAAGCATTCGATGGACTCCTGCATCGATTGCCGGTTCAAATGGAACCGGCCGAGGAAAAAGGTCGACGCGCTTCGTGGAACAAGCAGGCCCGCTGCCACAAAGCACAAAAGCTGGCTAGCCTACGACCGACCAGTCGCGAGTAGCCGCACAATCGCCCGGGAGAGATAGATGACGGGGAAGGGATCACCACAATCGATATCAGACCATTGGGGAACCGGTGATGTGTATGCGCGCATCGTGGAGGCGATGAAGGCGGCCTCGCTCTCGCCTCATACCGTAACCGTGGAGCAACTCGCGCCGGTCGATCATTTCCATGCGCGCGGTTTCCAAGCGACGGTCGAGCTGGCTGACGCCCTTCCGATCAGGGCGGGTCAGCACATTGTTGACATCGGCTGCGGCGTAGCCGGGCCGGCGCGCTACCTGGCAAAACGCTTCGGCTGCCGGGTGAGCGGGGTCGATATCACGGCGCCGTTTGTCGAGGCCGCAAACAAGCTGACCGCCCTCCTGAAGATGCAGGACCTTGTCGAGGTGAAGCTGGGCGATGGTCAGCAGCTGCCGTTTGCCGACGGCATGTTCGACGGCGGGTACGCCCAGCACGTGACGATGAACGTTCCGGACCGCGCGCGCTTTTTTGCGGAGGCATACAGGGTTCTCAGACCCGGCGCGTTCTTTGCCCTCACCGAGCACGGCCTCGGGCCGCAGGGGAGTCCGCACTACCCTGTCCCGTGGTCGGAGGATGGGAGCGGATCGCATCTTGTGACACCGGCGCAGACCGTTGCCTATCTCAATGGAGCGGGCTTCGTGGACGTCAAGGTCGAAGATACGGGCCCGAAATACCTCGCCGGATACCGCCGCGCCATGGAGCTTGCCGCGCAAGGCGCTCTGCCGTCATTCGGCATTCAGATCCTGATGGGGCCGACGGCGCCCGCGAAGACCAGGAACGCCGCGCGCAACATCGAGGAAGGCCGCACGCACCCCATCCAGGTCATTTGCCGCAGGCCGCATTAGGTGCGGGCGAGACGTTTGGAATTTCGCGGCGCGTCCTTTCCGCCTTCGCGATATCGCTTCGGCGTGATCGGACCGGGCTCTAGCTCCGCCCGAGCCTCATGCTCGCCTTTGGGCTGCGCGGGTCTCGGCCCTGCCGGGTGACGATCCCGTCGCGCGTCTATCGACAGCATTCGCTGACTTGATCGTGGCGGACGGAGGTCCGCCTGTGCCGGACCTGGCGGTCCGGGTCTTTGGCGAACGGACGTTCGCCGTATCGGGGACTGCGTCCAAGCTTGTCTTTCTTGCGGGCTTGCGCCCGCGCTGGGGCTTGCAGCCCCTGGGCCGTCAAGGCCGTGTCCTTCGGGCGGAACGCGCCGGCCGTGTAGTCGCCCGTCCCGTTGGTCCGTTCTCCGGCCCGCACCCACTCCGGCGCGTTCCGGCCTGTGACGGCCGCACCCCCGCTCATTGCCGCGTGGCTAGTTCCGTTTCAGGCGCGCCCGCTGCGCCAGCGCTTGCGCGGCGAGGGCCTGAACCGGCCTTGCAATGAAAGGGATGAGCAAATGAAGCAGGATGTTTACGAGCGTATCACGGCAAAAATCGTTGCCGACTTGGAGCAGGGCGTGCGCCCTTGGCTGAAACCTTGGAACGCAGGAAACACCGCAGGGCGCATCACGCGGCCCCTGCGCGGCAACGGCATTCCGTACCGGGGGATCAATGTCGTCATGCTCTGGATGGAGGCGATGGAGAAGGGATACGCAGCGCCGATCTGGATGACCTTCAAGCAGGCCTTGGAGCTTGGAGCGCATGTCAGGAAGGGCGAGAAGGGCTCGCTCGTCGTTTATGCCGACACCATCACGCGCACGGAGGCGGGCAAGGACGGCGAAGAGCGCGAGGCCGTCATCCCGTTCATGAAGGGTTACACCGTATTCAACGTCGAGCAGATCGAGGGGCTGCCACCGCAGTATCATGCGACGGCGGACGCGCCGAAACTGGAGCCGGTCGCCCGCATCGAACGCGCCGAAAACTTCTTTGCCGCTACCGGAGCCGCCATAACGCACGGCGGGACGCGGGCGTGCTACGCGCAAGAGCCGGATCATATCCGAATGCCGCCGTTCGAGACATTCGTTGACCCGGAGAGCTACTACGCCACCCTCGCGCATGAATGCTGCCACTGGACCAAGCACCCCAAGCGGCTGGATCGCGAATTCGGGCGCAAGCGCTGGGGCGATGAAGCCTACGCGATGGAAGAGCTTGTCGCCGAGCTTGGCGCGGCGTTCGTCTGCGCCGATCTCGCGCTGACACCGGAAGTGCGCGAGGATCATGCCTCCTATATCGCCTCGTGGCTCAAGGTGCTCAAGGACGACAAGCGCGCCGTGTTCGCGGCGGCCTCGCACGCGCAGAAGGCGGCGGACTATCTGAGCGGACTGCAAAAGCCGCAGGAAGCCGCGGCGGCGTGAGCCATGCCGCCGCGATGCGCAGCCGGCGCCCGCGTCAAAGTGTGCACATCAGACGCGGCTCACGGCTTGCGCGCCAGAAAAGCGTATCCGAACACCTCAAACCTGCGCGCGTTCGGCTCGCCTTTCGCACCGCCAAACGTATCGACGGGCGAACCGATCCGAACGTCCACAAAACCGCTATCCTCGATCATCTTTTGCCAGGCTGCACACGGCAGACCACCGGCGATTCACGCTGTCCAAAGGTCTATGTTGGCGACGGCCGACGCCGGCACCGGCTTGCCATTGGCAATGTCGGCGAACTGAAGATGGCCGCCCGGCTTAAGGACCCGCCGTATCTCTGCGAATGCTTGCTGCTTGTCGGCGCAAAGATTGATTACGCCATTGGATATCACAACGTCGGCCCATCCGCCCTCCACGGGAACCTGCTCGAGAATACCCTCGCGGAACTCGACATGTGACAGACCCATAGCGCGCGCTGTCTTGCGCGATTTGGCGAGCATCTCTTCGGTCATATCGACGCCAACCACACGACCGCTCGGTCCCACTTCGCCGCCGGCAATGAAGCAATCGAATCCGGCGCCCGATCCGAGGTCGACCACCCGCTCCCCAGGTTTCAAATCGCGAAGGGAAAACGGATTGCCTACGCCCGCGAAAGACTCGACAGCCTCGTCCGGCATCGCCTCGACCGCAGCCATGTCATAGCCGAGGCGCGCCGCGAGCGGCCTTCCCGTATGAAAGTGATAGGTAGCATGCGGCGCGACCGCGACATCGCGATACTTTTTCTTGACCTCCTCGCGCAGGGCAGCAGCATCGACGGGTGTGCTTTTACTCATGCCGGTCTCCCTTCTTCGTGGTCCCTGTCTGAATTCTCATCTTACTCCGCTTTACCCTACGACAACAGATAACGGATCTATTGTGAGGCTGCGCGGGCCACCAGGCTGATCAACGCCAGCGCATCAACGGCGCCATCCGCTTCGCCCTTCTCGAAATCGCCGTCTATCCGCGCCATCAGGTTGGTCACGTGCGCAAAGCAAATCACCGGCTTGCTGCGCGCCTTCGCAAACGCGTACAGCGCCGCGGCCTCCATCTCCACGGCAAGAAGTCCCTTTGCCTTCATAGCCGCGATAGCCTGCTCCGTCTCCCGGAAGGGCGCGTCAGTCGTCCATACCGCGCCGCGCTCAACGGGAACGCTCAGGCTTGCAAGCGTGCCGGCGAGCCTGGCAAGAAGCTCCGGGGATGCGTGACTGAATTCTGAAGGCGGCAAATAATGGTAGCTCGTGCCTTCATCGCGGAGCGCCTTGTCGATCAACACGAAGTAGGGCGGGCGGCGAAGCTCCCGCAGCTGGCCCGAGGATGTGATGCTGATAAGAAACCGGCATCCGCTTGCGAACAGCTGCTCCGCGATTAGGACGGCGTAGGACGCACCCACCGCGCACGGCACAAAGCCGAAGTCGATACCGTCCTCGCTCGCGAGGTAGAGTTCTGAATGATAGCAGGCCCAAGCCCTTCCTTTCGCGCGCGCCCCGTGCGCTTGATGTAGCGCACAATGTCCCCGTCAGGATCGAGCACACAAACGGCGGGCACGGATGCGGCGCCAATTCCTTTCTGACGGCGCGCCTCACGCAGGATGTTCTCGGGCAGGAAGACTGACGGCGCACCGTAATGCTTCTCGGACAGTATCGGCGGTGTATCGTCCTTCACGGCTCGCTCCGTCGGTAGGTAGGGTCAGCGGCAGTCAGGTTCAGCGCACCAGTCCTCTGACCGCAAAGGCGCGCGCCGGCAGCACGAAAGACCCGTCCGGCTGCATGCTCCCGATTTTTTCGCGCAGCAGCCTTGCGAGAGCGCCTCCGGTTTGCTCGTCCACCCTCGCCACCATTGCCGAGGTGGGAGTGGAGCGGCCGAGCACAGGCTGCCAGTAGTCCTCGAAAGAGGCGAAAGCCATGCCGATCTCGAATGTCTCGGTCACAACGTCGTGCAGGCCGCATTCGCTCCAAAGCGCGCCGAGGTCCTCAAGACCCGCATGCTGTCTTTGGGACCCGGTCACCGATACATCGGGAACCAGCGTCTCGGCGGCTTGCTTTAGTAGGGAGAGCATCGGCAGGCCGCGCGCGAAATCCCAAATGCATGCCGCAACGACGTCGTCCGGGCGGGTGATTCTTGCCATCTCGCGCACGGCCCGCTCCGGTTCATCAAAATCTTGCAGGACGAGCAGGGCAAGCGCGGCATCGAACGCTCCATTCGGGAAGGGCAGCGCCTCGGCGCTGCCCGCCAGAAATCGCACGCGCTCACTAGGCGCGCCGCGCGCGGCAAAAGAAAGATACTCAGCCGATGGATCAACGCCCGTAACTCTCACGGTTGCGCCGGATGAAATGATGGCGCGGCTCAGGACACCTGTACCGCAGCCGACATCCAGTACGTGCTGGCCGTCCCGTACGCGCCCGAAGCGAAGGAACGCGGGCGCGAGCCGCGCGCTCCAGCGTCCCATAAAGCGTTCATAGGCGGCCGGATTGGCGTAGCTCATGACCCTCGCTTTCCGTCGAAGGTCCTTCTCTCGACCGGCAGGAGTGCCTTATTCCAGGCCTCCATCCCGCCGCGAAGCACTTCCGGATCAAGACCGGCCTCACGCAAGACGTTGGCTGCGGAGGCCGAGCGCTTGTCAGTCCGGCATACCGTCACCAAACGGGCGTTCTTGAAGCGGGTAAGTTCGCCGATGCGGTCTGCGAGTTCATCGACTGGTACGTTTATCGCTCCCCTGATATGCCCCAGCGGTCCAATAAATTCGTCCTTCCCGCTCACGTCGATCACGGCAATCCGGCTGTCTTCAAAGCCTCGGACAGTTCCTGCACCTCGATCCAGCGCCGCGGGGTCTCGCGCCAGCGGCGGACAAGGCGCGGCGCGAATGCGATGACCGCTAGCGCCGCCAGGCCAAGAAGCCCGTAGCGGATCGCGTCCGTACTTCCTTGCGCGGCTTCGCGGCCGGCATGGCCGAGCCAGCTGTAGGCCAGCGTGCCCGGAATCATGCAAACAAACGAGGCGAGCGCGTACGGGACGAGCGGTATTCGCGTCAGTCCAAGCGCATAGTTCATCAGGCTGAATGGAAATAGCGGCACAAGACGCACGAGCGCGACAAACCGCCAGCCTTCCGCCTCGACGCCGGCGATGAGGTGCTCGAGCTCGCCACCCGTCTTCTTTTTGGCCACGTCCGCCGCGGTAAAGCGCGCGATCAGAAATGCGGCCACCGCGCCGAGCATGGCGCCGACGAGATTGAGGGTAGCGCCCAGCGCCGGGCCGAACAGCGCCCCGCCGGCCAGACCAAAGAGCGAACCGGGCACGAACAGCACTGTGCCGAGAGCAAAAAGGAGGACGTGAAGCATCGGCGCCCACGGGCCAAGAGCCCCAATCCACTCTGTCAGTTGCCCCGGCCTTACGTTCGCGCCGCCCAATGCCAGCCAGAGCGCGGCCGTGCCGATGACGAGCACAAGCGCGATTTTTGCCATGATTGCGGCCATCAACCCGTCTCCCGCTGCCCGAGCGGATATGTCTTTGCATCTTCCCTGAAAGGCTGCGTCAGCATGCGGTCAAGCCGCTGCTCGGCTGGATTGCGGAACTGCGTGATGCCGATGGTCATGCCAAGGTGTCCGGCCTCGGGCTGATCCCGGTAAGTCCCCAGCAGCCGGTCCCACCATGGCAGATTGAAGCCGAAATTGCTGTTCGTCTCCCGGGCTGTCACCGAGTGATGCACCCGGTGCATCTCGGGCGTCACGACCATCCAGCGCAGAATGCGGTCGATCCTCTGGGGTAAAGCGACATTGCCGTGGTTGAACATGGAGGTTGCGTTGAGCAGGACCTCGAAAAGGAGAACGGCAAGGGCCGGCGCGCCAAGCGCCGTCACCACGCCGAGCTTGATCCCCATCGACAGCAATATCTCGACCGGATGAAAGCGCACGCCCGTGGTAACGTCGAATTCAAGGTCGGCGTGAAGCATGCGGTGGAGCCGCCACAACGCGGGTACCGCGTGGAACAGGACATGCTGAAGATAGATGGCAAAGTCGAGCAGTATCACGGCTGCCGGAACTGCCACCCATGCGGGTACGCCGAAGGTATTTGAAGAGACCCCAGCCGCGAGCTTCCGCTGCGAGGGCGACCGCTACCGCCCCTATAGGAAAGATCAGCCTGACGAACACGGTATCGAGAACGACGTTCCCGAGGTTGCCCGGCCAACGCCTCTTCCGCCCAAGCTGCTGCGTGCGGCGCGGCGCAGCCAGTTCCCACGCCGCCATCGCCGCAAGCACCGCGCCGAAGGCGATAAGCGCACCAAAGGTTCGTTTGACATGACAGCATCTTCGTTCAATAATTCGCTTGAATGATATGAGCATGTCAAGCACGAACCCAAAACGCGCGCTCTTTGCGCAGTTTGCGGCCATCGCCAAGGCGCTCGGCCATGAGCACCGCCTTGAGTTGCTGGAGCTCATCGCCCAGGGCGAGCGGACCGTTGAAAGTCTTGCGGAACGCTGCGGCATTACGATCGCCAATACCTCCCAGCATCTTCAGCATCTGCGCCGGGCGGGGCTTGTCTCGGCGCGGCGCGACGGCAAATTCGTTCTCTATGCGCTTGCCGATGACTCGGTGCTTGCGGCGATCGCGGCCGTACATCGCGTGGCCGAGCGCAACGTGGCCGAAGTGAACCGCATCCTGCGCAGCTACTTCCTGCAGCGCGATGAACTCGAGCCGGTCACGAGGGCTGAGCTGCGGGACCGCATGAAAAAAGGGCTCGTGACGATTCTCGACGTGCGGCCCGAGGACGAATTCGGGCTCGGCCATTTGCCGGGCGCGGTGAACGTTCCCCTCTCAAAACTCAAGAGCTGGCTTTCGCGTGCCGGCAAGGACGTGGAGATCGTCGCCTACTGCCGCGGGCCCTATTGCGTGATGTCGTTCGAGGCTGTGGCCGAACTGAGAGCCAAAGGCTTCAAGGCGCGCCGGCTGGAGGATGGGTTTCCGGAATGGAAGGCCGCAGGATTGCCTGTCAAAGCGCTAGCGGCAGAGCCGCAAGTTCACCGCGGCAAGGCTTGACCATGAAGCTTTATTACTTTCCGAGCGCAAGCTCGCTGTTTCCGCACATCACGCTGCGCGAAACCGGACTTGCGTTTGCGCTCATCAAAGTCGATGAGCACACGAAGCTGACGCAGGACGGCGAAGACTACACAAAGGTCAATCCGCTTGGTTTCGTGCCGGCGCTCGCGCTTGCCGATGGAACGGTGCTGACCGAAGGCGTAGCGATTGCGCAGTACATTGCCGATCAGGCGCCGGCCAAATAGCTTGCGCCTGCGCACGGCACGCTGGCGCGAACAACGCTTCAGTCCTGGCTCAACTTCATCGCAACCGAAGTGCAGATGGGCTGCTTCTGCCAACTGTTCCATCCGGCAGCATCGGATGACGCGAAGACCATGCATCGGGAGCGCCTGGGCATCCGGCTCGGCCACGTCGAGCGCCTCACGGATCGCGAATACATGCTGGGCGAGCACTTCTCACTTGCCGACGCCTACGTTTACGTCGTCCTCAACTGGTCGCGCGCGGCCGCAATGGACGTTTCGCCGTTCCCGCATGTGCTCGGCTCCCAGTGGCGCAAGATGGCCGAGTAACGGCATAGTTTCCTGCACCCATTTCGGGATTGCCCTGATCGGGGCGATCTTAGGAGGCCCCTCGCGTTTCATGCGCGCGACAATAGCGGCATTCGTTTCTGTCCTCTCTGCGCGGTTTCCTCACCTTTTGACGCATCGCTAGCCGGGCGCGCCTTCCCGTCAACGGGCAAGCCGTTTCCCCTTCTTCGGCTTGCCGCGCCGTAGCGCGTCAGCGCGAAGGCGGGTGAACCCCCGAGGTTCGCCGGCCTATGCGGACCGCGGCCGCGCCTACCTTGTCAAAGGCGACTACGAGCGCGCGATAGCAGACTTCGATCAGGCTATCCAATTCACTCCAAGACATATGACCGCCTATGCCGATCGAGGGTTGGCGCATGAGAAAAAGGGCGAGCGGGATAAGGCTATTGCCGATTACCGCAAGGCGGTCGAACTCCACGGTCACAATCCCAAGGCGCCGAGCTTCACACCAAGCATGGAGGGGTTGCGGCGGCTCGAGGCTGCGCCGTGATTGGCTGACGTTGAAAGCGGTCTCTGGCTGTGAGGGCCACCGACATGGGTCAGACGATGCGTACGTTGATCCGGTGCCTTGGCTGGCTCGGTCTGTCGACAATGCTCATGTTCGGAGCCGCTCGAGGCTTCGCCAGCGAGTTGGCAGACTGCGGTCATCCAATCCCCGATCGGTCGATCCACAGCTGCTCGCTCTTGATCGAGCGCGGCGGAGCCGGATCTCAAGAGCTGGCCGAGGCTCACCTTCGGCGTGGCGCAGCCACAATCACCATGGGGGACTTCGATCGAGCCATTGCCGACCTTGAGGTGGCGCTGCGCCTCAAGTCGAACGACCCGGAGGCTCATACGACGCTCGGTGACGCCTACCTGCGAAAGGCCGGGGTTGTCGATTACATACGTGAACGGGATGCCACGGTCGGGCGCGGCGAACCCTACACCAAGACCGAGCAGAATGAGACCAATAAAAGGCACTACGAACAGGCGATCGCGAGTTACAATCAAGCTCTCGAACTCAATCCGAGGCACCTCGCAGCCTACTTCGGACGCTCGCTGGCGCATGGCGTGCTCGGTCATGATCACGCGGCCGACAACGACCGCATGGCTGCCAACTTTCCAGGTCCTCGGCACATCCATCGCAGTCAAAGCGCCTATGTGACGCGCCAATTCGCACTCGTGCTTGACCCGCAGGGATACAGAAAGACAGCCAGCGAGAGATTCCTGCCGCTCGATGAAGCCATTCGCCAATCTCCCAACGATCCCAAGCCCTATCTTGACCGGGCCTGGGCCTTCATCAACTACGGGCAATCTGCCCGGGCGATCGCCGACTACTCGCAGGCCATCCGCCTCGCGCCGGGCAATGCCGAGCCCTACCGCTTGCGCGGTGAGGAATTCCTCGCCAATCGGGAACACTCCCATGCGCTCGTGGACTTCGACGTCCTCGTCCGTCTCGATCCAAACCACTTCCGGGGCTATGACCTGCGCGGCTTGGTCCACGAAAGGATGGGCGAACGTGAAAAGGCGATCGCCGACTATCGCAAGGCCCTTTTACTCGACGGTAGGGCCGCAAATGCCAAAGACGGAATAGAGCGCCTCTCCCGCATCGGACCAGATCCCAAAGTGCTCGCCTCAAGTCTGTTCAGGCGCTGCATGGACCACATCACCAGCGGCGACTACGATCGTGCTCTGTCAGACTGCGATGAAGCCATTCGCCTCGACCCTGCGCGAGCCAAGCTGGACTACGGCATTCGCGCACGGGCCTTCGCACGAAAGGGCGAGTTCGATCGGGCCATTGGCGATTTCACTCGGGCCATTGACGCGGACCCGAGCAGTGCGCACAAGTGGTTTGACCGCGGGGATGCGCACTTTAGGAAGGGCAACTACAGGCCCGCGATTGCCGATTTCAATGAGACGCTCCGTTTGGGACCTGGTCATGGAGGGGCGCTTGCCCGTCGCGCCTGGGCCTATTTCCAAATCGGCGACTATGATCAAGCCATTGTTGAATTCAGTGAACTCGTGCGCGCACGGATATCACGTGTCGAGGCCTACACATTCCGTGGCAGAGCCTACGCCCAGAAAGGCGACTATGATCGCGCAATTGCCGACTATGATGAGGCCATAAGTCTCCGTCCCAGTCCCAGATCGGCCCCGGCCGGCGGCTTCCTGGATGCGGGCCCGATGCCGCCCTACTTCGACCGCGGCCTGGCGTACGAGAAGAAAGCTGAGCGCCATAGGGCGATCGCTGACTATCAAACAGTACTCTCGTTCGATTCGACGTTTCAGGCGGCCAAGGACGGATTGGAGCGCCTCGGCACGACACCCCGAAGCGGCCACCCGTGATCCCTCGACTACGTCCGAGCCAACAAAGACAAGATCAGCTTGGGTCATGCCGGAGTAGGTTCGGGCTCCCTTTTGTGCAACTTGCTGCTCCACAGTCGGCACAAAAAATGTCGCCGCACGCTCCTCGTGTGAACGGACTGTTAACGTCGGCGAATCGATAGTTCCCGAGCACAACCTGTCGTTGAGGGATCATCCGATGAAAACGTTCATGACACTACTGCTCGCTGGTGGGGCACTGCTCAGCGTGCAAGGACTCACTGCAAAGCCCGCTGAGGCGTTTGGCGGGTGTGGATGGTGGGGCGGCGGCTGTTGCCGGACAGCCGTGTTCTTCCGCCCGGCGGCGTGTGGTTGCAGGCAATACAGAGCCGTACGCTGCTATCGTCCACGCCGGTGCTGCAGGTAGATCGAGCTCGCAGCCGCCCCAAGAACGAGATCGTGTAACCTGAAGGGCCGTCCAGTGGGACGGCCCTTTGATCGTCCCGCCTTCGCGCAGCTGGGCTGCACCAACGACCCCCGCGCCATCTGTCTCGGGCTCGGAAGTGAGCTAGCGAATGTTAAGTGCTGCATCGCAACGAGCACTAGGAGCCCGTCCAGATAGCGACACCGGCGGCGTGACGGGGCAACGATAGCCGGGTCAGGCGGCCCTGGCGAGCTTGACAAGGTTGTGGGCGGTGCAGATCAGCGCCCACTCGGCACGCACTTTCTCAACGCCACGCAGCAAGAACTGGCGGAAGCCTCTTGCCTGCTTGATCTGCCCGAACACCGGCTCGACGATCTGCTTCCTCAACCTGTAGCGGCTTCGCCAACCCGCTCGCCTGAGCTTTCGTCGCATGCCTTGAGTGAGCGGCCCGCCGATCTTGCGCTTGATCTCGCCGGGATGCTTGGCGCGGCCCGTGGCGATGTAGGCGGCAACGCCTCGCTCGTCGAGCGCGGCCAGGTTCGGCTCGCTCAGGTAGCCGCTGTCGGCGGAGATTTCGTTCGGCCGTCGCCCGAGGTTAGCCGCCACAGCGTCAACGAGCCCCACGAGCTGACCGTGGTCGCTCATGCTGGGCGTCAGGCCATGTGCGACGATGACCTGCGCCGTGCCGTCCACAGCCGCCTGGGCGTTCCAGCCCTGGATGTAGCCGTCCTTGGTCAGCAGCACGCGGCTCTCCGGATCGGTGAAGTTGCGCTGCTCCTTGCCGTCGGGCTCATCGCTCGGCGGCTTGGGTGCAAAGCCGTTCTTCTTACGGCCTTCCGCGATGCGCTTCTCCTCGGCCTCTGCCCGGCGCCGCGTCTCTTCCTCCGCAGCCACCTTCGCCTCAGCCTCCAACTCGGCCTTCGCAGCGCGAATCTTGGCGAGCCTCTTCTCCTTGTCGGCAACCCACCTGGGAAGCGCGTCGCCGCGCCGGGCCCCGTGCAGTTTGTCCTCCTCGGCGTCGGCGGCTTCGGCGGCAGCCAGCCAACGGTCGACCTCCGCTGCAGTTCAGCCTCGCGCTTCTTCATGCGTTCGTAGCTCATCGCCTTGTGCTTGGACGCATTCGCCTTGATCTTCGTGCCGTCGAGCGCCACGTGTCCGAGCTTCACCAAGCCGACCGTCGCGCACAGCTTCAGGACTTGCACAAACAGCTTCGCCAGTGCAGCCAAGTGCCGCTTGCGGAAGTCCGAGATGGTGCGGAAATCGGGCACGTCGCCGGCCACGATCATCATGAAGTCGGCGCGCTCCCTGGCCGCCTTCTCGATCCGCCGCGACGAGTAGATGCCGCTGGCATAGCCGTGCAGCAGCAGCGCCGTCATCAGGCCTGGATGAAACGGCGGCTGACCCAGACCGCTCGCATAGCTGGCTTCGATCTCGCTAAGGTCGAGGCTCTCGCGCACCAGCGCCACGATCAACCGCGACAGGTGGTCCTCTGGCACATAGTCCTGAACGCTCGCCGGCAGCAGCTGCGTCTCATCGATCTTCCACGGGCGGAAATGCTTGCTCATGCCCCTGGACAGAATCCGACTCGCCCTCGAAAATCCAGCGACTACTCAGACAGGCTCCTAGTTCCTGACGACCGTTAGGGGTCAACTACGGTCCTCGCGACCACGTCCGGGGCACGTCAGTTGACCCTCCGATTCCGGAAGGAAACGCTGCAGCGCCAAAGACTTCCGCATCGTGCCACTGGACGAAATCGCTACCGCGATAGCCCGCTGCGCGGGGGTGCCTCGCTAATAGCGTTGCGACTGGGGAGAACATCGATCGTGGGCGGAGCCATCCATTACGATGGCAAGCAGCCAGATCTCCTTCGACCGTTCTGCATGAGCTACGATGCTTCAGCCGGTCGCGAAGA
>Ga0075418_10005475_pt1 | contig 14380 bp, 11 predicted proteins | sample SoiMetdeltSBSDD2_FD_81776 | JGI IMG/M metagenome (GOLD analysis project Ga0075418, IMG submission 81776) | Bulk soil microbial communities from a Populus tree surrounding site in Tennessee, USA - Soil MetaG P. deltoides SBSDD2 | ecosystem: Environmental > Terrestrial > Soil > Tree plantation...
CCGATCCCGACGGGCTGGCGCGGCAACGCTTGATCGCCCGCGTCATGGAGCGCATCGTCCTGCAGGAGATCCCTCAGGCGGTCATCGACAACCCGCTGCTCGACTGGAATCCGGCGACGAACGCCGTCACGCCCTCGACCGTGAAGGACGCGGAGGCGCCGCCGGGCCGTACGGCGCAACCGAGCAGCGAGCGCGAGGCCGACGTGCGCTACCGCAAGTGGCTGCAGGTAGCGCAGGCGGAGCGGCTGGCCGATCCCTACTACCAGGGCCGGCAGGGACATCTCGAGCGTCGCTTCAACCTCGATCGGGAGATCCCGGAAGCGGAAGCGACAGCGCTCCTGACCTCGATCCTGGAGTCTCCCGCCGGACGGGACGTGGCCCGGATCATCGCCGCGCGCCTGCGCCGGCCGCTGGAGCCGTTCGACGTCTGGTACGCCGGCTTCAAGCCGCGCGCCCGCTATTCCGAGGCGGAGCTCGACGCGCTGACCCGGCGGCGATTCCCGACCGCCGCCGCCTACGCCGAGGCGATCCCCTCGCTCCTCAAAGGGCTGGGGTTCACCTCGTCCCAGGCCCGCTTCCTGGCCTCTCACATCGAAGTCGACCCGTCGCGCGGCGCCGGCCACGCGATGGGGGCGGAGCGCCGCGACGACAAGGCCCACCTCAGGACGCGCGTCGGCCGGGAGGGGATGGACTACAAGGGCTACAACATCGCCGTGCACGAGATGGGGCACAACGTCGAGCAGGTCTTCTCGCTCAACCGCATCGACCACTGGCTCCTGCACGGGGTCCCGAACACGGCCTTCACCGAGGCGCTGGCGTTCGTCTTCCAGTCGCGCGACCTGCGGCTCCTCGGGTTGCACGACGGCGACCCGGAAGCGGACTCGTTACGCGCCCTGGAGGAATTCTGGGGGACACGCGAGATCGCCGGGGTGGGACTCGTCGACATCATGGCCTGGCGATTCCTCCAGGATCACCCGCAGGCGACGCCCGGCCAGCTGCGCGAGGCGGTGGTCGGCGCCGCGCGCGCGGTCTGGAACCGCTACTACGCCGACCTCCTGGGCGAACGCGACGTGGTGCTGCTGGCGATCTACTCCCACATGGTGGACGGCGCCCTCTACACGCCCGACTACGGACTCGGCCACCTCATCGCGTTCCAGCTCGACCGGCACTTCCGAAAGCAGGCCAGGCTGGGAGAGGAGTTCGAGCGCGTGACCCGCATAGGCCGCGTCACCCCGGATCTCTGGATGCACACGGCGGTCGGAGGGCCGCTCTCGGTGGAGCCGCTCCTCCAGGCGGCGAAGCAGGCCACCGAGAGGCTCCGCCCGCCCGCCGACGCGCCGGGGGAAGCGTCAGGATTCTAGAGGCTCGCGCCGGCGCAAGCGGCGCGCCAGCGGATAGAGCAGCGGACCCAGGAGGAGCCCCAGGCCGCCCAGAAGCGCCTCGCGCGGGGTGTCGTGCGCCGTGCTCAGGAGCAGCACCAGCCAGGTCGTCCCGAGGACGGCGACGTTGAGGCGGACCCCCCACCGGCCTCCCGGAATGCGGAACCCTGTGGTCTCGCTCGGCGCGCTCCGTCGCGCACCGAGGACCGACACGACGATCAGCAGGTCGTAAGCCCCGAACAGCCACACACCGACGACCAGGAGCTCCTCGAACGGCGCCAGAGCGAGGAGGGCATAGAGGCACGCGTAGAGGACGAGGACGCGGTGCGGGGTGCCATACCGCGGGTGGCGCCGCACCAGCCAGGCCGGCAGGAAGCCGTCGGCGGCGATGGCCCACGCCAGCCGCGACCACCAGAGCAGGTACGACATGAAGATGACGACGAAGCTGGCGATGCTGGCCAGAAAGGTCCAGCCGCCCAGGATCGGCCCGCCCAGGGCGCGCCCGATCTCGGCGAACTGTCCCGACTCCCAGGTCTCCCAGCCGCCGACCGCCGCCAGTCCGGCGACCGTCGGCAGGACGTAGCTCAGGATCACCAGGGGCGTGACGATCAGCAGGACGAGAGGGATGGTGCGGCGCGGGTTCTCGATCTCCTCCGCGGCCGTCGAGACCTCCGTGTACCCCGAGTGAAACCAGATCGCCAGCGCCAGGCCGGCCCCGAGCCCGCTGAAGTCGCCGGGGTGGGCGATCAGGGGGACGAGCGGGTTGAACCGGATGCGCGGAATGGCGGCGAGCACCATCCAGACGAGCGGTGCTATCAGGAAGATGTTGAGCGCCACGGCCGCCCCGCCGACGACCCGGATGCCGCGCACGTTGAGCCAGGTCAGGATGGCGATGAACGCGACGGCCCCCAGCCAGCGCCAGAGCGGCGTCAGCCCCGGGACCCAGTGCTCGAGCGCCGAGGCGAACAGCACCGGGTACAGGGCGTTGTCGAGGATGGAGGAGTAGAGGCTCCAGAGCCCCGCCTGGAACCCCCAGAACTCCCCCAGGTACTCTCCCACCCAGCGGTAGTAGCCGCCTTCGATCGGCCGCCGCGCCGACAGCTCGGCGGTGGCCAGCGCCATCGGCACGCCCCACAGCCCCGCGGCCGCAGTGATGAGCAGCACCAGCAGGCCGGGGCCGGTGCGGGCGACGAAGTCCTCCGTTCCGTAAGGGCCGCCGCACGCCGAGGCGTAGAGCAGCCCGGCCGCGGTGAGAAGCCCGGCACGGCGCATCGCGACCTGCGGCTCCGCCATATGGGGCGCCACTATAGCGCGGAGCGGGCGCGGCTCAGCGCGAGTACCCGATCGAGAAGTACGGGTAGGAGTCGTCCCCCGCGGCTCCGAGCCCCCAGCCGTAGTCGATGCGGATGACCAGGGGCTCATGCGGGACGACGAAGCGCAGCCCGATGCCGGCGCCGTAGAGCTCGTCGCGACCGCCGCCCGTGCTCTGCCAGATGGTGCCTCCGTCGAAGAAGAGGGCGGCCTTCAGGCGGCGCGCGATGGACGGCTCCACCGGTGCTATTGAGGGATCGGCGGATTCCCCCGGAGCGGGCGGACGCGCTTCGAGGGGGCGCGCGAACGGGATCCAGATCTCGGATTGCAGCGCCGCCATCCCGCGGCCGAGGCGCGTGTCGACCTGGAAGCCGCGCACGGAGGAGACGCCGCCCAGGCTCCAGAGCTCGAACTCAGGAACCGGGCGATCCAGTCCGCCCCCGACGAGATGGACGTCGACCTCGAAGCCGCTCCTCATCCGGCCGTGGAGCCAGGCCGCGAGCGAAGGGCGGACGAACGGCACGCCGTCGCCGGCGTCGAGGGACACCTCGACCATGGGGATACTCCGGATCGTGAGGCTGGGACGAAGATAGGTGTGCCGCCAGACATGGGTGGCACCGAAGCGCAGCAGGGTGAGATCGGCGTCCTCCTCGCCCGGGGGCGGGGAGTCGAAGTGGACTGCCTCGCGGCGCACGCCGGCCTCGAGGCGGAGATCGTGCGGTGCCCGGAGGCCGAGCGGTCGCGCCCCGAGGGTCAGCGAGATCCCGGAGCGCCGCTCGTCGACCTCCTCGCCTTCCAGGAGCCGATCGTTCCGGAAGCGCGTGTAGGCCCCGACGTTGATGTCGTACAGGCGCCGGGGCTCCTCACGCGCCGCCAGGAGTGGCGCCGCATAGGTGATCTCGCCGCCGACTTCCGTCGCGTAGGTGGGGGAGATGGTCAGTCGATCGAGCGCCTGCCAGATGTCGCGCCTCTGGTACACGAGTCCGGCCGACCCTCCCGTCCGCGGCTCGTAGGAGGCGGTCCCCCCCAGGTAGTTCAATCGGCGCCTGCGGGCCTTCGGATCCTCCGCGAGAGGCTGCAGGCTCTGCACGAGCAGGGCGCCGTCCGGATACGCGTCGTCCGCCGCCGGAGGGCCGGGGATGAAGAGAAGCAGGTAGCCAAGGCGCTCGACGGCTTCGCGGTCGCTTCGATAGCGCTCGACATTGTAGAGATCGCCGGGGCGCGTCTGCAGGAGGCCGAGGAGGACGGCGCGCGGGGCGGTCGCCGGGACGGGGTAGAGCTGGCGCTCGTCGGACTGAAAGGCACCCGGCGCCATGCCGATGCCCGACAGCGCGGCGGGATCGGGGGTGACGAGCGCTATCCGGTGGCTGCTCTCGCGCAGGACGATCTGCAGGGTGCCATCGTCGCAGGAGGCCCGCACCCGCGGGACGTAGCCCAGCGCCCGGTACGGCGCGGCGATCCCCTCTTCGATCCGCACCGGCTCGCACGGTGTTCCGATCGTTTTCTCCAGGCGGGAGCGGATCGTGGCTTCGGAGAAGACCACGGGCCGCGCATCGTCGCCGCGGGGGACGAAGCGGATCTCGCCCACGGAGCGGATGACGGGTGGCGTGGACGCCGGCTCTTCGGCGGCCCAGGTGTCGCCCGCCCCCAGCCGGAGGATGGCAAAGGCGAAAAGGGCCGGCGCCCATCGCCGCGGGATCGTTGCCAGGGCCTCCATCGGCGCCGACTCTCTACCTTCTGCCGCGGCGCGGTGTCAAGGCCGCGCTCCTGGCGCCCCCAGTTGATCCGGGACGTGGAGAGAGGCGATACTCCTCCGCCTCCCCGGCCCGGTCGCAGGATGGCGACGGCTCGCGGGGACGCGAAAAGGAGAGACGATGCTCGCACACCGGCGCCGCCTGGCCTTCCTCGTCGCAGCCGTGGCCTGCGTTCTGTTGGCGGCCACGGGTCCCGCGGGGGCCGTGGATCTCGCCAAGAAATGGGAGGTCGGCGGGGGCGTGGCGTACTCCATGTACGACAACGACAGCACCCTGGCCGACGACTTCGCGACCAGCGTGCGCGGTGGATACAACCACTCACAGCACGGGGTCGAGCTCAGCCTCCAGTTCCAGGGCACCGAGAGCAGCACCCGGGGCAGCACCACGACCTACGACGTCAACCGGTGGGCGATCGACTACGTCTTCAACCTGAAGCCCAAGAAGCCGGACACGAAGCTGGCGCCGCTGATCCTGTTCGGCGTGGGACAGATGACGTGGGACACGGGCGAGGAGAGCGCCGGATCGACGCTGCTCCAGACGGGCGGCGGGGTCCGCGTCTTCTTCAAGCCGTGGCTGGCGCTGCGCGTCGAGGGGCGCCTGTTCCACTACTACGGCGACAAGGACCTGATCCCGCGCGATCAGTTCTTCGGCTTCGATACCGACGTGGGCCTCTCCTTTCTCTTCGGGGGGTAGAATCGCCCCGGGGCGATCGCATGGAGACCGACGAGACCCGCAGGAAGCTGTTCACCATCGAGGAAGCCCGGGCGCTGCTGCCGGTCCTGCGGCCGGACGTCGAAAGAATGCTCGACACGTTCCGCGAGATCCGGAGTGCGATCGAAAGCGCGGCGGGGCAGACGGGTCTGGCCCTGGGGAGCTCGGACCTGACGGAGCATCTCCAGGCTCAGGGCATCGTCCCGCGCCTGTTCGAGCGGGTGCAGCAGATCGTGGGCCGCATCCACCTGCACGGGTGTGTCGTCAACGGGCCCGAGGCGGGGCTGATCGACTTTCCGTGCCTGTACAAGGACGAGATCGTCTTCCTGTGCTGGAAGTTCGATGAGCCGACCGTGAGCCACTGGCACCGGATCCCGGACGGATTCGCCGGACGCCGCCCGCTCCTGGACGCCTCCGACGAGCAGGACGCCGGGTCGTCGGTCCACTGAGGCCGTCCCCGCCACGGAGCCTCTCCCGTCCCCGCTCGACCACCCGCGGGCGCCGGCGCGGCCTGCTCGGATGCCGCGCCCCGGACCGGTCCAAGGCTCATGACGCTCCGACCCGGAACTGAACTCGTCGTGCCGATCGTCGACCTCGCCGTCGGGGGCCGGGGCGTGGCGCGCGTCGACGGATTCGTCCTCTTCGTGGAGGGGGCGCTCCAGGGGGAGACCGCGCGCGTGCGGGTCGATCGCGTGCGGCGCGGGTTCGCCGAGGGAACCGCGGTGGCGATCCTGCAGCCGTCGCCCGAGCGCACCGTCCCTCCCTGCGAGCATTACGACGCCTGCGGGGGGTGCGACCTGCAGCACCTCGCGGCTCCAGCCCAGGCGGAAGCCAAGCGCGCCCAGGTCGCCTCTCTCTTGAAGCGGATCGCCGGCCTCAAGGACGTGGACGTCCCGCCCGCCGTCCTGTCTCCTGAGCCGTTCGGCTACCGCTTCAGGATGGATTTCGACTGGCGCCCTGCGACGCGCGGCCCGATCCTCGGGCTGCACCGACGCGGGCGCGCCGCCTCCATCGTGTCGATCCGGCGCTGCCTCCTGACAAGCGACACGGTCAACGAGATGCTCGCCTGGCTGACCCGCGAAGCGGCGTCGCGCCGGCTGTCAGCGTTCGACCCGCGCCGCCGGCGGGGCCTCCTGAGGCGCGCGTCGTTCCAGGAGGCTCGCGGCACCGGCGAGAGGCTCGTGACTCTGGAGACCGGCCGGGGCGAACCCGGAGCCATGGCCCAGCTCGCAGCCGCCCTGACGCGCCGGTTCCCCGCCACGGTCGGGGTCGTGCGGCTGGAGCACGGTCGCGCAGGCGTCGCCGGGATCGCCTCTATCCTCGCCGGGCGCGATTTCCTCTACGAAGACCTCGAGGGGGATCGCTTCCGGATCCCGGCCGAGGCGTTCTTCCAGCCCAACCCCTCGGGCAGCCTGGCGGTGCGCCGTCACGCCGTGGAGGCGCTGGGCCTCTCGGGCCGGGGGTCCCTCCTGGAGCTCTATTGCGGCGTCGGCTTCTTCACGCTGGCCGCGGCCCGGAAAGCCTCCCGGATCGTGGCGATCGAGTCGTCGCCGATCGCGTGCGCCGCCGGACGCGACAATGCGGCCAGGGCCGGAGCGGCCCATTGCCGCTTCGTGACCTCGGATGTCGAGACGGCGCTGCCGGGATTGCTGCATGAAGCGTGGGAGGCCGTGCTCCTGGACCCGCCACGGGTCGGCCTGCCGCGGGGGGTTGCTGAGGCGCTGGCCCGGGATGGCCCCGTAAGGATCGTCTACGTCTCGTGCGATCCGGCCACGCTGGCGCGGGATCTGTCGATCCTGACCGGAGCGGGCCGCTACCGCGTGATCCGCGTGACTCCGTACGACCTCTTCCCGCAGACCCACCACGTCGAATGCGTGGCGGAGATTACGAGCGGCTGAGGCCGGTTTCAGGAGGACGCGGCGAGGGGGGACGAGGCCAGGCGGATGGCGCCGACGTTCAGGAGCCCGAACAGGGCCGCGTACGCCTCGAACTCCCCGAGCCGGGCCTGTTCGACGATCTCGACCACGGTCCTGATCCCATCCACGAGAGGGTAGAGCTTTTTCTCCTCGGCCCCGAGGTCGGTGCGCTTGGCGACCGCGACCGGGGCCATCACGACCTGGACCACGGCGTGGTCGTTCGGGATCGCCGCGCGCAGCCGCGTCCATTCATCCAGGCGGTGGACGCCATCCATGATGATGCGCGTCGTCGACATCGCGAGGGTGATCCGTTCCTGGTTGTCGGGAGGCCCTTCGATGAACTCGAACAGACCACTGCGCCAGTGGAACAGCGAGTAGACGATCTCCAGGACCTGCTGCTTGACCGCCCAGTGGAGCTGGTCGGCGGAGATGAAGCCCATGCGCACGAGCACCTTGCCGTGTCGCGTGTTCTCGTCGATCTGGGCCGCCGAGAGCGCGTTCTGCTCGGGGGTGATGATGCCCTTCCGAACCAGGAAGTTTCCCAGGCTGTTGCGCACCGAGTTGGAGCGGGCGAACACGATTTCGCCATTCTGCCAGGTCAGGACGCGGGTCTCGGCACCCCGCGTCAGCCGGAGCACCCCGGACCGCTTCCCCATGGCCAGCAGGTTGACGATGTCGGCCAGGCTGAAGGCGCCCAGATCACCGCTCAGGATGCTCCGCTGGCCCATCCCGCTACCGGCACGACGATGCGGCCGGCGGCGGGTCAACCGCTACCGCCAGGGGGTGCTGTAAGATGGCAGCACCCGGCCCGCAATCGTCCTTGACAGCCCCTGGGGCACTTCGTACACTTACGGCGCCTCGGGGTCCGGCCTGGTCGTGGAACCCTTTGTATTCAACAGTTTGAAGCTGGTCGGTGGTCGTGCCGGCTGAAGGCAGCCGGCAGGAGGTCAGAAACTGATGGTTGGGCGAAGCATTGGGGTGGCGGGGCTCGTTTGCCTGGCCGTGACCGCCGTGGCATGCAGCAAGACCCAGGATACAGCGCCCGAGCGGCGTATCTTCGGATCCCCACCCTCGATCGAGAACGTGCAGGTGACGAGCGTTCCCTCCAGCTCCGCCGTCTGCGACTGGACCCCGATGGTCAAGCACTTCATGACCTGCGATTTCGGCTTCGACCCGCTCTTCCTTCCGTCGCCGTTCCCGGCCATCACCGTGACCTCGACCTACAACGAGGTCGTCTTCAACGTTCAGGCGACCGACCCCGAGAGCACGCCCGCGCAGAGCGACATCCTCCTGGTCACCGCCAGCTACATCACGAACAGCGGTGGTCAGCCGCAGGAAGTGTCGCTCGTCGTCCTCGACGACGGTAGCGCCAACGAGTTCGACTTCCAGCAGAAGGGCGATTTCTACGGGGAGGACTGCGTCGCCGATCCGATGACGTGCTCCGACTGCAACGTGAAGACCTACGAGCTCACCTCGAACGACGTGACGGCCGGCGACGGCATGTACACGCGCGGCTTCGCGTTCAAGTCGACCAGCGGAGGGGGTGTACCCGGGGGAGCCCGGGCCGAACATCTGCTCGAGGACTGCCTCGTGGCCAAGAAGAGGCAGGCGCCCGCTGAGACCTCGAACCTCGGTGGTGCGCCCGTCTCCTTCAAGATCGAGGCGATCGATCGCTCCGGCAATATTGCGGCCTGGCCTGTTCAACCGGAGGTTTCCGTCCAGCCGAGCAGCCTCACCTGCACCGGTGACGACTGCGCCTGCTGCATCCTTTTGAGCTCGAACGTCCTGTCCCCCGCAAGCCCGACTCATCCCAACCCCGTCACCGGCTGTCTCGGCCTTCCCGGGCTCAACGGCCAGCCCACGGGCGATCCCGGGAACGATTACTCGTGCGGGCTCTGCGTCTTCCTTCTCTACGGCTTCTGCCCGTAACCCCGCCACTTCCACCCGCGCGAATCTAATGTCCGCCGTCGGGCGGATCAAGGCAGGGAGTTGAGCAGCTTCGCCACCCGCGCGGCCGTCTCGGGAGTGATGGTGCGGGCCTCCAAGGCGAGCACCGTGGCCCGCAGCGAGAGCGTCCGGTGCAGCCGGCGCAGATCGGGCGGAAGGGTTCTCAGCACCTCACCGTGCAGGCGCAGGGTGTTCACGTCCCCTCGCGACACGGGTCCCGTCAAGGCCTTGACGGGACCGAGCCGGGCCACGTTTTCGACGGTCCCGCGCACCAGGGGGAGATAGAGGCGGGCGGCTTCCCGGCGGCTCAGCCCGAGCCCCCGCGCCGTCTCGATCCCGAGCGACAGAAGCGCCACCAGGTCGTTCGACATCAGGACGGCGATGAGGTGGTAGAGCACCTTGGCCCGGCGCGGGATGGTGATCGGCACTCCACCGAGGCCCTGAACCAGGCGGCGAAGAGCGGGCACGGCCCCCGGGTCCCCCTCGATCGCGAAGGGCACCCCCTCGAGGCGTTCCGGGCTGCTGCGCGGATCGGGGATGCTGGCCAGAGGATGGATCGACGCCACACTGGCCCCCTTGCGCGCCAGCGGCTCGAGCGCCGACGAGGACAGGGCGCCGCTGGTGTGGGCGACGATCGTCCCGCGCCACGGCAGGGGAGCCTCCGCCAGCCTGCGCGCGAGCGGTGCGATGGCGCCGTCGGGGGTCGTGATCAGGACGAGACCGGCGCCGGCTGCGGCGCGGGCGTTCGAGACGGTTGGTTCGCCTCCTCCTATGAAAGCCGCCGCCTGGCGCGCCCCGCGCAGGGTCCTTGAACTGATCCCGACCGGCCGATAGCCGCGCCCGACCAGCAGGCGTCCCAGGACGCGGCCGATCCGGCCGGCTCCTAGGATCGAGAACCGTTTCTGGCTCATCGCCGCCCCGCGGCGCCGGGGAACGCCTGCCGCAGGGAGGCGAGGAGGCACTCAAGCTCCTCCGGCCGCTCCGCCCGCAACACCATGCGACGGCCCGTGCGCGGGTGATCGAAGGCGATCTCCCGCGCGTGCAGCGCCATCCCGCCATACGCCGCGAGAATCGGCACCAGCTCCGGCGGCGCGCCGCGCGGCGCCGCTTGTCTCCCATAGAGTGGATCGCCGACGATCGGATGGCCGATGGAGGAGAGATGGACGCGCAGCTGATGCGTCCGGCCCGTCTCGGGCCTCAGATCGAGGAGCGCCAGCGAGCCCAACTCCTCGGCCAGGCGCCACGCCGTCCGGGCCGGCCGTCCCCCTCTTCTGACCGCCATCCGGACGCGCGCCGTGGGGTGCCTCGCCACGGGGGCATCGATGACGCCGGCGGGCACGCGGGGCCGGCCCCAGACGAGGGCCTCGTACACCTTGCCGACCGAGCGCGCCTTGAACTGGGCCGAGAGCGCGCGGTGCGCGGCATCGTGCTTGGCCACCACGATCACGCCCGAGGTGTCGCGGTCCAGACGGTGCACGATCCCGGGCCGCTCCACACCGCCGATCCCCGACAGATCCCGGCAGTGGTGCAGGAGGGCGTTGACGAGCGTACCGCTGCGGACGCCCGCTCCCGGGTGCACCGTGAGGCCGGGTGGCTTGTTGATGACCACGACATCCGCGTCCTCATGGAGAACCTGAAGGGTCGTGGGCTCGGGCGTGAGGGCCGAAGGTGCCGGGGGCGGCAGGTCGACGCGGACCCGCTCGCCGCCCCGCACGCGGTAGGCGGCGCGAGCCGGACGATCGTCCAGGACCACGTGGCCTTCGCGCAGCAGACGCTGGACGCTGGCCCGGCTGCTGCCGGGCAGGATCGCTGCCAGGACTTGATCGAGCCTGGCGCCGCGCCGGGCGGCCGGCAGGTCGATCTCCAGGCGCCGCGGGCCCTCCCCGGTCCGCGGCGCGGCCGCTCTCATCGATGGACCGGCGAGCCGGCGGCGGCCGCGGCCCGGGCCCTGCGCGACAGGACGATGAGCATCGACAAGGACAGCACGGCGACCGGGATGGAGATGATCTGCGAGGTGGACACGGCGCCACCGAGGAAGAGGCCGCGGGCCGAGTCCCCCCTCCAGAATTCGACCAGGAAGCGCAGCAGCGAGTAGAGCAGCAGGTAGGCCCAGAACACCTGGCCGGCGAACCGCCGGCGGCGCATCAGCCCCATCGTGACCAGCAGGATCAGAGCGTCGGCCGCCGCATGATACAGCTGCGTGGGATGCAACGGGACCCCGAGAGGAACCTGGGTGAGATCGTAGGCGCGCGGCTCCGTGAAGGTGACGGCCCAGGGCCAGTCGCAGTTCTTGCCGTAGCAGCAGCCCGCGGCGAAGCAGCCGAGCCGGCCGATCCCCTGGCCGAGGGCGAGCGCCGGGGCCGCGAGGTCGGCCACCTTGCCCAGGGGCAGGTGGTGGCGGCGGACGTACCACACGCTGGACATGGCCGCCAGGGCCAGGCCGCCATAGAAGACCCCCGCCGAGCGCAGGCTGCGCACCATCTCGAACGGGTGATCGAGGTAGTAGCGCGCGTCGATCACGTAGAGCAGCAGCTTCGCGCCGACGAATCCGGCGAGGAGGCTGACGATGCCCAAATCGACGATCCGCCCGGCCTCGATGCCTTCCCGGCGGGCGTAGGAGACGCCCAGGCGCAGGGCCAGGAGGAAGCCCACGGCGTAGAACAGCCCGTACGTCCCGATGGTCAGTCGGCCAAAAGAGCCGAGGTCGAGCTCAAAGAGAACCGGGTGCATCGCAGGAACCCGTCCGGGTCGTCTCCGGCTCGCGCCGGTGGCGGCCCGACAGCATGAGGTCCAGGATCAGCAGCGACACGCCGATGCAGATCGAGGAATCGGCCGCGTTGAAAGCGGGCCAGTGGTGATCGCCGATGAAGACGTCGAGGAAGTCGATGACGTGCCCGAGGCGGACGCGATCGACCAGGTTGCCGAGGGCCCCGCCCAGGATGAGGGCCAGGCCCGTGTGCGCCACGGAGTCCTGCAGCGTCGTGCGCAGCTGGAAGAACACGATGAGCCCGACTGCCATCAACGGGACCAGCGTGAACAGCGAGGACCGGTAGGGATCGGGGAGATCGTGGAGCAGTCCGAAGAGCGCGCCCCGATTGGTGACCAGGGTGAGGTGGAACAGGTTCGGGATCACCTCCACGGAGGCATGCAGCGACATCGCCGCCGTCACCAGGTGCTTCGTTCCCTGATCGAGCAGCAGGACGGCGGCGCTGAGCAGGGCGAACAGGGCGCGGAGGCCGGCCTCGCGGCTCAACCGAGAGGCTCCCGCGTCGCCAGGATCGAACGCACCGCGCGCACGCACCGCGCGCACAGCCGCGGGAGCTCCTGGTCGCCGCCGACGTCGGAGGTCACGTTCCAGCACCGCTCGCACTTCAAGCCGGGCGCCTTGAGGACCGCGAGCCGCAGCCCCGGGAACCGCTCGCTCTCGTGGGTGACATCGGCCGCCTTTCCGAGGACGGCGCGCGACACGATGAAGAGCGCGGGCAGGAGGCCGGCGTGCCGCTCCAGCAGGGGGCGCAGGTCGGAGGGCGCCTCGACGACGACTTCGGCCTCGAGACCGTTGCCGATGGTGCCGCGGGCGCGCGCGATCTCGAGTGCCTTCAGGACCTCCTCGCGCACCTCGAGGAGCCGCTCGAAGCGCGACAGGAGGTCGCCGTCCTCGCCGAGCGTCAGGGGCTCCGGGAACTCCTGCGTGTGCACGCTCGAGTCGAGGGCGTCGCCGTCGCGGCGGCCGAGCAGAACCTGCCAGACTTCCTCCGCGGTGAAGCAGAGGATCGGCGCCATGAGCCTGGTCACCCCGTCCAGGATGATGCGGATCGCCGTCTGCGCCGAGCGCCGCTCTCGCGACGCCGGGGGCTCGATGTACAGCCGGTCCTTCAGGATGTCGAGGTAGAGCGAGCTCAGCGTGACCGCGCAGAACCGGTGGATCGCCTGCGTCGCCAGGTGAAGCTGGAAGTCGGCATAGGCCTGGACGACCCGCGCGCTCACGTCGTTGAGCTGGTGCAGGGCCCACCGATCGATCTCGACGAGGTCGTCGAGCGGCAGCGCGTCGCGACGCGCGTCGAAGTCGTGCAGGTTGCCGAGGATGAACCGGCAGGTGTTGCGGATCTTCCGGTACGCCTCGGCGTTGCGCGTCAGGATCTCGGGCGACAGCCGCATGTCCTCCAGGAAGTCGACCGTCGCGACCCAGAGACGCAGCACGTCGGCGCCGTGATCGCGGATGACATCCTGCGGCGAGATGACGTTCCCCATCGACTTCGACATCTTCCGACCGGAGCCGTCGAGGGTGAAGCCGTGCGTCAGCACGCTCCGGTAGGGGGCGGACCCGGCGCCCTCCACGGCTACCAGGAGCGACGAATGGAACCAGCCGCGGTGCTGGTCGCTCCCTTCCAGGTAGATGTCGGAGGGCCACGGGTAGCCGGAACGGGCCTGGCGCAGGGCGGTATACGACACTCCCGACTCGAACCAGACGTCCACCACCTCGTTGCGCGGCTCCAGACGGCGCTCTCCGCAGTGCGGGCAGGGCGTTCCCTCGGCCAGTCGACCGAAGGCCTCGGGGGAGAACCAGGCGTCGCTGCCTTGCTCGCGGAACAGCGCCGCCGTCCGCGCGATGAACTCCGGATCGACCACCTCCCGCCCGCAGGCTCCGCAGAAGGGGAACGGAAGGGGCACGCCCCACACGCGCTGGCGGGAGATGCACCAGTCGGGCCGCGTCCTTAGCATGCCGCCGATGCGCAGCGATCCGGCGGCCGGGATCCAGCGGACGCCCTCGATCGCCTCGAGGGATCGCCGCCTGAGATCGTTCTGGTCGAGTGCGATCCACCACTGCTCGGTGGCGCGGAAGAGGATCGGGTTCTTGCACCGCCAGCAGTGCGGATAGGGGTGCGTGATCGTCTCGGCGTGGAAGAGCAGGCCCCGGGCGCGCAGGTCCTCGATGATGGCGTCATTCGCCTCGAAGACCTTGCGGCCGGCGAAGGCCTCGATCTCCTTTGTGAACCGCCCGCGCTCGTCCACGGGCGAGACGATCGGCAGACCGTAGCGGCGGCCGGTCAGGAAGTCGTCCATCCCGTGTCCGGGGGCCGTGTGGACGGCGCCCGTCCCCGTGTCGCGGGTGACGTGGTCTCCCAGGACCAGGCGGGACCGGCCCCCGGCCGCCCAGGGATAGGGGGAGGCCGCGACCGCGAGGTCCACGAGATCGCGGCCCCGGGCGGAGGCCAGGACCCGCGGCGACCCGTCGCCGCGGACCCCCGGCACCTCGCCGGCGCGGTCGGCGGCCAGCAGCACGACCTCCTCCCCGAGGTCCACGAACTGGTACTCGAAATCCGGGTGCAGGGCGACGGCCACGTTCGCGGGGAGGGTCCAG